>Ga0335083_10005328_pt1 | contig 16231 bp, 11 predicted proteins | sample Lox_Sample_42_FD_206716 | JGI IMG/M metagenome (GOLD analysis project Ga0335083, IMG submission 206716) | Soil microbial communities from Loxahatchee National Wildlife Refuge, Florida, United States - Lox_Sample_4.2 | ecosystem: Environmental > Terrestrial > Soil > Wetlands | place: USA... | reverse complement strand
CGCCACGCGCGCGCGCCAGGTTCCGCGCCAGCCCCGGCCGGACCGGCGCGCCGACCAGGTGCCCTGCATGCGCACCTCGTCGTTCTGGTCCAGCATCGTCCAGGACCCGATGGCTTCGTCGCGTTCTGTGGGCTGGGCCGACCAGCGTCCGTGCAGCGGAGGCCCGCCTGCCGTCGCGATCCAGCGGCCGCGATAGACCTTGGGCGCGTCGGCCCCTCGGGCGCCGGTTCCCGCCGCCAGCAGCAACGCCGCGGCGGCGAGCCCGATCACCCGGCAGGCTGCACGCGGGAGCCCTCTCACTCGGCCAGCTTAACGCCAACCCCCAGCACCAGCTCACAGGGGCCGGCGAACCCCTCGCCCGGGCGCTCGAAGGCCGACAGCGCGGTCGCGATCTCGTCCCAGGCGGCGGCGCGCCCGGCCTCGTCCAGGCCGGAGAGCATCTGGTGCAGCGCGCCGAACGAGTCGCGTTCGAACTGCACGCAGGCGGCTGCGTCGGGCAGCCGCAGCGGCGCCGGGACGTTCTCGACGATGACGTCCCCGAAACCAGCCTGCTCGAAGGCCGCCTTCAGCGCGCCCGGGGCGCCCAGGCTGAAGGGGCCGGGCTGCCCGGGCAAGGGCGGCCCCAGGTTCGCGCGCCGCCGGATGATCGAGACGGGCGTGGAGAAGAAGCCGTTGCGCTCGGGCGTCGCGTACACGATGGCGGCGACCCGCCCGCCCGGGACCAGCACCCGCCGCATCTCGCGCAGCGCCCGCTGCTGGTCGGGGAAGTAGATCAGCCCGACGCGCGAGAAGACGACGTCGAACGACCGGTCGGGCAGGTCCAGGTTCTCGCCGTCCATCGCCCGCGCCGCGACGTTGGCATGTCCGGCTGCCTTCGCGTCCGCCACGGCGTGCTCCAGGATGCGCGGCGCGAGGTCGGTGGCCAGCACCGAGCCGCCCGGGCCGACGCGCCGGGCGATGGCCAGCGTCTGCTCGCCCGCGCCGGCCGCGACGTCCAGGACCCGCTGGCCTGAGCCGACGCCCGCCAGATCGAGCAGCCGCTCGGTGGCCGGCCCCAGCCAGGCGTTCAGCGTCGGGCCGTAGCGGTGCCAGGCGTCCGAAGCCGCCTGCCACTGCGTGCGTGTGGTTTCTTTGTACGTGTTCGGATCGAAGACCGTCGTTGTCATGACCGTACCTCCTGGCGATCACGCTAGCGTCGGCGCGCGCGGCGGGGTGCTGGCGAATCCTCAAACGCTGTTGAGCTCTGTTCAATGAAGCGGCGCCTGGTCGGGCGCCCGCCGACGCCCAGTGACCGGCTGGCCTCGCGCAGCAGCTCGCGCATCCAGCGGTGGGCCGGGTCGGCGTCGAACCGCTCGTGCCAGTAGATCTCCTCGGGATAGGTCGGCAGCTCGATGGGCGGCTTCAGGATCTGCAGCGGAACCAGCTGGGCGAAGTGGCTGATCAACATGCTGGGCCCGGTCATGAGCAGGTCGGTGCGCGCGACGATCAGCGGCGCGGCCATGAAGTGCCGCACCCGGACCGCCACGCGCCGGCGCCGCCCCAGCTTGGCCAGCGCCTCGTCGATCCAGGTCGGCCGCGCGCTGTCGCCCAGCGTGATCAGCAGGTGGGGCGTGTCGACGAAGGTCTCGAGCGACAGCTTCCCATCGATCGCCGGGTGGCCGCGGCGGGCGGCGCAGGCGAACCCCTCGGTGCACAGATCCATCCGCCGGATGCCGGGCGCGTCGTCGACCACGGCGCCCAGCGCCAGGTCCAGCTCGCCCGTCTCCAGCAGCCAGGCGTTTCCGCGCCGGGCGCTCGGCACCAGCTCCAGCGTGATCCCCGGCGCCTCGCGCGCCAGCGCCGCGATGACCGGCGGGGCCACCAGGGTCCCCAGGAAGTCGGGCGCCGCGATCACGAAGTTGCGCCGCGCCGTGCGCGGCTCGAAGGCGGCCGGGTCGCGCACGATCGCCTGCGCGTCCAGCAGCACCCGCCGGAGCGGGATCTCCAGCGCTTCGGCGCGGGGCGTGAGGCTCATCCCGCGGCCGGTGCGGACCAGCAGCGCGTCTCCCAGCAGCTCGCGCAGCTCGGCCAGCGCGTGACTCATCGCGGACGGCGTGACGTGCGCGCGCCGGGCGGCGCCCGAGACGCCGCGCTCCTGCAGCAGGGCGTCCAGCGCCACCAGCAGGTTGAGGTTGACCCCCGCCAGATCGACCCGGTTCACCCGGCTGAGCTTACCCGGTCATCGCCAGCGGCAGCAGGCCCGGCGCGACACCGGCGGGCAGGGCCGCGCCCACCGTCCGGCGCTCTGCGCCCGACAGGTGCGACAGGTCGGCGAACGTCCGCAGCCAGAGGCGCCTGCCCTCGATGTCGATCCGGCTGACGGCCGAGACCGGCCAGTCCAGCGTCCGGTACAGGCGCACGTCGAAGCCCAGCAGCCGGCAGAATAGGATGCGCAGCACCGCCTTGTGGGCGACGATCAGGACATTGCCCCGCGCGTGCCGCGCCCGCACGTCCGCGATGGCCGACAGCGCGCGCTCGGCCACGTCGTTCGGGAGCTCGCCGCCGGGCGCGCCGATCGACGGGTCGGCCAGCCAGCGCGCGAAGTACCCGGGGTCGCGGCTGGCCACCTCGGTCTTGGACAACCCCTGCCAGTCGCCGTAGGAGATCTCGTCCAGTCGCGCCTCGCGGCGCACCGGCAGGCCGATGCGCGCGGCCATCGGCATGGCGGTGTCGATGGTCCGGGTGCGGCTGCTGGTCACGATCCCCGCCCAGGGCAAGTGGGCGTAGGCGTCGGCGAACGCGGCCGCCATCATCCGCCCCTCGACGGTCAGTGGGGCATCGATGCGCCCGCAGAAACGGTCGTGGTGGCTGAATGCCGTCTGGCCATGCCGCAACAGATAAAGGCTGAGCACGTCCCCCTCATCCCCCTTTCGCGTCTCAGGTCCTTGTGGACTGAACGCGCCACCCCTCGAATCTTCCTGCTCTCGCCGCATTCGCCGCGGATCAATACAAGCGGCGTACCAGCCCCTACCGCCCGGAAAATCCCGACGATCAGCCGGCGGCTTTACCGGTTCCGGTAAAGCCGCGCGGCCCGAGCGTTACCCATCGAACACGCTCAGTACTTGGCGTTGCGGGCCAGCTCGAGCGCCTTGTCCTGCCAGAACACCCCCGCCTTCGGGCCGCCGTTGCAGGTCCCGTCGGATTCGCCGGGCTTCTTCAGCCAGAGGTAGGCGTCGACCAGCTTGTCCGACGTCTCCGCCGTCGGGGGCGTGCCCAGCGCGCGGCCGGGCGGGTTGCACCAGCAGTTCTCGTCGTCGGGCCCCTTGCAATCGGTGGGCGGCCCGTTCCCGTTGCGGCTGGTGTCGATGACGAAGTGCTTGCCGCCCAGCAGCTTGGAGATCTCCTTGCCGTACTTGACCTCGGTCTGGGTCGACTTGTAGTTCGAGGTGTTCAGCGCGAACCCCTGGGCCTCGTCGACGCCGGCCGCCTTCAGGCGCTCGACGTTCTCCTGCACGGACAGCCAGCCAGAGTGCCCGGCGTCCATGTAGACCGCCGTGTTGCCCAGCGCCTCGAACGTGTGGACCGCGAAGCGCAGCAGCTCGAGCCGCTCTTTCTGGTCCTGGTCGGACAGGCACTTCTTGAGCAGGCCGATCGAGTCGGGCTCCAGCACCACGACGGCGCGGCGGTTGCCGATGCCGTTGGCGAAGTTGGTGATCCACTCCTTGTACTGCGGGGCTTCGCTGGCGCCGCCGGCCGAGTACTGACCGCAGTCGCGCTTGGGGATGTTGTACGAGATGAAGAGCGGCAGCGAGCCCGACTTCGAGATGACGGTCACGCGATGGCGCACCCAGGCCTCGACGTTGGCGGTCCAGTCGCCGATCCAGTCGGCGCCGCCGTTGTCCGCGACCTTGGCGTACAGGCCCGAGGTCTCCGGATCGCTCTTGCTCGCCAGCATCGACTTCAGGTGGGCGGGCGAATAGGGGTCGACCCAGCTCAGCTTCACCCCCACGAAGGGGTTCTCGCCCTTGCTCCAGGCCGGCAGGAACTGCTTGAAGTCATCCGGGCTGGGCGGGCGCTTGGGATGGCCCGATGAGGTGGTCGCGGCCGTCGTGCTCGCCGCGGGGGCCGCCGGGGTGGCGGGGGCGGGTGCGTTCCCCGACGAGCCGGCACACGCCGCGGTCAGGGCGGTCATCGACAAGAGCGCGAGAAGGGGCTTGCTGGACATCGGACCTCCGAAAGGCGGGTTGCTAGCATGAAAGAGTCGGAACCCACAAGCGACGGACCCTCATTTGGCGACCGGGGTTGACCGGATGAACTGACCCTTGCGCGGTGTGCCGTCGCCGGCCTGCCAGCCGTCCGGTGTCAGGACCTGGTAGTCACTCAGCACCATCGGGCGGGTGACAATCGGGTCGAACGACGACAGGAACCCGACGTGCAGGTGCGGGGTGACGGCGTTCCCCGAGTTGCCGCAGCGGCCGATCCAGTCGCCGCGCCGGACCCGGTCGCCGACCTTCACGACGACCGATGCCGCGGCCAGATGCCGGAACTCGGTGTACTCGCCGGGGGCGTGCTGGAGGATCACGTAGTTGCCTGGGTCGCGGCCCGCGACGTGCGCCGGCCAGTCGCGCGCGCTCCCCTCGGCGGCGACCACGGTGGCGTCGGCGGGCGCCAGCACCGGGCGGCCGTAGCAGGCGAATCGCGTCAGCGGAGCTCCCTTGGGGGGTTCGCGAGTCCCCTTGGTTTGGGCAGGGACCAGGTCCAGGGCAAACGCAGCGTAGCCGCGATGCGTTTCGCCGCTGTCGAAGCCCTGAATGACACCCCAGATGCCGGCGAAGGGGAGCGTCAGGCGGGTCACCTGTGGCGGCGGCGACCGCTCGGCGGCGTCGCCGGGCCGGAGCCGGGCGGTCCCGGCGCCGGCCACCAGCCAGATGCAGAGCAGGCCGAGCCTCATCCGGGGGCGCGGCGCAGCCCTTCGAGCGCGCGCTGCCAGAAGACGTAGCCCAGGTGCTCGCCGTCGGGATCGTCGCCCGCCAGCCGGACCGACGACAGGTGGAGCAGCGTGCGCAGCAGGGCGGGCCGGCGCGCGGGCGGCAGCGCACCGGCGGCAGCGGCCACCTGTTCGCGGAGCGTGTCGATCGCGTCGCCCGAGCCGGCCGGTGCGCCCAGCGCCGCCCGCAACGCGCGCGCCTGGGCCCGGAAGGCGGCGTCGGCTTCGCGGCGCGCTTCGTCGTCGCCGGCCAGCGAGCTCTCGGCCGCGGCCCGGCGCTCGCGCGCCACCGCCTCGCGCGCCGGGCGGTCATCCCCCAGCCCGGCGGCCAGCGCGTCGAACAGCCGGGCCCGCATCACGCCCGGGTGCTCGTCGGCGCGCCGGAGCAGGGCCAGCACCGCCTCGCTGTCGGCCTGGAAGATGGCGTGCAGCCCTTCCAGCTCGTCCGGCCGGAAACGACCGCGCTCGGAGAAGTAGTCGGTGGTCTCCAGCGACGTGAGCGCGCCACCGTCCCGTGCCCGCGCCAGCGCCCGGCGCAAGCGCCCCTCGAAGGCGCCCGGGGTTCCGGACGTCGATCTTGCCCGCAGCCGCAGGTGAGGGCGGCGGCCCGGCCCGTCCTCGTAGCGCAGGAAGAACCAGGCATCGATCTCGCCCGCGCCCAGGCCGCCCTGCACGGCCGGCCGCACCACATCCAGCAGCAGCTGGTCCTGTCGGTCGCGCGGGCCGAACAGCTTGAAGGTTCGCCACCCGGCCAGCGGCGGGGATTCGCGCGGCGGCGGCACGCGATCCAGCTCGACGGGGTCGGGGGCCTCGCGACGCTCGCGGACCACCGGCACGACCACCTCCAGGCGACGGCCGTCGCGGTCGACGACGGCGCCGAGCGGCGGCCAGATCTCGTGGACCCGCTGCGCGCCCGCCAGCTCACCCACCGCGTCCGGGGCTTCCAGGTCCAGCGGCAGCAGCTCGTCCCCCTCGCCGAGCTGCACGTGCCGCGGGACGCCCCGCTCGCGCCGCCAGCGGGTCAGCGCGGCGCGCCCGGCCTCTGCCGCGCGCAGCGACGCCGGGACCCGCCAGGTGGCCGGCGCGATGACGAAGCCCTCCAGCGTCACGCGCGGCAGGAAGTCCAGCGCGGCGAGCGGGCCGGCGGTGAACGCCCAGGGCGCGTGCTGCCGCTGCAGCGTCCAGCCGACCGCCAGCCGAGGGGCCCCGGCGGGCGCGGTGCTCGAGCGGACGCGCCAGAAGGGCGAGGGGACGATGCCCTGGACGGCGCTGCCGGCCGGCGCGCTCCGCTCGCGCAGGCACAGGGCCTCGGGCCGCCCCGGGTCGGCGACCACGGCCAGATCGGCCAGCGTCAGGTCGTCGTCGCCGGACCATCGGGTGATCGCCAGCGTCCGGGCGCGCCGGGCCGGGTGAGCGCACAGATCGCCCAGGCCGGCGGAGGGCGCGAACGACACGTCCAGGCGCTCGGCGGCGGGCGCGACCCGCCGTTCGGCTGCGGCGATCTCGTCGAGCGCGGCCGTGAGCCCGTCGCCCAGGGCGTGCGCGAACCGTCCGAACGAAGCGCCCGCCGGTCCGTGCAGCCCGAGGAGCCAGCCCGAGCCGGGACGCGCCCCCGCCCTCGCGGGCGTCGGGCAAAGAAACAGCTCGGCCGTCTCGGGCAGCGGCGACAGGTCGCCCAGCGCGGCCGCCAGGGTGGCGGCGTCGAGCGCCACCGCGCGCGCGCCAGCGGCGGCCGCCCGCGCAAAGGCGTCGGCCAGGAACGCGATCGCGGGGGGCGCCACCGCGGCCGGAGCGTCCTCGTCGCCCGCCAGGTCGACCCCGTAGCCGCCCATCGCGAGCGACTCCAGGTCGAACGCGCCCGCCCCGAAGGTCTCCGTCACGGCGTCCAGCGCGCCGGCGACCGCGGCCGAGCCCAGCCGCTCGGACGCCGGCGGCGCGAGGGCCTCCTGCAGGCCGAGCAGCAGGGGCACCAGCCGGGCGGCCCGGGCCGCGGCCTCGCGGGCCAGCGTGGGCGTCCGGGGCGGCTGGTGGATCAGGACGGCCTGCGCGTCGGGCGCGTCGCCGCCGGGCAGCATTCCCAGCGCCGCCGACGCGGCGGCGGTGTCACCGGAGGCGAGCGCCGCCACCGCGCGCTCGAGCGCGTCGGCCGCTTCGTCGAGGCCCAGCGCCCGCAACCGCTCGACGACGTGGCGTGCGGGCGGCGGACCCACCAGCGGGGGCGCCAGGTCGGTCTGCAGCAGCCCGTCGTCGATCAACGTGAGCAGCAGATCGTCCAGCTCCTCCCGATCGTCCGCGTGCTGCAGCCCCGCGGCCCGGCGCACCTCCGGCCAGCCGGTCCAGCGGGCGGCCGCGTCCAGCACCGAAGCGAGCCGGTCGTCCACCTCGGCCTCGCACCGCTCGCCGAATCCGTCGTCGGTGTCGAACGCCGCTCCGGACAGCCCGGGCGGTCCGGACGGCCCGATCCAGGCCGCCGCCCCCGGGCCGCGCATGAGGGACGGGGCGCAGCGCAGGCGCACCCGTTCGCGCACGGCTGGGTCGTCCAGCAGGGCCCGGGCCAGGCCGTCCAGGCGCGCCCAGGAGGGGGCCAGGGCGGCGGTCGGGATCCCCGTCGCCACCTCGGTGCGGGGCCCCAGGCGCCCCACGCAGACACCGGCCAGCAGGCCGCTGGGCGTGGCGCGGAACGCCGCCCGCCGCCCGTAGCGCGCGAGCGCCCGATCGCGGGCGGCGCCCGGTTTCGCGGACGCCAGCGACGGGCTGGCCAGCGCGATCGCGTCGGCGCCCAGCGAATGGGTGGCCAGCGCCCGCGCCGCGCGCGGCAGGACGGCGACCGGCAGCAGCGGCGCGCGAATCAGCACCCGGGACAGCGGCAGATACACGCCGCCAGATTACCCTCGGTCCCGGGCTCAGTAGTAGGGGCTGGCAGCCGGCGGCCGGTCGATCTGCTCGAAGGAGGTCTGCGGCCGCGTCGGGTCGTTCAGGTTGTTGTCGGTCTTGTAGACCTCTTCTTCCTGGATGCGCCCGGCCGTCACGGCGTCCAGGTTGTCGCCCATGCAATTGTCGACCGTCTGCGCCAGCTCCCCCACGCGCGCGTGGGCGGCGCTGATGATCGCGAACTGCGACTGCATGACGACCAGCTGCGACTTGAAGGTGCGAAGCATCAGGTAGCGCGGCGCGGTCACCATGATGACCGCCTTGATCTGCTCGATCTTGTCGTCGATGCAGCTCATCCGAATGATGTCGTGCGAGCGATACGCCAGGATCTTGACGTCCTCGGCGTGCTCGACGGCCTGCCGCATCTCCTGGTCGTACTTGATCGAGAGCCCCAGCATCTGCTCGGCCGAGAGGCTCTCGATCTGCTTGGTCAGCCCCGCCTCCTGCGCCTCACGGCCTTCGGCGGCGAGCTGCTGAGCGATGGTCTGCTCGACGGTGGGCAGCTGCGTCGTCGTAACTTCTTCGGCCGCGTAGACGCCGCCCGCCAGACCGCAGATCACGAGCACGACTTTGAGGGTCTTCCCCCGCATGTGAGGGGACATCGGCGGACGCGCCGTGCGGATTGAGCCGGAGTGTCACGTCAGAAGAGTGACGCGGGAGAGATCAGAAAGAACGGAGGCCTGTTTTCTGCCTCACGGCATTCGGCAGCTCTCGGCGCCTGCCGCCGGCAGATAGCAGTTGTTCGTGTAGTCGATCACCATCCGGTCGGTGTTGAAGCGCCAGCCGAGGGTGCGGATGGTGCGCTTCATGCGTTCGACCCAGCCGCGGGGCACGCCGTGCTCGTCGCGGTCGTAGTAGGCGGGGATGATCGAGCTCTCCAGGGTCTCGTACATCGACTGCGCGTCGCGCCGGTCCTGCTCCTCGACGTTGACGTGCGTGACGCCGTCGCCGATCGCGAAGCCGTTCAGCCCGTCGTAGGCCTCGGCCCACCAGCCGTCCAGGACGGAGAAGTTGAGGCCGCCGTTCAGCAGCACCTTCTGGCCGCTGGTGCCGCTGGCCTCCTGCGGGCGGCGCGGGTTGTTCAGCCAGACGTCGACGCCCTGGACCAGGTGACGGCCGACGTTGATGTCGTAGTCCTCGATGAAGATGACGTGGTTCTTCAGGTCGCCGGCGATCGTCGCGTCGTGCACGGCCCGCAGCACCTCTTGCCCCGGGCGATCGGCCGGGTGGGCCTTGCCCGAGAACACCAGCTGCACGGGGCGCTTGGGATCCATCAGCAGCGCGCGCAGCCGGGGCAGGTCGCTGAAGATCAGGCTGGCCCGCTTGTAGGTGGCGAACCGGCGCGCGAAGCCGATGGTCAGCGCCTCGGGGTCCAGCGCGTTCTGCGCGGCGTTGACGAACTCGTCGGCGAACTCGTTGCGGCGGCGCTGCTCGGAGACACGCCGGCGCACGAAGTGGACCAGCGCCGCCTTCAACACCCGGTGCGTCTCCCAGAGCTCGGCGTCGGGGACGCTGTCGATGCGCGCCCACATCGTCGGATCGGCCAGGTGCTCGCGCCAGTCGGTCCCCATGTACTTGCCGTACAGGTCCTGCATCGCGGGCGCTAACCACGTCCGGACGTGGACGCCGTTGGTGATGTGTCCGACCGGCACCTCGTCCTCGCGGTGGTGCGGCCACAGCACCTGCCACGACTTGCGCGTGATCCGCCCGTGGAGCGCGGAGACACCGTTGGCGTAGCGGGACATCTTGAACGCCAGCACCGTCATGCACAGCGCCTCGCGGTGATCGTCGGGGCGGATCCGGCCGAGGCCCAGGAACTCGGGCTGCGACAGCCCCAGCGACCGGCGCAGCGGCTCCAGGTGATCGTCGACCAGCTCGGGTGGGAAGCGATCGTGGCCGGCGTCGACCGGCGTGTGGGTGGTGAACACCGTGCTCTGCGCGACCTCTTGCGCGCAGGTCCGGAAGTCGGCGCCCGTTTGCTCCATCAGGAGACGCGCGTACTCCAGCGTCGCGAAGGCGCTGTGCCCCTCGTTCAGGTGCAGCCCGCCCCAGTGGATGCCGGCCGCGCGCAGCGCGCGGATGCCGCCCACGCCCAGCAGCAGCTCTTGCCGGATGCGGATCCGCTGGTCGCCGAAGTAGAGGCGCGCCGCGAGCTGACGGTTCTCTTCCGAGTTCCCCTCGACGTCGGTGTCCAGCAGCAGCAGCTTGTTGCGGCCGACCGCGATCTCCCAGACCTGCGCCAGCAGCGTCTCGCGCGACAGCGGCACCTCGATGATGATCGGCTTGCCCGACGGCGTGCGGGCCGGCTGCGCGGGCAGGAGCTCGGCGGGCGAGCGCACGTACTCGGCGTGCTGCCACCCGTCGCGCCCGATCCGCTGGCGAAAGTACGACTCGCGGTAGAAGAGCCCGACGGCCACCAGCGGCAGCCCCAGGTCGGACGCGCTCTTCAGGTGGTCGCCCGCCAGCACCCCCAGGCCGCCCGAGTAGATCGGCAGCGACTCATGGATCCCGAACTCCGCCGAGAAGTAGGCGACGGGGCGGACCCGCAGCGGCCCCGCGTTCACCGAGGCCCACGTCCGCGCCGCGCCCAGGTACTCGCGCAGCTCGCGGTGCGCGCTGTCGACGCGGGCCCGCAGCGCCGCATCGCGCCCCAGGCTCTCCATCCGCTCTTTCGAGAAGCCGCCCAGCACTGACACCGGGTTGTGATTCGCCGCCCGGAAGGCCTCCGGGTCCAGGTCGCGGAACAATTTGATGATGTGGGGGGTCCACGCCCACCACAGGTTTCCGGACAGCTCGGTGAGCTGCGCTTGTAGTTTTTCTCCGGGGGTCATGCCATGCATCGGGCCGTCAATATAAACCCATTTTCGCCGACGCTCACGGCCCTGAAGTGTGGTTATAGTTGAGCGCGCCGACGCGCACCCAGATATGGACGGACAACAGAGGTTCATCGCGCTGGTCATGGCGGGCGGCAAGGGGTCGCGCCTGTTCCCGCTCACGCTCGATCGCGCCAAGCCTGCAGTCCCTTTCGGTGGGCGATACCGGATCATCGACTTCGTCCTGTCGAACCTGGCCAACTCGGGGGTTCGCTCGGTCTACGTCCTCACCCAGTACAAGTCTCAGTCGCTGGCGGAGCACGTGCAGCGGACCTGGGGGGCGCGCAGCTCATACGACGCCTTCGTGACCGTGGTCCCCGCGCAGATGCGGATGGGTGAGTCCTGGTACCGGGGGACCGCCGACTCGGTCTTCCAGAACCTGCACCTCATCGAGGAGTACCGCGGCGACGCGGTGCTGGTGTTCGGCGCCGACCACATCTACAAGATGAACATCCGTCAGATGACGGATTTTCACTTCCAGAAGCAGGCCATCGCCACGATCGCCTGCCTGCCGATCAAGAAGTCCGAAGCCAACCAGTTCGGGATCGTCCAGGTCGACTCCGACTGGCGCGTGGTTGGTTTCCAGGAAAAGCCGGAGCGCGATCCGGTCACCATCCCGGGCGACCCCGAGCACTGCCTGGGCTCGATGGGGAACTACGTCTTCTCGCCAGGACCCCTGATCGAGGAGCTGCGCGCCGACGCCGAGCGCGAGTCGCACCACGACTTCGGGCGGAACATCCTGCCGTCCATGGTGAAGACCGGGCGGGTGTTCGCGTACAACTTCGGCCTGAACCGGATTCGCGGCGTATCCGACGAGGTCGAGAACGCCTACTGGCGCGACGTCGGGACCATCGACGCGTACTACGAGGCCAGCCTGGACCTGAAGAACGTGGTCCCCAGCCTGAACCTCTACAACTGGGACTGGCCGATCGTGACGGCCAACTACCCGGACCCGCCGGCCAAGCTGGTCTTCGACGAGGACACCCGGCGCGGCATCGCGCTGCAGTCGATCCTCTCGGGCGGCTGCATCGTGGCCGGCGGCTTCGTCAAAGACTCGGTGCTCGGGCGCAACGTCTTCATCGACGCCGGCGCGCGGGTCGAGGCGTCCATCCTGTTCGACAACGTCTACGTCGGGCGGGGGGCGCGCATCAGTCGGGCCATCATCGACAAGAATGTCCGCGTCCCCGAAGGGGACACCATCGGACATGATCTGGCGCGGGATTCCCTGCGCTACACAGTGAGCGAGGGGGGGATCACGGTCGTGCAGAAGGCCCGCGACACGCTGCTCACCCGCTCGAGAAATTTCTGACGTCGTGCCTACATCGCCGGTTGCGCTGGTCGTTCACGGTCACTTCTACCAGCCTCCACGGGAGAATCCCTGGACCGACGAGATGCCGCGCGAACCGTCGGCGGCGCCGTACCACGACTGGAACGGACGCATTCACGCCGAGTGCTATCGGTCGAACGCGTACGCCCGCATCTTCTCGCCCGACGCGCGCATCGAGTCGATCGTCAACAGCTACGATCGGCTGTCGTTCAACTTCGGGCCCACGCTGGCCCGCTGGATCGAGCGCCACGATCCCCAGGTGATGGCGCGCCTGCGGGCCGCCCACCAGGAGCAGCGCAAGCGGCTGGGGGCGGGCGGCGGGATCGCGCAGGCCTACGCGCACGCGATCTTGCCGCTGTGCGACCCGGCCGACCGGCGCACCCAGGTGCTGTGGGGGCTGTCCGACTTCGAGCGGCGGTTCGGCCAGCGGGCCGAGGGGATCTGGCTGCCCGAGACGGCGGTCTCGCCCGAGACGCTGATGACCCTGATCGACGCGGGGGTCGAGTACACGATCCTCGCGCCGGAACAGATCGACGGGGTGCGCGCCTCGGACCAGGACACCTGGGAAGAGGTCGACCGCGACAGCATCGACACCGGCCGCGCGTACATCTGGCGGCACCCCGACGGCTCGGGGCGCAGCATCGCGCTGGCGGTGTTCGACGGGCCGCTGTCGCGCGCGGTGGCGTTCGGCGAGGCGGCGACCCGGGCCGACCTGTTCCTGGACGCCGTGAAGGCGGCCGCCGACCGGTCGGCCAGCGAGGGGCAGCGGCTGGTGCTGTGCGCCTCCGACGGCGAGCTGTGGGGGCACCACAAGAAGTTCGCCGACCTGACCCTGGCCTTCGCGACGCACGTCGAGGCCGAGCGGCGCGGTTTCGAGGTGACCAACCTCGGCGCCTACCTGAAGAAGCACCCGCCGGTCTGGGAGGCGCGGCTGGCGAGCGGCCCGGACGGCGAGGGGACGGCCTGGAGCTGCTCGCACGGCGTCGGGCGCTGGATCCGCGACTGCGGCTGCCACATGGGCAGCGGGATGGGCTGGAACCAGGAGTGGCGCGGGCCGCTGCGCGAGGCGCTGGATCGAATCCGCGCGGCCGCATCGGAGTTCTACGAAGACGCCGCCTCGCAGCTGCTGATCGATCCGTGGGGCGCGCGCGACGCCTACGGAAGCGTCGTCGACGCGCCGATCCCCGAGCGCGACGCCGTGCTGGCGATGTTCGCGACGCCCGAGCTCGAGGCCGGCGGCGAGGAGGCCCGCGACCGGGCGCGCCTGCTGCTGGAGCTGCAGCGCGCGACGCTGCTGATGTACGCGAGCTGCGGCTGGTTCTTCGACGACATCGCGGGGCTCGAGGCCTCGCTGGTGATCCGGGTGGGCGCGCACGCGCTGGACCTGCTCGCGGAGGCGGGCGGGCAAGCCCCGACCTCCGAGGTGCTGGAGCTGCTGGCGCTGGCCAAGAGCAACCGGCCCGAAGAGGGGACGGGGGCCGACGTGTTCCGGCGCATGAGCCGGCAGCGCGTGACCCCGGTGCACGCCGCGGCGGGGGCCGCGTTCGAGGCGCTGGCCACGCCGTTCGGCGACCCGGGCGATCTGCACGCCGCGCCCGGGTTCGACGTCACGCTCCGCGGCAGCCTGGATGAGGCGGGCGAGGGAATGAGGCGCTTCGCCGGTAGCGCCGAGGTCCGACAGCGGCGCACGGGCGCCACCGATGAGATGGCCGTGGTCGCGTCGGCCGGTCCCCGCGCCCACTACGAGGCCGAGGTCGACGCCCAGCCGGTGGCGCTGGACGACCTGACCGAGGACGCGCGGGCCGCGCTTGTCATTTCTGGACTGCCCGGGCTGCTGGCGGAGCTGGACGATCCGCGCGTCGCCCGCCTGATGCTGGTGGCGGCCCGGCAGCTTCCGCCCGACGGCGAGACGCCGGCGGGCGTGTCGCGGCGCGCTCTTCTGTCGCGGGCGGTGCTGATCCTGCTGGGGGAGGGCGACGGCCTGCCCGGAAGTGAGAAGTTGCACCTGGCGACCCAGCTCCTCGATCTCCTGGCGTTACCCCAGGGATCACCTGAGCGGCGGGCCATCGAGGAGCGGACCTGGTGGCTGATCGCGCGCGGCCGGCCCAACGCCGCCCTGCGGGCGCTGGCCGACCAGCTCGGATTCGCCTCGCACCCCGCACCACTCACTTCCTGAATCGCCCGCGCGCGAGTATTCTCCGGCCGTGCCTCGCCAGAGGATGTTCGTCCTGGCGGCGATCTTCGCCTGCGCGGCTCTGGGGGCCGGCTGCGGCGAGTCGCTGAAGATCTCCAAGATCGGCGCGTCGGCGCGCCGGCCGGCGAACGTCGCCCTGTACCTGAGCGTCGCCGACGACAAGGGACAGCCGGTCCCCGGCCTGGCGGTGGCCAACTTCCGCGTGTTCGAGGACGGCAAGCTGATCTCGCCCGCCAAGGGGAAGCGCGCGCTGGTGGACGCGAGCGCGGCCAGCGGCCGGTTCACGCTGCTGCTGGTGGATCTGAGCGGGCCGATCGTCGACTCCCCGGACCTGCCCGAGCTGGCGGCCGCGGTCGGGCACTTCGTGGAGAAGGTCAGCCTCAAGCAGGCGGTGGCCGTCAGCATCTTCGATGGGGGCGACAGCCCGGTGCCCGTCACGCCGTTCGGCGTGCCCGCCGACGCCCAGAAGGTCGTCGCGGCGATCCGCAAGTATCGGCCGCGCAACCGGAACAGCAACCTGAACGGCGCCGTGTTCCTGGGGCTGGGCGCGATCAAGGAGCGGATGGAGGCGGACGACGAGCCGACCTCGGCCGCCCTGGTGGTCTTCACCGATCGCGGCGATCTGGCCCACAGCGTGAACGCGCAGGTGGTCGAGGACGCCTTGAAGCAGTCGCCGGCCGAGGTCTACGTCATCGGCGTCGGCCCGGCCGTCAGCCGCGCCGAGCTGGCCGACATCGGGCGGAACGGCATCTTCGTCTCCCCGGACCCCAAGGTCTTCAAGCGCGGGTTCGAGCAGGTCGCCACCAAGATCACGACGGTCGGCAGCGGCCGCTACATCTTCTCGTACTGCACGCCCAAGCGCCGGAACGAGCACGTGCTGAAGCTGCAGATCGACTCCGCCGGCAACACCGGAACGCTCGAGTACCACTTCAACGCCGACAGCTTCCACTCCGGCTGCTCGCCGACCAAGCGGCCCAGCATCGCCGGCCTCCCCGACGCGCCGCCGCCCCCTTCCGAGGCCTCGGCCGAACAGTAGTCAGGCTCGCGAGAGGAAGCTGTCCAGGTCGGTTTCGCTGACCGCGGGCTCGCCGGTGGCCACGTTGTCCAGCTTGCCGTCGCGGATCCAGCGTTCCAGCTCGCTGACCAGCTCGAACAGGTGATCGAACGACTCGACGATGTAGAGCAGCGGCTGGTAGTGGTCGATCTCGAAGGGTTGGTTGATGACCTCCTCGATCGAGAACGGCACGCGGCGAACGTCGGGCGCGTCGATGGCGTGCGCGATCTCGCCGAACGAAGACAAGAGCCCGCTCCCGTACACCTTCAGTCCCCCGCCGTCGCGCATCAGGCCGAACTCGACGCTGAACCAGAAGAAGCGCGACATCCCGCGGATCTTGCTGGTCAAGACGCGCAGCTTCTCGTGGTGGTCGCCGATGTCGGCGGCGCGCTCGGCCGCCGCGGCCGCCGCTTCGCCGAACCGGACCAGCGCCTCGGCGAAGGCCGGGTCGGTGTGCATCGGCACGTGGCCGGCCACGTCATGGAAGATGTCGGGCTCGGGCAGGTACTCGAGGCGGGCGCCGTCCCGGATCGTGATGGTCGTGGGGAACTCCCGCCGCCGCAGGCAGTCGAAGAAGATGTACGACGGCACGTAGCCGCTGACCGCCCGCGACCGGAAGCCGGTCAGCGGCTGCATGAACCGGCTCAGATCCTCGAGGCGCGGGATCTGCGCGGCCGAAAGGTGCAGCCGGTCCAGGCCCTCCAGGTAGCGCGAGTTCGCATAACGCGCCCAGCGCGGCGCCATCCGGCTGAGCAGGCGTCCCCAGGTTTCCTGGTTCTCGGGAGAGTATTGCTCATAGGGCTGGCGGATGTAGATCTCGCCGTTCGCCCGCGCGTTCTCGATGAAGGGCGCCCTGGTGGTCGTCAGCCCCGGCGGCGACATGGTC
>Ga0335083_10005327_pt1 | contig 16232 bp, 11 predicted proteins | sample Lox_Sample_42_FD_206716 | JGI IMG/M metagenome (GOLD analysis project Ga0335083, IMG submission 206716) | Soil microbial communities from Loxahatchee National Wildlife Refuge, Florida, United States - Lox_Sample_4.2 | ecosystem: Environmental > Terrestrial > Soil > Wetlands | place: USA... | reverse complement strand
GCTCGGCACCGACCTTCGTCAGTGCGGCCGTCAGCGTCGTCTTGCCGTGGTCCACGTGACCAATCGTGCCGACGTTGACGTGCGGCTTGGTGCGCTCGAATTTACCCTTTGCCATGACTAAAACCTCTAAATAAAGAACGGTAGTTGGAGGAAGAAAGCCTTATCAGGCCTTCTTCATGACCTGCTCAGCGATGTTGTTCGGCGCTTCAGCGTAGTGGTCGAACTCCATCGTGAAGGTGGCGCGACCCTGGGTCAGCGAACGAATGGTCGTCGCGTAACCGAACATTTCGCCCAGCGGAACCATCGCATTGATGGTCTTGCCCGACGGCGTGTCGTCCTGACCCTGAAGCAGGCCGCGACGACGGCTCAGATCGCCCATGACGTCACCGACGTAGTCTTCCGGCGTCACCACCTCGACCTTCATGATCGGCTCGAGCAGTACCGGCGATGCCTTGGCAAAGCCCTGCTTGAACGCCATCGAAGCGGCCAGCTTGAACGCCATTTCCGACGAGTCGACGTCGTGGTACGAGCCGAACACCAGCTTGACCTTCACGTTCACCACCGGGAAGCCGGCGAGCGGACCACTGGTGATCGTTTCGCGCAGACCCTTTTCGACCGACGGGATGAATTCCTTCGGAATCACGCCGCCCGTGATGTCGTTGATGAACAGGAAGTCGTTCTTGACGGCATCGCTCTTGCGCTCTTCTTCGGTCATCGGCGACAGCTCGATCACGACGTGACCGTACTGACCCTTACCACCCGACTGCTTGGCGTGCTTGTAGTCCGACTTCACGTCCGACGAACGGATCGTCTCGCGATAGGCCACCTGCGGCTTGCCGACGTTGGCTTCCACGTTGAACTCGCGCTTCATGCGGTCCACGAGGATGTCCAGATGCAGCTCACCCATGCCGGAAATGATGGTCTGGCCGGATTCCTCGTCCGTACGAACGCGGAACGACGGATCTTCGGCAGCCAGGCGACCCAGCGCGATACCCATCTTTTCCTGGTCGGACTTGGTCTTCGGCTCGACCGCCATCGAGATCACCGGCTCCGGGAACGTCATGCGCTCCAGAGTGATGATGTGATCCTGCGAGCACAGCGTGTCACCGGTCGTCACGTCCTTCAGGCCGACCGCTGCGGCGATATCGCCGGCGCGGACTTCCTTCAGCTCATGACGCTCGTTCGCGTGCATCTGCAGGATGCGGCCGATGCGCTCCTTCTTGGACTTGACCGGGTTGTACACCTGGTCGCCTGCGTTGAGCGTGCCCGAATAGACGCGGAAGAACGTGAGCGAACCGACGAACGGATCGGTCATGATCTTAAACGCGAGCGCGGAGAACGGAGCCGAGTCGTCAGCCGTACGGGTGGCTTCCTTCTCGTCGTCGTCCACGCCCTGCACCGGCGGACGGTCGATCGGCGACGGCAGCAGGTTCACCACGGCGTCCAGCATCGCCTGCACGCCCTTGTTCTTGAACGCCGTGCCGCAGAAGACCGGAATGATCTCGCTGGACAGGGTGCGCGAACGCAGGCCACCGATGATCTCTTCCTCGGAGAGGTCACCCTCTTCCAGGTACTTGTTCATCAGCTCTTCGGAGGCTTCGGCAGCCGACTCGACCATATACGAACGGGCTTCAGCAGCCTTGTCCGCCAGGTTTGCCGGAATGTCCTGGTACTCGAACTTCATGCCCTGGGATTCCATGTCCCAGATGATGGACTTCATCTTGAGCAGGTCGACCACGCCCTCGAAGTTGTCCTCAGCGCCGATCGGCACCTGCATCGGCACGGGGTTGGCACCCAGGCGAGCCTTCAGCTGGTCCACGACCTTGTAGAAGTTCGCGCCAGTGCGGTCCATCTTGTTGACAAACGCAAGGCGCGGCACCTTGTACTTGTTGGCCTGGCGCCACACGGTTTCCGACTGCGGCTGCACACCACCCACGGCGCAGAGCACGAACACCGCGCCGTCGAGGACGCGCAGCGAACGCTCCACTTCGATGGTGAAGTCCACGTGGCCCGGGGTGTCGATGATGTTGAAGCGGTGCTCGGGCAGGGAGCGATCCATGCCCTTCCAGAACGCCGTCGTTGCCGCCGACGTAATGGTGATGCCGCGCTCCTGCTCCTGCTCCATCCAGTCCATCGTTGCCGCACCGTCGTGCACCTCGCCAATCTTGTGACTGACACCGGTGTAGAACAGGATGCGCTCCGTGGTGGTGGTCTTGCCGGCATCGATGTGGGCCATGATGCCGAAGTTGCGGTAGCGCTCGATAGGAGTGGTGCGTGCCACGGTCTTAACCTCTGAAAGTTCTAGCTGTACTGCTTACCAGCGGTAATGCGAGAAGGCCTTGTTGGCCTCGGCCATGCGGTGCGTCTCTTCGCGCTTCTTGATCGCGCCACCGCGATTTTCGGAAGCCTCGAGCAGCTCGGCAGCCAGCTTGCGCGGCATCGAGGTCTCGCCACGCTTGCGGGCGGAATCGATGGCCCAGCGCATGGCGAGCGCCATACGGCGACCCGGACGCACTTCGACCGGCACCTGGTAGGTGGCGCCGCCGACACGACGGGACTTCACCTCGACCGCCGGAGCGATGTTGTTGAGTGCCTTCTCGACGAGCTGCACCGGCTCGGCGTTCTTTTCGCCGAGGTGGGCCAGCGCACCGTAGACAATGCTTTCTGCGACCGACTTCTTGCCGCTCTTCATCACCATGTTGATGAAACGAGCGATCAGCTGGCTGCCGTGCTTGGGATCCGGCAGGATCAGACGGGCGGGATGTGAACCTTTACGCGACATGAGTTATTTCCTAGAGATCAGGACTTCGGGCGCTTGGCGCCGTACTTGGAGCGCGACTGACGGCGCTTGGTGACACCGGCGCAGTCGAGGCTGCCGCGCACCGTGTGGTAACGCACACCCGGCAGATCCTTGACGCGACCGCCGCGGATCAGGACCACGGAGTGCTCCTGCAGGTTGTGACCTTCGCCACCGATGTAGCTGATCACTTCGTAGCCGTTCGTCAGGCGCACTTTGGCGACCTTACGGAGGGCCGAGTTCGGCTTCTTCGGGGTGGTGGTGTAGACGCGCGTGCACACGCCGCGACGCTGCGGGCTGTTCTGCAAAGCCGGCGAAGCACTCTTGTAGGTCTTCGGGCTACGGGATTTGCGAACCAACTGGTTGACTGTCGTCATCTGAAGCTGTTCCTGAGAAACATAAAGGCAGACCGAACCGGCTCGGTCTGCCAAGAAGCGGGAATTTAACATGGGCAGCCTGTCACAGACAAGCTGACGCCCTGCCGTCCATAGCCCGAACACGAGGCGCACTCCTTGCGCCTCATTTCGTATGTCAGCGAGTAGAACCCGTGAGGGGCTTACTCCACACCAATGTCGCTACCGGTGGTGGCTTCCGCGAAGGAGGCCGATGAAGCGGAGCCGGAGAGGGTTTCAAGCTCCGAAGCGGTCAGACCGCCCTGGCGATGACGCGCTGCGTGATACGCCAAACCCGTACCTGCCGGAATGAGACGGCCGACAATAACATTTTCCTTCAGACCACGCAAGGTATCGCGCGTTCCGCGGACCGCAGCTTCCGTCAGGACTCGGGTGGTTTCCTGGAAGGAAGCCGCCGAAATGAAGGATTCCGTGGCCAGCGAGGCCTTGGTAATGCCCAGCAACACCGACTGGTATTCCGCCGGACGCTCGCCACGCTTGACGGCACGCTCGTTCTCGCCGTTGATGCGCACGCGTTCGACCTGCTCGCCGCGCAGGTAGTGGCTCTCACCCGGATCGGTGATTTCCACCTTGCGCAGCATCTGGCGAATGATTGCCTCGATGTGCTTGTCGTTGATCTTCACGCCCTGCAGGCGGTAGACGTCCTGGATTTCCTTGACCAGGTAAGCGGCCAGCGGCTCGACACCCAGCAGGCGCAGGATGTCGTGCGGGCTGGGCTCGCCGTCCACCACGGTTTCGCCCTTCTCCACGTGTTCGCCTTCGAACACGATGACCTGACGCCACTTGGGAATCAGCTCTTCGTGCTCGTTGCCGTCCACGTCCTTGATGATCAGACGCTGCTTGCCCTTGGTGTCCTTGCCAAAGCTGATCACGCCCGAACGCTCGGCGAGGATCGCCGGTTCCTTCGGCTTGCGCGCTTCGAACAAGTCGGCCACGCGCGGCAGACCACCGGTGATGTCGCGGGTCTTCGACGTTTCCTGCGGGATACGGGCGACCACGTCACCCACGCCCACCTGCACGCCGTTCTGGATCGACACGATGGCGCCGGCCGGAAGCATGTACTGCGCCGGCACGTCGGTGCCCGGCAGCTTGAGCTCGCGGCCCTTGGCATCTTCCAGACGCACGATCGGGCGCAGATCCTTGGCGGCCGTACCACGGCGCTTCGGATCGGTCACCACCGCCGACTCCAGACCGGTCAGTTCGTCGGTCTGGCTCTGCACGGTGACGCCATCGATGAAGTCGATGAAGCGCACGGTACCGGCCACTTCCGACACGATCGGATGGGTATGCGGATCCCAGTTGGCGACGGCCTGGCCCGCCTTGACCGGATCGCCATCCTTGACCGTGATGGTGGCGCCGTAAGGCACCTTGTAGCGCTCGCGCTCGCGGCCGTTGGCGTCGATGACGCTCACTTCGCCCGAACGCGACACCGCCACCAGGTGGCCCTGCGAATGCTGCACGGTCTTGAGGTTGTTGAACTTCAGCGTGCCGGTGGTCTTCACCGTCACGTTGTCCACGGCAGCCGCACGCGACGCCGCACCACCGATGTGGAACGTACGCATGGTCAGCTGGGTACCCGGCTCACCGATCGACTGCGCAGCCACCACGCCCACGGCCTCACCCATGTTCACCAGGTGACCACGGGCCAGGTCGCGGCCGTAGCACAGCGCGCACACGCCATGATCGGCAGCGCACGTGATGGGCGAACGCACCTTGATCGACTGCACGCCGGCCTTGTCGAGCTTCTCGACCAGGGCTTCGTCCAGCAGGGTGTCGCGCGTAACCAGCGGCTCGTTGTCTTCACCCGGACCGTAGACGTCTTCCAACGCCACACGGCCGAGCACGCGGTCGCGCAACGGCTCGACCACATCACCGCCTTCCACGATCGGCTGCATGGTCACGCCGTCGTCCGTACCGCAATCGCCGGAAGTGATCACTACGTCCTGGGCCACGTCGACGAGACGACGGGTCAGGTAACCGGAGTTCGCGGTCTTCAGCGCCGTATCCGCCAGGCCCTTACGAGCACCGTGGGTGGAGTTGAAGTACTGCAGAACGTTCAGGCCTTCGCGGAAGTTCGCCTTGATGGGCGTCTCGATGATCGAGCCATCCGGACGGGCCATCAGGCCGCGCATACCGGCGAGCTGACGAATCTGCGCCACCGAACCACGAGCGCCCGAGTCGGCCATGATGTACAGCGAGTTCATCGACTTCTGGTTGACCGTCTTGCCTTCGGCATCGGTCACCTTCTCGGTACCGATACCGTCGATCATCGCCTTGGCAACCAGTTCGTTGGTGCGCGACCAGATGTCGACGACCTTGTTGTAGCGCTCGCCGGCCGTCACGAGACCCGACTGGTACTGCTCCTGGATCTCGACCACTTCCTTCTCGGCTTCTTCCAGGATCGGCTTCTTCTCGGCCGGGATGATCATGTCATCGATACCGATGGAGATACCCGCACGCGTGGCGAAGCGGAAACCGGTGTACATCAGCTGGTCGCCGAAGATCACGGTTTCCTTCAGGCCCAGGCGGCGATAGCACTGGTTGATCAGGCGCGAGATGTTCTTCTTGGTCAGCTCGGTGTTGGCCAGCGCGAACGGCAGGCCTTCGGGCATGATTTCGAGCAGCAGCGCGCGGCCCACGGTGGTGTCCACCAGCTGGGTCTGCTCGGTGCGGCCGCCGTCTTCGTCGATCTGCACCTGGTTGATGCGGACCTTGACCTTGGCGTGCAGCTGCACGGCGCGGTTGTCGTAGGCGCGGCGAACTTCACCGATGCCCGAGAACACCATGCCATTGCCCTTGGCGTTCACCAGCTCGCGGGTCATGTAGTACAGGCCCAGCACCACGTCCTGGGTCGGCACGATGATCGGCTCGCCGTTGGCGGGCGACAGGATGTTGTTGGTCGCCATCATCAGGGCGCGCGCCTCGAGCTGCGCCTCGATCGAAAGCGGCACGTGCACCGCCATCTGGTCACCGTCGAAGTCGGCGTTGAACGCCGTACAGACGAGCGGATGCAGCTGGATGGCCTTGCCTTCGATCAGCTTGGGCTCGAACGCCTGGATGCCCAGACGATGCAGCGTCGGTGCGCGGTTGAGCATCACGGGATGCTCGCGGATCACCTCTTCGAGGATGTCCCACACCTGGCCTTCTTCGCGCTCGACGAGCTTCTTGGCGGCCTTGATGGTGGTGGCTTCGCCGCGAGCCTGCAGCTTGGCGAAAATGAAGGGCTTGAACAGCTCAAGCGCCATCTTCTTCGGCAGACCGCATTGGTGCAGGCGCAGGGTCGGACCGACCACGATCACCGAACGACCGGAGTAGTCCACGCGCTTGCCGAGCAGGTTCTGGCGGAAGCGACCCTGCTTGCCCTTGATCATGTCGGCCAGCGACTTCAGCGCGCGCTTGTTCGTGCCGGTGATGGCACGACCGCGACGACCATTGTCGAGCAGCGCATCGACCGATTCCTGCAGCATGCGCTTCTCGTTGCGCACGATGATGTCGGGCGCGTTGAGTTCGAGCAGGCGACGCAGGCGGTTGTTGCGGTTGATGACGCGACGGTACAGATCATTCAGATCGGACGTGGCGAAACGACCACCGTCCAGCGGCACCAGCGGACGCAGATCCGGCGGCAGCACCGGCAGCACGGTCAGCACCATCCATTCCGGACGGTTGCCCGACTCCAGGAACGCCTCGATGAGCTTGACGCGCTTGGTGAGGCGCTTGAGCTTGGTCTCGGAGTTGGTCGAGCCGATCTCTTCCTTGAGGCGAATGACTTCGCCCGGCAGGTCGAGCGACTTGAGCAGCTCGTAGACGGCCTCGGCACCCATGCGGGCGTCGAACTCGTCACCGTGCTCCTCGACCGCTTCGAGGTACTGGTCTTCGCTAAGCAGCTGGCCGCGCTCGAGCGCAGTCAGACCTGGATCGATCACCACGAAGGCTTCGAAGTACAGGATGCGCTCGATGTCGCGCAGCGTCATGTCCAGCATCAGGCCGATGCGCGACGGCAGCGACTTGAGGAACCAGATGTGTGCGGTCGGCGAGGCCAGCTCGATGTGGCCCATGCGTTCGCGACGCACCTTGGCCAGCGTCACTTCCGTGCCGCACTTCTCGCAGACCACGCCGCGGTGCTTCATGCGCTTGTACTTGCCGCACAGGCACTCGTAATCCTTCACCGGGCCGAAGATGGCGGCGCAGAACAGGCCGTCGCGCTCGGGCTTGAAGGTGCGGTAGTTGATCGTCTCCGGCTTCTTCACCTCGCCATACGACCACGAGCGGATCAACTCCGGCGAAGCCAGAGCGATCTTGATCGCATCGAAGTCAGGCGCGGTGCGCTGCTGGTTGAACAGATTGAGCAAGTCTTTCATGGATGTCTCCGAAGATCGGGAATAGGGAATGGAGAATCGGAAATGGGGAGAACGAGGAATGAAGATCCGTTCCTCGCTCCCTCCTCAACTCACTTCACTTCTTCCAGATCGATATCGATACCGAGCGAGCGGATTTCCTTCACCAACACGTTGAAGGATTCCGGCATGCCCGCTGCCATCTCGTGGTTGCCGTCGACAATGTTCTTGTACATCTGGTTGCGGCCTTGCACGTCGTCGGACTTCACCGTCAGCATTTCCTGCAGGGTGTAGGCCGCGCCGTAGGCTTCCAGCGCCCAGACTTCCATTTCGCCGAAGCGCTGGCCACCGAACTGCGCCTTGCCACCCAGCGGCTGCTGCGTGACGAGCGAGTACGGTCCGGTCGAACGCGCGTGCATCTTGTCGTCGACCAGGTGGTTCAGCTTCAGGTAGTGCATGTAGCCCACGGTGACCGGGCGATCGAACGCCTCGCCGGTGCGGCCGTCGTACAGCGTGGTCTGGCCGGATTCCGGCAGATCGGCGAGCTTGAGCATCGCCTTGATCTCGGTTTCCTCGGCGCCGTCGAACACCGGCGTTGCCATCGGCACGCCTTCCTGCAGGTTGTTGGCCAGGGCGAGGATTTCCTCGTCGGTCAACGACTTCAGGTCGACATGCTGCACGGCACCCGCGACGTGGTGGTTGTACACCTGGTCGAGGAACTCACGGATCTGCGCCACCTTGGCCTGCGCCTCGAGCATCTTCTGGATCTTCTTGCCCAGACCCTTCGCGGCCCAGCCCAGATGCACTTCCAGAATCTGGCCGATGTTCATACGCGACGGCACGCCCAGCGGGTTCAGCACGATGTCCACCGAGGTGCCGTCTTCGGAGAACGGCATGTCCTCCACCGGCACCACGTTCGACACCACACCCTTGTTGCCGTGGCGACCGGCCATCTTGTCGCCCGGCTGGATGCGGCGCTTCACGGCCAGGAACACCTTGACCATCTTGAGCACGCCCGGAGCGAGGTCGTCGCCCTGGGTGATCTTGCCCTGCTTCTCCTTGAAGCGCTTGTCGAACTCTTCCTTGTGGCGCTTGATCTGGTCGGCCGCACGCTCGAGGAACTCGGTGACGTCCTCTTCCTTGACGTTGATCTTGAACCAGTCGTCCTTCTTCAGGCCGTCGAGGTAGGCGTCGGTGATTTCCGCGCCGCGCTTGAGGCCACCCGGGCCACTCATCGCGGACTTGCCGACGAGCTGGGTGCGCATGCGGTTGTAGATCGCGCCTTCCAGGATGCGGAACTGGTCATCAAGATCCTTGCGGATACGCTTGATTTCCATTTCTTCGATCTGCTTGGCGCGCTTGTCCTTCTCGATGCCGTCGCGGGTGAAGACCTGCACGTCGATGACGGTGCCGTCCATGCCCGGCGGCACGCGCAGCGAGCTGTCCTTCACGTCGGACGCTTTCTCGCCGAAGATCGCGCGCAGCAGCTTCTCTTCCGGGGTCAGCTGGCTCTCGCCCTTGGGCGTGACCTTGCCGACCATGATGTCGCCAGCCTTCACTTCCGCACCGATGTACACGATGCCGGACTCGTCGAGGCGAGCCAGCGCCTGCTCACCCACGTTCGGGATGTCGGCGGTGATTTCCTCGGCGCCCAGCTTGGTGTCACGCGCGATGCACGACAGCTCCTCGATGTGGATCGAGGTGTAGCGGTCTTCCTGCACGACGCGCTCGGACAGCAGGATCGAGTCTTCGAAGTTGTAGCCGTTCCACGGCATGAAGGCGATCAGCATGTTCTGGCCGAGCGCGAGCTCGCCAAGGTCGGTCGACGAACCGTCAGCCAGCGTGTCGCCCTTCGCCACGATGTCACCCACGTTCACCAGCGGACGCTGGTTGAGGTTGGTGTTCTGGTTGGAACGGGTGTACTTGGTCAGCGTGTAGATATCGACGCCGGCGTCGTTGTCGCCAACCTCTTCCTCGTTCACGCGCACCACGATACGGCCAGCATCGACCTGGTCGATCACGCCGCCGCGCTTGGCGGTGACGATGACGCCCGAGTCACGCGCCACGGCGCGCTCGATACCGGTGCCCACCAGCGGGGTCTGCGAACGCAGGGTCGGCACGGCCTGGCGCTGCATGTTCGCGCCCATCAGTGCGCGGTTCGCGTCATCGTGCTCCAGGAACGGCACGAGTGCGGCTGCCACCGATACCGTCTGCATGGGCGAAACGTCCATGTAGTCGACTTCGGAAGCGGGACGCAGCTCGGACTCGCCACGGAAGCGGCAGGACACGAAGTCTTCGATGAAGGCACCGTCCTTGAGCGGCGAGTTCGCCTGCGCGATCACGTGATCGCCCTCTTCGATGGCCGACAGGTAATCCACCTGGTCGGTGACCTTGCCGCCCACGACCTTGCGGTACGGCGTCTCGAGGAAGCCATACGTGTTGGTGCGGGCATACACGGCCAGCGAGTTGATCAGGCCGATGTTCGGGCCTTCCGGCGTTTCGATGGTGCAGACGCGGCCGTAGTGGGTCGGATGCACGTCGCGCACTTCGAAGCCGGCGCGCTCGCGGGTCAGACCGCCCGGGCCCAGGGCCGAAACGCGGCGCTTGTGCGTCACCTCCGACAGCGGGTTGTTCTGGTCCATGAACTGGCTGAGCTGCGAGGAGCCGAAGAACTCCTTCACTGCCGCTGCAACCGGCTTGGCGTTGATCAGTTCCTGCGGGGTCAGACCCTCGGACTCAGCCAGCGACAGGCGCTCGCGCACGGCGCGCTCGACGCGCACCAGGCCAATGCGGAAGGTGTTCTCGGCCATTTCACCGACCGAGCGCACGCGACGGTTGCCCAGGTGGTCGATATCGTCGACGGTGCCATGACCGTTCTTGATGTCGATGAGCACCTTGAGCACGTCGAGGATGTCGGAGCGGTCGCCCTGCGACTTCACCAGCGACTGTGCTTCTTCTTCCTTGCGGTCGGCAAAGTACTTCTTGTCGAACAGCACGCCCGGGCCGACGATTTCCTGGCGGCCCACGCGACGGTTGAACTTCATGCGACCGACGGCCGACAGGTCGTAGCGGTCGAAGGTGAAGAACAGGTTGTAGAACAGGTTCTGCGCGGCGTCCTTGGTCGGCGGCTCGCCCGGGCGCATCATGCGATAGATTTCCACCAGCGCCTCGAGCGGCGTCTTGGTGTTGTCGATGCGCAGGGTGTGCGAGATGTACGCGCCACGATCGAGGTCGTTGACGTACAGCGTCGGGACGATCTCGATACCGGCCTTGCGGAAGTTTTCCAGCTGGTCAGCCGAGATCTCGTCGTTGGCCGAAGCGAGCAGTTCGCCCGTCTTCGCATCGACGATATCGGTCGCCAGGATGCGGCCGATCGGATAGTCGTCCGGCACTTCCAGCGCGGTGATGTTTTCCGCGGCGAGCTGGCGCACGTGACGCGCCGTGATGCGCTTGCCAGCTTCCACCAGCACCTTGTCGCCGATGGTCAAGTCGAAGGTCAGCGTTTCGCCGCGCAGACGCTCGGCCACCAGCTCAAGCGTGGTGCCACCCTTCTTGCCCAGGTGGAACACGTTGTGCTCGAAGAAGATGCCGAGCATCTCCTGGTTGTTGTAGCCGAGCGCGCGCAGCAGCACGGTCACCGGCAACTTGCGGCGACGGTCGATACGGGTGAACAGCGCGTCCTTCGGATCGAACTCGAAGTCCAGCCACGAACCGCGGTAGGGAATCACGCGGGCGGAGAACAGCAGCTTGCCCGAGCTGTGCGTCTTGCCGCGATCGTGGTCGAAGAACACGCCCGGCGAACGATGCAGCTGCGAGACGATGACGCGCTCGGTACCGTTGATGATGAAGGTACCGGTGTCGGTCATGAGCGGAATTTCGCCCATGTAGACTTCCTGCTCCTTCACGTACTTGACGGCCTTCTTCGACGCCGGGCTGTCCTTGTCGTAGATGACCAGGCGCACGGTCACGCGCAGCGGCGCGCCGAAGGTCATGCCGCGGTTGCGGCACTCGCGCTCGTCGAACGCGGGCTCGCCCAGGCGATAGTCGACATACTCAAGCGCGGCATTGCCCGAATAGCTGACGATCGGGAACACCGACTTCAGCGCGGCGTGGAGACCCTTTTCGTCGCGGGCCTTGGGAGCGACGTGCTCCTGCAGGAACTCGCGATAGGAATCGGTCTGGATGGTCAGCAGGTTCGGCACGCCCAATACAGGGGGACGCTTGCCGAAATCCTTGCGGATGCGCTTCTTCTCGGTAAACGAGTAGGTCATGGTGGGTACCGCCTCGGTTCGCAGTGACGCCGGTGGTGCACACACCGGCTGAATTGTGAAAGCTGTGTCTGCCGTCGACGGACAAGATGTGCTGCCTTGCCCGTCGCTGCTTCAAAAAGGCATAAATCAAAGGTCGGCGGTGTCCTGCAGGCCTTTCAGTGCTGTCTTCCCGACGCGTGGAACACGAACCAAAAATGATGACGCTTTGTCGTTACGGGACACATCGCGTGATGCGACCGCTTTGCAACAGGCAAAGCCCGGGGGCTTACGCCCCCAGGCTTGCTTGACGCTAGATCAAACTGACGGCGCGCAAGAGCGCCGATTACTTCAGTTCGACCGTGGCGCCTGCAGCTTCGAGGTCCTTCTTGAACTTCGCAGCGTCTTCCTTCGAAGCGGCTTCCTTCACGACGCCACCGGCTTCGGTCAGGTCCTTCGCTTCCTTCAGGCCCAGGCCCGTGATGGCACGGACGGCCTTGATCACGTCGACCTTCTTGTCGCCGGCGCTCTTCAGGATGACGTCGAACTCGGTCTGTTCTTCAACAGCCGGGCCGGCAGCGGCCGGGCCAGCGGCCATCATGACCGGGGCGGCGGCGGTCACGCCAAACTTCTCTTCGATGGCCTTCACCAGGTCCATCACTTCCATCAGCGACTTGGCGGCGACGGCGTCGACGATCTGTTCGTTGGTCAGGGACATTTTCATTTACCTCTGGAAATTGATTCGAATTTAGTAGACGGCGAACTTAGGCGGGCTCGGCTTCAGCCGGGGCTTCGGCGGCAACTTCGCCACCACCCTGCTTGTCGGCCACAGCCTTGACGACGCGGGCGAACATCGAAGCCGGTTCGGCCAGCACGCGTGCCAGCATGGCAAGCGCCTGTTCGCGGGTCGGCAGCGACGCCAGCACTTCGACGTGCTCCGGCGGCAGCAACTTGCCTTCCACCGAGACGACGCGCGCCTTCAGCTTGTCGTTGCCCTTGGCGAATTCCTTGATCAGGCGACCGGCAGCGCCGGGCTCCTCGGTCGAGAATGCGTACAGCAGCGGACCGGTCAGGGCGTCCTTGACGACCTCGAACTCGGTACCGACCACGGCGCGCGAAGCCAGCGTGTTCTTGACAACCTTCAAGAACACACCCGATTCACGGGCCTTCTTGCGCATCGCGGTCATCTGTTCGACCGTGGTGCCCGCATACTCGACAGCGACCAAGGAGTGAGCCTTCGCGGCAACTTCTGCCAGTTCGGCGACTACTTCTTGCTTCTGAGAGAGATTCAGAGCCATTTTTCACTCCTCTTATGAATTCCGCTTACGGCTCCTGCCGCTTGCGGTCCTGAGCGACGCCTTCCGTGACGTCGGGGATCGATGAGATCCCGGGTGGTGGCCTTTCCAGAACAAAAATTCCAGAAGGAGCAGCACCATCTACGCAGGCCAGATCCACGAAGAACCCGATTAAGCGAACCCGCTAGCCACGACGGCGTTTCCTTGCCAACACGAGCTCCCTGCTCGTCGTCGTGGCGCGCTGATCGCGCCTGCGGTCTTTGACGGCGGCGTTGGCTTCGAAGCCTCCGCTGCCCTCAAAAACGTGCCCGCACCGGCATGACCGGTGCGGGACTTGAACCTGTTACTTGGTCGACACCGTCAGGGTCGACACTTCAACCGGCACGCCCACGCCCATGGTGGACGACAGGGCGATCTTCTGCAGGTACTGACCCTTGGCCGTGGCCGGCTTGGCCTTCAGCAGGTCGTTGACCAGCGCGTTGAGATTGTCCGCGAGCTGGGCAGCGTCGAAGCTGGCCTTGCCGATGGTGGCGTGGATGATGCCCGCCTTGTCGTTGCGGAACTTCACCTGGCCCGCCTTGGCGTTCTTGACGGCCGTGGCGACGTCGGCGGTGACCGAGCCGTCCTTCGGGTTCGGCATCAGGCCACGGGGACCGAGCAGCTGACCGAGCTTGCCGACCACGCGCATCGCGTCCGGCGTAGCGATGACACGACCGAAGTCGAGATCGCCGGCCTGCATGCGCTCGGCCAGATCGTCCATACCGACGGCGTCGGCACCAGCGGCCTTGGCGGCCTCGGCCTTCTCACCGGCCGGCACGAACACGGCGACCTTGACGGTCTTGCCGGTGCCGTGCGGCAGCAGCGAGGAGCCACGCACGCCCTGGTCGGACTTCTTCGCATCGATGCCGAGGCGGACGGCGACGTCCACGGACTCGGCGAACTTCGCCTTGGCGTTGTCCTTGACGATGTTCAGGGCTTCTTCCAGGCCATACAGCTTGCCCGGCTTCACTGCGGCCTGGGCCGCCTTCAAACGCTTCGTGAGCTTTGCCATGTCTTAACCCTCCACCACCAGGCCCATGCTGCGCGCGCTACCGGCAATGGTGCGCACTGCAGCGTCCAGATCAGCAGCCGTGAGATCCGGCTCTTTCTGCTTCGCAACGTCTTCCAGCTGCTTGCGGGTGATCTTGCCGACCTTGTCGGTATTCGGCTTGGACGAACCCTTGGCAACGCCCGTGACCTTCTTGATCAGCACGGTGGCCGGCGGGGTCTTGGTGATGAAGGTGAAGCTGCGGTCCGAATAGGCGGTGATGATCACCGGGATCGGCAGACCCGGCTCCATCTTCTGCGTGGCGGCATTGAAGGCCTTGCAGAATTCCATGATGTTCAGGCCGCGCTGACCGAGGGCGGGACCCACCGGCGGCGACGGGTTGGCCTGACCGGCCTTGACCTGCAGCTTGATATAACCAGTTACTTTCTTTGCCATTGGAATTTCCTCGCGAGTTCAAGCGCCTTGCGGCTCCTCGCAACGTTGTCGTTCCCTGAGAGAGGAAGGCTCGCTATCCCGCGAACCTCAGAAACACGGACACGCCGAGCCCAAAAGACCCCGGCGTGAACCGCGCAGTATAGAGATTGATCAAGAATTAAGCAAGCTCTGTGCCCAGAGGGCACACCAAGGATCGCTAGCTGCCGCGGCCCCGCCCCTTCGAGGAAGGTGGTGCGGCGACGGCAAAAAGCGCCATCCCCAATTTGCCGAAAAGGCCTAGGCCTTTTCGACCTGCCCAAACTCCAGCTCAACCGGGGTCGAGCGGCCGAAGATCAGCACTGCGACGCGCAGGCGGCTCTTCTCGTAATTGACTTCCTCGACCACGCCGTTGAAGTCGTTGAACGGACCTTCGGTAACGCGGACCATCTCGCCCGGCTCGAACAACACCTTCGGGCGGGGCTTCTCGACGCCCTCGCGGACGCGACTGAGAATGGCGTCAGCCTCGGAATCGCGGATGGGCAACGGACGGTCGGCGGTACCGCCGATGAAACCCATGACCTTCGGGGTTTCCTTGACCAGATGCCAGCACTCGTCATCAATGCGCGGCGCCTTGCCCTCGGTGTCAGTCTCGATCTGCACGAGAACGTAACCCGGGAAGAACTTGCGCTCGCTGCGGCGCTTCTGGCCACTGCGCATCTCGATGACTTCTTCGGTCGGCACCAGCACTTCGCCGAAGCGCTCTTCCATGCCGGCGCGGCGGATACGCTCGTCCAGCGAACGCTTCACCTGGTTCTCGAAGCCCGAGTAGGCGTGCACCACATACCAACGCTTGCTCATGCCATCACCTCACGTACCGAGCTTGAGCAGCCAGTCGAGCACGACCGACTTCAGGATCAGATCGATCAAGCCCAGCAGCAGCGACAGGATAACGACCACGACCATGATGATACCGGTGGTCTTGAGCGTCTCGTCGCGGGTGGGCCAGACCACTTTGCGCAGTTCGAACTGCGATTCACCAATGAAGCTGCGCACGCGGCGGCCCGGCGCCGTGAAGGCACCAATGGCCAGCGCGGCGACCAGCGCAGCCAGCACGCCCAGCAAGCGTACCGATTGTGGAATGGAGCCATCGGCGCCGAACCACGAATACGCAAAAATGCCGGCAGCCAGCACCAGCACGGCCAGCACCAGCTTGGCGATATCGGCGCCAGTGGCGCCCTTGGTCGGTTCTGCCTTCGTATTCATGCGACAGGATCGGATGACAGAGGCAACGACCGTATTACGGACCGTATGCCATCCACCATCCGTCGTGGGTCCTCGGGAAGATGGCACGCCAGGAGGGACTCGAACCCCCAACCTGCGGTTTTGGAGACCGCTGCTCTGCCAATTGAGCTACTGGCGTATTCGGAAAATAGGTGAAGTCGCTCGCCTTGCCGCTGCAAGTTGGCGCCTTTCGGCGCCCATCTCAAGGCGAGGGACCGAAGCCACCTCACCCTGGATCCTTGCAGCCCGCAGTGCGGGCGACTTCCCAGTCTACAGCTTACTTGATGACCTTGGCCACCACGCCGGCGCCGACGGTGCGGCCGCCTTCGCGGATCGCGAAGCGCAGGCCTTCGTCCATGGCGATCGGGTGGATCAGGCTGACCACCATCTTCACGTTGTCGCC
>Ga0335083_10005325_pt1 | contig 16236 bp, 8 predicted proteins | sample Lox_Sample_42_FD_206716 | JGI IMG/M metagenome (GOLD analysis project Ga0335083, IMG submission 206716) | Soil microbial communities from Loxahatchee National Wildlife Refuge, Florida, United States - Lox_Sample_4.2 | ecosystem: Environmental > Terrestrial > Soil > Wetlands | place: USA: Florida... | reverse complement strand
CTGCCAATGCCAAAACCGCGTAAAGCGCAATTTTTGTGACTCCACAATCCTTTGACTTTTTCTGCCTATCAACAAATTCAGGAGGCATAAAACCCCCATGCTTGTTGCGTTTTCTCGTGGGTTTGGGAAGCCGATAGTCCCGACTCCCCGCGTAACCAGTACTGGTGACATGCCAGGGGCAGGGGTTCTGGTAAACTGTTTTTGTTGTTGGTCCACTTGTTCTCTGTGGACTGTGTGTAAGAAGCCCGGTGTAGTGCCCGGGCTTTTTTATTTTTACCGATTCATCCCTTGCCGCGCCGAAACGTAGTGAAGGCGGGTCATTCTCATTCTCCTCCTTGATTCGAGACGAAGCGGGCTCTCCTTGGAATTTTTACGGCTAGTTTCACTGCCCTGCGGGCAACACGGTTCGGAACCCAATATCGTAGCTGACGCTGTTAGCCGGGTCGCCGTTGCCGCGGCGCGCTGTCCGGCAATAGATCGCGTAGTCGAACCAATCGCCGCCCCGCATCACACGGTTGTTGCCTGATGTCGGCCCGTGCGGATCACTGCCACTCCCGTACGTCCCATACCAATCCCAACACCACTGGAACACATTCCCCGCCATGTCGTGCAACCCATATCCGTTCGCTGGAAAATATCCCGTCGGGCTCGTGTAGGGATAACCTCCCGTGGCAAACGCCGGATCAAAGCCAACCGCGGTGGCAAAGTCATAGCTGTAGCCACCGGCAGAATGGGGATTACCGTAATAATTCGCCTGGCTCCACGATATTGTGTTGCCCCAGGGAAATCGCTGCCCGCTCAGCCCGCCTCGCGCCGCCTTCTCCCACTCCGCTTCCGTCGGCAGCCGATAGCCCGCATTCCAGTTCACACAGGCATTGCTAATAGCCTGTGACGCCAGGACGGTCTCGCCCGAGCGATACACGATCGTCTGCGCCACGTTCGTGTAATAGGCTGGAATGCGCCCTTCCATTTCACTCCGCGCATTGCACCATTTCACGCAATTATACCAGTTCAACGACTCCACCGGATGATTCGTCGCCTTCCCGGAGCCGGTGTATTCAAAACTGTAGCCGTGATTGGTTGCCCAGTTATAAACTTGCTGCCATTGGGCTAGGGACACGTCATTCTGGTCCATGTAAAACGCCGAGACATAAACCGTATGCACCGGGGCGTCGCTCAGGCCATCCAAACTGTCCCCCATTTGAAACGAACCCGCGGGAACCAGCGCCATGCCTGCGGGCGGGTTGAGGGCTATGATTTGGTTGGTATTGACAGCATTGGTGACAGGAAGCTGCACATAATCCACCCAATTGGTTTTGCCACTGAGTGAGATTGCCGTCTGGATCGTATAATTCGTGCCTGACAATTGATTCGTCCAAACTAACGAACCATCCGGGCGAAAAGCGATAATGCCCGAGGCTGCCGGGCCGGAAATGCGAAAAAATTGTGCCGTCTGTGCGCCGGTGGGCAAGTCACCCACAAACCACGCCATCAAAATCAAAAGAAGAAAACGCCCAGCCTTCATATACCTTCTGCCGTCAGACGAGTAAGTTTATCTAAATCAATAGATTAAAGCAAGCCGAAAATAGGATGAGTGTTGGTATTTTACCAAACCATAACGGAAACCGCGTTTCTCTTGTCAGTACGCTGCGCCCGGTAATTCCCCTTGATGGGACGAAAACGGGTGAACAACCAGGAGTCAAGTTTCAGTTCCGGTTTAAGCATCCTGTGGTAAAATGCCCGTTGCCACGTAAAATGTGGCAAACGTTCTTTGACATGGGTGGAGCGGGATTTAAAGCTCTAAAACCTAAGCTCCAATCACCAGAGAAGCTCCAAGCATCCAATTTTGATGTTTGGTTATTGGATGTTCTCTGGAGCTTGGATGTTGGAATTTGGATGTTTCCTGCTGAATTACCCTAAATCAACTCTCAGGCAAAAAACAAAACTGGAACCAAACCGTCGCAAGGTCATGCAAGGTAAAAATTGCGGGTTGGCATGCTCCGGAGACTTGCAACCGTTTCCGGAAGGCCACGGAAGGGGGCGGGGGTAAATTTGTCCGGAGGTAAAGGAAGACTAAAGTAGCCATTTCCCGAAAAAAAGATTGCTTGCCGCGCCGCGGCCTCGGCGAAGGCGGGTTATCCTGGTCGCATTTCGGAACCCTGATGAACTCTACTGTACCCTATAGAACCCTACAGAACGCCCCCCGGGGGAGTGCGTTATGAGCCGCATGTGCCTAAACCGCCGCTGTCTGTTGCCGGGCTTCGCTCAGGGCTTTTTCAAGCATTCGGGCAGCGGTAGGCAGTGCCTGCGATAATTTATCTGTCCTTTCATTCAGGCGTGCAATGACGGTTTTGGCCTGCATCGCGGCGAGTCTTTGATACCAGGCGATAAATTCCCGGCTGGTGGCTTTTTCATCGGGCTCATGGGGCACGTGGAGCGTTTGCGATTCGTTAATTTCGCACAAAATCAAGGCGGCTAAAGTGCGCGGCTGCGGTTCAGCGCTCCAAAGATTTTCCCACAATCCCCGGGCTGAAGCGGCGTCACCACTGAGCATCAATGCCTCGGCGCGTTGCGCAGCCACCACGGGATCTTCCGGGACGTAACCCATGGCTTCACCGGTCCAATCGCGGGCAAATCCCAGAAACTCCGGACGGCTTAAGGCAATTTCCCCGCCCGTACGCCACAGCATGCCATTGCTACAATTGGCGGCGACCAGTTCATGCATTTTGTGCAGCGCTTCCACTGGGCGATTGATAGCCGCCAGGAATTTGGCATAATCCAATTTGACGTTTTCAACCAGCCCTTTTTCACCCAAGGCCGCTTCAAAGGCTTTTTCTGCGCCGGGCACATCGTTGGTTTTGGCCAATGCCAGGGCCAAACAATGATTGGGCATTGCGGTCAGGATATCGGTGTTGATGGGGGAAAGAGCGGGTTGTTTGCGCTTGGCCAGGCAGTGACGCATCTGCTCCGTGGCTTCCTGGTAATTTTTTAATTCGAATTGCGATAGGCCCAGCGCCAGATGCAGCGATGCGGTCAACCCGCCCGCCTCTGCCAGTGGCGATGTTAAGACGCTCACGACTGAGTCATGCTCGCGGACCTTGTAAAGCTGGCTCGTGAATTGTGTCAGCAAGACCTCCCGCAATTCCGGCGCGACCTCGTCCGATGGCAGTTCGGACATCAGCTCAAACGCTTCGCGATATTTCTCCAGGCCATCGGCCATGTTTTCTGACCGAACCAGTTCCAGCCCCAAATTCATGGCGAGATTTACGTCGTGCGGATTTTCTTCGCAAGCCAGACGAAGCAATTTCAGATTCCGTTCGATCTTATTGCGGTCCCGCACCATTTCCTTGCCGTAACCGTGATGTAGAATCTCCGCTGTGCCCATGGCGGCTTTTAAGCCCCAGGATTTGCCAGACGGCAGGAGACTTGGGAAAACCTGTTCATGGATGCGACCATAGTAATAGGCGCCGGGCACGTTGTGGAAAAGTCTCGGCACAAAACTTTGTCCCTCAGCTTCCAGGCCACTGTTAACGAGAGGCAAACGCAAGGCTATGGCTTCGGAATTCTTTATGTCAGCGAGCAACTTCGCATGCTGTGCGGCGGGAAGCTCCTCATCCGCATCGAGCATTAAAATCCAATCTCCTGTGGCATGTTCCAGGGTGGCGTTGCGTGCTGCGGAAAAGTCATCGCTCCACGCATGGGTATAGACTTCCGCGCCAAATTCTTTGGCGATCTCAATAGTACGGTCGGTAGAACCCGTGTCTACGACGATGAGTTGTTGGGCAATCGCCCGGACGGATTTCAAGCATTGCGCCAGGAATTTCTCCTCATTTTTGACAATCAAACAAACTGATAAGTTTTGGGTTTTGGATTTTGCCCGTTGAATGGTGTCCGGAAGTTTTATCCATTCCAATTTTGTCGCACCCTTGAGATTCTTTTTCAAGAACTGCTTTGCGGGATTCCATCCCGGCGTCAAGTCATGCACGTATTGCGCACATTGGCGGGCCATGTTGGCATCACCAGCGGCGGCGGCAATTTCTGCCAGCAGCAAAAATGCCTCGGGGTGAAAGGGCCGTTTGGCAATGGCCGCGGTGGTTGCGTTCCATGCAGCTTCGAATTTCTTCTGTCCAAACAATTCACGCGCCTCTGTGATTTGTCCAAGATGCGCAACCGCCGGCAATTTGATGACCGCGGGTTTGGCGGCAACTTTTTTCGCTGCCGATTCTGCTTCGATATTCAACAGGGAAGCGGGCGCGCGCAAGGCGAGTTCCTTGAGCCTGTGAGCCACTTCAGCCGCGATGTCGTTCCAATCAAAACGTCTTTCCGCGATGCTTCGGCCATTCGCGCCACGGCGACGGCACTCGTCGGGATTCCTGGCGGCAAGCTTAAGAAGTTCCACCAGATGCGGCACGCTCGGTTGAAGCATCCAACCCGGTTTGACCAGCGGGATATCACCAACTTTATCAGCCAGCCGAACAAAGGGGGCAGAAATTTTCCAGCCGGCATCGGCGGAGACAAAACTCTCTGTCGAGCCGCCAGCGGTGACAATGACCGGAAGACCGCAAGCCATGGCCTCAAGTACCGGCATGCCGAAACCTTCGCCGCGGTATGGCAGTACCAAACACTGGCAGGCGGCATACAGCGACGGCATTTGTTCGGACGAAATTTCGTCCTTGAGATAAAGAATTTCCGGCGCGTTTGGCTTCTGTCTCAGCGTCTGGATAGCAGCTTCAGCAGTTTGTCCCTGGTAGACGCTTTCCCCGCCAAAATCTTTTATGACGAGGCAGACATCATCCGCAGCGGTAAATGCTTTTGAGAACGCATCGAGCAAGATGTCAGGGCCTTTGCGGAAAATTGTCCCGCCCACAAAGAGGAACTTAAATTTCTTTTTCGTCGCCAGCGGCATCGTTGAAACGCCCGGCCGAAATTTTCGGGTATCCACGCCGTTAGGAACCACGCGTACTTTCTCGGGAGCGATGCCCGAAGTCAGGTACATGGCGCGCACGACGGGTGAGGGGACCCAAAACTCATCCACATTTGCGGCATTAGCAACCCAGGCTTTGGGCAGTGAGCCATATTCCCAGGGTTGAATGACCACGAGAAGGCCGGACGACGGCTTTGACCAATTCGGTGGCCATTGATGGCGCACGGTTACCGCGGTGTTGGCCGGCGCTTTGGCCGCGAGTTTTTTGGCGCACTGTTGCATCGCTTTGTCGGCCTTGGCCGAAGGGGACAAACGGTTTGGCCCGACGCAAGTCAGGCTTAAATTTCCAGCCAGCCGGGAGGTGAGTTCACGATTGATATGCGAAAGGCTGCCGTAATCAAGGAACGAACCTTCCCAGGCAATGCGGGCGCGCCTGGCATCCGGCAGAACGGTGCCGGGAATTTTGGCAATGTGGGCATCGAAAGCGCGGTGGAAATCTTCCAGCGAGCGAACCATTTTGATAGCAGGCCATGGTTCGATGAAGACCCAGTCCGAGAGGTCTTTCCAATTAGCAATATCAACGCCTTTCAGCGGCTCAAATACCACCGTGGGAATATTGGCGAGCGCAGAAAATGTTTTTGCCCAGGAATCTGCGCCGACGAGCCCGGCGCATTCGCCGATGCAGCGCATTTGCCCTGGAAAACTTTCTCGGCGCATATCCACGCAGCCGGGCAACGCGGGAAATTCCCGGGCCTCTGAAGGAACGCCGAGAATCACGGGCTCATAACCACGATTTAATATATGCTCAATCACGCGAGGCCAATATTCCGGCAGGATGATATTGCGTTTGGAGCCAACCATCCCGGCCAAACTGCCTTTGGGCGCCAGCGCGATACGGCGCGAACCGGAATTTTTACAGAAATCGGCGGCCCATTGCGGAGATTTATTGATGCGATATTTTTTCTCAATATCCAGAGTCGCTTTCCATTCGTCATCGTAACCATATTTGGGCGTGGTGCCGGCACCGAGGCAGTTTTTCAATTCCAGCACGCTGAAGCGCAGAATGGTATGGAAAAAGGGATCAATGTGCTGGGGCAGGAAATAAATTTTCGACAATTTCGGAAACGCGTCAAATAACGCCTTCGCTCCGCCAACACTATTTGGATATGAGAACAGGACAGCGTCCGGCTTGTGATCGTAGAACGATGCCATGAGCAGGAGCGCATCCCCGGCACCTCCCAGGTGTGCGTAAAACGGCGGCAATTCTTTCAATACATTTACCAGCCGTTTGCCGGCAGCCTGTAATTCCTCCGGGGTATATCGCAGGCCGGCAGGGGCAGGAAATAATTCTTCGCTCAAGTAAACATGCCGTCCATCAATCCGGCAAATCCACGGACGCAATGCCGCAGGCTCCTGTGCCAGTTGTTCTTTGGCGGGACGGCTTGCGCATTCACCTGGCCGATAAGCAGGGCCAGCGACTGCATGACGCACATTCGGTATCGGCGCCATTTCACCCGTGCGAAAGCGGCCGATCCACCCTTGCATTTTCGGCCAGCGTTGCACGAGGCCGGGGCCGTTAGTATCCAGCCGGCCCAACTTATTGGTCAGGGCGAGCAACGCAAATCCTGCCGCCTGATTTTCCGGATCGAGGTCCAAAGCCTTGTGGAAACATTCAAATGCGAAATCGTTGTGCTCGAACATTTGGTCTTCCCATGGCACGGGGAATTTGGACGCGTAAACGCCGAGGGCCGTCCATGCATTCGCGGCTGATACCGGGTCGCCTGCTTTAACCTCGAAGACATTGGAGACGTTAAGCAGCGAGCGATAGCGCTGCATGAGATCAATATGCTCTTGCGCCGAGCGATTGCTCCTTTGAGTCAACCCGGTCCGGTTCTGATAAAATAAACTCATGACTTCCGGCACGTGGACCGCATTCATCCGCGCAAACATCAGTTTGAGCGTCGGTTCATAATCGCCGGCGGCGCTAATGGTGGCATCAAAACCGCCCAGTTGGCGTAACGCGTCCGTGCGCCAAAATTGCAGGCAACCAGTGATGCAGTAGAACAGCGTATCAATCGGGGTATAGTTGGGGTACTTCACCGTCCGCAGAATGTGGTCGGAGGGAAACGTGTCATTGGGCCGGTCAGTCCAGGCGACGTCGCAGTAGGCGAGATTGCAATCGGTATGTTTTTCCATGGCCGCCGACAACACTTCCAAAGCATCATTGCGCATGCTGTCATCGGTATTGGCATTGGCCCAATAGCGGCCGCGCGCCAATTTGAGAGCGCAATTCCAGGCGCCGTAAAGTGAGGGAGTCGGTATCCGGATATAACGGATATTGGGATGCTGCCGCTGAAATTCCAAAACAATCGCCCGCTCGTTCTGCTTTGAACCGTTATCCACTACGAGGATCTCGCATTGTTTGAAAATGGTCTGGCGGGTTAGATTTTGCAAACACGGACGCAACAATGTCTCCGCGTTATAGGTCGCGACGACCACCGAGACGATTGGCTCGGCAATGCCTTCGCCTATGATTTCGATGGACGCAGCCGGTTCCGTTTTGGCGATCAGCGCCGTCTGTTTCGTGAAGAAACAGACGTGAGGGCTAAGCCAATTCAACTTAAAACCATTTTTAGCGGCGACAAATGCCATGGAACGCAACGTGTGGACGGTGCAATGGCCGATGGACGGGTCAAGGTAAGGCCATTCCGCCAGTTTTTTGTCATCCGCAAAACTGCTTTCCACGTAAATGGAACCACCTATTTTCAAAATTCGGTTGAACTGCTGGAAAATGGCGTGCGGCTCGTAGAGATGCTCGATGACTTCCACCATCATGATGCCGTCCACGGATTCATCGCCAAGATCGCCCAGTTGGACTTTGGTATCCTTATCAATGCCGACTGCATCGAATCCCTTTGATTGGAGAAAGCGAGTGGTTTCGCCATGGCCACAGCCAAAATCAACGAGTTTTTCTGTGCGGCGTCCCAACGCTGCCAAAAGGCGTGACAAACGCACGGCATCCTGGTTTTGATCGTGGCGGGCGGAAGAGCCGTTGTTTTCCGTCGCCATCACTTCAGGGGCAATATGGGGAGTGAAAACACAGGCACATCCGGGGCAACGGTGATAGGTGACACCTTTTTTTAACACCACGGCTGGCGCGGCGGTTTCGCAAACGGGGCAGTTCGCCTTGGAAGTTGGCAGGGCAGGTAATTCAATGGGGGCAGGGCCGGCGAGCTCAATCATTTCCACGTCAACCCCGGACAGCAGGCCGTCAGGTTGTTTCCATGCGGGTAAACCGTTTCCGGCGGGCCATGATTTTGCGGATTGAACGAATAATCGCGGACGTGCGGAAGCTTTCTCCAGGGTCTGCTTAATGGCTTCGGCGAGGACTTCCGATGAAATATCTTTAACGCAATGTGCGCGGGAATGAGGACAGACCCAATTGCAGCCAAAACACTCCAACGGGAGCGCCACCGCCGAGGTGAGCGGGCTGTAGGGCATGAAACGTCCGAAGTGCCCACCGCCGAGTATAACGACATTCGGCAAGCCGACGGTACAGGCGATATGTGCGCCACCGGATTCTGCGCCGATATACAGACGGCAACGACGTAAAAGGGCGGCTGTCTCACGCAGGTTTGCGCGGCCGCAAAGGTTTATCGCGCGACCGGGGAGTTGCCGCTGCAAGGTTAGGGCGAGGGATTCCTGCGAAGCATCTCCGAAAATTAAAAAACGGAAATCCTTTAAATCTTTCAGGGCTTCGCCGTATCCATGATAAACCCGCACATCATGTTGGGCGCCGGGAAAGACGGCGATGGTGGTGGCCGGGTTTAAACCTTGTTGCTGGAAAAAGGCGTCGGCCAGTTGTTCATCTTGGGGTGCCGTCCAGACTGCTGGTTGCAAAGCTCCGCTTTCAATCCCAAGCCCGCGCAGGAAATCGGCATGGCGTTGAAGTTCCGGTTTATGCACTCCGGGCGAGGGAATTAATTGCTCATAACCGGCGAGGAAATGTTGATGATCGGCGGCGGAAATATTGATCAGGTCGCCTTCAATGGCAACGTGGCGCGCATTTCGGAACGCCAGGGTTAGCTCGTTGGAAAAGCGGTCGCGCCCGCGGACGGAATTTAAAATCAGGTCGGGGGTGAATGCCGCAATCTCGGAAAGAATTTGTGCGCGCTCGGCAGGAATGTCCATTTTCTTCCGGTCATAGCAAATGATGGAATCTGCGAAGGGGCAGATGAGGAATAAATCCGCAACGTGTTGCTGGCAGAGGATGGTGAGCTTAGCCTGCGGATATTTTTTCCGGATTGGCTCAAGCATTGAGGAGGCGAGCACGGCATCGCCAATGGAATCTGTGCGAACGAACAAAATGTTTTTTGGGTCTTTAGAATTATTGGAGCTCTCTCCCGCGGCTGTTTGCAGCATGTTAGCATTGAGGTCCGGTGTAGGCTGAGCCTCTTCCGTCATGGGCGGGCGAAGAATCTGGACATACTTTGCTGTCAGCTTCGATTTGAATTCAGACAACTCGCGGGATACTGCACTCAAATCGGCTTGTTGCCAGCGGGATAACGCGGATTCAAAAGCGGCGCGAGTATTGACCCAGGGAGAATGCAAGAATCCTTCAAGTGCATGCGTGTGGCGGTCCGTGTCGTTGATAATAATCCCGGGAATGCCATGGCCATTTGCGAACAGGCTGGTGTGCAGGCGCGTGGTAACCACGAGGTCGTAGCGCCTGTAAATGTCATGCAAGTCATGATAGAACGACGAAAACAAAACGGGAATGCCCGTGCCTCGCAGCAATTTCAGGAAGTGGAAATATTCCGTCTTGTGGTGCGCGACGACTTCGACATGATATTGCCGGGACAACTCAGTCAAAGCAGCCACAGTCAGTTTATAGGCGGCATCGGCGCAACTCTGGTTTATCAAACCGCCGAGAGAAGGTGGCAATTGAATAGAAAAACCAACTCGCTCGATTTTTTTACCGGCCGATATGACTTTTACTTCCGGCACAGAAAGCAACGCCGGGCAGTTTACATGATGGTAGAGGATGTTATTTGATGTGATAAAATCCGGCCGTTTCTTTGTGCGCCCAATGACGATGCGCGCCTGGCGGAAAATAGCCGCTTCTGGCTCTTTTGAAATATGCTCCGCGCAATAGCCACTTTCATAGTGCCCACTTATTAAATAAGTTTTGTCAGCAAGTCCGTTTGCCAAAATCCAGCGATAGAGAGGCTTTACTTCTTCACCGGCGGAAACGCCGACGACTACCACCGCATCCACGAAATCACGGTACTTTTCCAGATCACCGTGCGAGATGATGTTGCTTCGGCTGAATTGAACTCCATGCGCAATAAAATCCGGGTTGAAGTTATAAAATAGAAAATTCAAGGTCTCGCCCGCATAAACCTCTTTCAAAACTCGAATGACACCCTCGCGGACAAAATCATCGCCCGGGTTCCATGCATTTGTGCCAGATATAATAATGTTCTTTGTGCGGGCGGCGGGAGCCGGGACGGAAACATTTTTGATAGGCTCTCCTGATTTCTTGAAAACTTCTCCGGCGAGATATTGATAGTTGGGGTCTTTCTCGTCCGGTTCAGGATAGGCCCAGGCAGGGCGGGGGTTGAAATTCCACGTTCCGGATACGCCGCTCCAGTTTTTATTGATTTCCGTCAGCCGTTCGGGGCAGGGAACCAGGTTTAACCGTTTTGCTGATTCAAGCCGGACAGAAGGGTTGCATCCGCCAATGGCTAGAAGGCCGTTGGCGTTTAAGTATCGATATAAGTAATCCCACGCTGCGTTTGCGGAGCCGGGTTCCAGATGAAGCAGGAGGTTATTGCAGACTACCAGGTCAAAGCTATTTTCGGGAACAGCAGGTTCAGCGGAAAACAGGTCGCCAGTCAAAAAAGAAACGTTGCGCCGATAATCTGCCGTTACTTGAAACAAATTTGCCGAACCGTCGGGAGCGGGTTGAAACAACTCTTTTACTTCTATGTCCGTAAGCAGTTTTTTCTGTCCGTCAAAAAACACTGTCCATGTATCCGGATGATAAATGCCCAGGCGCGCCTGTCGGATGGCTTCGGCATCCTGATCTATCCCAATGATTTCATCCTTCGAATCAGGGCCAAGGAGATATTTCAAGGTGTACGGTTCACACCCGGTGGAGCATGCCCAGAAAAGCAATTTTAGGGGGGCATTTTTTTGTTTTCTCAGTTGGGGTAATAGCTCCCGGGCCAGGGTGGAAAACAATATGCGGTTGCGCATGAACCGAGTGGTAACCAAATCGTTTCGACTCGGACTCCAAAGGAATTTGGGTTTGTGCGAACCTATTGCGGATGGCTGTGCTTTAGGCATGTGAATCTCCCCGTTCACAAACTTTTCGTACCGATGATTTAGAAGCTTCTGCGAAGAAAGGGATAGCTGCAAATACCGCCAAATTCCTGTCTGCGGTTTTTATTCCGGCGGCTTGGCCAATTTCGGCAGCGCCATGCCTTTTTGAACGACAGCCTGTTGGTTGCTCTTCTGGATTTCGTCGTAAACTTCCTGGCGATGCACCGGCACCGATGTCGGCGCTTCGATCCCGATTTTGACGACTTCTCCCTCGACGCGAACTACTTTCACGCGGATGTTCCCCGCAATCACGATGCTTTCGCCTGATTTTCTCGAAAGGATGAGCATGACGCGCCATATTATACTGCGGCCGCGGCAACGGGCAAAGGATGTTCCACAGAATAATTACTCGCATTGGCGATGATGACCTGCTTGCCGGTGTGGGTGTGGCGGTTGATGACTATCGGCCCTTTCAAATTCACCGTGGCCTGGTTTTGGCCGCGTAGGGTCACGATGTTGAATAATAGCGCGTCATTCGGGTCTTTTAAACCAAGGAATTCCACGTCCGTGTCGGGAATATCCGGCGCATATTCCGGCATGATCACAAAGGGATTAATCACGACAAAGGCGAGCGATGCACTGTCCGCCGCCCGCAACCATGCGAAAGGGAGCTCAGCAGGATTTGCCAGCAACTGGTACTCTTTAAATTGTTCAAACCCCAAAATCCCCGCCGGCAGCCGAACCTGGTTTTCCGGCAAGGTTGCGGGCGTTTCGGCTTCCATTGTGCTATCGCATTTCATTTTAAATTATCGGTTTATCCCAGGAAATCGACGATGGACACCTGCATGACGCGTGAGGTGGTTTCCAAAGCCGCCTCGTATGCCGCTTGTGTTTGGTTCAGTTGTATCATCGCCTGGACCACGTCAGCGCTGGACGCGTTAGAGATCCCTTGCGTCAGGGCCTGGGATTGGCTCGTGGCAAATGACGATGCCGTATCAAGCCGCGTTTGGATGTTTCCGTTATACGCCACTTGGTACGTGACGTTGTTTTCATCGTTCTTCAGGTTTTGGCTATCCGTGCTGGTAACCGCACTGGTGTTGCCGGATAACAAATCATTTTGGAGCGAAATGAGGTGATTAAAAAGATCCGCTCCAGTCCGGCTGTCCGTAACCAAACCTTGCGGCCCGGTGCCCGAATTATTTTCGCCGGGAACCCCAGCGGAAATAGTCACGCCCGGGGCAATTTCCGCCTGGTTGACTGACGAATTACCCTGGTAGGTGACGCCTGTGGCATTTCCATTGGCATCAGTGGTGGCAGTGAACGGTTGCTGTCCCGAGTTTGTGCCGCCAAAAAGATATTGTCCCGTTTCGGGGTTCTGGCTGTTCACCAATTGCACCGCCTGCTGGATCAATGACGTTATCTCGCTCGCGTAATCGTTTAAATTTGACTGCGTAATAGTCGCGCTGCCGGCTTCAGTGGCGATAGTTTGGGCCTGGCTGACGATCGACTGCAATGATTGCAGGACACTGTAATTCGAATTGGCCTGTGACTGGAGCGAAGTGATGTTGTTGGTATACTGTTCCTGGGCCGATTGGCTGGCCAGGTCATTCAAGGTGGTTTCCATCGCGCCCGGATTATCGGACGGCGATTGGACATTTAAACCCGTCGTCACCTGGTTTTGCAACGTGTTCATCTCCGAGGACAACGTGTTCACCTGGTTGATAAAGGTGTTCGTAAAAGCATCAGTTGCCACTCGCATAAAACGTTTATGAGCCTGACTTCATGGCCAGGGTTGCCCCCAGCATCTGGTTGACGGTTGATACTAATTCCGCGGAGGCCTCGTACGCCTGCTGAAATGTAAGCAGATGCGTCATTTCTTCATCAATGCTTACTCCGCTGACAGTTTGCTGCTGCGCCGTCAGCATGTTTATCACCGCAGTTTGGTTGGTGACCTGGGTATTGGCATTTTGCACCGCGCTGCCAAAACTTCCCACCGTTTGGGCGTACGACCCGGTAAAGGTCAATCCGCTTAAACCGGACTGTGCGGCATTGGCCAATTGCGCGAGTTGCAGCGCAACAGAATTGTCGCCACTCGCCGTGGCGGAGCCGGATGCCTGGAACGAAGACGGATCGTTTACCAGTGTCTGGTTCACGGCGATGCTGGTGGCGTCTGAGCCGTTAAAAAACACCCCGCCGGTTGTACCGGTAAGGCTGTAACCAGAGCTGTAAGTGGAATTGAATTGGGTAATGAGCGTGGACGCCAGCGTGTTCACGCTATTTTGCAACGTTGCCAATGTCCCGTCGCGCGCATCAATCGTTCCTTGCATGGAACCGCCCGTTAAAGTCAAAGGTGAGCCGCCTGTGGCTGTTTCCACGAGCAAATTACCATTGCCCTGGTCGTAAGTTTGGAGCGTATCGAGGAGTTTGTTCCCTGAGACCAGCGCCTGCCCGTCTATGCTGACGTTCACCTGGCCATTCGTTCCGGCACTTGTCGTGATGTCCGTTAACTGAGCGAGGTTCTGCAAGACCTGCTGTTGCTCGTCAACCAAATCATTTGCGTCTCCCCCGCCAAATTCAGCGGCGGAAATTTGCTGGTTCAGGCCGGCGATTTGGGAAAGCAACTGATTGGCCGAATTAACGTCATTGCTCAACGTCGTGTTCAGCGCGGTATCCTGCTGCCCGAACTGGGAACTCATTTGGTTGAACGCTGTTGCGAGCGATTGCGCGTCGCTGATGAGAGATTGCCGCGCAGGTATGGAAGTGGGCGAAGTTGCCACACTTTGCAAATCACTAAAGAAATTATTCATCAGCGCGGACAATCCGGAACTGGTAGTCGTGCTGGTGGATGTATTTGTCGCCGAGGAATTGCTGGTGCTGAGAAATTCATCCAGGTTGGCCTGGATGCTTTGCAGCCCGCTTTGCTGGGCGTTCCAGTAGCCGCTGACACTTTGCTGGCTTTGGATTTGACTATTCAAGACCGCGTCAACAGCCTGTTGGATCGTCAGCACCTGCGCGCCCGTGCCTTCAAGGCCTATTCCGGGGACCGTGACGTCCGGGCTGGTTTCAATATCAGCTGTCTGGCGGGAATAGCCGGTCGTATTGACGTTGGCCAGGTTTTGACCGGTGACCTGCACGGCCGTCTGCTGCGTTTGCAGCGATTGCCCCGCCATATTTAATATTCCAAATAATCCTGCCATAAATTGGTTCAGCAAACCTGTTCGTAAATGGACCGTGGCATTTGGTTTACCGGCAACCGCCCGGTATTGTCGTACGTCTTCGGGCTGCCGCCGGGAAAAATGGAATTGATCAGTTGTTGCATCAGCTCTACTGCATGGCTTAGCAGCAAATGATTTTGCCGCGCTTGTTGCTGGATGCGCACGAGCAGGGCGGTATTTTCCTGCACCAGGGCGTCCACGAGCGGGCGGTAATCCGCCGGCAATAACGGGATGATGACGGCAAATGTCGCGTTTTCTTCCAGTCGCAGATGGCGTGCGACGTGGCAGCGGCGTTGTTCGCGTTCGTGGCGCACCGCCGCGATGATATTTGACTGCGCGTTTACTTCGGCGACATTCTGCAGGAGTGCATTGGTCTGGCGATGCACGACCGACTGCTGCTGCTGCTCGAGCATGGCGAGCATCTCGCCGTACTGCTTGAGCTCTTCGCGCAAGGCTTCAATGAGGTTGTGGAGCAAATCGTTCATGAGATTTGGCGGAAATCGAACTGGCGTGTTTTGCGGTTGAATCTTTAACGGGCGTGATATCCGTCTTGTGGGTTATGCCCGATATGTGCGGTGTAAGCTGTTGCTCAAAAATCTTTGCGAAGCCGAAAGAGCCGGACTTCGACATGCTTTCGGCCAGGGCATTTGAAATGTAACCCTGGTAAATGTCTCCCGCGGTGGAGTCGTCCGTAAATTCAGACGTGATGACCGGCTTCTGCGTTTCCGAGAGAATTTGTTGCAGCATGATGACTTCAAATTCACGGCTGGCTTCGTGAATTTTTTGCTGCTGCGTCAAATGCTTGTTGGCCGCCAGCTCCTCGATGGGGGTGTTCGAGGCATCAGTCGGTGATTGGATGGGCGGGATAGTCATATCAATGGATAACGAGATCCGCCTGCAGGGCACCTGCCTGTTTCATCGCCTGGAAAATAGACATCATGTCGCGTGGCGTTACGCCGAGTGAATTTAACGCCATGGCCACTTCCTGCACGGTGGGCATTTCCGGTAACGGGATCATGGATGCCTTATTTTCATTTACTGCCGTAGTGGTCTGTTGCGTTTTTACCGTCCGGCCATTGGCGAACGCTCCCGGCTGTGAAATCACGGGAGCGGAAGCGATGTTGATGGTGATATTGCCACAGGCCACGGCGCAGCTTGAAATATGAACATTCGCCGTGGCTACAATGGTGCCGGTACGTTCGTTGATAATGATGCGCGCCGGCACGTCCGGCGTCATTTCGACATCTTCCAGGCGGGCGATGAAATCCACCAAATTATTTTGCGTTCCTTCCGGCATGTGAACCTGCACGGACGTGGAATCCAGTGCCCGCGCCGAGTTCGTGAAAACATTATTGATGGCATCTGCCATAATCGAAGCGGAAATGAAACTTGGATCGCGGAGCATAAGCTCAACGTTATTATTGCAAACAATGGCCATGGGAATTTCTTTTTCCACAATGCCCCCGCCGACGATTTGGCCTACCGTTGGAATATTTTTTGTCACCGTGGAACCGCCTGACCCGCCGGTTCCGGCAGTGAATCCGCCAACACTGACCGGTCCCTGGGCCACGGCGTAAGTTTTATTATCAGCGCCGAGCAGGGGAGTTTGCAGGAGCGTACCGCCCTGGAGCGACTTGGCATCGCCCATGGAAGAAACGAGCACATCAATACGCGAACCGGCTTTGGCAAATGGAGGAATATCAGCCGTGACGATGACGACGGCGACGTTTTTCGCCGAAATCTGCGTGATGATGGATTCCACATTGATCC
>Ga0335083_10005323_pt1 | contig 16238 bp, 15 predicted proteins | sample Lox_Sample_42_FD_206716 | JGI IMG/M metagenome (GOLD analysis project Ga0335083, IMG submission 206716) | Soil microbial communities from Loxahatchee National Wildlife Refuge, Florida, United States - Lox_Sample_4.2 | ecosystem: Environmental > Terrestrial > Soil > Wetlands | place: USA... | reverse complement strand
CCATAGGCCTCGTCGAGATGATCGACGATGGCGCTGCTGTCGACCAGCGTCTCGCCGTCGTCGAGCACGAGGGCGGGGATGCGGCCCAGCGGATTGGCGCGGCGGACCTCCTCGCGCTCGCCGAAGCCCGAGACGGTGCGCTGCTCGTACGGCAAGCCGTAGGCCTCGAGGGTGATTGCCACGCGCCGCGTATAGGGCGAGCGGTTGACGCCGATCAGGATCATGTCAGGCCGCCAGCACCATGCGGCCGACCGACGGAGCAAAGCCGAAGTTGCCGTAGAAGCGCTGGGCATCGCGGTTGAAGTCGTGGACCGAGACCTCGACATGCGTCGCCCGGCGCTGGCGCGCCCATTCGACCGCCGCCGCCAGCAACCGGCGACCGACCCGCCGGCCGCGCTGATCGGCGCGCACGACCAGATTGTCGACCTCGACCACCTTGCGCGGCACGGCACCCGCGAAGCCCGACGGGGCGCGGGTCAGCAACACCGCAAGACCGACGACGCCCTCCTCGCTCTGTGCCACCAGCACCGTCGATTCGGGCTGGGCCAGCCAATGGGCGACCTGCTCGCGGGTGCGGGCGGGCGGCGGAAAGGGCCGGTACATGTCCGGCCGCGCGATGCGGTGCACCTCATCGAGCTCGTCGAACAGGCCGCACAACTCCTCGTAGTCGCGCATGCTCGCAAGCCGCACGCGAATCGGCAGAGGCTGCCGTTCGTTCTCTTCTTCTATGACTTCTACGATTGCCATCTCATCCTCCGTCTGCGGTCCACCGCGGCCCGGAGGCCCAATCCAGAAACAAAGAAGCCGCCGGGATGCGGCGGCTTCGTTTGGTCATGACCTTTCGCGCCGCCTATGTGAGCGACGTAAAATACCAACCCTTCTGGAGCAGGTTCGTGATCATGGGCGCCATATAGGCTCGCACGGCGCAGGCTGTCAACGCTATCGTGGACACCGATGAACGCTCCCCTCTTCGCCGCCGCCCCGTGGTGGCACCCCAGTGCCGGCCGTACGCTCGCCATCAAGGGCGGCAAACCGATCGTCGGCACCTATCCGGTCAGCGGCGCCAAGAATGCCGTGCTGCCGCTGATGGTGTCGGCGCTGCTGACGCCGCATCTCGTGACGTTGCACAACGTACCGGCCAATCTCGATGTCGCCGTCCTCGCCGAGCTGCTGCAACGGCTGGGCTGCGGCATGAGCTGGTCGACGAGCAACGCCACGGGCAACGGCCTCTCGGTGACGCTCTGCGCCGACCGCGTGCAGCCGCGCGCCATCGACCAGGAGCTGGTCACACGCATGCGCGCCTCGGTGCTGCTGCTCGGCGCCCTGCTCGCCCGTTGCGGCGAAGCGCGCCTGCCTCTGCCCGGCGGCGATGCGATCGGCCTGCGCGGCATCGACTTCCATATCGCGGGCCTACGCGCCATGGGCGCGACGGTCGAGCTCGACGGCGGCACCATCCATGCGGCCGCGCCTCATGGCCTCAAGGGAGCCGACATCCTGTTGCCGATGCCATCGGTCGGCGCGACGGAGAACCTGCTGCTCGCCGCCGTGCTGGCCCGCGGCACGACGACCCTGCGCAACGCCGCGCGCGAGCCGGAAATCGCCGATCTCGCGGCCTGCCTTATCGCCATGGGCGCGAAGATATCCGGCGTCGGCAGTCATGAACTCGTCGTCGAAGGCGACGCAGCGCTCGCAGGCGCGGTGCATGCGGTCCTGCCGGATCGCATCGAGTTCGGCACGCTCGCCTGCATCGCCGCAATCACCAACGGTGAACTGATGCTGCCCAACAGCCGCATCGAGCTTCTGGGCGCTGCGGCTCAGTCTTTCGAAGCGGCTGGTGTCGTGCTGCGCGAGACCGAACGCGGGGTGATCGCTCGCCGTGCAGCCGGCGGCCTGCGCGGCGTCGATGTCACGACGGGGCCGTTCCCTGAATTCGCTACCGATCTTCAAGCGCCGGCGATGGCCCTGCTCACGCGAGCCGCCGGCGCCAGCGCCATCACCGAGACGATCTTCGAGCAGCGCTTCCGCCATGTCGACGAGCTGCGGCGCCTCGGCGCCAACATCTCCGTCGTCGGCCGCACGGCTCTCGTCCGCGGCGTCGATCGCCTGAACGGCGCCGCAGTGACGTGCACCGACATCCGCGCCGCGGCGGCGCTCGTCATCGCAGGCCTGGGTGCCTCGGGCGAGACCGTGCTCAACGGTCTCGATCATCTCGATCGCGGCTACGACCGCATGGTCGAGAAGCTCGCGGCCTGCGGTGCGGATATCGTCCGCGCCTGAGCGGCTTATTCGGCGGCGATCGCCATCGCCTGCTTCAGCCCCGGCATGGTGAAGCCGAGCTTGTCGAGCTTGTCGATCATGTCCTTGCCGGCTTCGGCCGTCGTCTCCACGAGCGGCGGGCGGACGGGCGTCCAGGCGCCGTCGCTGCCGTAGTGCGCGATGCAGTACTTCAGCGCCGGGATCATGACGTAGCCTTGCATGACGCCGCGCACGTCGTTGATCCAGCCCTGCAGCTTCTCGCCCTCGGGCGTGGCGTGCTTCTTGTAGACCTCGGCGATCTTGCCGGGATTGATGTTCGCCGTCGCGCTGATGCAGCCCGCGCCGCCCGACTTGATGTTCTCGATGAGCGGCTTCTCGTTGCCCGAGAAGACGTCGAAGCCGTCCTTGGCGAAGGCGTCGATCATGCTCTTGGTGTGCGGCCAGTCGTCGGACGAATCCTTCATGCCGGCGATCTGCTTCGGGTACGCCTTCATCAGCCGCTCGACCAACTTGTGCGTGATCGGCACGGCCGAGACGGGCGGGATGTGATAGAGATAGACGCGCAGCCGATCGTCGCCCACGCGCTGCACGACCTCCGAGAAGAAGCGGAACAGCCCCTCCTCCGGAACGCCCTTGTAGTAGAACGGCGGCAGCATCAGCACGCCGGCCACGCCCTTCTTGGTCGCATGCGCGGAGACCTTTGCCGCTTCGGTGATCGAGCAGGCGCCGGTGCCGGGCATCATGCGATCGGTCGGCACGCCGGCGGCGACCACCTTGTCGAGCAGCTCCATCCGCTCGTCGGCCGACATCGAGTTGGCCTCGGAGTTGGTGCCGAACATGGCGAGCCCGCAATCCTGGCTCAGCAGCCACTTGCAGTGCGCGATGAAGCGGCCGACGTCCGGCGACAGGTCCTTCTTGAAGGGGGTGACGACCGGGGAAAGAACGCCTTTGATCCGCGCTGCGGCCATGGGTTAATGCTCCTGAAATTACGCGCCCGTTTTCGCATCCCAGCGCCGGAGCAGTCCAGTGGCAGAAATCCTCCCCCAAGACGGCTATGCCGGCACCCTGGTCGGCCGGGTCAACACGCCGGCCGGGCCGTGCGTCGTTGCGGTGCGGCAGGACGGCATCTTCGACATCACCGCGGCGGCGCCGACAACGGCCGATCTCTGCAATGCCGCCGACCCGGTGGCCCTGGCGCATGGCAACGGCACGCGCATCGGCTCGCTGGAAGAAGTGACGCACGCCCTGCTCGCCCCCATCGATCTGCAGGCGATCAAGGCGGCGGGCGTGACCTTCGCCGTCAGCCTGCTCGAACGGCTGATCGAGGAGCATGCCAAGGGCGATCTCAGCCGCGCCGATCAGGTGCGCAAGGAGCTGAACTCGATCATCGGCGTCGATGTCACGACCATCAAGCCCGGCTCGCCCGAGGCCGAGGCGCTGAAGAAGACGCTGGTCGCGCGCGGCGCCTGGTCGCCCTATCTCGAGGTCGGCATCGGCCCCTATGCCGAGATCTTCACCAAGGCGCCGCCCATGTCGGCGGTCGGCTACGGCGCGGAGATCGGCATCCGGCCCGACTCCGACTGGAACAATCCCGAACCCGAGGTGACGTTGATCGTCAATGCGGGCGGCAAAATCGTCGGCGCGACGCTGGGCAATGACGTCAACCTGCGTGACATGGAGGGCCGCAGCGCGCTCCTGCTGGGCATCGCCAAGGACAACAACGCCTCGTGCTCGATCGGCCCGTTCATCCGCCTGTTCGATGCGACCTTCACCCTCGACGACGTGCGCAAGGCCAAGGTCGATCTCGAAGTCACCGGTCCCGACCAGTTCCGGTTGAGAGGCTCGAGCGATCTTTCCAAGATCAGCCGCGATCCGACCGATCTCGTGATGCATGCCATGGGCAAGCTGCATCAGTATCCCGACGGCATGGCGCTGATGACCGGCACGCTGTTCGCGCCGACCGAGCAGAGGAAGCCCGGCGGTCACGGCTTCACCCACATGGTGGGCGATCTCGTGTCGATCAGCTCGCCCAAGCTCGGCACGCTCACCAACCGCGTGAACCATTGCGACAAGATCGCGCCCTGGACCTTCGGGACTTCGGCGTTGATGCGCAATCTCGCCGGCCGAGGACTGCTGAAGTGACCGAGCTCTGGCAACTGCCGGCCTCGGCCCTGCGCGAGAAGATCGGCACGAAGGAAGTCTCGCCGGTCGAGGTGATGAAGGCCGTGCTGGCGCGCGCGGAGAAGCTGCAGCCCGTCCTGAACTGCTTCATCACCCTAATTCCCGAGCAGGCGATGGCGCAGGCGCTCCAGGCCGAAGACGATGTCATGAAAGGCGAGGCGCTCGGGCTGCTGCACGGCATTCCCTTCGCCGCCAAGGATCTCGTGAACACCGCCGGCGTGCGCACGACCTTCGGCTCGCTGCACTTCGAGGACAACGTGCCGAAGCAGGATGCCGTTGCCGCAGCACGCATCAAGGCGGTAGGTGCGATCCTGTTCGGCAAGACCACGACACCGGAGTTCGGCCACAAGGCGCTGACCGATGCGCCGCTGTTCGGCCGCACGCGCAATGCCTGGAGCGCCGAACGCACGTCCGCAGGTTCGAGTGGCGGTGCGGCAGTCGCCGTTGCCGCAGGCATAGGACCGATCGGCATCGCCACCGACGGCGGCGGCTCGACACGCATTCCCGCGGCGGCCAACGGCATGGTCGGGCTGAAGCAGAGCAACGGCGTCATCCCGCACAGCCAGGTGGCCGACGCCTTCGGCAACTACACCTACGTGACGCCGATGACGCGCACGGTGATGGACACCGCGCTGATGCTCTGGACGATGGCGGGCCCGCATCCCTCCGATCCCTGGTCGATCGGCGTGCAGCCCAAGGACTATGTCTCGGCCGCGACTCCGGAGGGCGACCTCAAGGGCAAGCGCATCCTCTACAGCGTCACGCTCGGCAACAAGCTCGTGGCCAAGGACGTGCGCGCCGCCTTCGAGGCGTCGCTCGCCAAGCTGCGTGACCTCGGCGCCGAGCTGGTCGAGCTCACCGAGGCCCTGCCCGACATGGAGCCGATCTGGAAGGTCATCAACCACACGACCTGGCGGGCGCGCTTCGACGACATGATCCGCCGCGACGACAACAAGGTCTCGCCCTCGCTGGTGCGGCAGGTGGCGATGGCCGAGCAATGGACGGGCGCGGACTATCAGCGCGCCATGTTCCAGCGCACCGATCTCTTCCGCCTCGTGCAGCGCTGGTTCGAGACGGCCGACTATCTCGTGACGCCCACCCTCTCGCGCACCGCGCTGCCGATCGACCAGGACCTGTTCGAGCCGATCCGGATCGACGGCATCGAGGCGGGCGAGCTCAGGCGCAACTGGTTCCCCTACACGATGCCGTTCAACATCACCGGCCATCCTGCGATCACCGTGTGCAATGGCTTCGACAGTGCGGGACTGCCGATCGGCCTGCAGATCGTCGGCCGCTTCCGCGACGAGGCCTCGATCCTGCGCGCGGCCGCGCTTTACGAGGCGAGCGAGCCTTGGCTCGACCGATGGCCGGACCTGTAAGGCGGCGGCCACCGCCGCTCAGCGCCGAGGAGATCCAGGCCCGTGTGCTGCATCGCGACGGGCTGATCCTGGTGATCGACAAGCCGGCCGGCCTCGCCGTCCACGCGGGTCCCAGCGGCGCACCGAACCTCGAAGAGTGCTTCGATGCGCTGCGCTACGGCCTGCCCCGGCCGCCGGCGCTCGCCCATCGGCTCGATGCCGATACGTCGGGCGTGCTGGTGCTCGGCCGGCATCCGAAGGCGCTGAGCAAGCTCGGGCGGATCTTCCAGAGCCGCGACACCGAGAAGACCTACTGGGCCGTCGTGGAAGGCGCGCCGCCGGGCGATGAAGGCGTGTTCGACCAACCGCTGCTCAAGGTGAACACCCGGAACGGCTGGTCGGTGAAGGTCTCGGACAAGGGCCAGACCGCCGTCACGCGCTACAAGGTACTGGGCCGTGCGCCGGGCGTGAGCTGGCTGGAACTGAAGCCCGAGACCGGGCGGACGCATCAAATTCGCGTCCACTGCGCCCATGCGGGCTGCCCGGTGATCGCCGACCGGCTCTACGGCAACGCCATGCCCGGGCGGCAGCTTCATCTTCACGCGCGGGCGATCGTCCTGCCGCTCAGCAAGAACAAGCCGCCGATCAAAGTCGAGGCACCGCCGCCTGCGCACATGCTGGAGGCGCTGAAGGCCTGCGGGTTCAGTCCCGCGATTTGACCCATACCCTGAGCGGGTCGCCGACTTCGAAGGCGGCCTTGCGCGCGGCCGCCAGCTCGTCACCCGATTCGTAGCCGACGACGGGCAGGTTCGGGAACGTCGAGGCGGCGAGAATGGAAAGATCGCGCCACACGCCGGGTGCGTCATCGACATCGGCCGAGACGTTGGAGATGCCGACCACGCCGTCGGACCGATAGAGCGTGGCGCCAGCCACGACGTCGCCGCCGCGGCGGCCAGAAAACATCGCGAAATTGTCGTCGCTGAACAGCGAGGCCGGAAATGCCTCGCCGCCCGTTTTTGCCCGCTCCCAGGAAAGGCCCGAGACCATGGCGCTGCTGCGCGGCGGTGCTCCCGTCGCAGGAGCCTTGGCCGGCATCTTGCGGATCCAGTTGGCCTCGAGCAGCACCTCGAAGCCCAGCCGCGCTATGTCGAGCGTCTTGAAGCTGTCCTTCACTGCCCAGCGTCCGGGCAGGTTGGACCGGAGCAGCATGCTCACGATCTGGCGCTGCTCGTCGATGTCGCTCTCGCCGGTCGTGAGCGACACCACGTTGGGATAGAAGCGCGGCACGGGCTCGGCATTGACCCAGGTGTGGACCAAAAACCGCCCCACCGTGCCGTGGGCAAAGCACACGGCATTGCACCAACGCGCGTTGTTGAGCGCGGCGGTGATTGTCCAGTCTTTCAGGCGCGCACTTCCTCGCGCTGGAAGATGACGTAGGCGGCGGCGAACACCACGATCATGCCCGCAATCAGACCGGTAACCTGCGGCCAGATCAAGAGCAGGCTCTGGTCCAGAGGCAGCGGCGCGCCGGGAATGGCGCCCCGCATCTGGCTCGGCAGCATGACGCCCAGGCTGCGGGTCTCGGGGTTGAGCAGCCCCAGCACCGCCTCGCTGAACAGCGTTCCGGGCGACAGGCGCTGCAGCGCCAGGCCGAACTCCTGCAGCGACACCAGCTGGTCGAGGCTCCTGATCTCCGTCGGCGCGAAGCCGATGGTGATGGCGTTGGCGATCAGCGGCCACAGGATGAAGAAGAACAGCCACATCCCGAGCGCGCAGAGCGCCGACGTCGCGGTCGAGCGGAAGATCACCGAGAAAAGCATCGAGATCGCGAGCCACACGCCGCCATAGGCGACCGCCACCAGCAGGAAGCCCAGCGCACGTGCCACCTCGACACCGCGCGGCGGCAGGCCGAGCAGCAGGAGGCCGGCGCCGAACACGATCAGCCACAGCGCCAGCAGCGACACCGCAAGCGTGGTCAGCCCGGCCAGGAACTTCCCGATCAGCAGCGCATCGCGGTAGATCGGCTGCGACAGTACGCGGGAAAGCGTCCGGCGATTGAACTCGCTGTTCACGAGATCGAAGCCGAGCCCGATCGCCATGATCGGGATGATGAAGCCCAGCGCCTGGACGAACGGGATCGGCACCTGCTCCGGCTCGATCGTGAAGATGCGCAGATAGAGATACGCATCCGCCCCCACCACCGTGCGCAGCTGCTGCAGCGACGAGGCGACAGGGAAGGCGCCGAAAACGATGACGAAGAGCGTGAGCACGAGCATGCGCACGCTCGACAGATGATCGGACAGTTCCTTGACGAACACCGGCCCGACGCCGGTGAAGGGCGAGCCCTCGCGGCCAGCGCTACGCGGCATGGCGGGCCTCCTTCTGGAAGTAGTGGGTGTAGACCTCTTCGAGGCTGGGCTGCAGGTCGGCGAGCTTGGTGAGCGCACCGCCGGAGGCGACGATGCGCTGAGCCACGTCGGCCCGCACATCGCGCGACGCCACGACCCGCCAGGCGCCGTCGGGAGCCTGGGCGACGCTCTGCACGCCCGGTATCGCCTGCAGCGTGCCGGCGATATCGGCGCCGGTCGCTTCGACCAACAGGGGATGGCCCGCGCCCAGAACCTGGTTCGCGAGCTCGACGACGGTGCCCATCAGGGCGATCTTGCCCTTGTTGAACAGCGCCACGCGATCGCACACGCTTTGCACACGGTCGAGCAGGTGCGAGGAAAGCAGCACGGCGACGCCCGCCTTCTTCAGGCCGCGGATCATCTCCAGGAGCTCGAAGGTGGCGTGCGGGTCGAGGCCCGAGGTCGGTTCGTCGAGGATCGCGACCTCGGCCTTCTTCATGACGATCTCGGCGATGCCGAGCCGCTGGCGCATGCCGCGCGAGTAGGTGGCGACGCGCTTGTCGACCACGTCGTCGAGCGCGACGGCCTTCATAGCCTCTTCGATGCGCCCGTCGGTCTCGCGCCGCGGGATATCGAGCAGGCGCGCGGTGTAGGTGAGGTTCTCGCGCGCCGTCAGGTGATCGTAGAAGCCGACCGCGTCGGGCAGGTAGCCGACGCGGCGCTTGACCTCGAGCGGCTGGCGCACGGGGTTGAAGCCCAGCACCTCGACCGAGCCGCCGCTGGTCTCGGTGAGCCCGAGCATCATGAGGATCGTCGTCGTCTTGCCCGCGCCATTGGGCCCGAGCAGGCCGAAGATCTCGCCACGCCGGATGCTGAGATCGATCGCATCGACCGCTCGGGCCGATCCGTAGGTCTTCAGCAGTCCGCGGGCTTCGATGACATTGTCGCCCGTCACGACGTCTTACCGCCGGCCGAAGCGCGCGACCGCGCCCAGCAGCACCAGCAGCGCCACGGCGATGACGCCGACACCGACGATGCCCCAGAGGGTCGAGGTGGTGACGGTGATGCGGAAGTCGGCCGAGCTCGACTCACCGCGGCCGTTGGCGCGGAAGGAGGCGACATAGTCGCCGGCGATCGCCTTGTCGGACGGCGTCACGGTGACCTTCACTTCCTTCTTCTCGTCGGGCTTCACGCTCTGGATGTTCTTGGGGTTGAAGTCGACCTTCCAGTCGGTCGGCACCGAGCCGGACATCTCGACGTCTTCGATCGGCGCGGTGCCGTCGTTGCCGACGATCAGCGTGTACTCCGACGACTTGCCGACCTGCGCCTCGCCGCTGAGACGCCCGTCCTTGGTCGTGAGGGCGAGCTTGCCCTGGCCCGTGATCTGGAGCGTCACGCGTTGCTCGGCGGAGGCGCTCTCGGCCGAGACCTTGACCTGCACCGGATAGGTGCCGGCCTTGACGTCGCGCGGCGGCGTCACCTTGACCTTGATGTCCTTCGACTGGCCGGCCTCGATCGGAATCTGGCTGATCTCGTTGGTGCCGTAGGCCTCGGTGAAGGTCGTCTGGAAGTTGGCCGGGGCCTGGGCCGCCAGTGCCACCGTCAAGTCCTTGCCGCTGTCGTTGCTGACCGACAGCGTGTAGTCGAAGGACGACTTCGGCGTGCCCATCAGCGAGGGCAGCTTCGACTTGATGGTGAGCTTGGCCGGCGCGATGTCGCCGATCGTCAAGGTCATCGGCAAGTCGATCGACTGGCTCTTGCCCTGGGCATGGACCGTGATCGTGTTGGAGCCGGGCTTGGCTTCCTTCGGCACGTCGACACGCAAGGTCAGGCTCACGCTCTCGTTCGTGCCCGGCATGGCCGCGGCGACGTTCTGGCCGCTGCCCTGCACGTCGATCTTCCAGCCAGCCGGCGCGCCACTCACCGACAGCGCCAGCGGCTCGGGCGGCAAGCCCGCGTTCTGCAGCTTGAAGCGCACAGTGGAGACTTCGCCCGCACGCACCGTCTGCGACGGGTAGTCGGTCAGGAGCCACAGGCCTTTCGGAGGCGGTTCGGCCGCTGCTGCTGGTGGTGGGGGTGGCGGTGCCGCGAAGACCTGGACGGCCGTCAGGAGCGGCGTGGCGATGAGAGCAGCTAGAGCGATCAGACGGCGCATTGTTAAGTCCCTGCGTCTTTTTGAAAACATCCCCGTTTTCAGCGGCGCGAAGCTAGTCCGCCAAAAGCGACGAAAAGAAGGCGAAGTGATTTTCTGATGCAGATTTCCTCAGGCGGCGGCGCTTGGTCGCGCCTTCATGCGGCCGAACCAGGCCGTGAGGTTCTTGTTCGCCGGATCGAGCGGCTGTTTCCAGTCCTTGGTGAAATCGAGGATGGCGAACAGAAGGATATCGGCCATGGTGAGCCTGTTGCCGGCGATGAAGGGCTTGCTGCCCATCAATCCCTCGAGCCAGGCGAGCTTGTCGCGCGCCACGGCCTTCAGATCATCGGCGGCCTGCGGGATGCAGCGCATCCGACTCTGGAACATCTTCAGCCCTTCGCCGAAGCGGAAGCCGTTGCCGGCCGGCTCGCAGATGTTGAGGTCGATGCGGCGGGTCCACATGCGGGTGACCGCACGTTCGGCCGGCGTGTCGCCGATCAGCGACGGCGTGTCCTTCTTGATCTCGTCGAGGTATTCGCAGATCGCCGTGATCTCGGCCAGCACCGTTCCATCGTCGAGCTCCAGCGCCGGCGTCTGCCCCGCGGGGTTGACGCTGAGATAGGGCTCGCGCCGGTTCTCGGCCGCCATCAGGTCGACCTCGACCTTCGGGATCTCGATGCCCTTCTCGGCCATGAACATGCGGACCATCCGCGGGTTCGGCCCGCCGGAATTATAGAGTTTCATGGAACGTCCTCCCTGCCCCTCTCTTACACCTCTCCCCTGTTAGGGGGAGAGGACGGGTGAGGGGGTGGCGCACAGCCTCCAATGCCCCCTCACCTGGCCTCTCCCCCTAGCGGGGGAGAGGAACAAGAGCAACCCTACCGCCAAGGCTCCACCAAAATCTTGGTGTGCCGCTCAGGGTTTCCGAGCTCGCCGAAAGCGCCCTTCACACCCGCAAGATCGACCTTTCCGGTGATCAGCGAGGGCGCGTCGACCTGGCCCTCGGCCAGCAACCGGAGCGAGCGGGCGAATTCCTCGGGTGTGTAGCCGAGCACGAATTGCAGGCTGAGCTCCTTCATGATCCCGAACATGGGCTCGATCGTGTCGCGCTCCATGCAGACGCCGACCACGACGATACGCGCATCGCGCGGCGCCTTCTCCATGGTTTGCTCGAGCAGGCCCGGCACGCCTACGCATTCGAAGATCGCTGCGCGCTTGCCCGGCGCGAGCTTGGCGTAGGGATCCTCCTTCGCCGGATCGACGACGATGTCGGCCCCCATCTTCACCGCGAGCTCGCGGCGCTTGGGCGAGAAGTCGGCCGCCACGATGGGTCGCACGTTCTTGAGACGAAGGGCTGCGATCACCGCCAGCCCGACCGGCCCGCAACCCACGACCAGCGGAGTCTCGTCGCCCTTCAGCGCGCCTTTCTCGACCGCATGCACGCCGACCGCGAGAGGCTCGGTGAGCGCGGCATGCTCGGTTGCCAGACCATTCGGCACTTCGAGCAGCATCGGCGCCGACAGCAGCATCTGCTGCGCGTAGCCGCCGACATAGGTGTTGGAATAGCCCATGCCCTTGGGTCCATCGGACTCGAGCATCACCGGCATGGAGCAGACGCGCATGCCGGGCTTGAGCTTCTTCTCGGTCTTCGGCCCATAGTCGATCAGCTCGCAGCAGAATTCGTGGCCCATGACGATGTCGCGCGACAGATCCATCGGTACGCGGCCCGGAATGCGGCTGGTCACCTCGACCATGCGATGGGCGTGCTTGGCCGCATGCAGGTCCGAACCACAGATGCCGCACGCCAGCACCTTCACCAACGCCTGGTTCTGCGCCGGCACCGGCTCGGGCATCGTGTCGACGACGATGTCGCCGCCACGGAAGATCGCTGCCTTCATTTCATTCCCCCCGTTCTTCTGGACCGCGAGCCTCCGGCTCGCTCATGATTCCGAGCGAGCCGGAGGCTCGCGGTCCATATGAACATGATGCCGCCTACGCAATAAATGCCCGGACGGTGTCGACGAAGGCATCGAGACGGTCATGGTGGACCCAATGGCCGGCATTCTCGAACTCGACGACATTCGCCGTCTTGAAGTAGGTGAGCCGACCATCTCTCTCCGGATTGGAAGCCCAGCTCTCCTTGCCATAGACCAGAAGCGTCGGGCAGGTGATCTGCGTCCACAGCGTCTCGATCTCGGGATAGCTCATGTCGTAGGGCGGGTTCACGCGCACATAGTTGTCGAACTTCCAACTGTAGGTGCCATCCTCGTTCTGGTTCACGCCCTGCACGGTGAGATGCCGCGCCTGCTCGGCGCTGAGATGCTTGTTCTCCTCCTGCATGCGCTTGAAGGCGTCCTCGATGGTGGGATAGCGACGCGGCAGGCGGCCGGAGAGCTTGCGCTGCTCGTCGATCCAGGCGGTCATGCGGTCTGTCATCGATTTGTTGCCGCGCTCGGCGATCACCTTGGGCGACGGGCCGAGCCCCTCGATCGCCACCAGCTTGCGCACTTTGTCTGGATGGATGCCGGTGTAGCGCAGGCAGATGTTGCCGCCCAAGGAGTGGGAGACGATAGTGACCGGAGCCAGGGTCTGCTGGTGGATGAGCTGGGCGAGATCGTAGATGTAGGCCGCCATCGAGTAGTTGCCGTCGGGCGACCACTGGCTGTCACCATGTCCGCGCAGGTCGGGGCAGATCACGTGCCAGTCGCGGCGGAAGGCCTGGGCCACCCAGTCCCAATTGCGGCAATGGTCGCGCCCGCCATGGACCAGCAGCAGCGGCGGCGCATCGGGATTGCCCCAATCGACATAGTGCATGCGCAAACGCTGGGAAATGAAGTGCCGCGAAGTCGGTCCCGGCATGCCGTCGAGGGTACTCATGATGGACATTGTATAGACTGTCCGTTGCAAAGGGAGAAAGCCCGTGACCAAGCCCCTCACCGGCCAGTGTTTCTGCCGTGCCGTCGAATACGAAGTGCGGGACGAGTTCCTGTATTCGCTGAACTGCCACTGCTCGGGCTGCCGCCGCACCACCGGCTCGGCCTTCAAGCCCTTCGCCGGCATCGAGCGCGACAAGCTCGAGGTGATCCTGGGCAGCGACCAGCTCATGATCTACGGCAGCGAGACGGCGCACGACGCGCATTGCCGCTCCTGCGGCTCGTTCCTCTATTCCGTCGTCCGCGACGGGAAATTCGTCCATGTCGGCCTGGGGACCCTGGTCGATGCCCCCAGCATCCGGCCCGCCGCGCACATCTTCGTCGGCTCCAAGGCGCCTTGGTACACCATCACCGACGACTTGCCCCAGTATGAAGGGCATATGACTCGTTAGTTGACCCGACGCTCGATGCCCTTCCAGTAGGGATCGCGGAGATCGCGCTTCAGGATCTTGCCGGCGCCCGACTTCGGCAACGGCTCGCTGCGGATGGTCACGGACCGCGGCACCTTGTAGCCGCCGATGTGCTTGCGGCACACGGCCACGATCTCTTCGGACGTGGCCGAGGTGCCCGGCTTGATGACGACTTCGGCATGGACCATCTCGCCATAGTCCTTGTTGGGAATGCCGAACACGGCGACCTCGAGCACGGCCGGATGCTGGAACACGGCGTTCTCGACTTCGGTCGTGTAGATGTTCTCGCCGCCCGAGATGATCATGTCCTTGGCGCGGTCGACCACGAACAGGTAGCCGTCCTCGTCGGCCCAGGCGACGTCGCCGCTCTTGTACCAACCGCCGCCAAGAAGGGCTGCCTTCGTCTCCTCGGGACGATTCCAATAACCCAGCATGATATTGGGCCCGCGCACATGCACCTCGCCGACCTCGCGCGGCTTGCAGACCGAGCCGTCGGCGTTTCGAATCTCGACCTCGACGCCGGCCACGGGTTGCCCGCAGCTGGCAAGACGGCTCTTTGCAGGCTCGACTCCACGGGCGCCGTCGCGATTGTCGGTGCGCTGCGTCGAGGTCACCAGCGGTGCGGCCTCGGTCATCCCGTAGAGCTGGACGAAATCGCAGGGCAGCATGCTGCAGGCCTTGAGCAGCAGCTCCACCGGCATCGGCGAAGCACCGTACATGAGCAGGCGCCACGATGAGAGGTCGCGGCTGGGCGTCGCCGGGTGATTGAGCAGCATGTTGATCATCGTCGGCACGATCAGCGCCACGGTAACCTTCTCCGCCTCGACGATCTTGCCGAATAACTCAGGCTCGTAGCCGCGGATGCAGACATGGGCGCCGCCCATGAAGGTCAAGGCGAAGGTCGTCGCGGCATCGGCGGCATGGAACATCGGCGCTGCGTGGATGAACCGATCGGTCGGCAGCAACGGATTGGCGATCAGCATGTGCTTGGCATTGGCCAGCAGATTGCCATGGCTCTGCATCACGCCCTTGGGCAGGCCCGTCGTGCCGCCCGTGTAGGAAATGGCCGCGAGAGTGTCCGCGGTGATCGCGCGCAGGTCGGCGTGGTCATCGGCGAGAGGAGTCGCGGCGCAGAGATCGTCCCAGGACACCCATCCGTCCGGCGCCTTCTCCGCCCCGGCGAAGATCAGGTGCTCGAGCGAAGGACACAGTTCCTTCAGCTGGCGCGCCACCTCCAGGTAGGCACCGTCGGCGACGAGGGCTCGCGCCCCGCAGTCCTTGATGATGAAAGCGAGCTCCGGGACGGCGAGCCGATAGTTGAGGTCGTTCAGCACCATCCCCGCCGCGGGAATGCCCACCCAGCACTCAAGATGCCTGAACGTGTTCTGCCCGATGGAGGCGATCACATCGCCCGAGCGCAGACCGAGGTTCCGCAGGCCTCCCGTGAGGCCGCGCACCCGGCGCGCCCATTGCGCATAAGTCAGGCGCGTATCGCCGTCGACGATCGCTTCATTGTTGGCACGCAACGCCACGGCCCGCGTCATCGGCCACGACAGGATCCCTTGGTTCGTCATCGCTCCCCGATCGGCACAGTTCAAACCCTCTGAATTCACTCTAGGCTGGCAAGCGCCGTCCACGCCACCCCTTCCGCCCCGTCTCTGTTTGCGTCACTCTTCCACCCATGACTCCCGAGCAGAACGAGCTGATCACCAGGGTCGGCCCCGGCACGAAGTGCGGTGCGCTGATGCGTCATTATTGGCATCCGGTCGGCCTGACGGACGAACTGCCCGATGAGCGGCCGGCCAAGGCCGTGAAGGCGCTGGGCCAGGACTTCGTGCTGTTCCGCGACGAGCGCGGCCGGCATGGGCTGCTCGACCGCGACTGCCCGCATCGTGGCGCCGATCTCGCCTACGGTCGGCTCGAGGATGGCGGGCTGCGCTGCCTGTTTCATGGCTGGCTGTTCGATGTCGACGGCAAGTGCCTCGAAACGCCGGCCGAGCCCGAGGGCAGCGTGCTGTGTCAGCGCGTTCGCCAGAAGTCGTATCCGGTGGTCGTGAAGAACGGCATCATCTTCGCCTGGCTGGGCGACGGTGAAGCGCCGGCCTTCCCCGATTTCGATTGCTTCCTTGCGCCCGGCACGCATGCCTTCGCCTTCAAGGGGCTGATCGATTGCAACTGGCTGCAGGCGCTGGAGGTCGGCATCGATCCCGCGCACGCGTCGTACCTGCATCGCTTCTACGAGGACGAAGATCCGTCGGGCGACAAGTATGGCCGACAGTTCCGCGCTGACTCAGCCGACTCCAACATCCCGATGACGCGCATGATGCGCGAATACGCCCGGCCGACCATCGACGTCGAGGGCACCGACTTCGGCATGCGCCTGTTCACCTTGCGCAAGATCAGCGAGCAGCACACGCATGTGCGCGTGACCAACCTCGTCTTCCCCTACGCCTTCGTCATCCCGATGAGTCCGACGATGACGATCACCCAGTGGCACGTGCCGATCGACGACGAGAGCTGCTACTGGTACGCGATCTTCACCAGCTTCACCGATCCGGTCGACCACAAGTCGATGCGCGACATGCGCCTCAAGCTCTACGAGCTGCCCGACTACCGCC
>Ga0335083_10005322_pt1 | contig 16241 bp, 11 predicted proteins | sample Lox_Sample_42_FD_206716 | JGI IMG/M metagenome (GOLD analysis project Ga0335083, IMG submission 206716) | Soil microbial communities from Loxahatchee National Wildlife Refuge, Florida, United States - Lox_Sample_4.2 | ecosystem: Environmental > Terrestrial > Soil > Wetlands | place: USA... | reverse complement strand
CAAGCGGCGGCGCGGCGACGGAGGCGCGCGAGAGCGAGAGCAGGTCTGTGTACGAGCCATCGGGCAGGCGGTGCTCGCTGACGATAAAGTTGATGGGCGAGGTTACCAGGTGATAGCCGGCGTCGGCGATGGAAGCGGCGAAGATGGGGGCCATGCCACAAAGAAGGAGAGCTTCGCCCAAGTTGCCACGCATGTCGTAGTCGGGAGTAACGACCAGTCCGCTGGGGACGACGAAGCGTCCGCGGGCCGTGCGCCGAAGAAAAGGGAACACTTCGGTGAGGTATGAGTGGGTGGAAGCGTGTTGCGTATCGGTGTAGTTCATGGCTTCGATTCTCCGAAATTGGCGAGGTCTGTCACGGAGCGAGCCCGTTCGGGGGAAGAGCCCGCTGAGTGGAGAGTCGGCGACGGGACCATGTTGCCTGACCGAGCCGTGACAGCCTCAAGAAGAGAGTAGAGAAGGAGGGGAAGAAGGGGTATCCGGCCGGAGGGGTATTTTTGGAGGCGGAGTGCTACCGGTCGCTGGGGTTAGTGGATGATGCCTTTGCGGACGGCGTAAAGGATGAGCTCGGCGGGGGTGTGGAGGCCGAGTTTTTCGAGGATGTGGGCGCGGTGAGTTTCGACGGTGTAAGGGGAGATGTTGAGGTCGGCGGCTACTTCCTTGTTGGTTTTGCCTTCGGCGAGGAGCTGGAGGATTTCGCGTTCCCGGGCGGTGAGGAGATCGTAGGAATCGACGATGCCCTTCTGGCGGAGCACGCGAATGTAGTCTTCCGCGAGCAGGCGACGGACAGCGGAACTGAAGAAGGATTTGCCTTGAGAGACCGCGTCGAGGGCGGAAAGGAGCTCCGCGGCAGCGGAATCCTTGAGGAGATAGCCGCGAGCGCCGGCATTGAGGGAGCGCATGACGTAGGATTCGTCGGAATGCATGCTGAGCATGACGATGCTGGTGGAGGGAGACTGTTTAAGGATGGACTTAGTGGCCTCAATGCCGTTGAGGAGAGGCATGGCGACGTCCATAACAACGACGTCGGGAGACAGAGAGGAAGAAAGGGAGACGGCGTCGCGGCCGTTATCGGCTTCGCCGATGACTTCGAGATTGGTCTGGCGCTCGAGGAGAGCGCGGAGGCCGGAGCGCATGACGGAATGATCGTCTGCGAGAAGGATGCGAAGTTTTCTCACGATGGAACTCCTTGAGGAACGGGTGAAGCGGAAAGCGGTAATTCGACGCGCAGGCGGGTGCCACGGCCGGGAAGCGAATCGACAATGAGATGGCCGCCGAGGCGCGAGACGCGTTCGTGCATACCGAGAAAACCCATGCCGCGGTGACGGCGTGGATCGAAACCAATGCCATCGTCTTCGATGGAGAGGATGAGGTGCTGATCCTGCTCCTGAACCACAACGCGAACACGCCGGGCATGGGCGTGCTTGACGCAATTGTGGAGCGCTTCCTGGACAACGCGATAGACGCAGGTGCGATGGTCTTCGGGGAGATCATCGGCAAATTTGTCGTCGATGACATCGACGACGAGGCCAGTACGTTTGGAAACTTCGCGACCTTGCCACTCGAGGGCGGCGATGAGGCCGAGGTCGTCGAGCATGGAGGGGCGGAGGAGGAGAGCCATGTTGCGGACTTCGTTGACGCACTCTTCGGCAAGAAGCTTGATGCGCTGCAGGCCGGAGGCCAGGGAGGAGGCGGGCGCCGGGGTGTCGGAGAGGTTCTGCAGGTCCATCAGGAGAGCGGTGAGGGATTGGCCGACCTGGTCGTGGAGTTCGCGGGAGATGGCGCGGCGCTCCTGTTCCTGGGCATCGACGAGGCGCTTGGAGAGTTCCTTGAGTTCGTGCTGAGAGCGCAGGGTCTCTTCGTATTTTTCGCGGGCGTGACGCTCGAGGCGAACGAGATAAACGATGGTGGAGGCGGCGAGGAGGAGGCCGAGGGAGAAGGCGGAAATCGCGACGACGCGGATGCGATGGCGGGTATCGGCGAAGACGCGGGAGATCTGGGCTTCGGCCTGACGGAAATCGAGCTCGTTCAATTCGCTGACTTCACCGGTGAGGGCGAGAACGGAAGCGCGCTGGGAGAGGGCGAGGTCGCGCAAGGAGAGGCTGTTGGTTTGGGTGGGATCCACGAGGAAGATGCGGTCAGCGAGGAGCCAGTAGGAAGCCAATTCGTTGCCGAGATTCTGGAAGGCGGAGTTCTGGTCGCGGGGAAGGGAGCGAAGGCAGGATTCGAGGGAGTCGTGCGCGTGATCGCGGAGGTCGTGAAGTTGCGTGAGGTAGGACTCGCGGGCGGAGGTGTTGGGTTTGGCGAGCGAGTATTCGCGAAGGAGGTTGCCGGATTCGTAGAGGCTGAAGCGGATATCGCGGAGGGTGCGTTCGCGCTTGAGGTAATCCTGGCGGACGGCGGCGCTGGAGGATTCCAGTTGATCGAGGGCGTGGACGGAATCGAAGGCAAGAAGAGCCATGAGAGCAAGAAGGGCGCAGAAGCCGAAGAGCATAGCGGTGAGCGCACCAATGCGGCGTCCAGCGGGAGGGACGTGGGCGGGGAGAGGCGGCTGAGAATCGGGCACGCTTTAGTTTAGCGAGAGAAGAGAGGGTGGGGTATAGCGGGGAAAAGGGAGTAAGGAGGGGATTAATACACGCAAGGTAATAAAGAGCGGAGATTCAGCCTAAGTGGGAGTGGAGACCGCGGCCAGTTCGGATTTGAGGCGAGCGAGCTGTCGAGATTGGAAGAAGGCAAGCACGAAGAGGAGCAGCACCTGGATGATGAAGCCGGCGACCCACAGCGAGGGGTTGTAGATCCAGTTGGGGCGGTCCAGAAGATAGATGGCCGAGGGGACGAAGAGGGATCCAACGGACATGTTCTGCGGAACGCGGAAGCAGCCGATGGAGGCGAGGACAAACAGAACGCAGACATAGTAAACGGTGAGATAGAGGACACCGAGGACCAGGGGATGTTTACCCCGGCGCAGGTTCATGCACTGGAGAAACTGGAAATTGGTGGTGATCCAGAGAATGAAGGCCAGAGAGCGGAGCAAGACGAAGGGGAGGAAAGAGCCGGGCGCCGAGGGGCCGGTGGAGGAAGGATAGAGGCGGATCAACTGGGCAATGATGAGGACGTTGGCGAGGAGGGTTCCGGCAAGAAGGATGGGAGCAGGCCAAAGAGCTTCGAGCAGAAGGGGCTGGTGATGAGCGGCGAGGAGCGAACCGCGCGCGCTGTCGCGGTTGTGAAGAAGCGCCAAGCCGAGCAAGCCGAAGAGGATGAGGTTCATGGTAAGGAAGAACGATTGCGAGTCGAGGACGGAGGTCCAGCGAGCGAAGAAACCAATGAGCAGAAAATTCAGGGTGAGAGCGAAGAGGATGGACTGTGTGGGGGAATAGACCTGGTAGCGCTGAGGATCGCGCTTGATGTTGCGAACAACGGCAAGGAGAAACCAGAAGGCACAGAAGAGGTCGATGAAGATGAGAACCGGGAAATGGTGAAGGCGAAAGCCGAAGAAATGGTCAAAGAGCGAAACGTAAGTGTTGTCGGTCCGCCAGGACTCCGCAGTCGCGAAGGTGCCGGCGGCGAAGGGACCAAGGGAGCCGATGGTGAGAATGTTGCCACGAGGGTCGGTGGAATAGATACCGAAGAGCAAGAGACAGACGAGGATGCCGGTGACTTGAGAGCCTTTAACGATGAGGACAGAGAGTAAGAGCGTCAGGGAGTGGAACGCGAGAGAAGAGACGAAGAGGACGACATAGGCGGCGAGAACGAGGCTGGGGCGAGCGCCAGCCAAGACGGCGGCGTAGAAGGTAAGGGGAACGAAGCAAAGGCAGATGAAGTACATGAGAAGCGGAGCGCCGAAGAGCTTGCCAAGCGCGAGCTCGAGAGAAGTGAGGCGGGTGATGCGCTGATAGTCAAAGGTGTTGTGGTCCTTCTCGGAGTAAATGGAGTTAAGGCAGGCAACGCCGCCACCGACGGCGAGGAGAAAGGCCTGGAGGCTAAAGAGGAGCCCGAGCAATTGATTGCCGGTGACGGAGCGGTGCGGGTAATCGTTGAGCGATTGCGTGACGACCAGCACGGTGGTTATAGAAATGACGGCGCAGGTGATGACAGCGATCACGATCTTGTTGGGACGGAGCTGGATGCGGGCGTAACGAAGGAACTCGGGATTCGAGAGGAGGTTCACATGACCTCGCCGGAGGAGAGCTTGGAAAATAAGGTTTCGAGAGAATCGGATTTTTCGGTGACGTAACAGACGGCGGCACCGGCTTGGACGAGGGAGCGGACCAAAGCCGCAAGGTCACTATCGGATCCCGTGAAGGGAAACTCGAGCGAAGTAGAGTCCAGAACCGCGGCACCGGGAAGCTCGTGCGTGTGGAGCCATTCGTGGAGATCGAAGCCGGGGGAGGCGAGACGCAGGTGGATGCGGCGGGACGCGCCGGCGCTGCGCAAGACTTCGTCGATGGAGCCGACGCGGAGGAGGTTGCCCTTTTCCATGATGGCGACGGAGGTGCACATTTCCTGAAGGTCGGAGAGAACGTGGGAAGTGATGAAGATGGTTTTTCCTTCGCGGTGGAGCTGGCGGAGGAGGTCTTTGAGTTCGACACGGGCTTTGGGATCGAGGCCAGAGGCGGGTTCGTCGAGGACAAGGAGCGGCGGGTTGTGAACGATAGCCCGGGCAATGCCAAGGCGCTGCTTCATGCCGCGAGAGAGGCCGTCGACGAAGGAGTCAAACTTGGATTCAAGCCCGACCTGAGATATGGCGGCACGAACGCGGCCACGGATGGCGACAGGAGGAAGCTTGTACGCGCGAGCGAAATGATCAACGTATTCCCAGACTTTGAGATTGCCGTAGACGGAGAAGAAGTCGGCGAGATAACCAATGTGCTGCTGGGCGTCTTCGGGGTGGCGCTGAACGTCGACGCCGTTGACGGTGACGGTGCCCGAAGTGGGAGCCAGCAGACCGCAAACCATTTTGAGAGTGGTGGTCTTGCCGGCGCCGTTGGGGCCAATGAGACCGAAGATTTCTCCGCGAGGGATGGTCAAAGAGAGATGGTTGGTGGCAACGAGAAGCTTGGCGGCAGGGCCGGGCTGGTCGTATTCCTTGGTGATGTCGTCAAGGCGGATCATGTTCTGTCGGGATACGGTAACTGCTATTTAACTTAGACGCCGAGGAAATGGCAAGGTTTTCGGGCGGGGATGTTCAGCAAGAAGAACGTGGCGGCGTGGGGAGTGCCGCGCGAGACGGGAAACGGATGGGGAACGAGGCAAGACGCGAGGGTGAGATCCCCTTCGCCGAACGTGCCCAGGGCGAACCTGGGGCGGCAATCCGCGAGGAAGAGTGGACGCGTAAAGCGTCCGCTACAAGATGGATCGGGTTCGAGGCAAGACGCGTCGAGAGCGAAATGCGGCTGGAACGCTGCAGCTATTTGGCGGAGTATTCGTCGCGGAGGCGGGTTTGGCGGCTGGTCAGGGGGATTTCGTTGCCGTCGATGAAGACGAACTTGACGTCGGTCTTTACGTCGAGAGGATCACCGTTGGCGACGACCACGTTGGCGGTCTTGCCCACGTCGAGAGAGCCAAGCGAGTCGGAGACGCCCCAGATTTCCGCGGCGTTGAGAGTGATGGCCTTCAGAGCTTCGTCGTAGGGGAGGCCGAAACCGGTGGCGAAGCCGGCGGCGTAGGGGAGGTTGCGCGCGTTGTGCGAGTCGTACGAGGCGAGAGCGATTTTGACGCCGCGCTTGTAGAGTTGCGCGGGGAGGCCGTAGACGGCGTCGAAGCGCTCGTCGGGTTTGGGGGCTTCGTAGATGGAGCCGACGATCACGGGCACTTTGAGGGAGGCGACATAGTCGAGGACGGATTGCGAGTGGCTGATGTGGTTGAGAACGAACTTGAGGTTGAATTCGTGGGCGAGGTTGACAGCGGTCTGGAGGTCGCTGGATTCCTCGGCGGCGAGGATGACGGGTTTTTTGCCTTGCAGGTATGGGAGAAGGGCTTCGAGTTTCAGGTCGCGCTTGGGAGGGGTGGGAGGGGACTTCTTGCTCTTGTCTTTGTCGGCGGATTGGGATGAGGAATCGGGAGCCGACGATGGCTTCTCGTATTCGGCTTTTTTCTTTTCGTAGTCGGACCATTTCTGCGCGTAGTCCTGCGCATCGAGGAACGCCTGGCGCATCTGGGCGGCGAGGCCCATGCGGGTGGATGGATACTTACGGCCTTCGCCGCGCTCATTGCGGCGCTGATCGCCGGTGAAGTTGAGAGGCATGGCGATATCGCGGACGAGAAGGTAGTCGGTTTGGGATTTGCCAGCGAGCTGGATGAAGGAATCCTGGCCCGGAAGAGTATCGTGGCTGGCGGGAGCGACGATGGCGTTGGTGATGCCGTTGAGGCGAGTGACGGGAATGAGAGCGGATTCGGCGTGGAAGGCGTCGTAGACGTGCATGTGGGGCATGATTTCGTCGCTGGGTTCGACGAGGTCGTTGGTCATGTCCTCGGCGGAGATTTCGGTGAGGCCGAGAGCGGTTTCGGAATCGATGAGGCCGGGGTAGACGGTCATGCCGGTAGCGTCGATGATGCGGGCGTCCTTGGGTATTTGGACGGAGTTGGCGGCCCCGACGGCGGCAATTTTGCCGTTGGCGAAGAGGACGACACCGCTTTCGATGGTGCCGTGAGACACGGTAAGGATTTTGCCGCCGCGAAGGGCGACGGGTTTTTGTTGGGCAGGGGTGAGGGAGGCGAGGAGGAGCAGCAGCGTAGCGAGGAGACGGAGCGCGTGGCGCACCCGGCGGAAGCGGTCAACCCAAGACCCAGGTTCAAAACGCGAACCTGGGGCACCCGGCACGCGACGAGGAGCGGCGGAGTGGACGCGTAAAGCGTCCTCTACACGAGGAATCGAGTTCGAGGCGAGACGCGATGATTGAATCACATGGCCTCCTTGAACTGGGGCATGCCGTAGCCGGGAAGCGAACGATCGAAATAGACGGCGCCGTCGATGTAGACCTTATTGGGTACGGCACTGCTGGAAAGAGGATAGCCGTCCCAGATGACGAGGTCGGCGTCTTTGCCGACATCGATGGAGCCAACCTTGTCGTCGACACCGATAATCCAGGCAGCGTTCAGGGTAATCATCTGGAGAGCTTCCTGCTCGGTGGCGCCGCCATAGCGCATGGTTTTGCCGGCTTCCTGATTGAGGCGGCGGGCGAAATCGTCGGAATCACTTTTGATGGCGACTTTTACGCCTTTGCGCATACAGAGAACGGCGTTCCAGGGGATCGCGTCCCAGGCTTCTTCTTTGTAGCCCCACCAATCCGCAAACGTGGCGATGCCGACATTGGCGGCGGCAAGTTGATCGGCGACCTTGTAGGCTTCGAGGGCGTGGTGGAAGGCGCGAAGTTTGTAGCCGAATTCCTTGGCCATGGCCATTTCGGTGAGGAGCTCGTCGGAACGGTAGCAGTGAATCTGGACGAGGAGATTGCCACGAAGAACGTCGGCGAGGGCTTCGAGCTTCAAATCGTGTTTTGGAGGAGTAGCGTCTTTGTCGCCGCTCTTGACCTTGGCGTTATAGGCGTCCCATTCGCGCATATAGTCCTGAGCCTGAACGAGGGCTTCGCGCTGGATTTCGAAATTGCCCATGCGGGTGGAGGGGAGTTGATTGCGGCTGCCGTAGACGCGCTTGGGATTTTCGCCGCTGGCAAATTTGATGGAGCGTGGAGCACCGGGAAAGAGCATGGCGTCGCGGTTCAAACCGTATTTGTGTTTGATGACGATGGCCTGGCCGCCAATCATGTTGGCGGAACCGTGGAGGAGCATGGAAGTGGTGACACCACCGGCGAGGCCGCGATAGATGGCCTTATCGTGATAATCGAAGGCGTCAATCATCATCATGTGGGGAGTGACGGGGTTCGTGGCTTCGTTCACATCGTTGTCGAGGGCGATGTGAGAGTGGGAATCAATGATGCCGGGAGTAAGGTATTTGCCAGCAGCATCGATCACGGTGGTACCAGGGGGAGCGGTGACCCTGTCGCCAACGGCGGCGATTTTGCCGGCTTTGATGTAGATGGTGCCGTTGGGAATGTTGCCGTGGGTGGCAGTCATGATGAAGGCGTTCTTGATGAGGAGATCGGCGGGAGAGGGAGGCGGGGCGTCTTGAGCGAGAGCGACGAGGGCGAGGGCGATGATCGAGAGAAGAAACGCAGCGATGCTTGCGGGCTTGCTGGAAACAAGTCGACGCAACATGAACACCCCCTCCAACGGCAGCGAGTCAAAACTGGATGAATCAGGAGAAGGGAAATTTTAGTCAGAGCTTCCGGAGATGGCAACGAGATTGTGGCGAGCGACTGTGGAAGAAGGACACTGGCGGGACCGCACGGAACGGCGGCCAGGCGTGATAAGGTAGGGGAACGTTTGATAGGGTCCACAGAGAAGCCGCCCAAACTTCCGACGGAGAGGTTTGCATGGCGAGTTGGCGAGAAGGTCCCACCTCGACAGAAATCAAGCCGATGAAAAAGGTGCTGGTAATCGAACCGCAGGCCGAGAATCGTGGAGCATTGGAGAGCCTGTTTGAGGGGCCTGCGTGGGAGGTGAGCTATGCGCAGGACAACGAAGCGGCGCTGACGAGAGCGACGGAGGAAGCGTTCGACCTGATCGTGACGAACGCGGCGACGACGGCGACGGAAGACGTCGTACTCCTGAGGCGGTTACGGAACGTGCGCCCGCACACGCGGCTGATCATACTGACAAACGTGAGAATGCCGGGAGACGTGGTGAATGCGCTGCGCTATCACGCGTTCAGTTATTTCACGGTGCCGGTGCCAAGGGAGGATCTGCGGCAACTAATCGAGAACGTGATGCACGAGCCGGCGTGGGATGACGGGATCGAATTGCTACAAGGGACGGCGGAATATGTGGTGCTGGCGGTGCGATGCGACCTGGGCACGCTGGACCGATTGATGCAATTCGCGCGGGCGGGGCTGAGTTTTCCGGAGGCGGAGAAAGAGGAAGTGGCCTTCGCGTTCCGGGAGATTGTGCTGAACGCGATGGAGCACGGAGGGCAGTTCGATCCAGGCAAGTTTGTGGAAGTGTGCTACTTGAAATCGAAGAGGCAGGTGACTTGCCGGGTGAAAGATCCGGGGCAAGGATTTTCACTGGAAGAGGTGCTGGACGCCGAGCGAAGGAAACCGTTACCGGAGGTCGAAGGGACAGGCGGCAAGGAACCGGAGCTGGCGGGAATCGGTATTTTGCTGGCGAAGCACTATGTGGATGAGTTGATCTACAACGAGAAAGGGAATGAAGTGTTTCTGATCAAGTGGCTGGAGAAGGGCAGCGGCGAGTGAGGAGTGGGGAGTTCAGACCAGGTTCACCGGTAAGTTATTCGGAGAGCATTGAGCGGCAATGAGAAATGAGGCAGGGTAGGCGCGTAAGAGAAACGCGGATCGGGGGCGGGGATCGCTGCTCTGCGGTGGTGGTCCTCGCCACGATAAGGGGGAATGCGGATGGATCGGGTTCGATGGCACCCGGCGAGATGCGAAACAGGGACAGCGATTTACGCATTGGAAACTGACCTGGACACCGAACGACGGCCGCGATTCCCCAAGAGTAAAATAAGAGTGTAGAAAACTTGGCCCCTTCCCCAGGAAGCCAAGGCCATGATCGAAGACGCCACGCGTCCCGGCCACGCGATCGGGACGAGCAAGCGGCGCCGTAGCGGGCGCCTTTCGCAAGAAATCCCCATCATTCTGATTGGAAGCGATGCCGAGGGCACAGTGTTTTCGGAGGAGACGAAGACGGTGGTGCTCAGCCGACATGGCGCGGGGATCGTGTCGTATCACAAGCTGGTGGCAGAGCAGGAAGTGACACTGCGCGTTAAGGCGACGAACCGAGAGGTGGAGGTGCGCGTGGTGGGAGAGATTGCGCAGGAAGAAGGTCGGCACACGTATGGCGTGGCGTTCGTGAACGAACGGCTGGAGTTTTGGGACGTGGAGTTCCCGGCCGCGCCGGCTTGGTCGGAGGACCGGCCGTCGGTGCTAACGCTGGAGTGTGGAGGCTGCCAGGGCGTAGTAGACGTGCTGAACGGAGACTTTGAGTACGACATCTGTGCGATCCATGGGGGATTGCCGAGATTCTGCGATGAGTGCGGTTTTCTGACGGTGTGGAGGAGGCCGACGGGGCTTGCGGCAAGGCCACGGCCGATCCAGGAGCCCCCGGAGCGAATCGTTCAGGAGCCGGAGGTGACAGTGTCGCTGGCGGAATGGGTGGAGCCGGTGCGAGAGAAGAAAGCAGCTGCGGTCGGAGAGGCGCTGGAGCGGCGACAGCGCGTGCGGGCCAAGGTCAATTTTATGGCGTGCGTGCGGACCGAGCAGTTTGGCGAGGAAGTGGTGCGGTGCATCGATATGTCGCGGGGAGGGGTGAGCTTTCGCGGGAGAAATCCGTACGAGAAGGAGATGAAGATCGAGATTGCGGTGCCCTATGCGGCGGAAGTGAAGGGAGCGCCGGCGTTTTTTGTGCGAGGAAGGATCGCACACGTGCGGGCGATGAAGGATGGGGAGACGTGGCAGTGCGGCGTGGAGTTTTTGAGGTAGGACACGAGTGAAAGAGTGAAAAGGTGCAAGGGTGAAAGGGTATAGGGGTGGAACGGCGTAGTGGACTGGGCCGTGCAGCTTGCCGCGGCGTGGTCAGGATTCCACTGGAATGGTGGCGGGAGAGGGTACGGCGGGGAGTTCAGCGGAGAAGCAGAAACGAGAATCAGGAGAAGGAAAGAGGGAGATCTCGCCGCCCTGGGCGCGGAAGATGTTGCGGGCGACAGCGAGGCCGAGGCCGCTGTGATACGAATCTGACTCGAAAAAAGGGTCGAAGAGTTCGGGAAGGCTGGCGGCGGTGAGCCGCGGTCCGGCATAGTCGACGATGAATTTGACTCCGCCGTCGGGGCGAGCATCGGCGCGAAGATAAATGGTGTTGCTGGCGGGAGATTGGTCGATGGCGTGGGCGAGAAGTTGGGCGAGGGCGGAGCGCGTTTTGGGTTCGTCGACGAGAGCGGAGAGCTCCCTGGGGGCGGTGACAGAGAGCTTGATGTTGCGGGAGGCGGCCGATTCCGAGGCGGCGGCCGCTACGGCGCGCAGAGAGTTGGCGAGATTGACAGAGGCACGGTCGATCGTCGGCGGTTGCGAGTACGAGACAAAATCAGACACCAGGGACTCGAGCCGGGCGGATTCATGGGCGATGGAGTTCAGTAGAGAATCCCGTTCGGAGGCGGAGATGTCTGGCTTGTTTACGAGCGAGAGAGAGCTGGAAATCAGAACGAGCGGGCTGCGAATCTGATTGGCGATGGAAGCGGAGAGACGGCCGACGACAGCGAGTTTCTCTTCTTCGAGGAGGTGGGAACGAGTGCGCCGGAGTTGTTCGAGGGAATCAGCGAGAAAGAATTCCTTGCGGCGAAGATTGTTGACGAGAATCCAGACGACGATGCCGGTGACGGAGTAGATGAAACAGATGGTGGATGCTTCGATGTATTCATCGACGTCGATGGAGCCGGAATGCAGGTGGATGTACTGATAAAGCCAGAAGAAGTTGAGGAAGTCCGCGAGAAGGACGACGGCAATCGTGGGAAGGAGGGAGTAGCGGAAAGCGGCCTGGAGGACGGGAACGGCCATCAGGATGTAGTACTGGCTATCGTCGCGATTGGTGGAAGAGGCAGCGAGGGTGAGAATGGTGTTAATCAGGATCGAAATGGTGGTAAATCGGAGCTGGGCTGGGGTGGAACAAACCTTGTGAACGAGGAGCCAGCGAAGGAGGAGCAGGTGCCCGAGGAATCCGGCGCACATGAGGGAGAAGAGGAAGGGAGTGATCGGGCCCCAGACGCGGGCGAGGAATTCGTTGGCAAGGACAAGGAAGAAGATGACGAAGAGATTCAGCGCGCAGAAGACGAGTTCCTGAAGACGAGAGTTCTCCAGATCGGGGCCGTGCCAGAGCGGAAAGACGTGACGCATAAGAACCTGATCAGAGAGGCACGAGTTGAGAGATAGTGTACGAGAAACGAGCTGAAAGCGAGCAAGAATTCGACAAAATACGCGAAAAAAGCGTTGCGCATGTTTGCGCTTGGTCAAATACGGGTCCGCGGAACAGGTCTGGCGGCTGCGGGCGCGACGAGCTTCATGGATAATCAGGAAGGCGAGTTGTGCGGGGTGAAAACGACAAATGCCGATGGGCAACTTGAGGGTTGTGCTGGTGGCGACGCGGAATCCGCTGAACATCGGAGCGGTGGCGCGAGCGATGAGTAATTTTGGGGCGCCGCACTTGCGCGTAGTGCAGCCGTACGAGAAGGCGTTTCGGGAGGCGAAGTCGGCGGTAGGGGCGGGAGAGGTGCTCAGGAAGGCAGAGGAATTTGGAAGCGTGGAAGAGGCGGTGGCCGATTGCGGGCTGGTGGTGGGAACGACAGCGATCGGGAACCGGGAGATTCGGCATCCTTTGCGGAGCCTGGATCGCGCGGGTGCGCTGATCCGGAAACGGCTTGGGAAAGATCGCGTGGCGGTGTTGTTTGGGTCGGAGAAGTGGGGGCTTTCGAACGAGAGTTTGAGTTATTGCCACTGGGTGACGCATATCCCGACGCGAGCGGAGCACCAGTCGATGAATCTGGGACAGGCGGCCGCGGTGGTGCTGTATGAACTGTCGCGAGGCGAGAGGAGCTTCGAGGAGCGGACGAAGAAGAGCGCGGCGAGGATGGAGACGGTGGAACGGCTGACGGAGTCGATGCTGGAGTGCCTGGAGCGGAGCGGGTATGTGGCGGCGCGCAGCGAAGCGTTGGCGGAAGTGAAGTTGCGGCGGATGCTGCGGCGATTTGAACTGGACGCCGTGGACGCGGAAGTGTTGCTGGGGATGATGAAGAAGGTGGAGTGGAAGTTGAGGGGCAGTGGGGAATGAGATTGCTTCGCCGAAAGTACTCAGAGCGGGCCTTCGCTGCGGTCAGGATGACCGGTTACGCCGCTTTGTTCGCAATGATGATGGGAGTGAGCGCAGCCGGGCAAAGTGCGCCCACGGGGAGCGTGACTGGAAAAGTGGTGCAAGACCCCGGCGGGCAGGGGATACGGAAAGTAGTCGTGGAGTTGGTGGAAGGGGAGGCGGGCGAAGGAGGGAAGGAGTATAAGACAGCGACGGATGCGTCGGGTGTGTTCCGGCTGGAAGGGGTAGAGCCGGGGAAATATTTTGTTGAACTGACGCGGGCGGGCTATTTCGCACCGAAGAAGGGTGCGAACGAGTGGACGGTCACGGTGGAAGCGGGGAAAGAAGTGAATGGGGCGGTATATAAGATGCAGGCCACGGGCGTGATCACGGGAAGGGTGGTGGATGCAGAAGGCGATCCGCTGCCGGGTTCGGGAGTGAGGGCGATCCGAAAAGGGAAATCGTCGGCGGCCATGCAGCCCGTTGTTGGCGACAGCGTACGCAATGCGGGGGTCACCAACGATCTGGGGGAATACCGGATCGCGGAGCTGGAGCCCGGGCAGTACGAGGTTGAGGTAGAGCCTGCGATGTCGAACGTGCCGGCGCCGAATCCGGCAGATAAGGGAAGACAGAGAGAAAAAGTGCTGTTCACGAAGACATACTTTCCGGGAACGAGCGACCAGGGGCAAGCGGGGATGGTGGAAGTATTTTCCGGAGGGACGGCGACGGCGAATGTCACGCTGTTGACGAACCGGGCATACCGGGTGAGCGGGACAGTCAGCGGAGCGGGGAGCGCACAGGTTGAACAGGTGGTACTGGTGTCGAGAGGCGGGGCAGAGTTGCAGGAAAACGTGGGAGAAGGCGGGAAGTTCGAGTTTGCGAATGTGCAGCCGGGGCTGTATGAAGCGCGGGTGGTGCTGCTGGCGGGAGTGGGAGACGGAACGCGGCCGCCCGCAATGAAGGTGGAAATCGTGAAAGCGCCGATCGTGGTGGAAGGCGCGGACGTGACGGGACTGGACCTGGTGCCGGAGACGGGCGGAACGGTAAAAGGGAAATTTCGAACGGAAGATGATGCTCAGGTCGACTGGACACAAGTGGGCGTGAGACTGGAAGCGGTTGCGGAACCGGGAACGGCGGGTAGCGGCGCGGGCGTTGAGGGAATGCCACAGGCGGATGGCGTGGAAGTGCAGCCGGATGGAACGTTTGAGATTGCGGATATGCCGGGGGGGACGTATCAACTGGCGGTGTGGGTGAAATCGGAGGTGTATCGGGATTATTACGTGAAGTCGGTGCTGGAATCCGGGCGGGAAGTGGCGGATACGGGATTCGCGGTAACGGGAGGCGCCGCGCTGGAAGTCATAGTGAGCGCGAAGGGCGCGACGATCGAGGGGACGGTGCTCGACGGCGACGGAAAACCCGTCACGGACGCAGAGGTGACGGCGGTGCCGGCATCGGGACAGAGAATGAGACCGGACGCGTACCAGGTGGAGAAGACGAATGGACAGGGGCAATATACGTTGCGCGGGATGAGTCCCGGGCAATATGTGGTGGTGGCGATTGAGGGAGCGCACGAGGACGCGCGGAGCGGGGCGTTTGCGACGAAGTACGCGGCGATGGGGGAGGCGGTCGAGTTGGGGGAGGGGGAGAAGAGGACGGTGGGGTTAAAGGTGGTGGAAGCGAAGGAGTAGGAAGAGGAGTGGCGGGTGAGAAGCGAAGGACTCCCGTGCAAAGATGGCGCGCGTTGACTTGGGTGGGCGGGGCACCTAAGATTTAGCGCGGCATGCCGAATAGCGATCCGCTCGTAGGAAAAATCATTTCGCATTACCGGATTGTGGAGCGCCTCGGGGGAGGGGGCATGGGCGTGGTGTATCGCGCCGAGGATGCACGGCTGGAGCGAGCCGTGGCGCTGAAGTTTCTGCCGGAAGAACTGGCGCACGACGCACAGGCGTTGGAACGCTTCAAACGGGAAGCGAAGGCCGCGTCAGGGCTGAATCACCCAAACATCTGCACGGTCTATGACATCGGCGAGGAGGAGGGGCGCGGATTCATCGCAATGGAATGCCTGGAAGGGCAGACGTTACGCGAGCGGATCAAGGAGCGGCGGATTTCGGAAAATGAGCTGGTGCAATGGGGAATCGAAATCGCGGACGCCCTGGATGCGGCGCACGCGAAGGGGATTGTCCACCGGGATATCAAGCCGGCCAACATTTTTGTGACGTCGCGGGGGCACGGAAAGATTCTGGATTTCGGGCTGGCGAAACAGACGGGCGGGGACGCGAACGTGGGCGTGTCGATGATGCCGACAGCAACGACGGACGCGATGCTGACGAGTCCTGGAATCGCGGTGGGGACGATGGCGTATATGTCGCCGGAGCAGGCGCGCGGCGAAGAACTGGATGGAAGGAGCGACTTATTTTCGTTTGGCGCGGTGCTCTACGAGATGGCGACAGGAAGCGTGGCGTTTCGTGGGCAGACGACGGCGCTGTTGCACGACGCGATTTTGAATCGCACCCCGAGGCCGATGAAGGAACTGGCGCCGGGAATTTCCGGCGAGCTGCAGCGGATTGTCGACAAGGCGCTGGAGAAGGACAAGAAGCTGCGATACCAGAGCGCGGCGGAGATGCGAGCGGACCTGCAGCGGCTGAAACGGGACACGGAGACAGGGCGCAGTGCGGCGGCGACACCGGCAGTTGTGGCAAGAGAAAGAAGCAGGAGACTCGCGTGGGCGGCGGGACTGGGCGCCGCGGCGGTGTTGGTGCTGGGGGTAATTTTCTATTTAAAGGAATTAGGCCCAAAACCAAAGAGCAATGGGAAGTGGGAGCAGCTGACGTTTTTCAATGATTCCGCGGTGTACCCGGCCTTATCGCCCGACGGCCGGATGCTCGCTTTCATTCGGGGAAGCGACACGTTCATCGGGCCGGGCGAAGTGTACGCCAAGCTGCTGCCGGGCGGTGATCCTGTCCAATTGACGCGCGACGGACGGATCAAGTTGAGTCCCCAATTCTCACCCGATGGAACCAAAGTGGCGTTCAGCGTCGTGGAACCGTGGGATGTGTACCAGGTGCCGGTGATGGGAGGAGAGCCGCAATTGCTGCTGAAGAACGCATCGTCGCTGACGTGGATCGACGGAGGGCAGCGATTGTTGTTCTCGGAGATCAAAGAAGGCCTGCACATGGGAGTGGTGACAACGAATGAGGGGAGAGGGCAGAGCCGAACGGTATATTTACCGGAAGAAGATCGGGGGATGGCGCATCATTCGTATCTCTCACCGGATGGGAAATGGGTGCTGGTGGTGTTGATGAACGGGCAAGGGAAGTTGACGCGCTGCCGAGTG
>Ga0335083_10005321_pt1 | contig 16243 bp, 18 predicted proteins | sample Lox_Sample_42_FD_206716 | JGI IMG/M metagenome (GOLD analysis project Ga0335083, IMG submission 206716) | Soil microbial communities from Loxahatchee National Wildlife Refuge, Florida, United States - Lox_Sample_4.2 | ecosystem: Environmental > Terrestrial > Soil > Wetlands | place: USA... | reverse complement strand
AAACAGGGGCGACAGATTGAACTGCCAATTCTTCTTCCGGTTCGACAGGATCGCGCGGAACATCCGACGCGTCTTCGCCCGTCCCAAAAAGTGCTTCTGATCTGGAGCCTTGTCATACGAGTATCCGGGCGAGAGCATCATGCCCTCCACGCCGAGGTCCATCATCTCGTCAAAGAATGCCCGCACCGACTTGGGATTCGCCCCGTCAAACAGCGTGGTATTCGTGGTCACGCGGAAGCCGCGCTTCAACGCCTCGCGAACCGCGTCGACCGCAATGTCATACCCGCCTTCGCGGCACACGGCGAGGTCGTGTTCTTCCTTCTGCCCGTCCAGGTGCACGCTGAAGGTCAAATACTTGCTCGGCTTGAACAAGTCGATTTTTTCCTTCAGCAGCAGCGCATTGGTGCACAGATAGATGTATTTCTTCCGCGCCACCAGCCCCTCAATGATCTCGCCGATCCGCGGATGCATGAGCGGCTCTCCGCCCGGGATCGACACCATGGGAGCGCCGCACTCCTCGACCGCCCGGAAGCACTCCTCGGGCGTGAGGTCCTTTTTCAGGATGTGCGCTGGGTACTGGATCTTGCCGCATCCCGCGCAAGCCAAGTTGCACCGGAACAGCGGCTCCAGCATGAGCACCAGCGGATATTGCTTTCGACCGGCGAGCTTCTGCCGCAGAACATAGCTTGCGACGGTCCACATCTGTGATACGGGAACTGGCATGTAAGAAAGGAACCCCTTTATCCTCATATTTTAGCAGGATTCCGCCCTTCCCCGCCTCCCCCGGGGACCACCTGGAGTAACCAGGCAGTGCATGGCAGTGTGCAAATAAAGACTTCTAGCCGCACAGAATATGTTTGAATGGTCGCCTGCCACCGTCCTGCGGTGCCATGCACTACCGTCTCCGTGGTCAAGGCGGTGATGGCTTCGCTCTCAACCTCCGCAACCGCGGCACTCCGGCGGATGAACGATTGCCATCCGCCGGGCGGTGCAGTGCGGCACGTTATTACTCGCTGAATGCTACGCCACTGAACGAGGCAACTCCCGGGGCGCTTGACGTGGCCACTTGAGTCAAGTCGCCGTAATGATCAATGGAAAAGACGGCGACAGACGCGTTGCCGCTGGCGGTATAGATGACCGCGAGCCATCTGCCGTCGCGGGAGACTGTGAGATCGGTTGGCGATCCTGGCAACGACACGGATTTGTAGAACACTCCACCCTGGCTGTCGCTGAAAAAGACACTGATTGCCTGCCCCGGCGAGTTTCCCGTGTACCAGATGTTACCCGCACCCTTGGCTACCCAGCACGGGGCATTTACGGGAAAAGAAGGTGTTGGGCCAGCCACGGCATTCACTGTTCCATCCTCATCCACGATGGCAAAGCTGTCGGGGCTGTGCGCCGGAGTGAAGCCCAACACGTTGCCCCAGAAGGCTTCTCCAAGAGGCACCATGTCCGCGTTGCTGGGCAGAGGGATCGGAGTGCTTGTCCCATTCAGCACTCCGTGTTCCCGCGTGAGCGGAAGCTGCAAAAGAGATCCCGAACTGAAGGTGACGGCCGCCCAGCTCTCGCCGACCGCAATCTGCGCGGCCGAGGAATCGGAAAGGCTCACAACCGGGCCATCTACGAATCCGAAGGGCCAAGCGTGGCTTTCGGCACAATTCGCGCCCACTACGAACAGGTGGTCTGTGGTCAATGCCACCGAGTCTGGCTTGGTGCACTCAGCCGCCAGCGGGATCGTCGATCCGACTGCGAGTGTATTACCCGCGCGCAGTAACTGAGTTACGGTATTGGATCCGTAGTTCGCCACGGCACCAAGATTCCTATCGAACTGCACGATGCCTGCGTTTGTGCTGGCCCCGCCATTTCCGCCGGTTATGAGTGTCTGCGCCAACTTGAGCGAGGGGCTTCCTTCGAGGTTCAGCCTGAAGACGACAACGGCATTGCCGCTCGCATTGTTCGTGCTCGTGATCACCAGCGGGCTTCGTGCGTGCTGGCCTTGAACCGCGATCGTAGAGGTGAGAATCAGCGCAGCCGGTATGAAAGCGGCGCGCCAGAGTCGGAGCTTTGTTCGCCAGAGCTTACTCATCGTGATCTCCTGAAGGTTGTGAAGCGAATTGGTTCCGCGCCGCGAGCCCGGGAGAGATTCCCGGCAGTGAGGCGCGTTCAGAGATCAATTCGCTTCCAACTCGCGGAAAGTTACGGGCAAGCGGAGAAATCACCGGGAAACAGGGCTACCGAACTTGTTTTCTGTGGCGTAACTTTTTGGTTTGTTCGGTCGAATTCTAATTGGGTGTGTCATCGGCCCGTGTGGCGGATAGGCGTATGTGGCTAGGAATTTGCGCCAACATGCCGAGGTCGGTGAAGATTCAAAGTGGGCGCTGCCTCGAATGCACTGCGACGAAAATCTCGAGATATTGATGGCCCGCTATCAACAGGGTGATTTCGGCGCGGCCACGGCTCTTGTCCGTCACATGAGCCCGCGCCTCCACCGATTTTTTCTAGCAAAATCGATGAGCCGGGCTGATGCCGATGACTTGCTGCAGGAAACCTGGCTGCGGATTCACAAGGTGCGCCACACCTATCGCCACGACGAGCCGGCACTGCCGTGGTTCTACGCCATTGCCCGGCATATTCGCATCGACCACTATCGAAAGTCTCTCCGCGTTGCAGCCGGTGAAAGGGAACTGGGAGAGATGTCGAAGGTAGCGGCGGCTCCGCACCGAGCCGGCGAACTGGAGGCATTGTTGGCGCCGCTCTCCGAGAACCAGCGCGAGGTTATTGCTATGTTGAAGGTCGAGGGCATGTCGCTGGAGGAAGTCGCGCGCGCCATGTCGTCGAGCGTCGGATCGGTGAAGCAAAAAGTGCACCGCGCTTATAAAAAGTTGCGGCAAACGATTGGTTCCGCGGCCCGGAAAAGTGACGGAACGGAGGACTGGCGTGAAAAACGAAGAGATTGACGACGTCCTGAAAAGGGCCGCCGAGAAGCCGCAAGAGCTCAATCCAATTGTGCTCGAGAGCATCGCCGACTCGATCAAGCGGTCCTTGCGGCCGGTAAAACCGCGGCCGCCCGTGTGGCTGACCGCTGTGGGGATCGTTGCTATCTGCGCGGCCATTGCATTGGGTGGCGCAGCGCGTGCGGGTTTCTTCGGGGTCGCCAAGATGAATCCGCTGGAGCGGTTGCTCGTTTTTTCCGCACTCGGCATCCTCGCCTCTTTGACTGCCGTCAGCTTTGTCCATCAGATGATCCCGGGGAGCCGGGTTCGTCTCTCTCCCGCTGCGCTGCTGGTGTTGAGCAACGGAGTGCTACTTGCCGTGTTCGCGCTCTTATTCCGCGACTACCACGCCGACCATTTCTTATCGGCGGGCATCACCTGTCTGCTCACCGGCCTTCTCCATGCAGTTCCCGCTGGCTTGTTAAGCTGGCTGATGCTTCGCCGCGGATTCGCGGTCAACCGCGTGTCCGCGGGGATCGTCGCCGGCACACTGAGCGGCTTGGCCGGGGTGGGTATGCTCGAACTGCATTGTGCGAATTTCCAGGCCGCCCACATCATCCTTTGGCATACCGCGGTAGTGCCGGTTAGCGCTGTGCTCGGCGCCATGCTGGGTTATTCGCTTCATCTTCGCGCTCGGTCCGACGATCGCTTAGCGCCGAACGTCTAGTTGCGTTTCCCGACGTCCAAAGGAGGCAACTGAATTCACTTCAACGCCGGTGGGCGGCGTTCATGGTTTTCGCTGGTAGGCGGGAATTTGTCGCGAGTCGGACGTCGGAACTTGGATTTGCAAAGATGGACTTTCGGATTTTCGTCCGATGATTGGACCCTGTCGCAAACCCAAAAACTCTCTGCAACCTCGCTGTTCGACCCCTCCTCTAAAGGACATGCTCCTCCGCTCCGGACCCTGCCCCAAAGAGGTCTTGTCCACTGCCCTGAAACCCGATACCCTTAATGTCGGTCATCTGTATGTTTAGCCCGCACCCCAACTTGGCCGACGAGGTCAACCGCAGCATTATCCAGTCAGAAATCGAAGGAGGGGTTTTTCTCGATGACCTTCCGCCTTCCACTGTCCTCCAAATTCAGACAATGCACCACTGCTACACGGCTGTGCTGCTAGGCGGCAGCGAAGCCCTGCTGTCCGGTCATCCCGAATTCTGCCCGGAGCCTGTGCAGGTTGCCATTTCCGGTTCGACCTGGGGAGGCTCCATGCTCAAGCTGCAATACGTGGGCCGCGGGATGCACCTTGAATTCCGTCACCCGCAATACGCCACGCCGATTATTACGTCACCGATCCAGGAGATCCGCGATAAGGTTCAATTGCCCGCCCTCGAACTCGACTCCCGTCCCTACGGCGCCCACTCGTAATCACACTTTCCGCTCAGTTCTCTGGTATTTAAGGCTTCATCTATCGTACGTGGCATCTACTTCGCTTTGTCGGTAGTGTCTTCGCAAGGCACATCCTTCGCCTGCGATTCCGGCCCTGCTGGACCGGGTTGCCTGGCCGGCCAGATCGTAATCACGCGCCCAGTGTAAGTTTTCTCTGTGTGCCCGTAGGGGTTTCGGGTTCCTCCCATTGACTTGCCTCTCCGCACCCACTACCATTCCGGCCAGCGGCGTTTCTACGCCCGACTCATGTCCCTCAAGATCGACAGCCGCGAAGTTGCTCACGTCACGATCCTGGACATCACCGGTCGCATCGTTCTCGGCGACGAAATCGGCGATCTCCGTGATGCCGTCCGCGCCCTGGTGGCTGCGGGCAAGAAGAAGATTATCCTCAATCTGGTCGGCGTGGACTACATCGACAGCTCCGGCGTCGGAGAGCTTGTCGGAAGTTACACCACGGTCCGCAATGCCGGTGGCGAACTCAAGCTCTTGAATCTCACACAAAAAGTGCACGACGTTCTGTACGTCACCAAGCTCTACACCGTGTTCGATATCAAAGACGATGAATTCACGGCCGTGCGGTCGTTCGACTACTTCTTCGCAAAGTAAATCTCTAAGGTTCCGGGCACTCGGGTGGGCGACAGTCCGCCAGGCCGGTTGACTTGCTCTCAGGGGTCAAAGGCCTTATCTCTGGCACCGCTCATGCCGGCTTAAGGTGCAGGTTGGGGATCAATCGGGAGAGAGGTCAGGCCTCAGCTCTGCGGAAGACCTGTCAGAAGAGCGGAGCAGGAGGTCCAGCGGAGGGCGGGAAGCCCGAAGGAGACGGACCCAAACGTGAGGGCCGCAACCGGCGAGCCGGACTTCCGTGGCCGACAAACGGATGCAGTAGCTGCGAATGATCCGCGAGAACTCGTCTCCATCAGAGACGCGATCAAAGACAACTTCATGCTCGCCGCGGTGGGCTGAAATGGCCTGGAGTTCTTGGCGCACTAAGCTGGGAGAAGCCATGCAGACCTCGGTATGACATCCCACCATTTGCTCGATGGCGTACAGCACGCTGTAATCGATGCCCTCGCCAAAGGCAATATGAAGCGTTTCCGTGGATTCGACGAAATCGACAGGAAGCATGACGAAGGCCCGGAGCAGCGCGATCGGAATTTGCGGAGCCCGGCGAGACGCGGTAAGCAACGGGGAACCGTTGAAGGAACTGGGACGCAGAACCGGGCATGACCACTGGCGGGCCAATGCCGCTGTCACCTGCTGCTCGCTGACAAAACCCAGAGACAGAAGCCACTCTCCGATCTTGCCGCGGCCCGCCGCGTGTTGCGTCGCGAGCGCCGCACGAAGCTGGTCTACCGTGAGCTGCTGGCGCGAAAGTAACAGCAATCCCAGCGGGATACGGTGCGGAGCCGTGGCTCGCCGCAAGGGAGAACGAATGCGCCGCAGGGCCTCGGTGACCGCACGTTCCAAACAGTCTTCGCGGCAGTATCTCGAACCTTGCATCACGACTCCGTGGGGCTTGCCGCGAAGCCGGTCCCAGAGAGTTTGCGTGTGCAGGCAATCGGCACGTCCGCAGGGTGGAGCGACCTTCAGCCAGAATGCGCGCCACGCCAGACTCCAGGCATCGAGATGAAAAGATGCGGTTCCCATAGAATCTACAGGCTCGAGGGCGCTACTTCGGTGACTCGTACGCCGTAATTGCCGTCCATGACGACCACTTCTCCGCGCGCCACGAGGCGGCCGTCGAGCAGTACGTCCACGGGATCTTCCACCTGACGATCCAGATCGACGACGGTGCCTGGGATGAGATCGAGAACCTCGCGCAGAAACAGTCGGCGGCTGCCAAAGCGCAAAGTCACCGCCATCTCGACATCCATCAGCAGATCGAGCTTGTTCTTGCTTTGTTCCGGCGCAGGCGGAGCCGAGGCGGGGAGGTTAGCCGCCAGCTGTGCAGCTTCGGGCTTTTCGGCGCGCAGAGCCGCGACTAGTGCGGCGCTAAGCTGCGCTTCCAGAAGAGCAGCCGGCGGATTATTGCCGACTTGGAACCATGTGGTGGACGAAGCTGGCCAGGAAGGCGCGCTCGTGGCAGCAGTGAGGCTGAGCTGAACTTCGCCCCATTTCGTTCTTAAAGCGCTCGCGACCAGACCACCGACCTGGCGCATGAGTTCGATTGCCGCCTCGCGGTGGTCTGCGGTGATTTCGACCGCGGAATTTGCCGGTTCGCTCATGAAGATCTCAGCCAGACGAAGGACGGAAGCGGACGGGAGCCGTAGGCTCGTCTCGCCTCGCAAGCCTGCCGTGCAGATAGAGACCATCCAAAGATCGCCATCGCCGGGTGCCGGAAGTTCCGCAGGAGCCTCGGACAGGGCGATACAAGGAAGAGGAGATCCGGAGATTTGTCCGAGAACTTGCGCCAGGCTTTCGGCCCAGGCTTGAATATATTGAGTGGTTTGAGGCTGAAGGGCGGATGTCGCAGCTTCCGTCATTTTGATTTCTCCATGGATTCCGGCGAGGGCCCGGTGATGTCAACGGGAGCGAGCACCCGGGCTGCACGGGTATCTCCGCACCGTGCCGGGAGGGCGTGAAACATCTCCTGCCCCGCGATCAGCAGCGATGCCGGATCCGATGCGCTGCGGGCGAAGTGAAGGAAATTTCCGGGGGCGAGTCCGGCGAGAGCGCTGACAGGCACCCTCACATCTTTGGCGCCCAGTTCCGCCTGAAAGGGGCAATCCAGTAGTCGGCGCATCAGCCGTTCCCGGGAATCGGCTGCCCCGCGCGGGCGGCGATGGCTCCAGTCAGCGGAAATCTTGCGCAACAAAGCATTTGATACGACCGCGGGCACGGCAATGTTTAACCCTCCGCGCACATCGGGCATCGTGACTTCAAAACTGAGCGACAGGGTTTTTTCCTCCAGAGGCATGAGGCGCTGCGCGGCGGAGGTTTCAAGCCGCTGCTCGAACGCGACTTCGAGAGCGAGCGCCTGCCATGCTGCTCCAAGTTCCCGGCATATGATGCGGGCGACGCTGTCGAGAATCTGTTCTTCGATTTCGGTGATTTCGCGGGTCGCAGCCATGCCTTTGCCCTCGCCTCCAAGGAGGAGGTCGATGATGGGAAACGCCACTTTCAAGTCGAGTTGCAGCGCAGAGTTCACTCCCATGGGGTCCAGACGGCAGCAAGCCAGGTAAGTTGTCTCCGGAATGCGCTGCAGGAATTCGCGATAGGTCAAGTGCTCAGCGGAGACCAGCGTGGCCGAGAAGACGACGCGCAGGTAGGCGCCAAGGGCATGCGTGAGATTCCGGGCAAAGCCTTCGTGCAGCGAGGTTATGGCCTGCAGTTGCTCGCGACCAATCTGCCCGGCCCGGCGCACATCCCAGAGTTCGACATGCGGCAGGGCCGATGACTGGGACTCAACCCGGCCGCCACTGCGTGCGACCCGGACCATGGCATCGATTTCTTCCTGGTTGAGAACCTTTTCCATAATTCTGCACCTCAGCCTGTCTTGGTTTTCCTCATGCGCCCGCAGCGGCAGAGGCGGAGTGGGGCTGGGTAGCTCCAGCACTCATGATTTCTTCCAAACGGGATCGCAAGCGCACGACTGCCAGCGAGTGAATCTGGGAAACGCGGGATTCTCCGATGCCGAGCACGGCTCCGACTTCCTTCATCGTCAGTTCCTCGAAGTAATAGAGCGACAGCACCTGCTGTTCTTTTTCCGGCAATTCTGCGATGACGCGGGCGAGAAGGGCCTTCATCTCGGAGCGTTGGCAGCGGAAATAGGGCGTGTCTTCCGGCGCGCTGGGAAGGTAATCGCATAAGTCTTCTTCTTTGCCATCCCACGGCGATTCGATGTGCAGGCTGCCGATTTCCAGGCTGTCGAGTTCGCCCAGCAAGTGCTGGAATTCCTGCAGCGTCATGCCCAGTTCCGCCGCCACTTCATTTTCCGTGGGCGCGCGGCTCAGTTCCAGGCTGAGCTTGCGGTGAGCTTCTTCGACCTTGCGCGACTTGCGGCGCAATTCGCGCGGCCCCCAGTCCATTTCGCGCAGGCTGTCGAGGATGGCGCCGCGGATGCGGAACTTGGCATACGAGCCAAATTGGACATGCTTGGAGTGGTCGAATTTATTGAAGGCATCTATCAGCCCTACCACGCCCGCGTGCACCAAGTCGTCGAGGGGTACATGGCGGGGCAGCCGCTCGTGAATGCGGCGCGCGAGGTAGCGGACTTGCGGCAACTGTTCGAGCAGGATGCGATCCCGTTCTTCGTTGTCCTGCCAGGCGGTGTAAGCTTCGGCGGTGTTCTTGCTCATGGCACTCTCATTTCCAGATCAAATCTCAGAACTTTTTGCGCGACCAGTCGACGCGGCCGCATCCTCATTGCCAGGGCCGTCATCGCAAGACTCCTACAGACTGCACTTCGACCACCGGCGGCACTTCCAAGGGCGAAAGCACGACGACCTTCGGCAGAAACGGTTCCAGCAACCTCTTCAGGTGATAACGCGCCGGTGTGGAGCAAAGCAGCACTGGGCTCGCGACGGCTACTTGTTCGCCCGCGAGCTGCCGCATGCCTTCGAGAATGCGGCGGGCAAAGGGAGGTTGCAGTCCAGCCGTACCGGCGGGAGGCAGGGGCGCAGCCCCAAACGCCCGGCCCAGTTCCTCTTCGAGCGTGTGATCGATCGTGACCACACGCAGCCCGCCGCCTTCCGACAAGAGGGGACGTACCAGCGCCCGACCCAACGACTGCCGCACCGACTCCACCAGCACAACCGGATTCTTAGTCGCGGGTGCGGTATCGAGCAGGGTTTCGAGAATGGCGGGGAGATCCCGGATCGATACCTGTTCGCGCAGCAGTTGTTGAAGAACTTTTTGCACTTCCCCCAGACTGAGAATCTTGGGAACCAGCTCTTCCACCAACTTGGGATGGCTCTCCGCCAGCCGGTCGAGCAGGCGCTTGACTTCCTGCCGGCTGAGCAATTCGTGGGCATGCTGTTTGACCACCTCGGCGAGATGTGTGGCCAGCACCGAAGTCTGATCGACGACGGCATATCCGGAAGCGAGGGCCTGATTCTGCAGGGCGGCCGGAATCCAGACTGCGGAGACACCGAAGGCGGGCTCTTTCGTCGGAGTTCCAGGCAGCGGCCGCGGTGAGCCTTCGGAACTGATAGCCATGAGATGGTCCTGCAGCATTTCCCAGCGCGCCACTTCGACACCGCGCAGAGCGACGACATACTCGCGCGGCTTGAGGCGGACGTTGTCGGTGATGTGCACGGGCGGGACGATGAATCCGAGTTGCTGGGCCAGGTTCTGCCGCAGCGCCTTCACGCGGGCGAGAAGCTGTCCGCCTTGATTCTGGTCAACGAGTGGAACGAGGCTATATCCCACTTCGAGGCTGAGTTCATCGAGTTTCAGAAGATCCTCTACCGAATCTTTCACGGGTTTCTTGTCGGCCGCAGGCGTTGAAAGTGATTCGGCAGAGGGCTTGGGAGCGCGCGAGGCGAGAAACGCGGTGCCGGCGGCAAGAAGTAAAAAAGAGAACTTTGGCAGACCGGGAATGGCGGCGAGCGAGAGCATCACGCCGGATGCGATCAGCAGCGGGCGGCGGGACAGAAGCTGGCGCCCGACGTCGACGGAAAGGGTGGACTCGGAGGTGGCACGGGTAACGACCATGCCTCCCGCCATCGAAACCAGCAGTGACGGGATCATGGTGACCAGTCCGTCGCCGACGGTGAGGACGGTGTAGGTTTTCAGAGCTTCGCGAAACGGAATATCGAGCTGGAAGACGCCAATCAGAAATCCGGCGATGATGTTGATCGCTGTGATGAGGATGGTGGCAATTGCGTCGCGCTGGTTGAAGCGCGCCGCACCGTCCATCGCGCCATAGAATTCGGCATCGTGCGCGATCTGCTCACGGCGGGCGCGCGCCTGCGTTTCGTTGATCAGCCCCGCGTTCAGGTCGGCGTCTATCGCCATCTGTTTGCCGGGCATGGCGTCGAGAGTGAAGCGCGCCGTGACTTCGGCGGTGCGGACCGCGCCGTGCGCCACTACGATGTACTGAATGGCAATCAACGCGATGAATATGACGAATCCCACCACATAGTTGCCGCCCACCACGAACGAGCCGAAGGCTTCAATGACTTTTCCGGCCGCGGAAACGCCTTCATTTCCATGCAGCAGAATGCGCCGGCTCGACGCAAGGTTCAGAGACAGACGGAACAATGTCAGCAACAGAAGAAGGCTGGGAAAGACGGAAAACTGCGAGGGCCGCAGGATTTGAATTGCCGACAAAAGCACGAGCACGGCAGCGGTGATGCTGAGGGCAAGCAGGATGTCGAGCAACAAGCTCGGCAACGGAACCAGCATCACAAAGATCAGGCCCACGGCAGCGACCGGCATGATCCACTCGGAAGCCGCGTTGGTCTTGATCCTCGGGGCGGGGGTGGCAGTGGCAGGGATCGCGGGCACGTTAATTCCTCCCTGTCGCGACGGGACGCGCGGCCCGAGCCTGCGCCCGCCAGATCGCCGCCAGAATCTCCGCGACGACGGCATAGAGTTTTGGGGGAATGGCCTGCCCGACTTCGACTGCGCGATAGAGCGCATGCGCGAGCGGCGGGTTTTCGACTAGCGGAATGCCGTGCCAGAGTGCGACTTCGCGAATCTGCGCCGCGAGCAGGTTCCGGCCCTTCGCGACCACGACGGGAGCTTCCATCTCCATGCGAAATTCCAGGGCGATGGCGAACTCTGTGGGATTGGTAATCACCACGGCGGCCCGCTCCACGTCTTTCAACATGCGACGGCGGCGTGCCTGCCGTTGCAGTCGCCGAATCCGCATCTTCACCGCCGGATTGCCTTCGGTCTCTTTGAATTCGTCGCGCAAGTCCTGGCGGCTCATCTTGAGCTCGTTCTCATGGCGCCAGCGTTCGAGAAAATAATCAGCCGCTGACCAGAGGAGCAGAACGAGAGACGCCTTCCACGCCAGCTCGAACATGTGGCTGGTGGTAACGGCGACCAGCCCGCTGCTACTGCCGTGCAGCAGAGCGGGAAGCCGCACCCAGTCGCGCGCCAGAATTCCAACGGCGAGATATACGATGACGCCAGCGGGCAACACTGCCTTCAGCAGGTGGCTAAGCGCGCTCAGGGAGAATAACTGGCCCAGACGCGAGGCGGGGCTGAGACGGTTCAAGCTCGGAGCGAGCGCCGTGGGGGCGAAGACGAGGCCACCCTGCGCCACGCCTCCCAAAGTCGCGACCAGCCAGCTCAGGCTCGCGGCCAGCGCGACTCCGTGAAAGATCGCGAGATCGTTGCGCCATACAGGAAGCAGTTGATCAGGACGTCTTGCGGCGGAGTCGAGTTCGTTTCGCAAAAGCCCGCGCCAGTCTGAAACGAAAGGTGGCAACTGCCACGCCAGAAGCATCACGGCTGTGATCGTTCCGAGGCCCGCGACCAGATCGCGGCTGCGGGCGACTTGTCCCTGCTCGCGGGCTTTTTCCCGCCGCCGCGGTGTAGCCTTCTCGGTTTTGTTCTGGTCGGCCATAATTCTGATTCACCGCGTCAAATGCAGCAGGCGTTCTCCCACAGCGATCGACTCGGAAAAGCGCTGCGAGAAACTTTGCGGCCAATACGCCACCACTGCGATCAGCATCGCCATCCCCAACAAGTTCTTGACTGCCAACCCGATGAAGAGGACAGGCAGTTGCGGCGAGGCCTTTCCAAGAAATCCCAGACCGACATCCGCCGCGAGCATCGCCACCAAACCCGGTGCGGCAATCTGCACGCCAGCGAGAAAAATTCCTGCAGCGGCATGCAGCAGGCCGCTGGCGGCCGCGAATGTCGCGAGCGTAGTTCCCGGTGGAAGGTATGCGAAGCTGCTCGCTACGGCGCGCAACAACCAGTGGTGAACATCGAGTTGCAGAAAAATCAAGAGCGTGGCCAGGCGGTGGAATTCGGCGAGTACCGGCGTGTCGGCGTTGGTCTGAGGATCGAACAGCGTGGCCAGCGAGTAGCCCATCTGCACGCCTAGAATCTGACCTGCCATCATCGGCGCCTCCATCATGAAATTCGCGGTCAGGCCCAGCACCAGGCCGATCACGACTTCGGCCAGCGCCACTCCCACCCACTGCCAGGAATTGAGATCGAGTCGCACAGGTCCGCGCAGCGGGTACAACAGAGCGGTTACGAGCAAAGTCAGCGAGGCTTTTACCGGCAAGGGGATTGCATCGCTGCCGAGAAACGGACAGAACACCATGAGCCCAGAGACGCGGGCTCCGGTGAACACCGCCGCTGCCAGCAACTGCTCAAGATGCAAAGTTTCCATACACCTTCTCGATTTCGATCCTTCTTCGTTCTTCGTTCAACGCAGAAACGGCCGAAAGTCAGAAAACATCTGCAACGTGAATGCGGTGAGGCGATGCACCATCCAGGGCATCAGCAGGATCGTTGCCCCGGCCACGGCGAAGAGCTTGGGCACAGTCGACACGGTCGTATCCTGCAGCGACGTCAGCACCTGCACCACGTTGATGAGCAAGCTGATGGTGGTCGCAACGATGAGAAGCGGAGCTCCCATCCAGAGCGCCGTTTCAATTGTCTGCCGCATAATGGCAACCACGTGCTCCGATCCCATCCCATCCTCCTCAGGCGAAACTCTTCATCAGCGAGCCGACCAGCAGATTCCACCCGTCAACCATGACGAACAGCATGATTTTCAGTGGCGTCGAGATCACGACCGGCGGCAGCTGCAGCATGCCGATCGAAGTCGTAACCGCCGCTACCACCAGATCGATCACCAGGAAGGGAAGAAACAGAGCAGCGCCAATCTGAAACCCGGTCTTCAGTTCCGACAGGATGTAGGCGGGTATCACGACTCGCATCGGGACATCCTCGGGCCGCGCCGGTCGCGACGCCTGGGCCAGTTCGAGAAACAGCGCCAGGTCTTTTTCGCGCGCGAACTTGAGCATGAAATGACGGAGCGGAGGCGTGCCCTGTTCCATGGCAGTCCATGCATCAATCTGACCGCGTTGGAACGGGACGACGGCTTCCTGATAGATCGCCGCGCCCACGGGCTGCATCAGGAAATACGTCAGAACAAGCGACAGGCCAATCAGAGTCTGGTTGCTGGGCGCGGTCTGTGTACCCAACGCCTGGCGCAGAAAGTGAAAGACCACCAGCAGGCGCGCAAAGGGAGTCAAGGCGACCACCAGTGCCGGCAACACAGTCAATAGCGTGAGCAAAACGACGATGTTCCAGGGGACAGAACCGCTCGCTCCCGCCGGCGCGCTCCAGTTGAGCCCGGGAGAGTGACGCGGACGCGTCACTGCCGCCCACAAGGCGGGCGAAGGCAAAACCAGGAGTGCGACCGTCGCTGCCAGTCGTCGGAGCCTCAACGGGACACTCCTCTCGAGGCTTCCGTCAGAGCTTTCTGGGGCAGATCAACTTCTGGCCCGGCATCTTGCAAGCGGGCCAGAAGTACCAACGATGCGGAAGTGCCACCGACCAGAAAGCGCGCGCTTTCAAACTCGACGACCGCCACAAAACGACGTTCGCCCAGAGGCAGACTCTCGCACAGACGCAGGCGGCGCGGCGCTCGGCTACTCAGACGCACAGCTCGCTCGAATAAAACGAGCACCCGCTGCCAAAGATTCCTGTGTGATGCGCGGGTTCCGGGTTCTTGTGGGGCAACATCGCGGAACGATATTTCGTTCAAACTGGCTCCACTCAAGATGGCTTCACTCTTCATGCCAGTTCCGTGAAGCGGATGGCCAGCCGCTTGCCGGCGCCCTCAAACTCGGCCCACCCGATCAGCGTTCCATTGATGCGCACGGGAACATCGTGCGAGAGCCGCCAGTTCGTTCCGATCACGGAACCAATCTCCAAAGCCAGAAAGTCGGTAACCTTGAAGCCGGGGAGCGGCAGGTCGACCGTGAGATAACACGGCAAGCCCAGCACCGGGCGCCATGAGACATCTTGAGCTTCTGCCGGCACCGCCCGTGGCTTCTCTGCGGCGGTTGACGGTAACTGCTGCACTGCTGACATCGTCTTTTGGTCCTCGTTTCGCGTTCAGCGCTGGATCAGAAACTCCGTAAAATAAACTTCCTCGACGCCGATCTGAGGTACTCGCTCCTGCAGGGCCCGCAGGAGATCTGCCTTGAGCTTTGCCTTGCCCACCCCTGTCATCAGATCGTTGACCTTGGCTTCGGCGAGTACGCTCAGGATGGTGTCGCGCACCTCGGCTATGGGAGCCAAGTCTTCTCCGCGTTTTGTTTCCCGATTCAATCCGAGATCGATGCCCACACGCAGATACGATCGCTGGTCTGTGTCGGCCAAATTCAGGACGAAGGTTTCCAAATGGAGAATCGACCGAACTCTAAGAGGTTCATTCGCGGAGGATTCCGTTCCGCGGTTGGACCAAAACCAGATGCCTGCGCAAGCCAGGATGGCGATAGAGAGCACTCCCACAAGTCCGTGGCTCTTGGCGTTTGTTTTGCCTTGCACCGGCATGCACTTCGGAAAAGCAATCCACAGACCGCTATGGAAAACGAAAGGGAGGAGTGCGACTTTCCATTGAAGCGCCAGTTCGGCCCTTGAAATCAACGTTTCAAGGAGTTGGTGATGCGGAAGACTGCAGAGGATTTCGACTTTGAGAAAGACTCAGAATCTCTAGATGAGGAGGAACTCATTAAGAACCTGCAATGGACTGCGGCCCCGACAGAAGCACTCTGCTGGAGCCGCCTTCAGGATTCTCGAACGTCTGTTACTGTTTCAATGCAATCGTGTCCTGGGTGATCTGGTCGAATGTAGTGACGGCCTTGGCATCGGCTTCAAAGCCGCGTTGGGCCACGATCAGGTTGGCGAATTCGGTGGCGATGTCCACATTCGACAACTCGAGCGAGCCACCGGAGAGAGTTCCCAGTTCACCCGAGCCCGGAACTCCTACGACGGCCTGACCGGAAGCCAGCGTCGGCGTGAAATCAGTATCGCCTTCGAGCTGAAGTCCATTGTCGTTGGAGAAGCTGGCCAGAGCGATTTGTCCCAGCGCCTGCGTTTTGCCATTGCTGAATGACCCGGTGATGGTTCCGTCAGAGCCGATGGAGAAACTCGCCAGCGTTCCGCTGCTGCTGCCGTCCTGATTGGCCGATGTCGTACTATCGGGAGCCGCGACTTGCGTGAGTACCGGGGTTGTTCCGTTCAGCACGTTCCAGTTGAACGTCATGTCGGAAGCGCCGTCGGCAAGACCGGTAATCGGGATTCCGGTGACATCGGAGAGTGCTCCGGTGACTGTGCCTCCGGTGGCAGCCGTGTCCCCAATCAGGACGCCGTTGCCATCAAATGTCAGAGTGCCGGTAGCCAGAACTCCTGTCGCTCCGGCACCGCTAAGGTCCGTCGCAGGGATGCTAAGACTGTACTCCCAGCTGTTTGCCCCAGTATTGGTGAAGGTTGCCGTGAGATTGTGCACGGCCCCCAGTGAGTCGTAAATCTGGATCGGCGTCGAATAGGGTGCGTCGGTGGGAGTCGTGGAAGCGTTGAGGTTGACGGTGAGTTGCACGTTTCCCGTTTGAGTCGGCGGACTAATCGTTCCAGCGCCCAACTGAAGGGGAGCGAGCCCGGCGCCGGTATTGACCACTCCGTTTGTCGCCGGATATCCAAGCACCTGCTGTCCGCTGGAAGTGACGAGGTAATTGTTGAGTTCGGAAAAATCGCCCGCGCGCGTGTAGCTGATCACGCCGCTGCTGTCTTGGACGACAAAGAATCCGTTGCCTTGTATCGCGACATCAGTCGGCACTCCGGTTGCGCTCACGCTGCCTTGAGTAAACAGCGATGGCGTGGCGCCCACCTGGGTTCCAGCTCCCACCTGGATCGGATCTCCGGCGCCGGTCGTCCCCAAA
>Ga0335083_10005320_pt1 | contig 16244 bp, 13 predicted proteins | sample Lox_Sample_42_FD_206716 | JGI IMG/M metagenome (GOLD analysis project Ga0335083, IMG submission 206716) | Soil microbial communities from Loxahatchee National Wildlife Refuge, Florida, United States - Lox_Sample_4.2 | ecosystem: Environmental > Terrestrial > Soil > Wetlands | place: USA... | reverse complement strand
CCATGGTCACCAAAGGCAACGGGCCCGTGATTCACGTTCGCGATCTGCCACGGCGTGCCGTGGGAGAGATCGTGATCATCGGCGTGACCAATACCACTGCCACCGGAATGATCGTCTTCTCCATGGAAGATGTGCATGCGGGCGACGGTGTGGAATTGGATCAGGTGAACTAGTAGCAGACAAAGAATTCAAATTGCAGTTAAGAGCCGGGGACGCGAAAGCGTCCCCGGCTTTTCTTTGAGGGCTCAAAATCCGTGAGACTATAAGGCTGAGGATATTCCACTCGCAATCTCAATTGACAAAGAGTTAATCGAAGAAGCCCGCCTGATGGGCAAGCACAAGACCAAGAAGGAAACCGTGACGGCTGCGCTCGAGGACTACATCCGACGCCGCAAGAACTCAGACTCCTGGAAGAGTTCGGGACCGTCGATTTCGATCCGGAGTACGACTACAAGGCGCAAACGTCGACCGTAGCAGAGTTGAACTTAGTCGGGACTCTTCTCGTCTCCGAACACTTCCGCCGTGAATGCTTCGATGGTTGCGCCATTCTTCCACGCATCCAGCGGAAGGCCGGCTTTGCGGCAGGTTTGTTCGAGGAACGTTGTGCTGTTCCAGTTGTGCTCCACCGGGACTTGCGGCAGGAGCAGGCCGCGATGTCCGGCCCTGCTGATTAGAAGTCCATGGCGGCCGATCTCCACCGCCTCGGGAGAAATCGGCTGCGGAGGAGAGAGAATGCTGAGTTCGATCTCCAGACCGGGCGCTTCCTGCAATGTAACCGGATAAAAGCGCGTGTCTTCGAAAGCCGCAGCGCGTGCGGTTTCTGCGACGGCGCGATACACGGGGCTCACCGGGAGGACGTATCCCACGCATCCCCGCAACTCACTACGCAAATAGAGGGACGTAAACACGCCGCGAGGCTCAGAGAGATGTGCGGTCGGGGGGTCGAGCGGGATCTCGCGTTGTTCCAGCGCTGAAGTGATCGAATCGTGCGCCAGACGCAGCAAGAGCGCTCGCTCGTCGTGCGAGAACTCACCCGACTCCACAGCCAGCGAACTAGGTTGAGGCAGCGACATCGCGGTCGGCCGGCGGCGGCACGGGCACAGGCTTCCTGCGCCGGCTCAGGATGAAGGCGCGGCGACGGCGCTTCACCACGCGCCGATCGATCTTCGACCAGAAGGCCACAAAGTAATCGGCCGCCGACACCAGGGACACACACACCATGAACCAGATCGCGGTATATGCGATCCAGTGAATCGGAAAGAAGTAGTGGCCGTAGATGACCAGCTCTTTCCAGCGATGGTCCAGAATCACGGCCACCACCGAAACGATTTGCACCACCATTTTGAACTTGCCGAGTTCACTGGCCTCGATGGTAAAGCCCTCGGACGCGGCGATCGATCGCAACCCGCTTACCAGAAACTCGCGCCCGATGACAACCACGGCAATCCATGCGGGGACCAGGCTGGGATTCAACTGCACCAGCGTGACGAAGGCAGCGGCAATCAGAAGCTTGTCGGCCAGCGGGTCGAGCAGAATGCCCATGGTGGTGATCTGGCCCCGCTTGCGCGCCAGGTAGCCGTCGATGCCGTCAGTCATGGACGCGGCAATGAAGACCGCCGAGGCGAGCAACTCCCTCTCGCCGTTCACGCTGCTGAAGCGGCCGCTCGAAAGAATCCACATCAGCAGAGGAATGCTGAAGATACGGATGAGCGTGATGGAGTTGGGCAGGTTCACACTACGAGGTGGCCCGGTGGCCGGCCGGAAACCAGGCTTGATTATGCTCCACGAGCAGGGGGAACGCAATGCAGGAAGTTGAACAGAAAGTGCATACACCACAGAGGACACCGAGGGACCGCCGTGTCCTCTGTGGCTGTTTCTTATTTCGGCGCCATTGCGTCTTTCTTCGGCTGTTTGGCGATGATCTGGTCTTTGATCTTGTCGTAGGTCGCCTGGGGAATGATCTTCTTGTGCACAAGATCCAGTTTGGTGTGATACGGGCGGCCATCGATGATCTTCTGCGAATAGGCGTCGCCGATGCCGGGCAGTGCCTTGAGTTGGTCTTTAGTCGCGGAGTTAATGTCGAGCTTATCGGCCGCCGCGGGCGCCATCGACGATTGCGCCGGACTGACCGCGGCCACCATCTCCGGGGCGGTTCCGCCCGGTTCGGAGTTCTGCGCGACGCCAACACCGTTGACCAGAGAAAGAGCGAAAACCAGAACCGCAATCTGCACCATCAGTTTTCTTTCAATCGATTTCATACGTCTCTCCTTACGTAGAGCTTGGTTAGGGCTACGCGTAAATTCCGCGCTGGCGGATTGTATAGGCCACGCGGTCAATCGCCAGCATGTAGGCGGCAATTCGGTTGTTGACTTTATGGGTCTCGGCATAACGCACGACGTCGTCAAACGACGACTTCATGATGGTCTCGAGTTGCTCGTTTACGACGGACTCTTTCCAGAAGTAGCCCTGGCGATCCTGCACCCACTCGAAGTAGGACGTGGTCACGCCGCCGGCATTGGCAAGAATGTCGGGGATCACGAAGACGCCCTTGTCGGAGAGCACATCGTCCGCCGCGGAAGTGGTTGGTCCGTTCGCGCCCTCGGCGAGGATGCGGCACTTTACGCGATCGACGTTGCGGCTGGTGATGACATTCTCGGTGGCCGCAGGGATAAGAATTTCACAATCAGTAGTAAGCAGTTCCGCCGCGTCGTATTTTTCGGCCTCGGGGAACCCGTGCACGGTGCCATTCTTCTGGCGGAATTCGACCAGAGCTTTCAGGTCGATGCCGTTCTTGTTGTAGAGTCCGCCACCGACTTCAGCGATACCGACAATCTTGTAGCCCGCCTCGTACATTAACTGGGCGGCGTTTGAGCCTACATTGCCGAACCCTTGGACGATGACGCGGGCGCGTTCGCGATCGATGCCCAGCTTTCTGCAGGCTTCGTCGCAGACGACCATCACGCCGCGGCCGGTCGCCTCGCGGCGTCCGCGCGACCCGCCAATGTTGATGGGCTTTCCGGTCACCACCGCAGTCACCGTCTGCCGCATGTGCATGGAGTAGGTGTCCATCATCCACGCCATGATTTGTTCGTTGGTGTTCACGTCGGGGGCCGGGACGTCTTTCTCAGGGCCGATGAACTCGATCAGTTCCGAGGTGTAGCGGCGCGTCATGCGCTCGACTTCGCCCATCGACATTTTGTGCGGATCGCAGATGACGCCGCCCTTGGCGCCGCCGAAGGGAATGTTCACGACGGCGCACTTCCAGGTCATCCAGCTGGCCAGGGCGCGCACTTCGTCGAGCGTGACGTCGGGCGCGTAGCGGATGCCGCCCTTCGCCGGACCACGCGCGATCGAGTGCTGCACGCGGAATCCGGTGAAGACTTCCAGATGGCCGTCGTCCATCTGCACCGGGATGTAGACCGTCAATTCGCGGTTGGGATAGCGCAGCACGCGCCACAAGCCGTCGTCAAGATTGAGTTTCTGGGCGGCCAGGTCAAAGCGGGCGCGCTGCGACTCCCACGGGTTGCTCTCTTTATCCACGTGCGGAGCCGTCGTCAAGGTCGTCATAAAAGTCTTCTCCGGAATGATTGCGGGTCGGTGCCAGCCGTCTTCGGGCGCTTCACGGCCATAAGGGAGGCAAACGTTCAGAGTATATGAGGCGAGATGGCGGCGAAGCAAGGGGAGGGGATGGCCGGTCGTATCCGAAGAGGCAATAAGAGCGAGCTTGCGGCCGGTTCGGTGGAGTTTGTCGAACGAGGATATTGGCTAAGTCTGGGGGGGAACGGCTACGAAGAGGTGGTAAACATGATTTGCGTCTTGATAGTAACCGGTGACCTGACCAAAGTCATTTACCCCTTCCGCATACGTGTTGTAGCTGGGCGGATACTGGAAATATGAGAACTCGACGCCTGCGGTAACGAGCAACCCGAAGTTGTTCTGAGTAGAAGCTTCATAATAGCCAGCGACATTGCCATTGTTGTTGATACCTTGACCGTAGGTGTTGAGCCCGGCGGCGTCATAAAAAGAACTAAAGGGCCCCGTCCACGAAGGCGGAATTGGAGACTCCGTAAATCCAGTCCAGGTGTATCCGGAGGTTATTCCTCCAACATAACCCGCCGTCATAGCATCGCCGTTGATGCCGTTGGCGAGGGTGGCTGTTGCCCCGGGATAGGTGATTGGATAGTACTTGTTGCGATAATAGATAAAACTACCGCATCCGCTCGCACCGCAAGACGTGCCAGTGATTTGGCCAGCGTCGTTGATCCCCCAAAGAGCAGTCCCACCGCTTGCGCAATTGGCGTTCGGATTGTCGACCGAGGTGAATGCGCCGGCAGTGTAGAGGTAGCCGTGACTGCATTCGTTGTTATCCAACCAAATTCCCACAATCTGGCCGGAACTATTGATGCCTTCGGCCTCGCCCGAATATTGGCCAGGATAGTCAATGGTGGTCCATGCGACGAGTGCATCGAAGAAGAAGCCGTGTTCGATCCCATTAGAATCGTAGTAGCCGCCGACAATCTGCCCGACCAAGCCCGACGTATTGATCAGCGTCCCACCCCAAATGTCGTTGATCCCTTTTCCGATGGTGGATGTGGCGCCCGGATAATCGAAGCTTCTGAAGGTGTAGGAGGAAAATGTCTTGGCGCCGTTGTTGGCGTTCTGGATGGGGCCGTTGTCAATATTCTCGTCGACGCTCGGGCTGAAGGTCACGCCACCCCAGGTTACGCCGGTCTGATCGATGAGAAACTGGTGCATTCTCTGTTGGCCTGGCCAGAGCTTATCGACAACTCCTTGGTTCCATGTCGTTACTTGAGGCGGCTTGCTCGACTTGGTGATCCAAATCGCATCCGCCTGAGCAACACTCGTGTTCGAGATGTCGCTGCTGATCGGCCCTGGATTCGCGTAGATGCCTATAAGATAGCCGCTATGAACGTGAATCTCGGTCACAAAGCCATCGACGTAAGCCTGAACCAAAGGGCTGCAGGTGCTGTTCACGGTGTAGTTTTCGATGTCGGTGTAAATGATACCGCCGCCGAACCCGAACGCCTGTGCCGCTGCCACCGCTAGATCGGCTTGCTGCGCACCCTGTGTACTGGCGTCTGCGACGGTCGGTCCGAAGTATTGGGTAACTTTAGGTTGGTTGATGATGCACGAGGACTGCAGGCCAAACCAGATCGGTATTATGCCCCATCCTTGGTTCTCTACAGCGGAGAGCCAGGCCGGGATCAGGTGGGTGTCTAAGTGCCTATTCGGAGACCCAGGAAGGTAGATGTAGGTGTCGTAAAAAGGGCTGAAGGTCATCAAGGCTTGCATCTGCTGCTGCGTCAAGACGTCGCTTTTATCGAATCCCAAGTGCGTGCTGACTTCACTTCCTGAGGCGGGCTGCTGGGCGGCTGGACCTGTTGGGGAACCACCCTTCGGTTGCGAAGGCAGGGTCTTGGTGGGCTGGCGTATTGACGGCGGCGCGGACGGCACGCCGCCAGGGGATATGTCAGTCCAGGTGCTGCCTCCGTCGGTGGTCGCTAGCAATTCGTCCGCGAGGAGCCAACCTCGCGCATCATCAATCATGTCGAGCGCATCGTAGCCCGCCCCTAGGGTGTAGTGCCGTATCAGGGCCTCGTGAATTTCCGCAGTAACGCTGGTAGGTGCAGAGGCGTTGCTAGCAAGAGGCAAACGGGTAAGCGTGAGGCCGTCCATGTTCTTAGTCGTAGAAATCACGAAGATCGTTCCACGAAATATGGTGGTCACGCCGTCCATGCTTGGCAGCATTTTTTCGAACGTCCAGGTCTTTCCGATATCAGCCGTGGCGAATAAGACAGACCTCGACCTCGACCCATCCCAGTACCTGCCGATTAAGAACCCGTGCTCCGGATTCTCGAAAAATGGCAGTCGGTAATCCGGCCAAACGCCGTTTTCTGTGGGGGGCCAGACTTCCACTTTGATTCCGACTGGCGGCTTGATGGCGACCTGGCTCCAACTACTGCCGCCGTCGTGCGTCACGTACAGATCGGACTCCGGCTGTCCTCCTCCAGCAATCCATCCATCTTTGGCGGTCACGAAGTGGAATTGCTCCGATATCGGCAAGGTGCCCTTCGGGAGTTGTGTCCACGTCTTGCCGCCGTCAGCGGTTCGCAACATTTCACCCGAACTGGCCTCCACATGTAGATTTCTTTTCAAAATCGCCCACCCATGTATGGCATCGGAGAAGTCAAGGAACGTTGTGCCGGAGAATCCCTGGCCGTCCTCAATGATGACGGATTGCGGCACAGGGTCGACGATCTTCGGGTGAACAAGAGACCAATTCTCTCCAGCGTTGATAGTTGAAGCGAACTCGAAGCACACATCGTCGGCCACTGGATCACGGTCGTCGCCGCAGCTAAGCAGCACCGAACCGGTCGATGCGTCGAGAAAAAAAACTGAGGACACCGCCTGTCGTTTATGGTTCAGCTTCGGTGTGATGTCCTTCCATTGAACTCCACCATCCGTGGTCCAGAAGAGCTGCTTACTCGTGGCGGCCCAACCGACCTCTGGCGTTAGGAGTTTCATGGATAAGATGCGCCCAGGCTGCTGTGCGTCTGAAGAAAGGGTGAAAAGGAAGATCAGGGTGGAGAAAAGAACGAAACCTTTGAGCACAACTCGCATAGAGATTCTCCGTAGTCGAAATGCACGAGCCCGAGATGGCACAGCTTTCCCTGGGTCGAAAAACACGTTCAGTCTTATTGGACACCGCGAGGGAAGAAGTGCGGCGACCGAACAGGGCAATTATCGTCGCGAGAGAGCACAACGTCAACTCGAAATAAGGTCACGCTCGAACCGAAAAAGGTACCAGCACTTCCCTCTTTTTATGCGATGCCGCGGGAAATCCCGAGCCCGATCGATGATCGGAGGCACCTGTTTCAAGCGCTTATACACGAAAGTCAAGTCCACTTTCGTAGTCATTCAACGTCCTCGAAAGTAGACACTTCTTGCACAGCCCACGCCGCTGCAAACACTGCCGCGCGAAAAGGCGCAGTCGAAGATTCAACCGCTTGCACAGGGCGATTCCGTGCATGTCCACAGTGTTCCCGCAGGAACACTGTGAGCCCTACGCGCGTTCATAGAAGCGGAAGAACAGCGACTGCTTTGACACTGGCTGGGCTTTCTCTGTGAGCGCGGCCATTTGTTGTTGGCTGAGCGGAGTGAAGTCGCGCGCGAGTTGTACGTTTTCTTCGAGCTGCGGAATCGAGTCGCATCCGATGATCACGGTGCTTACCGGCAGCGACAGAGAGTAGTACATTGCCTGGCGCATGACGAGCGTGCCCGGAGTTGGCGCGAGCACCATGCCTTCCCACGAATGTTTCTGCTGCTCGATCGGCGGCGGCGTCCACGTCGAGAGGATGCGGCCGCGCGCAGGGACCTTCATCCCGATGATGCCCATCTGTTTCTCGACCGCCAGCGGGAGCAATTGCTCGGAAAAGCTGAAGTGATGCGGATCGGCCGCGTTGACCGCCATGAGGATCGTGTCGAACGGGTAGCGATGAATCGCTTCGATGAGCGCGTCGGGCCGATAGTGTCCGGTGATGCCGAGGTAGCGAACGATCTTCTGATCACGCGCGGCCAGCAGCGCCTCCATGGCTCCGCCCTTGGCGAAGATTTCGTTGATGTCAGTCATCGTGCCGATGTCGTGCAGTTGCCACAGGTCGATGTGATCGGTCTGCAGCAGTTTGAGCGAAGTCTCGAGCATTTGCATGGAGCCATCGCGCGTGCGCTCTTTGGTTTTCGTCGCAAGAAACGTTTCGGCTCGGCGACGCTTCATCACCTTGCCGACATATTGCTCGCTCCAACGTTCAGGTCCGCCGTAAATCGACGATGTGTCGATGTAATTCACGCCAAGGTCCAGCGCCTTTTCGATGATGGGGACGGCGACGTCTTCGTTATGAGCGCGCTCGAGCGAAGCCTGCCCGCCAAGGCTGAAGATGCCGACCTTATATCCGGTCTTGCCGAGATTGCGCGTGGGCATGGCCTCGCGCTGCGGAGACTCGCTCGTTGCCGCCGTTGCCGCCGCCGCTGGCACTTTCGGAAGCGCGGCCGAGCCGATGACGGCCGCTGTCATCAGACCACTTGATTTGAGGAATGTTCGCCGGTTACTGCGAGGGGACTTGCTGGGAGCCTTGCTCATCGTGTGCCTCCGCGCCGATTGGGAGTCGAACATTAACTGTTACTCCGTCCCAGTGCCGCGCGTCAATGTCCAGACGCACACTCTCTCGAATCTCTAGCGGGAACTCCACATCCTGAGTATTGATTTAACACCGCAGACTATACGTGCGCGAAGAATTGTGATGATGAAAAATTCCGAACGGCGCGAAGCGGCCTCAGGATCTTCCCGAGGGCAGCTTTGCGGCTTTCTTTTGGCCGGCCTGCTCCAACTCGATCACCATGCCTTCGGCTGCAGCGCGAACTTTGGGATAGTAGCACAGCGCGTCTTTGACGACCTTGTCGACGATGGCGTCGGTGTGGTCGGGATCGTGATGGTAGAGAATCAATTCCTTCGCGCCGCTCTCCATGACGACGTTGATGGCCTCGCGCCAGTGGCTGTGTCCCCAGCCGCGGCGGCGGGCTTCATATTCTTCGGGAAGATACTGCGCGTCGTAAATGAGAATGTCGGCGCCTTCGGCGAGCTTGCGCACCGCTTTGTCGAAGTTGGCGTCACCGGGTTCGTTGTCGGTGGCGTAGACGAGCACACCTTCTTTCGTCTCGAGACGGAAGCCCAGGCATCCTTGCGGATGATTCAACCACGCCGTTTTGATCTTGATGCCGTCTTCCATGGGCAGGCATCCGTTTTCGATGTTGCAGAAATCGCGCTTCGCCCGCATCTGGTCGAGGTTCACGGGGAAGTATGGCGAAGCCATCTGCTCGGTCATGACCTGCTCTAGACTGCGCGTTCGGTTCGAGGAGTGAAAGAAAAACTGGCTGTTGGGACTGTCGTAGAGCGGGCGAAAGAACGGCATGCCCTGAATGTGGTCCCAGTGAAAGTGCGAAACAAAAACATGCGCCATGAACGGACGATCGCCAAACTCGCGCTCGAGTTCGTGGCCCAGCACGCGGAATCCAGTGCCGCAATCGAATATGTAGATACGATCGCCAAGACGCACTTCGACGCAAGAGGTATTCCCCCCGTAGCGCAGGTTCTCGGCTTGTGGAGTGGGCGTAGAGCCGCGCACGCCCCAAAACTTAATTCGCATAAACTCCCGCGTTGCACTCTGAACACAGCCGGCACGTCTGCCCTACGTCACGCCGCCGACGCCACGGCCAAAGTGCACATAATACTTGGGATACTTATCGATTCTAGCCATCCGTAAGAGTCCAACAAGGTGACCAAAGTTACGAACGCCGGGCGCGGTTGGGGCTCACTTTAACGGTGATCCGCTCAGCCCCCGTCACCTGCGCGATGTTCGCGAAAAACCCGCACTGATCCTTCGAGAGCCCCTGACCTTAAGTTTTGTTATGCCGGAGTGCACGGCCCTAACTCTTAAACGCCGCTGTTCGCTTCCGGACACCGCATCCCGGGGGTGGACACTCTCGAATTGCCAGAAATGGATCGGTGCATTCGGTTGTCCTTTGTGCCTATGGAGTTACGCCAAACCGCCAATTGGTTGATGTCCTGCTGCAAAAACCGGAGCGCAGCGGCACCGACCGATCACTCGCGTCACAAGCGACGGTTCGTCGTTATGCGTGGTCGCGAGGAGGAGGACGAACTGAGATGAACGGACTTGGCCAGGATCTTCGCTTCGCATTGCGGCAATTGTGCAAGAGCCCGGGCTTCGCCACGGTCGCAGTCCTCACTCTGGCTCTCGGGATCGGAGCCAACACCGCCATTTTCAGCGTGGTGAATGGCGTGCTCCTGCGGCGCTTGCCGTTCAAGGAACCGGATCGCCTCGTCGAGGTCTGGCACGTTCCGCCGGCGAAAAGTTTTCCAGGAATGACAAGATTTTCCGTTTCGGCGGCGAACTTCCTGGATTGGCAGCGAGAGAACGACGTGTTCTCCAGCATGGCGATCTACACCTATCACAGCCTGACACTGACTGGTAGCGGCGAGCCGGTGCAAGTCGATGCCTGTGCCGCGACCTCCGGCTTCTTTGAGACTCTCGGCGCTTCGCCAATGCTGGGGCGCATTTTTACCGCGGATGAAGACAAGCCGGGCGCGAAAGTAGTCGTCCTCAGCTATCGCTTCTGGCAGGAGCATCTCGGCTCTAGACCCGACGTTGTCGATCACAATCTTCAGATGGATGGCCAGAACTATCTGGTCGCCGGAGTCATGCCGCCCTCGTTCCGCTTTCCCGACATTGCTCAAATGTGGATGCCGATGGGCTGGACCGATCAGGAAAAAGCCGTCCGCGGCGAACATCATTCCATCGTCATCGCTCGACTCAAGGCCGGGATTGACATTAAGCAGGCGCAGGCGGAGATGACAACGATTTCAGATCGACTGGCACAGCTCTATCCCACCGACGATCAGGGATGGGGTGCTGTCGTCGTTTGGCTCTCCGCTGAGATGGTTGAGGACGTACGGCCCGCTCTTCTTATGCTGCTTGGTGCGGTGGCTTTTGTTCTGCTCATTGCCTGTGCCAACGTTGCGAATCTCGCGCTTGCCAGGACCTTCAGCCGGCAGAAAGAGATTGCGATTCGCTCCGCGCTCGGCGCCAGTTCCAGCCGCGTGGTCCGCCAGCTTCTGACGGAATCGGTCCTGCTCGCGCTAGTCGGCGGACTCCTCGGCTTGATCTTCGCTCATTTCGGCACACGCTTAATCCTTGTCTATCTGGCCGACAAGCTGCCGCACTCGATCGAAGTGAATCTCAATACCGAAGTCCTCGCCTTTACTCTGTGCGTCTCCGTGCTCACAGGAATTCTCGCCGGCGTTCTTCCCGCTTGGCGCTTCGGTAAATCCGATGTTAACCAGGCACTGAAGCAGGGCTTGGGACGAACCGACGTCGACTCCGGCGGCCATGGCACGCGCAGCGTACTCGTTGTCGCGGAGGTTGCTCTATCGCTCGTGCTGCTGGTCGGAGCGGGATTGATGATCCGTAGCTTTCAACGGCTGGAAAATGTTCCTCCCGGGTTCGATTCGCATGGCGTTCTTACCATGATCACGTCCGTTTCCCGATCGAAATTTCCTCACCCGATCGACCAGATCCGTTTCTATGACCAGGTTCTCGCGCGGACGCGAGCTCTGCCGGGCGTGGAAAGCGCAGGCGTAGTCGATGACATTCCGCTCGATAACGGTGGATCGATTCAGCCCATCGCCATTGAAGGACAACCGGTAGTCGCCATGGCCGATCAGCCGGAAGTCGACGTGCGCCTGATTAGCCCAGGCTACATGTCTGCGATGCGCACCCCCATCCTTCGTGGACGCGACTTTAACGATCAGGATGTTGCCGGCAGGCCCGCAGCGATCTTGATCAGCGAGTCCATGGCACGCCGTTTCTGGCCCAACGAAGACGCGATAGGCAAGCGACTTACCATGACCTTCTTTCCTGATCAAGTTCGCCAGGTTGTCGGAATTGTCGGCGACGTAAAGCTCGACAGTCTGGATCAGACTCGGCCTTCGACAGCCTTGTATTTACCCCTGGACCAGATCACCCAGTCTTCGGGTCCAACGTGGGGTTCTTTCCCGATGACCCTGGTCGTGCGCTCCTCCACGAGTCCGGCAGGCGTGGTATCTGCAGTCAGAAACGCGGTTTACTCGGTGGATGACAGCATTCCGATTCGCGACGTTCACACGATGGATGATCTGGTCGCAACGTCTCTGGAACAACCGAAATTCAACATGCTCCTGCTCGGCGTGTTCGCGGGCGTTGCCCTTCTGCTGGCGGCGCTCGGAATCTACAGCGTTCTGTCATACAGCGTGAGACGGCGAGTGCCGGAAATCGGAATCCGCCTGGCATTGGGAGCGCGCTTCAGCGATGTACTTCGGATGGTTGTTTTCGAAGGGATGAAGCCGGCTCTGCTCGGCGTAGCCATCGGCGTCGCGGCCGCCCTCGCCATGGGACGGCTTGTAGCCAGCATGGTCTTCCAGGTAAAGCCAACGGATCCTTTCACCTTCCTCGCTGTAATCGGATTGCTGGCCCTGATTGCGTTGCTGGCGTGTGTTGTTCCTGCCTACCGCGCAAGCAAGGTCGACCCGATCGTGGCGCTGAGGTACGAGTAGTCCTGACTCCGGAGTCGTTTTCGGAAGCTAAACCGTTTTTTTGTTCCGTCAACGACTAGCGGCGAGCGACTGACGACCGAAGACCGGGTGCCGAGAGGCCAGCGCCGACAGCCGATCGATCCTCTTCCCCTATAATAAAAATCCCTGCACCTGATCATGCTTCAACCTGACTTTAAAGAATTCTCCCGCCTTGCCCGCGAGGCCACGCTGGTTCCGGTGGTGAAGTCGGTCAGCGCCGACTTGCTTACGCCGGTTTCCGCTTTCCTGGCAATCGCCCACAACGAGCCGCACGCGTTCCTGCTGGAGTCGGTGGAGCGAGGCGAGCAGATCGGCCGCTATACGTTCCTCGGCGTGCGGCCCTACATGCGGGTGAAGGCGCACGCGGGAACGGTCGAGATCGAGCGCGGACGCAAGCGTCAGGTCGTTCGGGAAAATGTCTTTCAGGTCTTGAAGCGCTTGCTGCATGAGCATCGCCCAGCGAGTGTTCCGGGAATGCCTCCGTTCACTGCCGGAGCCGTCGGATATTTTGCCTACGATGTCGTGCGGCAACTGGAAAGAATCGGGAATCACGCGAAGGACGACTTATCGCTGCCTGATGCCGAACTGATGTTCTTCGACCGCCTGTTGGCGTTCGATCACCTGCGCCACCAGATTCACATTGTGGCCGCTGCCGACGTGTCGCGCGAAAGCCCTCGCGCCGCCTACGATCGCGCGCTTCGCGACATCGCCGTGCTCGAGCGGAAGCTGGCTGAGGGACTGAGTCCTGCGCTGTGGAGAAAGTCCGCGAAGACGAAAGCAGCCAAACTCAAGGTACACGCGGGCACGCGCCGCGAGGCGTACATGCGCGGCGTGGAGCGCTGCAAAGAGTACATTGCCGCCGGAGATATATTTCAGGTCGTGCTTTCGCAGCGCCTGGATTTCGCGCCGGACGTTCCGCCGTTCGATTTGTACCGCGCGCTGCGACAAGTGAATCCGTCGCCGTATCTTTATTTCCTGCGGTCGAACGACACTCACATTCTCGGGTCTTCTCCGGAAATGTTGGTGCGAGTCACGGGGCGCAAGTTGGAGTACCGTCCAATCGCGGGCACGCATCCGCGCGGTCGCGACGAGGCCGAGGATCAGCGCCTGGAAAAACTGATGCGGAACGACGAGAAAGAGCGCGCCGAGCATGTGATGCTCGTCGACCTCGGCCGCAACGATCTTGGGCGCGTCAGCGAGTACGGTTCGGTGAAGGTGAAAGATCTGATGTACGTCGAGCGCTACTCGCACGTCATGCATTTGGTCTCGGCACTGGAAGGCACGCTGCGCAAGGATCTCGACGCGCTCGACGCATTCGCTGCGTGTTTCCCTGCGGGCACGCTCAGCGGCGCTCCGAAAGTCCGCGCCATGCAGATCATCGAGGAGCTCGAACAAACGCGACGCGGCATTTACGGCGGCTCGGTCTTGTATGCGGATTTCGCCGGGAATCTGGATTCGTGCATCGGCATCCGCACACTGCTCATGCAGGGGAAGAAAGCATATCTGCAAGCGGGCGCGGGCATCGTCGCCGATTCGGATCCGGCGACCGAGTTCCAGGAATCAATGAACAAGGCACAGGCCGTGCTGAGAGCGGTAGAGATGGCGAGAAGCAGTCGTCAGTGATCAGTGGTTAGTGATCAGTGGGGCTTCCCTCTGCCCGTTTCGGGAAGTGGCATGCGTTCGGTGACGCTCGTCACATTCCCGTAACAAATCAACGGGCATATTGGAGACTATGCAATCTTCTCTGAGCCCTATTGTTCAGTCGTATCGCGACTTGGTGGTTTGGAAGAAGTCGATGGCGATGGTGGTGGACATTTATCGCAGCACACAAAAATTTCCTAAGACCGAGACCTACGGCCTGATGTCGCAGATGCGAAGGGCCGCGATTTCTGTACCGAGTAATATTGCGGAGGGACAGGCGAGACTCTCCACCGGAGAGTTCCGGCAATTCCTCGGAAACGCGAGGGGTTCGTTGACGGAAGTTGAAACCCAGGTTCTTCTTGCACTGGACCTAGGTTATTTGGATCGTGCCGAGAGTGAGCACTTACTGGGCGGACGGCTGAAGTCGGAAAGATGCTGAACGGTCTCCTCAATTCGCTACCGGGCCGCAAGCAGCTTCCCGTGATGGCGAGTCACTAATGACTAGTCACTAACCACCGGTTACTGATCACCGATCACTAACCACTGATCACTGCTTTAGGAAGTTTTCGACCAGTCTCTTGCCTGCGTCGGTCAAGACGCTCTCGGGATGGAATTGCACGCCCTCGATGGGATGGAAGCGGTGACGCAGGCCCATGATGGTGCGGCTGCCGTCTTTCTCGGTGGTCCAGGCGCTGACTTCGAGTTCAGGCGGCAGATCCTTTTCCTCGACGATGAGCGAGTGATAGCGTGTGGCCGTCATGGGCATGGGGAGGCCTTGAAAGACGGTCTTGTTGTCATGCATGACTGGGCTGGTTTTGCCATGCATGAGGTGCGGCGCGCGCACGACGTGGCCGCCGAAGGCTTCGCCGATCGCCTGATGTCCCAGGCAGACGCCCAGTACTGGCACTCTTCCGGCGAAGTGGCGAATCAGGTCGATGCTGATGCCGGCTTCGTGAGGCGTGCAGGGGCCGGGGGAAATCACAATCTTTTCCGGCCGCATGGCATCGACTTCTTCGACCGTGACCTGGTCGTTCCGGCGGACTTCGACCTCGGCGCCTAGCTCTCCAATGTATTGGACCATGTTGTAGGTGAAGGAATCGTAGTTGTCGAGTACGAAAATCACAGCGAAGGTCCTGGCAACAGCTTACACCAGTCGTCAGTGATCAGTGATCAGTGGCTAGTGATCAGTAATCGTGGTTCGAGACTGGCTCGCCGCTCACTGATCACTGCCTTACTCCCTGAACGGGCTATGGACTGACCCAAGGGTGGTATTGACCGCGACGCTCCGGGGGAGCATCCTCTTTAATCAAGTTCGTAGGGCAGTCGACCGTCACTTCGCGCCACTTTGGAGGGAACGCATGGCTGAGCCTCAGCAGGAGAAGCGTGCAGCCCGACGCTTCGCGCTCCGCGTACCCGTTACCGTTGAACCGGGCGAGAACGAACGACAAACCGTCCAACTGCGCGACGTGAGCGCGCGGGGCATCTGCTTCTATCTCGACACCGCTGTGGCGCAAGGATCGTCCATCGGATTCACCCTCACGCTCCCCCCCGAGATCACTCTCACTGAAAGCATCCGCGTGCAATGCAAGGGGCGCGTCGTGCGAGTCGAAGACGCGCGGGACGACGGCAAGCTCGCCGTAGCCGCCGTGATCGAGGAATACGAATTCCTGCCGGAAGTGTGACGTCGGGCGTCAGACCTCAGACTTCGGAACTCTTCATTGAGACCTTAGGCATTTCGCCCTCCTCAATTTGACCGGAAGTTCGAGACGGTGACGTCCGACGCCGAACATACGAGTTCCATGCTGCTTCTCCCGTTCATCGGCAAGTGATATGTTTCCCTTAAGCTTCCAATGATGGATTCGTTGCGGCCACGTGTGTTTAAGTTCGCCTGGATTGCGCTGATGACGGCGTTGCTGCTGGTCCCTGCGGGTGCGCAGACATTCGGTCCGCCGCCGCTGGTGAGGAGCGTGCGCATCGTGCACGAACGCGGCGTGCCCGCGGTCGAGATTCTCTCCAGCGGTCCCGTGATTCCCGAAGTCAGCGCGCTCGATTCGCCGCCGCGGCTCGTCATCGATCTGCCGAACTCGCGTCTCGGCGCGGTTCCCAAGAAGATTGAGATCAAGCAGGAGAACATTCTTGCGATCCGGGTGAATCAGTACCAGCAGAATCCTCCGGTCACGCGCATCGTGCTCGACCTGCTCGCGCCTTACGGCTACACGTGGGACGGCGCGGGCAACCGGCTGATGGTTCGACTCAAGCCTGCCGAAGACGCGAACGCCGGCAAGAAGCCGTCGCCTGTGCCGCCCGCGTCGCCCACATTGGCGGCGGGAACTGCGCCCGCGGTTGTTCCTGTCACCGGTGGATCTGGATCGTTGGTGGTCGCCGATAGTCGCATCGGGTC
>Ga0335083_10005318_pt1 | contig 16246 bp, 8 predicted proteins | sample Lox_Sample_42_FD_206716 | JGI IMG/M metagenome (GOLD analysis project Ga0335083, IMG submission 206716) | Soil microbial communities from Loxahatchee National Wildlife Refuge, Florida, United States - Lox_Sample_4.2 | ecosystem: Environmental > Terrestrial > Soil > Wetlands | place: USA: Florida... | reverse complement strand
GGGGCTGACCCCATTCGCAACATGCCGGCGGCCACTTCGTCCGGCTCTAGCGGGCCGACACTGTCGTTAGAGCGGTCAGGTTCGCCAACATAACGGCCCGTAACATATCGGTAGAAATTGGGTTCAAAGTATCCCGGCTGAACCATCTGGTTTTTGAGGTAAGCAAAGCCCAGGCTGACCACTTCCTGAAGACCGTTGTTGTAGTCGCCCACGACCCCATTGAGCAACGTGTTCAGTTTCCCCACGTCGTCCTCGTTTCCCGTAGAAAACTGCATGCTCCAGACGTTGATCAGCACCTCGGGCCGCGGCAGATCGAGTTGAGCCAGAATCCGCTTCTTCTCGGCAATGTTACCGTCATCGCCTGGAGTGCTATTCAGAAAGAGGAATAAATCCGGGCTGATGAGATTCACCGAAGCGGAGTTACTCTGAGCCGGCGGTGCCGGGGAGGTGGGTTGAGCGCCCGTGTCATCTGCACCCGACGGAGCCTGTGAGCCGGACTCGCTCGCCGAGCCGCCATTGCCGTCATCGTCGGAATTTTTAGGGGAGCCGCCCGTAGCAGCGCTCGCCTGGGAGGTTGAGGGCGAGGCGGAGGAGGCGCCCGACGCATTCCCTGCGGCTCCAGATGCGGCGCCGCCAGTATTCCCCTGGCCGGAGCCTTGCCCGGACGGGGTGGCGTTCGAGTTCCGTACTTGGCTCTGGCTGCTTGCACGCCCGTTCGACTTGGCACTGCCGTCCCCGCCCGGATTGCCGGACTGGCCGCCGTTGCCGCCCTGATTGCCCGACTGGCCGACACTGCCGCCGAAGGCGCTCACAAAGTCGCTTGCCGATGCCAGATGATATTCTTGCGCGACAGGGGACTCCGGGTACGCTTGCCACGCGACGTGACGAACGTCTTGAAGAAAGCGCGTCACCTCATGACAGCTCGGCATTTTGGTGGTTTTGATCCGAATTCGGTCGCTGCCGACGCCCTCAACGGTAAAGAGGTCAGGGTTGATTCCGTTGAAGGTTGAGACCAGACCGCTGAACGAGCGAGCGTGTGGAACCGGAACCTCGAGGCTGTAAGCGGGAGTGGTCGAAGGCGGGCCATCGCGACCCGGCGATGCCGAGGAGGGTGACGAATCCCCTGCACCCGCTGCTAAGTTCGCATCACCCTTCAGTTGGCCTATGGCGGCCGTGATTTGAGCCAAAGTGCTCCGGTCTTCGGGCGTCAGCATCTGAAGTCCCGTGTCCGTCGGCTGCCGGTGCGCCTTCAATCGTGACGAATAGACCAGAATTCTTTTGTGTCCGTCCGGCTCCAGTGAGAATGGAACCGGGTTGCCCAGGGCGGCAATGATGCCACTCACATCGGTCCCGTCCCGCTTGGGCGATGGCGATGGTGAAGGGATCAGACCTGGCACGCAATAGCTAAGGTCGTCCGATACCGTGAATTCAAGTTCTTTCATTGTCGGATTGTATTGTGCGTTTCCGGCCTGAGTTGCGACTAACTTAACCGTGCCTCCCCGGAGGATAACTGCCGTTGAAGCGGGAGCCGTTGCTGGACCCGATTCTACTTTGATCGCGACCGGTAACTTAGAGCTTGATGTCGCGGTCACGGTGAAAGGGAAGTCTATTGGGGGGGTTGGAATGTCGCTGAAGCTGATCGTCTGCGCCTGCTTTCCGCCCTTCGGCTTGGTTCCTGTCCCTTTGTGAGACTGCGCGGAGCCCTTCGGCTTCAGCGTTTTTGACGAGCAATCAGTTTGCAAGGCTTTGGTCTTGTCGGAAGCCCCTTCGGCGTCGAGAAGATAGGAACAGACATAGTATTTCGGAGGCGTCGACGCCGGCGAAGAAGTGGTTGCCCGTGCCGAGAGCAGGCCCGGCGAGCAGATGGAAATGAGTAAGCCTATCTGAATAATTCTCGACGTTGCTCGTACCCTCGGAACGGCGCTACTAACGAGGTCTGCTGTTTGGGAAGTTGCGCGCGGCCGGGTACCCATCGTCAATGGAAGATCCCCACTTTCAAAAGCGAGATCAGCGTATCTACTTCGGAGGGTCATCAGAAACCGTGCCCGCAGGTGGGCTTGCCTTTTGGGACTCCGCGCTTCCTGCTGCGGGCTGCTGCGCAGCCTGGGGTTGGCTTTGGGCTGGCTCGGCGGGCGCTGACGCTTCAGGGGCTGTGGCCTCTTGCGCGGACTCCTCAGCGGCTAGGGCATCCAATACGGCTTTCAGTTCTTCCCGCAACCCCCAAAGATCGGAGCTGGTAGGCTTGCCCTTGGACTGGACGCGGGCCAGTGCGGCCAGCCGGATGGTGAGCCTCTCCGCGCCCACCAGCTTGGCGCCCTCGGCAAGTTCCAGCGCTTCCGAGACGAGCCGTTGAGTAGATTCCGGCGTGGGCGCACCTGCCAGGCGACCCAGCAGTGTCTGGGCCTGGCTCTTGAACAGGTTCGCCAGATCCGTATACAGTTCCGGTTCTATGGCGAGGTCGGCGAACACCTGGTTCCGGTCGCGGAGCACCGGCATCTTGTCCACCAGGATGCTCCGCACCTTATCGAGCAACTGAGCGGTATTGATAGGCTTTAGAAGATAGTCCACACACCCCAGACGCACCGCCCTGGACACACTCTCGGCGTCCGCGGCGGCGCTGGCCACAACCACCGGCAGCAGCCGCCATTTGGGATTGGACCTGATCGCCGAGAACAACTCCAGGCCGTCCATTTCCGGCATCATGATGTCGGTAATCACCATTTCGATTTCGGTGCCGTGCTCGCGCAGTTCGTCGAGGGCTTCTCGGCCGGTGCGGGCGCGAACAGTGGAATACCCGTTCTTTTGCAGCGTCACCTCTAGCATTCGGGCGCTGACGGGATTATCCTCAACGATCAAAATACTCATCCACGACCTCTGAGCTCGATTATTCCTGAGCCTTACGGGTGTCAGTGAACGACCTAATTCCAAGCCCCTGCACTGGCAGCATAGCCTCACTGCTCGCGCTCGACAGTATAATACACTGTGTATTAAGGCGTAAGAGGGACTACAGGTTGCGGGTCCGCTTCTCCACTTCGAAAGACGGAGGGGAGTGCCGGCCGGAGGACAGTCCGCAACACCTCAAACCACGAGGCAAGATGTTAGTTCTGGGCATCGAATCAAGCTGCGACGAGACGGCAGCAGCGATAGTGGCTGACGGGGAGCGGATTCTTTCGAGCGTCGTCGCTTCCCAGGTTCCGCTTCACGAAAAGTACGGGGGCGTGGTGCCCGAGTTGGCCTCGCGCGAGCACCTGCGCCGCATCGCGCCCGTGGTGGACGAGGCTTGCCGCCGCGCCGGCATCGCCGCGCGTGACGCTGACGGCGTAGCAGTCACGGAAGGTCCGGGGCTGATTGGATCGCTGCTCGTCGGCTTGGTTTACGGCAAGGCGCTGGCCGCGGCGTTGGGCAAGCCGCTGGTGGGCGTCAATCACCTTGAGGGCCACATCCATGCGGTGCTGCTTGAAAACAAGATAGCCCGACGGGCCGATCCCGGACTCGAGGAAGCCGGCGTGCCCAACGTGACGCTAGTGGTTTCGGGCGGACACACGGTCCTTTACCGGGTCGAGACGGCTCCGGCCTCAGATTCGGGCGACGCGGTTGCGGCTGCTACATTCCGGTACGCCCGCCTGGGACAAACACGCGACGATGCTGCCGGTGAGGCCTTCGACAAGGTCGCCAAGCTGCTGGCGCTTGGCTATCCAGGCGGCCCCGTCATCGACAAGCTGGCGGGTTTTGGCGATCCCGAAGCCGTTGACTTCGGGCGAATCCGCATGAAGGGCAGTGCGCTCGACTTCAGTTTCAGCGGCCTCAAAACGGCGGTCCTCTATCGCGTGCGTGGCAGCACGCTCGAAGCTGAAGCCGAAGAGCGCCGCCGCTGGCAAAGTGAATTTCGGGCGCACGGCCGCCGGCCCACCGCGGACGACATTCGCGAGCGCTGCTCTCGCGACACACTCAACTTGGTGGCTTCGTTTCAGCGCGCCGTGGTCACCGACCTGGTGGAACGCACGTTGGCCGCGGCAGAGAATGAAAATGTTTCATCTGTTTTCGTCTCGGGCGGCGTAGCGTGCAATTCGCAACTGCGGCGGAGCTTTGCCCGAGAAGCAAGAAGGCGGGGCTTCAGTGTCTTCTTTCCTTCGCCTGCGCTCTCCACGGACAATGCCGCCATGATTGCGGCCGCAGGATATTTCAAGCTCGCTGCCGGCGAGCGCGCGGACCGGACGCTGACCGCGCACGCGTCTTTTCCGCTGGGCGTGAGTTGATACCGCGAGGCCCTGATGTCTGATGGCCCAATGCCACCACTGCACGCCTGAACCTCGACTTCCTCATGCCCAAGCCTGGTCTTATTCGCATCGGCGTTGACACCGGCGGGACTTTCACTGACTGTGTCACCGTCGAAGGCTCCGAGATTCGCATCCTGAAGGTCTTTTCCACGCCCGACGACGCGGCGATGGGGATTGTGGAAGGGGTGCGCAGGCTCATCAGTCGAGAGACCGCTAATTCCGACAGCGCCGCGAACCCCACACGACGCACTCTGATCGTTGCTACGCGCGGCACCATGGCAACCGATCTTGAGGTGATCCACGGAACCACGGTAGGCACGAACGCGCTGCTCGAACGCAAGGGCGCGCGCGTCGCACTCGTCACCACAGCGGGATTTGAGGATCTGATTGAGATCGGCCGCCAGAACCGGCCCAAACTCTATGATCTCGATGTACGGCGTGAGCCGCCGTTGGTCCCGCGCGAATTGCGATTCGGAGTCCGCGAGCGGACTGCAGCGGACGGCAGCATTCTGCAAGCGCCCAGCCGAGAGGAGCTGCGCCGCCTGGTTTCCCACCTGCGCAAGGCGCGCGTCGAATCCCTGGCACTGTGTTTTCTGTTCGCATACTCAAACCCGGCGAACGAACGCGCCGTTGCGACGGCCCTACGCGACCTTCGCCTGCCGCTGTCGATTTCACACGAGATTCTTCCCGAGTTTCGCGAGTACGAGCGCATCTGCACGGTGGTCGTGAACGCGTATTTGGCCCCGCGGCTCAGCTTATACCTGTCTCGTCTGGAAGCTACGCTCGCGGGCTTGGCGCGGCAGCCCGCGCAGCAGATCGGCGTCGCTCCCTCACCGGCGCGGCTTTTGACTCAAGCGCAAGCGGATGCGACGCGGTTACGGTCGGTCCGAATATTGGTGATGCAGTCGAGCGGCGGCATCACCACTGCCGCGCGTGCGGCGCACGAGCCGGTCCGCACCATCCTGTCGGGGCCCGCGGGCGGCGTGGTGGCTACGGCGCGCCTTGCCGAAAGGCTGGGCATCGTGCGCGCCATCAGCTTCGATATGGGCGGTACGTCCACTGACGTCAGTCTCATCGATGGAGCGCCACGTACCACACGCGAAACCGCGCTGGCCGGACTGCCGGTAGCCGTTCCGGTGCTTGACGTCCACTCTGTCGGCGCGGGCGGCGGGTCACTGGCGCGGGTGGACGCTGGCGGTGCGCTGCGCGTAGGCCCTGAGAGCGCCGGCGCCGTGCCCGGACCGGTGTGCTACGGCCGCGGTGGAGACCGGCCCACAGTGACCGACGCGCACCTGATTCTCGGCAGGCTGGATGCCGAGAATTTCCTCGGCGGCAAATTCCAGCTCGATCTTGCTGCGGCACAGGACGCCTTCGCGCACTTCCTGAGCGAGCAGGCGCGAGAGATTCCGCGAAAGCTCCTGCCGAAGACGAGTGTTGACCTCGCGCGCGGCATCGTCGCCGTGGCAAACGCCACCATGGAGCGAGCCCTCCGCGTAATTTCCGTGGAGCGAGGGCACGATCCGCGCGACTTTTCGCTGGTGTCATTCGGCGGGGCCGGCGGGCTTCATGCTGCTGACCTGGCACGCGCTTTGGGCCTCGCGCAGGTAATTGTGCCGCAGCATCCGGGCGCCTTCTCAGCACTCGGCGTTTTGCTTTCGGATGTGGTGAAGGACGTTTCGCAGTCGGTGCTCTTGCCCGTGCCGGCTCGCCGTGAGGCGCGTTTCCTGAAGCAGACGGGGTCACGCTTCACGGCTTTGGAACGCTCTGCACGCGCGGAGTTCCGTACGGAGGGCTTTGAAGGCAAGCCGAAGGTGGAGCGCAACCTCGATCTGCGCTACGTGGGCCAGTCGTACGAGCTCACAGTACCCTTTAAATCCGATTTTCGTGAGGCATTTCAGCGTGAGCACGAACGCGCCTACGGGCACGCCCAGTCGAACCGGCCGCAGGAGATCGTCAGCCTGCGCTTGCGGTTGGTGATCAAGACACCGAAACCGCGCAGTGCGGGTCCGACGCGGCGGTCGGGTCCGCGAAAGCAGAAGCCCGGCGCACTGTTAGGCCGCAAGCCGGTGTGGTTCGGGGCCGAGCAGTTCGACACTGCCATTTATGAACGCACCAGGCTCGATCCCGGCACCGAATTCCATGGGCCGGCGGTCGTAGTGGAATATAGCTCCACTACAGTGGTGCCGCCCGACTTCCGTTGCCGAGTGGACCAGGAAGGTAATCTGATCCTTACGAGGTGGCGCTGATGGCGCAAGCGCGTATTGACCCCGCCGAACTCGAGATCTTCAAGAACCTCTTCCACTCCGTAGCTGAGGAAATGGGTGCGGCGCTGCGGCGCTCCGCCTTCTCGCCGAACATCAAAGAACGGCGCGATTACTCCTGTGCGGTCTTCGACGGCGCGCGGCGTGTGGTGGCCATGGGCGACCACATGCCGGTTCACTTGGGATCGATGCCCATGTCGGTGGCGGCCGCAGTTGATACTCTCGCGCTCGGCCCCGGCGACATCGCCATGCTGAATGACCCTTATGCCGGCGGCACGCACCTGCCCGATATCACTCTGGTGATGCCCGTCTTCGTGCCCGGCGATCTAACCCGCATTCCTCATCAGGATTCGAAAAGGGCGGGGCTTCAGCCCCGCCGTTACAGCCTGCCTAGGATATCTACTCTGTCCCGCTCTCGGCGCCGCCCGTCAACGACAAGCCGCGTCGAGAGCGGGACACAAAGAACACCGTTGCGCACGCTCGGCGGGGCTGAAGCCCCGCCCTTTTCGAATCCTGATGAAAAATGCAATCTCAAGCCTCTGTTCTATGTGGCCAATCGCGCGCATCATGCTGACGTGGGTGGCGCGCGCCCCGCCTCGATGGGTTTGAGCGAGGAGATTTATCAGGAAGGGCTGCGCATCCCGCCGGTGTTGCTTGCCCGCGAGGGGAAAATCGCGCGCGACGTCATGGCTCTTGTTTTGGCGAACGTCCGCACTCCTACCGAGCGCGAGGGCGATCTGGCTGCGCAAGTGGCCGCTTGCCGGCTGGGCGAGCGGCGCCTTGCGGAATTAACAGAGAAGTACGGTGCTGGGAAGACGTCGTTTTATCTCGAAGCGCTCCACGCGTATTCGGAGCGCCTCATGCGAGCGGCCTTGCGGCGAATCCCGGACGGCCGGTATCAGGCCGAAGACTTCCTGGATGACGACGGTTACGGCTCCGGTCCTGTGCGGCTGCGGGTGGCAATTGGCATTTCTGGCGAGCGGGCCTACGTCGATTTCGCCGGCAGCGCGCCCGCCTGCCGCGGCAGCGTCAACGCGGTGATGGCTATTACAACTTCGGCGGTGTTTTACGTCTTTCGCTGCCTGCTGGGTGAAGAGGTTCCTGCCTGCGCGGGGCTGATGGCTCCCATCGAAGTCGTGGCACCAACTGGGAGCGTCGTAAACGCGGAGGCGCCCGCGGCCGTGGCGGCCGGCAATGTGGAAACCTCGCAACGCATCGTCGATGTCCTGCTGAAGGCTTTGGCCGGCGCGCTGCCCCGGCGCATTCCAGCCGCAAGCTCCGGCACCATGAACAATCTTTCGTTCGGCGGTCTAGACCCGAAGAGCGGCCGTCCGTTCGCTTATTACGAAACCATCGCCGGCGGAATGGGCGCGAGGCCAAACGCTGACGGCCTCGACGCCGTGCATACCCACATGACGAACTCCCTCAACACGCCGATTGAGGCGCTCGAGTCTACATACCCGGTGCGCATGCACCGTTACGCCGTGCGCCGAGGCTCCGGCGGCCGCGGAGCTTTTCGGGGCGGCGATGGTGTGATTCGAGAGATCGAGTTCCTGACCTCGGTCCGCGGTAGTATCCTGTCGGACCGGCGAAAGTTGCCGCCTTACGGTCTTGCCGGAGGCGAGCCTGGCCAGCCGGGACTGAATCTGATGACGGTGCCGGCTGGCCGGCCCGGACGCGCGAGGCGCGTGCGGCTCGAATCCAAAGCTGCGTTCGAGGCCCAGGTAGGCAGCGTCCTGCGACTTGAGACTCCGGGCGGCGGAGGCTGGGGCAAGCCGCAGAATCAGAAGGCAGAACGCAGAACGCAAAAGGCAAGACCTGAAGGAACAAACGTAGGCGACTGGGAGGCAAAATGGATTCATTCGGTCGGCGCGACTTCATGAAGTCAGTGGCGGGCGCAGCCGCACTTTCAGCGGCGGATTTGAGCGTGGCCTCGGCTGCGGACGCGGGCCCGGTGTTCCTGGCGACTTGGCCGCACGGGAAGCCGGCAGTGGAACGAGCGGCCGACGCCTTCCACGCCGGCGGCAGCCTGCTGGACGCGGTCGAAAAGGGAATCAACGTGACCGAAGACGATCCCAAGATCACAAGCGTCGGCTACGGCGGCCTGCCCAACGAAGACGGCGTAGTGGAACTCGACGCCGCCATCATGGATGGAACCCGGCATCGCGCAGGCGCGGTCTGCAGCCTGCACAGCATCAAAAATCCGATTTCTGTTGCCCGCCAGGTGCTGGAAAAGACGCGCCACACCGCGCTGGCCGGCGAAGGTGCCTATCAGTTCGCGCTCAAGATGGGTTTCAAGTCCTTCCAACTGCTCACGCCGGAAAGCCTGCAGAAATGGCTCGACTGGAAAAACAAACCGAACCACGAAACCTACTGGGCCGATCCGTCAAACCACGACACTATCGGCTTTGTGGCCGTCGACGGCAGCGGCCATGTGGTGTCCGGCTGCTCCACGTCGGGCGCCGCCTGGAAGATTCACGGCCGCGTGGGTGACTCGCCGCTGATCGGTTGCGGCGTCTACGCCGATGACAACGTGGGCGCCGCCTCGGCCACCGGCGACGGCGATACGATGACGAACTACTGCACCAGTGTCTCGATTGTCCATAACATGGCGCGCGGAGCATCGCCCCAGGACGCTTGCGCGGAGCTACTCCAACACATGGTAAAGACGGACCCGCACAATCGCTCGCTCTTTGCTTGCGTCATCGCCATCAATAATCGCGGAGAGGTCGGCGCCGCCTCCATGAATGCAGGGCCGAAATTTCAGTATGCGCTGTGGAGGAATGGCGAAAGCACGCTGGTTGACGCACCTGTGGTCTACTGACGACGAGCCGAGAATAGTCGAAGGTCGAGAGCCAAGGGTTCGCTGGTTGCGTTGTCTGACGGGGCAACTCGCGGAACGGCGGCCGGCGCTCCACCGTCGATCAAAAGAGCGCCCAAAATGATCTGCCTTGGCGCCGACGGGATTTCGAGTAAACGCCTATCAACCTGACCCAGTCGCACGCCCTCCGGCTTGGCGGCTCCTGGTGAGTTGGGGTGCATACTCTCTCGGAAGACATTCTCGGCGTGCGGGTGTTAGTCGCCTACTCCCTAGCCTCGGCCCTTCCCCCCTTTGTAAACATTGTTCCGTTTGTTCAGAACGTTCGTAATGTTCTAAATGTTCTATACCTTGATTCCCCGATGCGCTTTCTGATGGAATCGGAGTAGGAGCATTCGTCATGGCGCGCGTCCCAAGGCAGGCCAAAGATTTCTCGAAGAAGTACCAGGCATCGAGTCCTTGCCGCGGGATTCCGGCAGCCGGACTGTGGGCTGAAAAATGTGAAATATTACGAACAAACCCAGCATCTTATTGAAAATAAAGAGGCGAGCTTTGGGAATCCCAGCATGTTGCTGAAAACAAAGCTATTGCCGGCGGAATCCCAGCATGTAGCTGTAAATAAATTGGTTACTGAATGTGCGTCCGGCGGACGGCTGGAGTTCATCGAGCCGAAAGCGCCCAGAATAAGGCAGGTTCCTCCGGTTCACAGGGGCCGCAGACGGCGCTATCGAGCTCATAGCAGCTATGGTTATTAGAAAGAATGAGTTACATACAGAAAATGGGCTTCCATTGCAAACTTTCGAGGGGTACGAACCCAATTCAACTTTGTCCTTCTTTTTCAGTGACTTGGACCCAGAAAAGCGGGTTCTGGCCAAACTTTCGTCGCACTTCACTGCGGGCCAGCCAGGCTTCCCAGAGGGCGCGTCGCGTGCACCTGAAGCAAGGGACGGTGCAACCGCAACGGGCCTGAACCGGATGCCCTAATCCGAGGGCGCCTTGTCCTTCCCGTTAGTGCTGGTTGCGAATGGAGTGTTGGACGGCGTTGTGGGTTGGGGAAGGAGGAAGGGCCGATTGAACGTGATGTCCATTTCGGTGAAGCGGGGCAGCACGACATCGCGTCCGTGGCGCGTCACCATGAAAATGCCTGAAGTGCAGGCTGCAACAATTCGCGTCACGCCTGCCGTGGAAGCGTCCGTGGCAGTCGACACCAAAGCTTCAATGATCAACTGTAAGCTGTCGTCGGTGACCTTAGCGATTCCTGCGGTCGTTCCGAGGTTGATCAGCATCCAGGCCTTGCCGGGAGGCCCGCCCCTCAAATTGCCCTCTGAGTCAAGCCGGGTGTGCGATCTCGAGTCCAGTTCTGCGCGCGCAATTGTGGCTGAAATGGGGCTGCTTTCACCGAGCGGCATGCTGAGCCCCGTGAATGCAAGGGTGAGCATGCCGGGCCTGCTGAGCCAGCGGGGCGGCCTGGCTTTGAGGACCGTGCCCTGCAGGAGAACGCCTTCCGGCAGGACAATCGCCGATCCCAGGCGGACAGGTTCGACCAGGCGTGCCAGGAAGGAATCACCGGGTCGGTTCTTCGATGCGCTGAGGCTGCGAAGCAAAACCACCTGGGCTCGGGTCCCCGTATCGAGCTTCACTGGAGCCGGTTCGACGGCGGTATTGTGTGTCGCCTGCGTCGGCGCCGGCGCCAGCGATAAGATCACTTCCGGTGTCAGGCCCGTGGCTTCGAGGATGACAGTTTGCCCAAGCGCGGGCGGTTTTCGTTTTGAGTTGGCCGGTTTGGCACTGCTGTGCGAAGTCTTCGAGGTTGGATGCAATTCCGACTTGCTCATGATCGAGACAAGTGACACGCGGAGCGGAACCTCTCTACCTTCAGGCAAGGACACCGTCGCTGATTCAATCGTGGGGTAGTTCTCTTGCCGCGGTGTAAACAGCGTCACCACTCCCGGCCAGTGGTCGTTTGGCTCCCTTTTCCGGCGTTCCAGCTTGCCCACAGTCAAATGTACTGGAGTGCCCGCGGGAAAGAGCTCGCGGTCGCCCGAATAAATGTCGCGCGAAAGCCTGCCGACCAGCACGTCGCCGGGTTTCAAGGACGGCACTTTGATCCGGTGTTCCAGCTCAAGCTCTACGTAATGAGGCGATTCAGAATGACTCGCAGCCGTTGTGGCCGCGCCAGATTCAACTTGTTTATCGTCAGCGCTCGCCGTGCAATTGCGCACGGATCCTGCAACGGCAAACATACAGAGGCAGCCACACAGCATTGCGGGCAGGACATGATCGAGGCGCGGCCGACACTTCGACCGGGGCACGGCAGCCGTGGCGTTAAGAGGTGTATTCATCGTAGTTCCCCAAGCCTTCTTATCCGGTGTTGTACCAGCCGACCTAGCTATAGTAACGGATGGAGGAGCTGACCGCGAGTTGCATCAGCTCCTTCACCCATCCTCCGCGGAAAGGCTCAAGTGTAGACCCTCTCCCCGTTTATTGGGGAGAGGGCCGTTGCAGGGGGAAGCGTTTTAGTCGTCCGCGTCACCGGCGGGTGCCGGGTTGTTGAAGTCACTCGGGGGGCGAACCTTGCTCTCGCCGGGATAGGGACGCACAAACCCGGTGGCCTCGTACCAGTCCAGATGGTTGACGGTGTCCGGGTCTTCGGAGTCGGGCTTGGTCAGTTTGCCGGCGAAGACCTGCGCCTTCTTCTGCATCCAAGCCTTCCTGAGGGCCGCGACCTTGGCGCTCTCCTTTGTCGTGGTCGTCACAGTGGCTGTGGATGGCAGGGGGCACCCAGGAACGCTCGAGGTGCACAGCGGGACCGGGTTCGGAACGTGCGACCAAGGCGCGAAGTTTGACGCGGGTGGGTTGTTTGTGAAGAGCGGTCTCATCGGCGACGCCACCAGGTCGTACTGGTTCATGGGCGGCAGACCGAGGATTTGCTCGATCGTCCGCGTCATGTTGACCTGCGAGTAGTAAGTGCTGACGTCGGGTCCGTACTGCACCACGTACGGGCTGACGACATAGCCGGGGCTGCGATGCCCGTCGACGTGGTCGACGCCGTTCTGGGCGTCGTCTTCCTCGATGAAGATCGCCGACGAGGACCAAACGCTGCTGTGGGTGATGTCGTCCACAATGCGCCCGACGGCCAAGTCGTTATCGGCCTGCTGCTCCTGCGCGGTCGGCGGACCGCCCGTGTGGTCATCGATTATCCACAGCATGCTCAACGCCGGCACGGTACCAGCCGCGACATCATTGTTGAAGTCCTGCACCCAGAGGTCGACGCGGAACTGGTCGGGGATGCCCAAGTCGAACTGCGGAAAGTTCTTGACGAGGTGGTTAGACACGGCCGGGAGAGAGGAATATGCCTGGACCGTATTCTGATAGTACAGCGTCTTTTCTCCCGGGATCCCAGGGGGCGCGCAACCAGGCCCTCCCTCGAAGCACTGCGAGTCAGCGTAAAATTCGCTCCAGGTCGGCTCCTCGGTGGACCCGCCCGGCTGGAGGAACGTATCACCCTCGACGTACTCGCCGTACATCTTCACCGGCAGACCGGCGGCCGCCGCTTCCGAGAACACGAAGCCCTTGTTTTGATAAGCAAGTGCATCGCCGGCGTTCCCGCCTGGATAGCTGCGGGTCCAGTCAGGCGACTGGATGTCGTCGGCGTACGGCGCCATGCCCTCGGAGATCCACTGGTGACCGTCAGCCGACTGGCGGCTGGGGTCGTAGAAATTGTCCAGGAGAGGGAATCGCTCCACCAAGTTGTGCGCGTTCGGCGTGTAACAAGTAGTAGACGCTGGAGAGGGACATCCGAACACGGCCAACGAGGAGCTCCCATTGCCGGCGGCCACGTCGCCCAGTATCTGATCATAGGTGCGGTTTTCGCGCACGATCACGAACACGTGCTTGATCAGCGACGGACTGCCGATCTTGGCCGGGATTGCCACCGGCGTGGCTTTCGGGCTGCCACCGGAGGCAGATTCGATATTTTGCACCAGATCCCAGTGGTTATTCTGGGTAACCTGAGTCGTCATCGTCGCCAGGGTCGCGCTATCCGGCACGGAGACGATGCTGACAGTGCCGTTGTCCTGGTGAGTGTTGAAGGAGCAGACGCCGTAGTCGCATTCGAATGAATTCCGCGCGCCGATGCCCTTGTCGTTGGCAACGAGGAGCACGTTAGCGGGCCTGTCGAACACCACCGAACTGGGCGCGTACGCTACCGGAATGTAGCCCATGACCGGAGTCGTCGCGCTCGGGCTGAGGCTGACCACCGCGACCGCGTTGGCATTGTAAAGCGCCACGTAGGCAACACCGTTCGCGGCGTCGACTGCGATGGAGTCCGGCGCGGCGCCATAGGCTGCTGTGCCTGAGCCGGGGATTCCGATCGGCAGCCCAAGGTTGATCGTCCGGATCACCGTATTGGTGTTCGTGCTGATTACCGAGATGGTGTCGCTATACGTATTGCAGACGAACAGTTGCTGCCCGTAGAGCGCCATCCCAGTCGGGTGTAGACCGGTCGGGATGGTCGCGGTGACCGTCATTGAGGCCAGATCAACCACCGAAACGGTACCCGTGATGGCGGCGCCCACCACCGGATCGGCGACGATTTCAGTGCCTGCGGAGTAGATCTGGAAGTCCGCGTCCGTAGCGGCCCGTCCGCCCTCGTTGCTGACGTAGGCGGTGGTGCTCGTGTTGTTGAGCACGATGCTGTGCGGCGCGTTGCCGACGCGAATCTGCTGAAGCAGCGACGGAGTCCCGTTCAGGTTGATCTGGGCGAGCGTATCGTTCTGGTTCAGTAAGGCATAGCCGGTCTTGTCATCGTTTGAGATCGCGACGCCGCCAGGATAAGAAGTGTACGCACTCCAGAAGGTACCGCAGGGTGTGAAATAGGAGCCCGGAGGGCTGTTCGGAAAGCACGAAATGAAGGAACTGTCCGCCGGCGCGCTGACCTGGGCGTCGTCGTGGAGTAGGCCATATTTGTCGACCGTGGCGAGGGTGACATAGCTACTGTCCTGGCTGAACAGCAGGTACTTGCCGTCCGCCGAATAGGTTATGCCGCTATAGCTGCCGCTCGGATACGCTCCGAACGGTAGGTAGTTCTGCAGGACAACGCCGGTGTTGATGTCAAACACCTCGACGGCTCCGTTGCCATCGCTCGACGACGTACCCATGGTCAGGACGGCGGCGGTGTGGGTGGGAAGCTTGGGGTTCAACGCGACAGCCTTGGCGCGCACCCGGATGCCGAGGTCGACTTGGGTACCCGCTGGGGTGATAACCGCGCCATCGCTGACCACCCACGAGCCGTTCGGCTGCGGGCCGACGGTATATTTCGGGTACGGCTTGGACTGTGCACCGGCGAGCGCCGTAAAGCTCAGCCCCGCCGCCAGCAGGCCAGCGAGCGAACGCAGGCGGTTGGCCCGAGAATTACGTCGAAAGGATTTTCGGGACATATACGGTTCTCCTCCTTGGATTTTCAGTTGAGTTGCGGCCTTGCCTCCGTTATCCATCGGTTGGTTGCTCGGCAAAATGGACCGCGGATCGTTCTTCTGCAGACCGTGCTGATAGTACTCGCCGTCGGCAACATGCGTATTACACAACAATGAAATTTCAGTTGAGGAGGAGTTAAAACATGATGAGTACCAGGCGCAGTTTCGTGCGAGCAGGGATGCAGGCAGAGGGAGTCATGTTTACGAATCGAAGAACTAACGCCGTGAGGAAAAGCTGGAAGTCTTTTGTTCAGCGCGCGGAGGGAGTTCCGGCGTCGGGCGTGAGGCGCCGCGCGTGGGGATTTGAACTGTTAGCTACACTGCTTGACGGCTGCGAACCAAATTCAGAAATTCCTGGCGGGTTTGCGCGTTGTCACGAAATACTCCTAGCATGGCGGAAGTCACGGCCACCGAGTTTTGTTTCTCGACGCCGCGCATGATCATGCAAAGGTGCCGTGCCTCAATGATGACGCCCACTCCCAGGGGGCGAACTTTTTCCATGATGGTCTCGGCGATTTGCGTGGTGAGCCGCTCCTGCACTTGAAGGCGGCGAGCGAAGACGTCGACCAGGCGCGGAATCTTGCTTAAGCCGATCACCTTGCGGTGCGGCAAGTAGGCCACGTGGCAGCGCCCGAAAAAAGGCAGCAGGTGATGTTCGCAGAGGCTGAAAACTTCAATATCCCGAACAATCACCATCTCATCGTAGGCGACCGAAAACAGCGCGCCATTCAGGATCTTGTTGACATCCTGCCGGTAGCCGCTGGTGAGGTAGCGAAGAGATTTGGCCACGCGCTCCGGCGTTTTGCGCAGCCCGTCGCGGCGAGGATCTTCGCCGAGCTCGCGCAAAATGCGCCCGCAGGCGGTCTCGATAACGTCCGCTTCGGCGGCTGCCGAGGCAGGTGGAACGGCCATGATTTCGCGCTTTGGTTTTGGCATATCAGCCCTTGCTTCGCAGGCCCTCTTCGCCCTGGTATTCGAAGAAGTTCGAGCGTGTTTCTTCAACACGGACCTTTTCAAGCCTGGCGGCCATCCGGGAGTTTCCGGAGTTCGCCTCGCGGTCTCGTGAAAGAGGAAAGCAGTGCGCCAGCAAGTCATAGATTACGAGACACAGATTTTCAGTAGTGGGCACGCGAGTGCGGAACTCCTCAACATCAAGGTTCAAGTGCTTGTGATCGAAGCGGTCGAGCACCTGGCGTTGGACGACTTCGTCCAACAGGCCGATGTCTACTACCATGCCGGTTGCGGGATTGACTTTGCCACACACGGTGACTTCGAGCGCATAGTCATGCCCATGTCCGCGCGGATTGTTGCACTTGCCGTAGAGCCGGGCGTTCTCTTCGTCCGTCAAGACCGGGTTATGAAGCCGGTGCGCAGCAGAGATCCGGTAGCGGTGCGTAAGGTGAACCATTATTCTCC
>Ga0335083_10005317_pt1 | contig 16247 bp, 15 predicted proteins | sample Lox_Sample_42_FD_206716 | JGI IMG/M metagenome (GOLD analysis project Ga0335083, IMG submission 206716) | Soil microbial communities from Loxahatchee National Wildlife Refuge, Florida, United States - Lox_Sample_4.2 | ecosystem: Environmental > Terrestrial > Soil > Wetlands | place: USA... | reverse complement strand
GCGGCCGCGGTCGCCCCAGCGGGCCGGATGGCCGGCGCCGGTGGGGCCGCCGCCTCCGGCGCGGGGGTGGCCCGTGGCCGGAGGCTGAAGAGCAGGAACAAGGCGACGATGCCGAGGAGGAGGAACCCGCCGAGGATGGTCAGCCCGGCCAGGCTGCGCCGGGAGTCGTCCTGGGTGCCCCCCTCGGCGTCGGCCGGCTCCGCCTCCGGCGCGGCCGCGCTGCCCGGGAAGACGGGGGCCAGGTGCCCCGGCTGGGTGGCGGGCTCGGGGCAGAGGGCGTCCGGGGCGTGCCAGGTGCCGCAGTCCGGGCAGAGCCGCCTCTCCGGTCCCTCGAGGGGCATCACGTCCGAGCGGTCGAGCGGGAGGGGAGCACCCTGGCCCGGCCTGAGGGATTCCGGCGCCCCGCCCGGTCCCTGGAGGACCTCGTTCAACGGCACGTGGATGCGCCGGGCCGGCGGGCGCACGTCCACCTCGACCTCGAAGGAGCCGCGGCGGATGTCCAGGGCGCGGTAGAAGGCATCCACCCCTACCCGCTCGCCGAAGCGCGCGTCGAGCAGCTCCCCGTCGGCGACGTAGAACTCGCCCCGTCCCTCGGGGAGGTCGGGGGTGGAGACCCGGATGGCCACCGTCTTCTTGCTCAGGCAGTAGAACTGGAGGAGTTCCGAGAAGGAGACCTCGGGAAAGTTTCCAGCGACGGCCATGTCGGGCTCCCCGCGGGGAAGAGCGGCCCGGCGAGTGTCCCGGGCTGAAGGCGTATCAGTCAATCGGATGTCTCCCTGGTGCGCCGCAGGAGGATGCGCCGCGGCCCTGACGAAGCGGGGCTTGGCGTAGCATGCCGGGCCCGGATGGCCATCCCCACGCCCCTGCCGACGGCCGTCGCCGTGCCCTACACCCGGAACCGCGCCGAGCGGAGCCGGATCATCTTCGCCGTGGTCACCGGGACGACCATCGAGTGGTACGACTTCTATCTCTACAGCTCGCTGCTCTTCGTGATGACGGAGCAGTTCTTTCCCAGGGGAGACGCCACCGCCGCCCTGCTGGCCGCGCTGGCGCTTCACCTCACCGGCTTCATCATCCGGCCGGTGGGCGCCCTCTTCTTCGGGCGCCTGGGGGACCTCCACGGCCGGAAGCGCGCCTTCTTCGCCACCCTCCTCCTCATGGGGTCGGCCACCACCGCCATCGCCTTCCTTCCCACCTACGAGCAGATCGGTCTCTTGGCGCCGCTGCTCCTGGTGGTCTTCCGGATGCTCCAGGGCTTCGCCCTGGGAGGGGAGTACGGCGGCGCGGCGACCTTCATCGCCGAGAACGTCCCCGACGCGGAGCGCGGCTTCTACACCAGCTTCGTCCAGGTCACCGCCACCCTCGGCCTGTTCCTCACCCTGGTGGTGCTGCTCGCCATCCGGAACGGGATGGGCGAGCCGGCCTTCAAGGAGTGGGGCTGGCGCTTCGCATGGGTGGCGTCGCTGTTCCTGCTCGGCATCGCCATGTACGTCCGGTTGCGGCTCAAGGAATCCCCGCTCTGGGAACGGCTCCGTGCCGAGCGCCGCCTCTCGCCGGACCCGGTGCTGGAGAGCTTTTCCGGCGGCAACGGCCGGGCGATGCTCCTCGCGCTGTTCGGCGCCACCGCCGGTCAGGGAGTGGTCTGGTACACGGCGCAGTTCTACGCCTTCGTCTGGATGCAGAACACGCTCAAGGTCCCGCCCGCCACGGCGAGCGTGGTGGTGGCCGTGGCCCTGCTCTGCGCGATGCCGTTCTTCATCGTCGTCGGCCAGCTCTCCGACCTCATCGGCCGCAAGAAGCTCATCGTGCTCGGCAACCTGCTCGCCGCGGCGACCTTCTTCCCGCTCTTCCGGGCAATGGCCGCCGCGGCCTCCCCGCTCAACCCGGTGCTCCTCACCTTCCTCGTCTTTCTCCAGGTCCTGCTGGTGACGCTGGTCTACGGGCCCATCGCCGCCCTGCTGGTGGAGCAGTTCCCGGGGAGGGTGCGGTACACCGCCGCCTCGCTTCCCTACCACCTGGGAAATGGCTGGTTCGGCGGCAGCGTGCCGCTCGTCGCCAACTACCTCGTCGCCCGCAGCGGGAACATCTACTCCGGGCTGCTCTACCCCATCGCCGTGGCTGCCCTCAGCGGGCTGGTCGGGCTCATCTGGCTGCGCGAGACGCGCGAGACGCGCATCTGGGCGGAGGTCGTCCAGCGCCGGACGCCGACCGGCTCGGCGCCCCGGGTGTGATGGGTCCGACGGCCGTCGGCTTCCGGCTGGTCTGGGATGCGAACGCCCTCGATGCGCCCTGGGTGGTAGGCCCCGGCGTGTGCCTCCTCGTTCTGGCCGCCGCCTGCCTTCGCCTTCGCGCCCGCGCGTCGACCCGGGTGCGGCGCGCGTGCGGGGGAGCCGGCGCGCTCCTCGCTCTCGGCGCGGTGTGGTGGACGCTGGGCGGGCTCGGGGCCTGGCGCGCCGGGGTCGGGCGGCTGGCCACCGGGACGGCCAACTTCGTCGAGGGGACGGTGACCGAGCCGGTCCGGACTCGGGACGGACGGCTGGTCGCCTTTCGCGTCCAGGGCCTGCAGCTCCGGAGGGCGCCCGACGCCGCCCTCGCGCCCCTCCACGCCGCCCCCTGGCCAGCCCTCGCCCTCGGCGAGGGGCAGCACGTCCGGGTGTGGTTCTTCGACGATGACCTGCTCAGGCTCGAGTTGGCCGACCGCTGAGCCGGAGGAGGTGCGCGGAGGAGGTGCCCCGGAGGAGGTGCCAGAGGTTTTGCGGGGAGGAGGTGCCAGAGGTTTCGCGCGGAGGAGGTGCCGGGGAGGAGGTGCCAGAGGTTTCGCCAGTGGGCCCCGGGTCAGGCGCCCCGCCGGAGGTGCCAGAGGTTTGCCGGTGGGCCGGGAGGAGGTGCCAGAGGTTTCGCCAGTGGGCCCCGGGTCAGGCGCCCCGCCGGAGGTGCCCCGCCGGAGGTGCCAGAGGTTTTTGCCGGTGGGCCCCCGGGTCAGGCGCCGACCCTAAGCAGGTTTCCTGTAGCCCCCGGACCTGCCCAACCCATTGGAATGACTCGGGCTACCGGAATGCGCACACCAAAGGTTTCCTGCATCTCGTCGAAGCGCCTAATCACTTGAAATGCGAGCGCTTTCTCGTTTCCTACCCCTACAGGAAACCTGTCTAGGCTCCGCCGTGAAACCCGGGTGAGGTCCCGGGCCGACGCGTGACGGGGCGCCCGACTCAGTGGACGGCGGCCCTCACCGGAAGCCGCCGCAGGAGCGCGGCCTCGGCCTCGAGCAACGCCACCAGTCGGGGCCGGGCTGCGTCACCGTGGGCCCGCTCGGCCAGGCGGAGGAAGAGACGCTGGTGCCCGTCCTCGCTGCGCGCCAGCTCGGAGTAGAAGCGCCTCAGCTCGGGGTCAGGAACCCCAGACCCGAGCAGGGCCAGCCGCTCGCAGCTCCGGGCTTCGATGATCGCCGCCACCAGGAGCCGGTCGAGCTGTCGCTCGCGCGCCCCTGTCCGCACCAGGGACTGGAGACCCTGCGCGTAGGGATCCCCGGGGTCCCGACCGAGGACGAGCCCGCGCCGCTCGAGGATCTGGAGCACCTTCGCCAGGTGCGCCGACTCCTCGCGAGCCAGCCGGGCCATCTGGGCGGGCAGCCCCGGCACCTCCGGGTAAGCCTGCAGCAGCGAGAGCGCGTTGGCCGCCGCCTTCTTCTCGCAATGCGCGTGGTCGACGAGCACCGCATCGAGGTCCGCCAGCGCGGTGGCGAGCCAGTGCGGCGCGGTCCGGCACCGCAGAGCGACCCCCCCGTCCGGAGGCGTCGTCGGCTGCTGCCTTCGAGCGCTCATCCTCTGGCTCCTACCCGTCCAAACCGCGGCCGGCCAGCCCCCCGGCCCCCGGTTTCCTCCCGGGAGGCCGGGCGCCTCCGGTTCGTGCTATCGGTGTGGGGCGACGATGGAAGTTCCGCTCGAGCCGGGCGCGCTCAATTTTCGCTGGCTGCTCCGCCTCCGCTGGGGATCCGCACTCGGACAGCTGGCGCTCGTCCTCGGGGTCAATGCCGGCCTGGGCATCCGCCTGCCGCTCGGCCCGATGCTGGTGGTGGTCGGCCTCGAGCTGGCGAGCAATGCGCTCCTCACCCGCTGGGCGCGCTCCTCCCCGAAGACGCTGTCGTCCTCCACCGGAGCCGAGCGCGCCATCGCCTGGGTGATGGCCGCGGACTTCGTCTTCCTCACCATCCTCCTCGCCCTGAGCGGAGGACCGAACAACCCGTTCAGCGTGGTGTACCTGGTCAACGTGGCCCTGGCGGCGGTGATGCTCACGCCCGGCCGCACCTGGGCCCTGGTCGCGCTGGCGCTGGCCTGTTTCGGAGCGCTCTTCGTCAGCCCCTCGCTGCGCTGGCTGGATGCCCACGGGCTGTCGCACGCCCAGATGATGGAGCTCCACATCCGCGGGATGTGGGTGGCCTTCGGTGTAGCGGCGGCCTTCATCGTCGTCTTCGTCCAGCGCATCACCCGCGTCCTTTCCGAGCGGGATGCCGAGCTCGCCCGGGCCCGCGCCCAGGCCGCCCGCCGGGAGCGGCTGGCCTCCCTGGCCACCCTCGCCGCCGGGGCAGCGCACGAGCTCGGGACGCCGCTCTCCACCATCGCCCTCGTGGCCCGCGAGCTCGAGCGTCAGCTGACCGCCCATCCCGGTGCCGCGGCCGACGCGCGCCTGATCAGGGACGAGGTGGAACGGTGCCGGCACATCCTGGACGGAATGGCCTCGGACGCCGGGGCTCCGAGCGGGGAGGGCACCGGCGAAGAGCCCCTCTCCCGCGTGGTGGACGAGGCCCTGGATGGGCTTCCCGGCCGGGAACGGGTCCGGGTCGAGGCGCTCGGGGATCTGGCCCGTCGTGCTCCGCTGCCGGTCCGGGCCCTGGGCCGCTCGACGCAGGCGCTGGTGCGCAACGCCCTGCAGGCGTCGGGCGGCGGGGCCGAGGTCCTCCTCCGGGTGGAGGCCACCGCGGCCGCGCTGCGCCTCGAGGTGACCGACCGCGGCGCCGGAATCGCCCCGGAGGTGCTCCCGTTCGTGGGGGAGCCCTTCTTCACCACCCGGCAGCCGGGGACGGGGATGGGCCTCGGCGTGTTCCTCGCCCGGAGCCTCTCCGAGCAGCTCGGGGGGAGCTTCTCCCTCACCTCCACCCCAGGCGCCGGGACGAGCGCCGTGGTCCAGGTCCCGCTGGAGACACCATCGTGAGCGCGCCCTTCTCCATTCTCATCGTCGACGACGACGAGGTGTTCCGAAACCGGATGGCCCGGGCGCTCCGCGAGCGCGGGCACGAGGTCCGGACCGCGGCCAACGCCGACGAGGCGATGACCCTCGCCTCCGAGGAATCCCCCGAGTACGCGGTGGTGGACCTCAAGATGCCGGGCCGGAGCGGGCTCCACCTGGTCGCCGAGCTGAAGGCGCTCGACCCGGGCACCTCGGTGGTGGTCCTCACCGGCTACGGGAGCATCTCCACGGCGGTGGAGGCCGTCCGGCGCGGGGCAGCGCACTACGTGCCCAAGCCGGCCGACGCCGATGAGATCCTCTCCGCCCTCAACCGCGTCAGCGGAGAACCCGGGCCGGCGCCGGAGACGCCCACCACGCCCACCCTGGCCCGCGCCGAGTGGGAGCACATCCAGCGGGTGCTCGCCGACTGCGGGGGCAACATCTCCGAGGCGGCCCGCCGGCTGGGGCTCCACCGGAAGTCGCTCCAGCGGAAGCTGCACAAGTACCCGCCCGCGCGCTGAGCCCTCACCTCCAGGTCTGCAGCCCGAGGATGCCGGAGGCTCCGAGGTAGACGGCGACCAGCCCGCAGGCCAGGGCCACCGCGCGGGCGTGCCAGCGCACCCCGCGGCCGACGAAGCGGGAGCGGGGGCCGAAGGCGAGGAGCACCGACATCGCCGAGGCGAGGGCGAAGCCCAGCGTGCCGAGCATGAAGCCCGCCGACCAGGGCGTGGCCCGGCCGAAGCGCCGGAGGAAATCGTCCTCCGCGGCCGCCACCAGGGCTACCGAGCCGACGAGACAAAGCACGCTCAGGAGCGGGAAGGCGCGCACGGCGATGGCCGGTGCCCTCCGCAGCCGGCCGAAGAGCCAGCGGGGCACCCAGACCAGGGCGAAGAGCAGCGCGCTGGCCATCGCCATGAGACAGAGGACGAGCAGCCCTGTGCGGAGCCAGATGAGCGGGGAGGCGACGCGGGCCATCGAGGCGAACCCCAGGGCGACCTTCCTCCCCTCCTGGGTGTCGAGCAGGGCCACGGTGGCCGCCGGCTCCTCCTTCTCCCGGTAGAGGCGGTCGGTGACGGCCAGGTACTCCTTCTTCTTTCCGAAGAGCGTGCGGGTGGTGAGCCCTTCCTCGCCGAGGCGGACGTGCAGGGGGCCGAGGATGCGGTCCAGGAAGCGGAGGCGCTCCATACGCGGGCTGTCGTTCACGTACCAGCCGGTGAAGGCGCGCCTCGTCTCCGGGGAGACCCGGGAAGGGGGCGGCGGCGTCGACCGGGTCACGTTGCGGGTGAGGGTGTTGAGCACCAGGAAGTTGATGTTCTTCATCGCCTCCCCGCTCCCGGAGTTGATGAGGATCACCCACCCCACACCGACCTCGGGGAGGTAGGCCACCCGGGCCAGTCCTCCTTCCACGCCGCCGTCGTGACCACGGACCACGAAGCCGCCCTTCACCGTGGCGTAGTTGCCGAGCCCGTAGCCGAGGCGCAGACCGGCCCGAGCCGCGTCGGTCGTCTCGGGAACCTCCATCCGGTCGATGCTCTTCTCGGAGACGAGTCGCGCCCCGTCGAGGCTCCCCCGGTTGAGGTACATGCGGACGTAGCGCCCCATCTCGCGCGCCGAGGCGCTGACCGATCCGGCGGGCCGCATGAGGACGTGCCAGTACGGGTAGGGTGTCACCCCGTCCGGGTGGTAGAGCGTCGCCCCGAGCCGCTTCACGGTGTCGTTTTCCAGGAAGGTCGCGGTGGGCATCCCCAGGGGGTCGAAGATGCGGCGCTGCACGAAGTCCTCGAAGGGGATGCCGGTGAGGCGCTCCACCGCGCGGGCGGCGAGGGGCGGTCCGGAGTTGCAGTAGGCCATCCGCGTCCCCGGGCGCCAGCGCGAGACGCGCGAGCCGGGCGCGTAGGCCAGCCCCTCGGTGAGGCTGAGCGGCTTCGGGTCGCTGCTGGCGTACTCGCGGAAGCTCCAGTCGTCGAAGCCGGTGGTGTGCTCGAGGAGGTGCACCACCCGAACCGGATCGGTCGCCTCCCAGCGGTTCTCGAAGAAGACGTCCGGGACGAGAGGGCGCAGCGGATCCTCGAGGCGGAGCTTCCCCTCCTCCACCAGCATCAGCACCGACAGGGCGACCAGCCCCTTGGTCACCGAGCCGATGCGGAAGAGCGTGTCCGGCGTGGCCGCCCGGCCGGTGGCCACGTCGGCCAGGCCGAGCCCGGCCTCCCACACCACGCCGTCCCGGGAGACGAGGGCGATGCCCGCCCCCGGCGTCTTCGTCTCCTCGAGGACCTGCCCGATGTCCTTCTCCAGCTCGGCCAGGCTTCCGGGAACGACCTTCTCCCAGTCCTTGGGGGCCTCCTTCGCCTCGGCCGGGACCAGGGCCGGCGCGGCGGCGCAGAGAAGGCTGGCCACGAGGGCGGTGCGCGTTCGGGGCATGGGCGGCGCCTGCCCAACGCCCGGCCGGAGGGGCGATTGCGCCGGCTGGCGGCAAACCCTAGACCCTGGCCTCCAGCCACGCACGCACCTCTCCGTCCTCGACCCGGATGGGAGCGCGCGGGAGCACGCCCAGCGAGAAGCGGGGAACGAGGTCCGAGGCGCGCTGCGGGCCGCCCTCCCCGAGTCCGGCCCAGCGCGCGAGCAACCCTACCACCCGCTCCGGAGGGACCCCGGCCCGGCGCAGCTCGGTCAGCGTGGGCGGACCATTCCGCTTGGCCAGCCGCTTGCCGTCCGCTCCCACCAGCAGCGGCACGTGGGCGTGGACCGGCGGCGGCAGGTCCAGGGCCCGGGCGAGCTGGAGCTGGCGCGGCGTGGAGTCGAGCAGGTCGGCTCCGCGCAGGACGCGGTCGATGCCCATCTCGGCATCGTCGACCACCACCGCGAGCTGGTAGCTGGCCACGCCGTCGTTGCGGCGGACGACGAAGTCGCCCACCTCGGCCTGGACGTCCTGGGCGGTCGGCCCGAGGACGGCGTCCTGGAACGTCTCCACGCCGGGCACGGTCCGGAAGCGGAGCGCCGGGGTGCGGGTCCGGCTTCGCTCGGCCACCTGGACGCTGTCGAGCGCGGCGCAGGTGCCCGGGTAGACCGGCCCGTCGTCCGCCCGGCCGTGCGGAGCGCTCGCCGCCCGGGCCACCTCGGCGCGGCTGCAGAAGCACGGGTAGACCCGGCCGTGGCGGAGCAGGCGGTCGAGGGCGGCAACGTAGAGCTCGCCCCGCTCCCTCTGGAAGACCACCGGCCCGTCGAAGTCCAGCCCCAGCCAGTCCAGGTCCCGCCGCAGCGCTTCGACATGCTCCGGACGGCAGCGCGCGGCATCGAGGTCCTCGATGCGCAGGGCAAAGTGCCCGCCCTCGGCCCGCGCCCACAGCCAGCCGAGGAGGGCCGCCCAGGCGTTGCCCAGGTGCAGCGGTCCGGTGGGGCTGGGGGCGAAGCGACCCCGGGACGCCCCTGGGCTAAAGGTGCCGGCCATGCGCTTTCTTCACTGCTCCGACGTCCACATCACCGACGACTATGCCGCACGCCAGCTCCTGCGGCTCGGGTGGCGCCGGTGGATTGCCCTGGCCGAGCTCCGCATCGGTGGGCGGGCGCGGCGCTTCGCCCAGGCGGAGGCGGTCCTGACCCGCATCGCCAGGGACGCCGAGGCGCTCGGCATCGACCACCTCATCGTCTCCGGGGACCTCACCGCCTACTCCATGCCCGACGAGTTCACCCGCGCCCGGAGCGCGCTCCGCCCCTGGGCGGAGGACCCGTCCCGGGCGAGCGTCGTCCCCGGCAACCACGACCGCTACACCCCGGGGTCGCTGCGCAGCCGGCGATTCGAGCGCTGCTTCGGGCACCTCCTCGCCTCCGACCTGGCCGAGTACGCGGCCGAGGACGGCTTCCCGGTGGTGCGCCTGCTCGGGGCGGAGGACGCGGTGGTCGGCCTCTGCTCGGCGCGGGTCCCGCGCTTCCCGGGGATGTCCTTCGGAGTCATCGGCCGGCTGCAGCTCGAGGCGCTGGAGCGGCTGCTCAAGGACGCGCGACTCCGGGACCGGGCGGTGCTGGTGGTGGTGCACCATGCGCCCTACAAGGCCAACGGCCGGCCGGACCGGCTCTCGCACGGGCTGGTGGACGCCGAAGATTTGCTCTCGCTGCTTCCCGGCCCGCGCTTCGCCGTGCTCCACGGGCACATCCACCACCGCTTCCACCACCCGGCCACCGCCGGCCGCCCGCACATCCTCGGCGCAGGCTCCTCGACCGAGTCGGGGGACGAGGGCTACTGGGTCCTCGAGACCGCCCAGGGCCGCATCGGGTCCATCCGGGCGCTGCGACCCGGACGGGTCACGCCTTGAGGAGGGGGAGATAGGGGCGCACGAAGTGCACCCAGCCGCGGGCGTCCACCTCCACCTGCCAGCGCGGGTAGACGAGCAGGGGACGCGAGCTGTCGAGGAAGGCGGCCAGCAGGGCGGCCGCGCCCATCGGGTCCAGCGCCGGACCCCGGAAGGCGACATGGAGGAGCGGCCCCAGCCGCTCGCTCACGTCCACCGAGGCCACCACCCGGGTGTGGCCGACCCGTCGCTGCAGGCTCGCCGGCCGCGCGGAGAGCGCCTCGCCCGGTGCGACGCCCACCCAGTTGGTCGGGTCGAGCGCCTCGGCGACCAGCTCGCGCCCCGCCTCCTTCCAGCTCGTGTGGACCGGCACCGGCTGCATTGCACCCTCCGCCATCCCTCACTCGGCGGGTCGGACGCAAGCCGGGTCCGCCTCCTGGGCCGGCGCCGTGCCGCGAGGCGCCTTGACTTCCCCCCGGCCCCTCGTCAGGCGGCGAGGAGACGGGCTGCCATCTCGCGGGCAGACCGGACGCAGTCCGCCACCCCCGCCCCGCGGTAGGCGTTGCCGGTGAGCCACAGCCCGGGCCGGCGCGCGGCGAGGGCCTCGACCCGCTCCAGCCGCCGCGCGTGGCCGACCTCGTACTGAGGGATGGCCCGGGGCCAGCGGAAGACCTCGGTCAGCGTCGGCTCCCGCTCCACCCCGAGCAGCGCCCGGAGCTCGGCGCGGGCGGCGGCCACCAGGGCGTTGTCGTCCCGGGCAAGGAGGTCCGGGCGGTGGGCGCCGCCGAGGAGCACGGTGAGCAGCGTGCCGCCACCCGGGGCCCGAAAGGGAAACGCCGAGGAGGCATAGAGGACGCCGAGGATGTCCCGCCGCTCGCCGGAGGGGACGAGGAAGCCGAACCCCTCCGGATCCGGCGCCAGCGGCGGCCGGAAGCCGAGGTGCACCACCGCCACGCCGGTGTAGGGGAAGGCGTCGAGCGCCTCGGCCAGCTCGGCGTCCAGGGGACGCAAGAGCTTGGCCGCCTCGAAGGTCGGCACTGCCAGCACCACCCGCGGAGCCTCGAGCGTGCCCCGGGGCGTGGCCACGGACCAGGTCCCACCCCGGTCCTGGAGCGACAGGGCCGGGCTCCCGAGCCATACCCGTTCCCCGAGGGCCCGGGCCAGCGCCCGGCCGAGGCCCCCCAGCCCTCCCTCCATCGAGGTGAGCACCGTCGTCGGCCCCATGGCTGCCGCCATCCGCCGGCTCCGGAGGGCGCCGAGGAGGAGGCTCCGGTGTGCCCGCTCCAGGGCCACCAGCCGGGGAAAGGCCGAGGCCGCACTCAGCTTCTCGAGGTCCCCGGCCCAGATGCCGGTCTGCACCGCGTCGATGAGCGTGGAGGTGACGGTGCGCCCCAGGTGTCGCCGGGCGAAGTCTCCGAGCGACTCGTCCACGCCGGGGGGGCCGCGCCGGCTGAACGGCTCGAGCAGAAGGCGCAGCTTGGAGCTCCACGAAAGCACGTCCGAGCCGAGCAGGGCCGGCGGCGAGCCGGGAAGCTCGCGCGGGCGGCCTCCGAGCACCACCGCCCGGCGCCGGGCACGGTCCGAGGCGGGGCGGAGCTGCAGGCCCACCGACTCCGCCAGCTCGCGCACCGCCCCCTCCCGGTCGAGGACGCTGTTCGGGCCGGTCTCGAGCAGAAAGCCGTCGCGCTCCACGGTCCGGGCGGTGCCTCCCGGGTCCTCCGCCGTCTCGAGCACCGTCACTGGGACGCCGCCCCGGTGCAGGTGCACGGCCAGGGCCAGCCCGGAGATGCCTCCGCCCACCACCACCGTCGCCTGCCTGTCAGCCATGTCGCGCCGGCTCGGCCTCGTTCGGGCTCTACGGGTAGAGGAGCTGCACCGACCACGCCCCGTCGGGCGCCGTCCGCTGGAAGAGCTCCCGCTCGTGCAGCCGGTCGTCGCGGCCGGTCCAGAACTCGATGCGCGACGGCACGAGCCGGTAGCCCGACCAGTGCGGGGGGCGGGGCACCGGGCGGTCCCGGAAACGCGCCTCCACCTCCGCGACGCGCGCCTCGAGCGCCGCCCGCGCCGGAAGCGGCGCGCTCTGGTCGGAGGCCCAGGCGCCCACCTGCGCCCCCCGCGGCCGGCTGGCGAAGTAGGCGTCCGCCTCGGACGCGGCCACCGGCGTCACGCGGCCCTCGATGCGCACCTGACGGCCGAGTGGACGGAGGTGGAAGGTCAGGGCGGCGAGCGGGTTGCCCGCCAGCTCGCGGCCCTTCCGCGACTGGGTGTTGGTGTAGAAGATGAACCCTCCGGCGTCGAAGCCCTTGAGGAGCACGACCCGCGCGCTGGGGGCGCCGTCCGGCCCGACGGTGGAGAGGACCATGGCATTGGGGTCGACGGGGATGGCCTTCTCCGCCTCGGTGTACCAGGCGGCGAACCGGAGGAAGGGGTCGTTCTCCATCGGCCCCATCCTAACCCTGGGCCCGGCGGCGCGAGGCGCCTGGCTTCGAACTGTGCTCCTCCTCGACGAAGAAGGTTGACGCCGGGCCCGCGCTGGGGCGACGTCCCTCTCCGCCGTGCGCATCCTCTTCCTCGCCTCCGAGGTGGCGCCCTTCAGCAAGACGGGAGGCCTGGGCGACGTGGCCAAGTCGCTTCCCGCCGCCCTGGCGCGAGCGGGCCACGAGGTACGGGTGGTGACCCCGCTCTACGCCTCGGTGAGGGGGAACCTCTCCCCGACGGATCAGGTTGTCCGGCTCCGCTTTCCGTTCGGCGAGGAGCGGGCCGGGCTGGCCGTGGCCCGTGCCGGGCCGGGCCACGAGGTGTGGTTCATCGACCACCCCGGGTACTTCGGCCGGCCCAGCCTCTACGGCACGGCCTGGGACGAGCACCGCCGCTTCGGCTTCTTCTCCGTGGCCGCGCTCCAGGCTGCCCAGCGGATGGGCTTCGCCCCGGACATCGTCCACCTCAACGACTGGCAGACCGGGCCCGCGGCGGTGGCGCTGCGCGGAGGCTTCGCCCCCACCGCGCTGGGGGCGTCCCGGAGCGTCTTCACCATCCATAACCTCGCCTACCAGGGCAACTTCCCCAAGTCTGTGATGGCCGACCTGGGGCTGCCCTGGGAGTGGTTCCACGCCGACGGGCTGGAGTTCTACGACACGGTCAACTTCATGAAGGCGGGCATCGCCTTCTCCGATGCGCTGACCACGGTCAGCCCGCGCTACGCGCAGGAGATCCAGACGCAAGGGTTCGGGTGCATGCTGGAGGGCATCCTCCGGGCCCGCGCCGACCGGCTGACCGGCATCCTCAACGGCATCGACGACGAGGAGTGGGACCCGGCCCACGACCCGCTCCTCCCCGCTCGGTACGACGCCCGGGACTTCTCGGGCAAGGCGGTGTGCAAGGCCGATCTCCGCCGGCGCTTCGGGCTCCCTCACCCCGACCAGATGTCGCCGCGCCCGCTCTTCGCCAGCGTGGGGCGCCTCGCCCCCCAGAAGGGGGTGGACCTCCTGCTCGAGGCGCTTCCCTTCATGCTCCTGCGCAGCGATCTGGAGGTGGTCCTCCTGGGAAGCGGCGAGTCGCGGTACGAGCATGGCCTCCGAGCGCTGGCCGACCGCTTCCCGGGGCGGGTCGGGCTCCAGATCGGGTTCGACACCGCGCTCTCGCACCGCATGGAGGCCGGCGCGGATTTCTTCCTCATGCCCTCGCAGTACGAGCCGTGCGGCCTGAACCAGATGTACTCCCTGCGCTACGGGACGCCTCCTGTGGTGCGGGCCACCGGAGGCCTGGACGACTCGGTCCGCGACGCGGCGCTCCCGGGCGGCGACGGTTTCAAGTTCGTCCACTTCCAGGCCGATGCGCTGGCCTGGGCGATGGGACGGGCGCTGGCGGTGTGGCGCTCCCCCGAGGTCCTGGACGGGATGCGTCGCCGGGGGATGTCACGCGACTTCTCCTGGCGAGCCTCGGCCGAGCGCTACCGGCAGCTTTACCAGTCGCTCCTCGCCCGGCCGCCGTCCTGACCGGTCACAGGATCTGGAGGAAGCGGATGTCGAGCCGGACCGGGTTGTCCGGGGTGTTGCCCTTGATCTGGTCGCAGAGCGCGCCCTGGAAGACGATCTGGTTGGTGGCCGAAGCGTAATCCCAGGTGTCGGGTCCCCGGAGGTAGGGCGTCCCGTTCAGCACCACGCTGATGAGCTGCGGGTCGGAAGGGACGTCGACCAGGTTGTACTTGCAGGTTTCCTGGGTGAGCGTGGTGCCGATCTCGGCCAGGGCCGCGGCCAGCGCCGGACCGTCGGTGGCCTGGTAGTACTGCTTGCTGCACAGCCCGGTGGCCAGCACGCAGTCGTTCCCCGGTCCGCAGCTCTGGTTGGTGTTCGGGCACTTGCGGACGAAGCCCCCCGCCTCGGCCATCGCCTCGAGGGTCGGCGGCGCGACGCCGCAGGTGACGTCGCCTCCGAAGCCGATGACGATGGTCTTGATGCCGCGGTCGCTGCGCAGGGCGGTGATGTCTCCGGTCACGTCCGGATCGAGGCAGCTGCTCTGGGGAGAACAAGGGGTGACGGGGGTGCATCCGTCGCTCTGGACGTTCGAGCAGGTGCAGCTGCCGGCCACGGCGGTGGCGCTGCAGTTGGGGAGGCCGTCGGTGAGGAGGAGGACGAACGCGTCCCGGCGGGGGTCGGAGCTGTCGGCGACCTGGTCCGGGTTGTCGTGGAAGAAGCGGATGCTTCCCGCGGTGGGGGTGCTGCCGCCCGGCGTGAGCGTCTGGAGCTGGGTGTTGGCCGCCGCCGCGGCGGCCTGCAGGACGGCGTCGGCGTCCCCGGCGCTTCCGGGCGGCACCGGGCTGAGGACGTCGGCGGGAGAGGTCGGTGTGCAGGAGCCGGAGGTGGAGGGGAAACGCGAGATGCCCACCCGTGCCACCGTCGGGTCGTTGGTGAGGAACGCCCCCATCACGTTCTTCGCCGTCTGCATCTTGGTCAACCCGGAGGGCAGCGTGTCGCCCATCGATCCCGACTTGTCGACGAGCAACATCATGTTCGGCTTGGCCTGGTTGAAGGCCAGCGGGACGCTGCGCGCGTCCTGGGCGATGGCGGCGGGAGTGACCGGCTCGAAGTCGTAGACCTGACAGCCGGCAACCAGCGCGGCTCCGAGGGCGAGGTGGAGGGGAAGTCGGGCTCTGAGCATGTGAGGGGGTGGAGAGGAGAGACGAAAGCACAATGTGCCAGACCGCCGGCGCGCCGCCCATGTGGGTGTAGCGGATCAGTCTGGGCTGGAAGGTTGCAATGTCGGGGAAACTTCCTCGCCTCGTCGGACGTAGGATGAGAGCAAAGCGTGGCCCCGCAACAGCCCCACCCCGTTGACGAAAGTGAGCCGGCGACCGGTGCACGGTCGGTGTGGATGCTCCGCACCTTGCGTGCGGCGGTGGCCCGGGCCTGCCCGCGGGACCTGGCCTCCCAGCGCGAGGACCTGGTCCAGGTGGCGCTGCTCCGGATTCTGGAGCGCGAACGCGCTGATGAGCAGAACCAGGTCCGCACCGCGTCTTATCTGTGGCGGGTGGCCTTCAGCGTCACCGCCGACGAGCTGCGCAGGCGCCGGAGCGAGGCCGGCCGAACGCAGGAGTCCACCATGCCTCAAGAGGAGACGCACCAGGGGAGCATGCCCGGGCCGGAGCTCGGGCTGGGGATCCGGGATTGCCTCTCGCAGCTTGCCGAGCCGCGCCGGCTGGTGGTCCTCCTCCACCTCCAGGGGTTCCGCGCCGACGAGGTGACCCGCGTCCTCCACCGGGATCTCAAGGCGGTGCAGAACCTCACCTACCGGGGGCTGGCCGACCTGCGGCTGTGCCTCGTCCGAAAGGGGCTCGCCCGATGAGCGACGCCGAGCTGGAGGCGCTGCGGGCCGCCTGGGCCGCCCTCCCGCCTTCGGAGCGCCCGCGGGGCTGCACTCCGCCCGACGACATCTGGGAGGCGGTGGCCGGACAGCGGACCGAGGAGGAGGTCCGCGCCATGCTCGAGCACAGCCTGCTCTGCGCGGACTGCGCCGCGCTGTGGCGCCTGGCCCGCGAGCTGGCCGTCCCGGCCGGAATCGGCGCTGCGGAGGCGGCCGCGCCTCCGGTTCACTTTCTCCGGCGCGCCCGCTGGGTGGCGGGGGCCGGGGCCCTGGCCGCCGCGGCGGTGCTCGCCGTGGCCCTCGTCCCGCGGCTGACCGCCCGCCACGAGCCCCCCGTGGTCCGCGGCGGGGAGGCGGAGGGCCTCCGCCCCGTGCCGGGGATGGCCAGCCTGCTCCGGGCGCACCCGGTGCTCCGCTGGACGGGAGCGCCGGAGGGCAGCCGCTACACGGTCACCGTGTCCACCGCCGACCTGACCGTGCTCTTCCGCAAGAGCGGCCTGTCCACGCCCGAGGTGGATCTTCCCCCGGGAACGCTGGCCGGGGTGCCGAGCGGAGCAGAGGTGGTGTGGCGGGTGGAAGCGACACTCCCCGACGGCAGGCGGATGACCTCGCGCGCCGTGCTCAGCCGGGTGGAGTGATGCTGGCCACGAGCGGGTGCACGACGCCGCGTTCTGCGCAGAGCGTCGGCGCAGCGCTGGGCTGGCGGCGATCGCGGCGTGGGCGGTAGTCTCCTCGGTCCCTGCAAGGAGCTGAGCCAGGCATGCTGTGGTGGCTGTGGATTCTCCTCGGGCTCGGACTCTTGAGCTTCGAGCTGCTCACGCCGGGCGGCTTCTTCGCGCTTTTCTTCGGGCTGTCGGCGCTCCTGGTGGGGGCGCTGGT
>Ga0335083_10005316_pt1 | contig 16254 bp, 15 predicted proteins | sample Lox_Sample_42_FD_206716 | JGI IMG/M metagenome (GOLD analysis project Ga0335083, IMG submission 206716) | Soil microbial communities from Loxahatchee National Wildlife Refuge, Florida, United States - Lox_Sample_4.2 | ecosystem: Environmental > Terrestrial > Soil > Wetlands | place: USA... | reverse complement strand
AAAGGTCTTCTTCGCCTCGGCGATGATGCCGGGAATGGCGGCGCGGTCGCCGAGATTGGCGGCGATCGCGACGCATTTCCGGCCGTGCGCGGCGACCTGTTTGCGCGTGTCGTCAGCCGGCAGGATGTCCACGGCGACGATGTCGGCGCCGGCCTCGGCCAGGGCGAGCGCCATGCCCTGCCCCAGCCCGCGGGCGGCGCCGGTGACGATGGCGGTTTTTCCGTTCAGTTTAAAGCTGTCGAGGACAGAGCTCATGGTGGTGATGGATTGAAAGACGGAAGAAGGACGGCGCTCAGCGCAGCGCGGCCAGCGGCGCGGGATCCATGTCGGAGAAGACCTGGTTGTCGCCGCCCATGGCCCAGACGAAGCGGTAGGCGCCGGTACCGGCGCCGCAGTGGATTGACCAGGCGGGCGAGAGCACGGCCTCGCGGTCGCGCACGATGAGGTGGCGCGTGGCTTTGGGCTCGCCCATGAGGTGGACGACGACGTCGCTGCCGAGGTCGAAGTAAAGGTAGATCTCGGTGCGCCGGCTGTGGGTGTGCGGCGGCATGGTGTTCCAGACGCTGCCGGGCTCGAACTCGGTGAAGCCCATGACCAGCTGGCAGCTTTTGATGCCGTCGAGATGGATGAGCTTGTTGATGCGGCGGCGGTTGGCCTTGGCCGGGTCGCCGATCGGATCGGTCTTCACGTCCGCGCGGCGCACGACGGCGGTGGGATGCTTCGCATGCGCCGGCGTGCTGATGAAATAAAACTGCGCCTGGCCGGCGGCGCCGTTTTCGAAAGTCACGTCCTTCTCGCCGAGCCCGATGTAGAGGCAGTCGAGCGTGCCGAGCTCATGCCGGGCGCCGCCAACGCGCACCGCGCCGGGCGCACCGAGGTTGAGGATGCCGATTTCACGGCGTTCGAGAAAAAAGTCCGTGCCGGTCTCCTCCTTGCTGCCCGGCAGCGTGAGCGGTGCCGAGGCCGGCACGGCGCCGCCGACGATCATGCGGTCAAGGTCGGTGTAATGCGCGGTGAGCTGGCCGGGTTGAAACAGGCCGCCGATGAGAAAATAATCGCGGAGTTTTTCCGTGGAGAGCGTGCCGGTCTCCGCGGGGCTGGGGAAATAATGCAGTTTCATGGTGGAGCAAAAGCGGGCCGCGCCGGGCTCACGGCGCGGCGCCGAAGGAAACCTTGAGCGGCGACTGGGCGCGCTCGACCGCCGCCGCGACATAGGAGCTCCAGTCATCCTTTGCGGCAAAATCGCCGCTTTTGTCCCAGCACGCGCCGAGGAAATAATGCAGCGGCTGGCCGGACTTCACATTCGCGAGCAGAAGATGGTTGAGCCCGTCCTCGGCGAAGCCGGCGAAAGCGTCGGGGTCGACCGCGACGGCGCAGCCGATGGAGGCGCGGGGATATTTTTCCCACACGGTCAGCCAGCTTTCCTTTTCATCGGACTGCTTGGTCAGATCGGAGGCGGCTTTGGGATGCTTGCCGAGGCCGAGGGCCACGGTAAGCGTTTCGTGGCCCTGGAAGGTGAACGTGCTGGTGACGTCGTCGAGGTTGTGCCCGGCGTCGACGATGAAGTGCTTGGTCTCCGCAACCATGACGCCGTTGCCCGCGTCCCACGGCTCGTAGGTCAGCTCGAACACGACCCGGACCGGACCGTTGGCGAGGACTTTCCAGGTTTTCCAGTTGTGCGAAACGTGCAGCGCCTTGCCGTCCCAGATGCCGGTGCCGCCGTCGCCGCGGGAGGTGCCGACGTCATACATGTCAAGCCCCTCGCCGGTGTCCTCGTGGTAGTGGCCCATCAAATACCAGCGGTCCACGATCGGGTAGCGCACGCGCTTGGCCCACACGTCCACGCCGCTGCTGACCATCTGGTCCTTACCGGCGACAGGGGTTTCGAGGGCCTGGCCGTAGATGCGGTGGGCAATGCGGTCATTTTCCCAGGCGAAGTCGTCGAACCGCTCCGGCACGTAGCGCGCGAAAACCTTGGCCGGAAACGGCGGAATGGGCGCGTCGGTCTTTTCGATGGTGAAGGTGGCGGTGTGCTCGCCGGCCGCGAAATCGTGCTGGAAAATGAGGCTCTGGTAATAATCGCGGCGCTCCTCGGGGCGGAAATTGATCAACTGGTCGGGCACAAGCGCGCCGCCGGCGTCCTTCACCGCGATGTGGCTGGGCAGCGTGTGGGGCGGGAGGCGGCCGGCGATTTCGCCCCACGGCACGACGATGACCTCGGCCGGGCGGGCGATGTCGAGATCGTTGGTCACCGTGACCGTGAACTTGTCCACGGCGGCGCGCAGGCCGGCAACGGACGCGAGGGCAAAAAGGACGAGGAGGGCGCGGGGGGGAGTTTTCATGGCAAAGGGAATCATTGCTAGCAAAGCGGCCGGCGCGCACGCAACCAATCAAATCAATCTTTTCGCCGGCGAAAAAGCGGACGGTCCTCCCCGCCCGGCGCGTCTGGCCCGTCCGCTGGCGGCGCGGGCGGGCGGCCGACCGACACGGCGGCCGCTCCGAGCACGGCGAGCCCGGCGCACCAAAGGACGAACCAGTCGCCGTGCAGCGTGTAATAGCTCTGACGGCCGATCCAGCGCGCGTCGCGCGTCACCTCCACCGTCTGCGTGCCGCGAAAATAAATCGTGCCGTCGGGGGCGGCCGGGTCGGTGGTCGGCTGTCCGTCGGCGCCGCGCTGGAGCACGGCGCGGACCGCGCCGAATTCGTCGATCCAGCCGCTCCAGCCGGCGTTGCCGCAACGCAGGACCGGCCGGCGCGTTTCCACTGCGCGCAAAACCGAATGCGCCGCGTGCTGGTAGGCCGCCCCGCCCTCGCCAAACCAGGCGTTGTTGGTCAGGACCACGAGCGCATCGGCGCCGGCCAGCGCGTTGTCCCGCGCCAGATCGGGAAAAGTGTCCTCATAACAAATCAGCGGGCCGAAGGTGAGCGTACGGTCGCCGCAGTTGACCGTGAGCATCTGGGCCGCCCGCCCGCGCGAGTAATCGTCGTCGCCGACCGGGACGATTTTCTTCAGCCAGCCCAGCAGCGGCCGCAGCGGGACGAATTCGCCGAAGGGCACGAGCTTGCGTTTCGCGTAATAAGCCGGCTGCAGGCCGGCCGAGGGGTCGACCACGAAGGCGGCGTTGTACCAGGCCTCGTCGGGCCGGCCGCCGTGTTCGATCGCGTCGGAACCGAGCACGAGCGGCACGTGCGCCTTGCGCACCAGCCCTTCGACCCAGGCGCGGACGTTTTCGTCGCCGTGCACCGCCCAGGGCGTCGTCGCTTCCGGCCAGAGGATGACGTCGGGATCGCTGGCCGCGGCGGCGAGCGTGGCTTTCTCCAGCACTTCGAGAATGGCCGGGCCGCGGGCCGGGTCCCATTTCACCGCCTGGGGGATGTCCGGCTGGACAAACGCCACGCGCGCCAGCGGCCGCGCGAACCCGCCGCGGTTGAACGTCTCGCTCAGCGGCAGCATGGTCGCGAACATCAGCAGGATCAGGGCGAACATGAACTCCGGCGGCCGGCGGCGCAGGCTGGGCGTGCCCTCGCGCAGCGCGTGATGAAACCAGGTGGCAAAACCCAGGTTGAAAACGATGAGGACAAACGACACGCCCCACGCGCCGGTGTAGGCCGCGATCTGCAGCACGGCGCTGCGCTGCCACTGGCTCGCCGCCAGCGGCAGCCAGGGAAATCCGCCGAGAAACCAGCTGCGCGTCCATTCGATCACCACCCACAGGCCCGCCAGCCCGAGCATCGCGAGCAGCCGCGCCAGCACCTGCCGGCCGCGCATCCGCGGCAGCAGCCACCACGCGCCGAGAAACCACAGCCCCGTCCACACGCCGACAAACGGCCCGAGCAGGAGCAGGCCGAGCCACGTCACATGGTGCAGCCAGCCGAGGAGGATGGTCCACGCCACGGCCTGGCCGCCGAGCACGACGGCGGCGAAAAGCTTGAAGCCCGGCCGCTCGTAAGCCCAGAAAATCGCCGGCACCGCAAAAGCATAGGCGAACTCGGGCACGTTGCAGGGCGGAAACGACAGCACCGTGAGCAGCGCCGTGCCGAACCCCGCCGCCACCGCGCAGACGAGCGCGAGGTTCTGCTCCCAAAACGACGGCGGCTGCTCGGCATAGGGATCGTAAGGCGGCAGGTCGGGCATGGCGGGAAGGAAGTTTGCGCCCAAGGCATCGCCGCACTCAAACCGAATCGAGCCGCGCCAGCGCGGCCGGGAGTTCGGCGATGCCGCCGAGCGGGACGAAGCGCGGATGATTCACCGGCGCGCGCACCGCGCGCTCGTGCTCCCACATCAGCTCGTGGGGCACGTGCGCGGCCGCGCCGCCCAGCTCGAGCACGGGCAGGATGTCGGACTTGAGCGAGTTGCCGACCATCAAAAATTCCGCGGGCGCGACGCCGTGCTCACGGAGGATGCGCGCGTAGGCCGCGCCGTCCTTTTCGCTCAGGATTTCGACGGCGCGGAAATGCGGCGCAAGGCCGGAGTCGGCCATTTTGCGCTCCTGGTCGCGCAGGTCGCCCTTGGTGATGACGAGCAGCGTGTGGGTGGCGGCAAGCGCGGCGACGGTCTCGCGCACGCCGGGCAGGAGCTCGACCGGATGGGCGAGCATTTGCTTCGCCAGCTCGATGATCTGCCGGATCTCGTCGGCGGCGATGCGGCCGTCGGTCAGGCGGATACCGGTCTCGATCGCGCTGAGGGCGAAGCCCTTGATGCCGTAGCCGTAGAGCGCGAGGTTCTGCATCTCCGTCGCATAAAGCTCCCGCTCGACCGCGGCGGGATTGTGATAACGGCCGAGGAGGGCGCGGTAGTGCGCATGGGCCTGCTCGAAAATCCGCTCGTTGTGCCAGAGCGTGTCGTCGGCATCGAAGCCGATGGTGGTGATCATGGCACCGCGCCGCGGCTCAGGCGCCGTGGCAATGCTTGTATTTTTTGCCGCTGCCGCACGGGCAGGGATCGTTGCGGCCGACTTTCGGGAATTCGCGGCGGATGGTGACGGTGGGCAGCCTGATCTCCGGCTCGCCGTTGGGCGGCGGCTCGGCCACGGCGGTGGCGCCGCCGCCGGTGGTGGTCATGCGCACGCTGGGTTGCGACGCGGGGCCGGCCGCCGGCGCATCCTCCGGGCCGACCGCGCGGGCGGTGCGGCTGAGCATGGCGAGCATGTTTTCAAAGGACTGGAGGTTGGTCGTGCTGCGGAAGAGCCCGGTGCAGATCTGCAGGCGGACATTGTTCATCAGCTCCTCGAAATAGGTGTAGGCTTCGTTCTTGTATTCAACCAGCGGATCCTTCTGGCCGTAGCTGCGCAGAAAAATGCTCTTGCGCAGGTCCTCCATCTCGGTGAGGTGCTCCTGCCAGTAGTGGTCGATGGCGTTGATCACGACGTAGCGCTCGATGCCGCCCAGGGCCTGGGGCGACTCGACCGACTCCTTCACCGCGTAGGCTTTTTTGACGCGTTCGAGCAATTTTTTGGCGAGCGTATCGATATCCCCCCCGGCCAGATCGGCGGTTTTGAGGCCGATGGGGAAGTGCGAATTGACCCAGCCGACGAAGCTCTCGACGGCGGCGGCACTGGCGGCGGTTTTGTCGCCATAGCCGGCGGCCTCGAGGCGGGTGACCAGCTCCTCCTCGATCTGCTCGAAAATGATGTCCTTGGGCCGCTCGGCGTGGATGGCGGCGTTGCGGATGCCGTAGACCACCTCGCGCTGCTTGTTGAGGACGTCGTCGTACTGGAGCAGGCGCTTGCGCGCGGAGAAATTCTGCTGCTCGACTTTTTTCTGCGCGCTCTCAATGGAGCGGTTGAGCCAGGGATGCTCGAGCTCCTCGCCCTCCTTCATCGTGCCCTCCATCAGGCGGGAGGCGAGGTTGCCCTGGAGGAAAAGGCGGAGCAGCTGGTCCTCGAGGCTGAGGAAGAACTTCGTCAGGCCGGGGTCGCCCTGGCGCGAGCAGCGGCCGCGGAGCTGGCGGTCGATGCGGCGCGACTCGTGGCGCTCGGTGCCGACGACGTAGAGGCCGCCGAGCTCGCGCACCCCCTCGCCGAGTTTGATGTCGGTGCCGCGGCCGGCCATGTTGGTCGCGATGGTGACGGCGCCGCGCAGGCCGGCGCGGGAGACGATCTCGGCCTCCTGCTGGTGGAACTTGGCGTTGAGGACGGTGTGGACGATGTTCGCGCGCTTGAGCATGCGCGAGAGCACCTCGGAGGACTCGACCGAGACGGTGCCGACGAGCACGGGCTGGCCGCGATCGTGCGCCTTCTGGATCTCGCCGAGCACGGCGTTGTACTTGTCGCGGCGGGTCTTGAAGATGGAGTCGTTTTTGTCGATGCGGATGCAGGGCTTGTTCGTCGGGATGACGACGACGTCGAGCTTGTAGATGTCGTGGAACTCGGTGGCCTCGGTCTCGGCCGTGCCGGTCATGCCGGCGAGTTTTTCGTACAGGCGGAAATAATTCTGGATGGTGACGGTGGCGTAGGTGCGGGTCTCGCGCTCGATGGCGACGTTTTCCTTGGCCTCGACGGCCTGGTGGAGGCCATCGGCCCAGCGGCGGCCGGGCATGACGCGGCCGGTGTTTTCGTCGACGATGAGCACCTTGCCCTCCTGGACGACGTATTCGACGTCGCGTTCATAGAGCGAATAGGCGCGGAGGAGCTGCGAAATGGAATGGATTTCCTCGCTGATGTCGGAGAACCGCTGTTGCGACTTGAGCTTGATGTCCTCTTTCTGCTCGGGCGCGAGCGTGGTGTTTTTGTCGAGCTCGCTGAACTCGGTGGCGAGGTCGGGCAGGACAAAGGCGTCGGGATTTTCGGGGTGGAGCTTGTTGCGGCCGATCTCGGTGAGGTCGGCCTGCTGCTGGCGCTCGTCGATGACGAAGAAGAGCTCCTCCTTCATCCGGTAGAAGTCCTCCTTGTTCATGTCGGAGGTCATCTCGGTCTCGGTCTTGTCGAGGAGCTTGCGCCATTCGGGCGTCTCCATGAGACGGAGCAGCTGCTTGTTTTTGGGCGTGCCGAGCTTGACCTGGAGCATCTTGCGCGCGGCGAAGGCGGTGTCCTCGGGAGTGCGGCCGGGCTTCTCGAGGAGCTCCTTGGCCTCGGCGACGAGCTTGTTGCAGAGGCGCATCTGGTCGGCGACGAGGCGGTCGATGGAGGGCTTGAGGCGGGTGAACGGCTGCTCGCGCTCGATCGGGGCCGGGCCGGAGATGATCAGCGGGGTGCGGGCTTCGTCGACGAGGATCGAGTCGATTTCGTCGACGATACAATACCAGTGGTCGCGCTGCACCTGGTCCTCCTTGCGCGTGGCCATGCCGTTGTCGCGGAGATAATCGAAGCCGAACTCGCTGGCCGTGCCGTAGGTGATGTCGCGCTGGTACATTTCGCGGCGCTGCTCCGGCGCCATGAGCTGCTGGATGCAGCCGACGGTGAGGCCGAGAAAATTGTAGAGATAGCCCATCCACTCGGAGTCGCGGCGGGCGAGGTAGTCGTTGACGGTGACGAGCTGGGCGTTGCGGCTGGCGAGGGCGTTGAGATAGAGCGGCAGGGTGGCGACGAGGGTCTTGCCTTCGCCGGTGGCCATTTCGGCGATCTTGCCCTGATGGAGCGCAATGCCGCCGATGAGCTGGACGTCGAAATGCACCATGTCCCAGGTCAGCTCGTGGTCGCAGACGATGATCGGGCGGCCGACGAGGCGGCGGGCGGCGTTTTTCACCGCGGCAAAGGCTTCGGGCAGGATTTCGTCGAGCGCGGCGCGCTTGTCCGCCGCGGCGGCGACGCGGGCGCGGAATTCCTCGGTTTTGGCGCGGAGCTGGTCGTCGGACAGCGACTGGTAGGATTGTTCAAACTCGTTGACGCGAGCGACGAGGGGGCGGCACTGGTCGAGAAACTTGCGATAGTGCCGGCCGGAAAATTTCTTGATGAGAAACGAAATCATGAAAGGGACCAAGGCTTAACCAAGGCCCGGCCCTTGGCAAATGACAAATACCGGCGGCAGTTTGTTCAAACCGCCCGGCGCGGCCGGCCCGGCCTTCACACCCGCGGACGGAAGTAACTGATCGTGCGCTTGAGGCCCTCCTCCAGGGGCACGGCCGGCGTCCATTTGAGGATTTTCTTCGCCAGGGTAATGTCGGGGCGGCGCTGCTTGGGATCGTCGGCGGGCAGCGGCCGGTGAACGATTTTCGACTTTCCGCCGACCAGCTTGAGCGTGAGTTCGGCCAGTTCCTGCATGGTGAACTCGCCGGGGTTGCCGAGATTGAGCGGACCGTTGCTCTTGGTCTGCTGCATGAAGCGGATGAAGCCTTCGATGAGATCGTCCACGTAGCAAAACGACCGCGTCTGCAAGCCGTCGCCGTAAACGGTGAGATTTTCGCCCCGCAGCGCCTGGACGATGAAATTCGAGACCACGCGGCCATCGTCGGCCAGCATGCGCGGGCCGTAGGTGTTGAAGATGCGCACGACGCGGATGTCCACCTTGTTCTCGCGATGGTAGTCGAAGAAAAGCGTCTCGGCGCAGCGCTTGCCCTCGTCGTAGCAGGAGCGCCGGCCGATGGGATTGACGTGGCCCCAGTAGCTTTCGGGCTGCGGATGCACCTGCGGATCGCCATAAACCTCGCTCGTGCTCGCCTGGAAAATTCGCGCGCGCAGGCGCTTGGCTAGGCCGAGGCAGTTGATCGCGCCCATGACCGAGGTCTTCACGGTCTTGATCGGATTGTACTGGTAATGCACCGGCGAGGCCGGGCAGGCGAGATTGTAGATCTGGTCCACCTCGACCTTGAACGGATCGATGATGTCGTGGCGCACCAGCTCGAAACGCGGGTTCGCCAGCAGGTGCTGGATGTTCTCCTTCCGCCCGGTGAAAAAATTATCCATGCAAACCACCTCGTGGCCGCTTTGCACCAATCGATCGCAAAGATGGGAGCCGAGAAAGCCGGCACCGCCGGTGACAAGAATGCGCATAGGGTTGAATAACTAGGAAAGACGGCGTGGCCACGCCAGAAAAACTTATTCGGCAAAAAAAAGAGGAACTTTTGATAAGTTTATCAAATCTCAGGATGATTCAGCATTAATTTTTTAATTGCCGGGAGCGGCGACCCAGTCTTTCGCCACTCCGTTTATCAAACTACAACTCCCATGAAATTGAAACAACACGTTCTCTTCGCCCTGGCGGCGTTCTCGGCCGCCGGCGTCGTTTACGCCCAAGAAAACATGGCCGGTGGCCCGGCGACCGATTCATCGGCCGGCGGCGTCATCGGCCAGCGCTATGCCGACCTGAACTTCGGCCTTCAGCACATCAAGCATGTTTCCGACAACGCCTACGGCATCGGCGCCGCCATGAATGTGCCGGTCGAAAGCTACATGGACGCTACCGTCGGCTACGGCTACTCGTGGATCAACAGCACGCTCGATGAGCGGGCCCACGTGGCCAGCTTCACCGATACGATTTATACCACGCTCGCCGGCGGCGCAAAGCCGTTTCTGAGCGCCGGCGTCGGCTATGAATGGGACCGGATCTCCGGCCCCAATTTCAAGACCGACACAGCCGAATTCGGCCTCTGGGGGCTGGACGTGGGCATCGAGGTTCCCACGGCGGTGCAAGGACTGTCGGTCACCCCCGCCATCAGCTATTTGGATGATTTCCGCAAGTCGCGGAACAGCGCCCAGGCCCGCGACTATGGCGTCGAGGCCAATTATTGGGTTGATGCCAAATGGAGCGTCTACGGCAACATCAGCTACCAGGACGTGCTGCACAGCGGCGCCGACTCCTGGAACTACACGGCGGGCATCCGCATCAAGTTCTGAGGCGGCTTTGTCCGGTCGATTCCGCCCGCGCGGCTTGTGTCCGGGCGGGCTTTTTATTCCCCGGCCTCGTAGCGCGCGATCCATGTCCGGCTCCAGGCGGCGAAATCGCCCGCGTCGATGCGCGCCCGCGCCTGGGCCATGAGATCGAGATAAAAATGCAGGTTGTGGATGGTGAGCAGCGTGCCGGCGAGCATCTCGCCCGCCTGGATGAGATGGCGGAGATAGGCGCGCGAAAATTTCGCGGTATAGTTGTCCAAGCCCTCGACGATCGGGCGCGGATCGGCGCGAAATTTTTCGTTGCGCAGGTTCATCGGTCCGTCTGGCGTGAAAACCAGGCCGTTGCGCGCCACGCGCGTGGGCAGCACGCAATCGAAGAGGTCCACGCCGAGCGCGATCATTTTCAGCAATTGCGCCGGCGTGCCGACCCCCATCGTATAGCGCGGCCGGCCGGGAGGCAGATGCGGCGCCGTGGCCGCCACCTGCTTCAGCATTTCCAGCTCGGGTTCGCCCACGCTCACCCCGCCGATCGCATAGCCGGAGAAATCCAGCGCCGTCAGCGCCTCGGCCGAGTGGCGCCGCAAGTCGTCGAACGTCGAGCCCTGCACGATGGCGAAGACCAGGTGCCCCGCGGCGAGGAATCCGTTGTCCACCGCGATCTGCCGGCACTGCTTCGCCCATCGCAGGGTCCGCTCGCAGGCGCGCGCGCAGGCGTCGCGCTCGCTCGGCCAGGGCGGACACTCGTCCAGCACCATGGCGATGTCGCTGCCGAGGTTTTGCTGGATGGTCATCACTTCCTGCGGTCCGAGAAACAGGCTCGTGCCGTCGAGATGCGACTGGAAGGCCACGCCGTCGTCGCGAATGTCGCGCAACTTGGCCAGGCTGAAGACCTGGAATCCGCCGCTGTCCGTGAGGATCGGGCCGTCCCAGCCCATGAATTTGTGCAGTTCGCCGAGCTCGCGGATGACCTCGCTGCCCGGCCGCAGATTGAGATGGTAGGTGTTGCCGAGGATGATTTGCGCGCCGATCTCGCGCAAGTGGGCGGGCGTGAGCGCCTTGACCGTTCCCTGCGTGCCGACGGGCATGAAGGCCGGCGTCTCCACCGGGCCGTGCCGGGTGGGCAGCCGCCCGCGCCGCGCCGCCGTGGCGGGGTCGGTTTTGAGCAACTGAAAGGACTCGGCCATGGAACCGCACCACCCTACCCGCACACTTGACCCTGCTGTCAATCCGGCGATTGTGTCCGCGTGCTCCTCGTCATCGACAATTTCGACTCGTTCACCTTCAACCTCGTCCAGTATTTTGGCCAGTTGGGCGTGGAGCAGCGCGTCTTTCGCAACAATGAGATCACTCCGGCGCAGGCCCTCGCGCTCAACCCCGACCGCGTCCTGCTCTCGCCCGGCCCATGCTCGCCCCGCGAGGCTGGCGTCACGCTCGACATCATCGGCGCTTTCGCCGGAAAAAAGCCCATTTTCGGCGTCTGCCTCGGCCACCAGGCCATCGGCCATTATTTCGGTGGCCGGGTCGTGCGCGCCGGCCGCCTGATGCACGGCAAGACCTCGCCCATCCTGCACAAGGACACCGATCTTTTCCACGGCCTGCCGCAGGGCTTTCCCGCCACCCGCTATCATTCACTCTTGGTCGAACGCGCCACCCTCCCGGCCGATCTGGAGATCACCGCCGAGACCGCCGAGGGCGAGATCATGGGGCTGCGCCACAAACGCCTGCCGGTCTGGGGCGTGCAGTTCCATCCGGAATCCATCGCCACCGAAGGCGGCATGAACATTCTTCAGAACTTCCTGTCGCTCAATTAGCCCCCCCGCTCCGCCATGCGTTGCCCCAAGTGCACCTCCATCGACGACAAGGTCATTGACTCCCGCATCAGCAAGGAGGGCACGACCATCCGCCGCCGCCGCGAATGCCTCGAATGCGGTCATCGCTTCACCACCACCGAATCGTTCGTGCGCGAAGGCCTTTCCGTGATCAAACGCGACGGCCGCCGCGAGGATTTCAACCGCGAAAAGCTCCTTCACGCCATCCGCGCCGCCTGCCACAAGCGCCCGATCGACCTCGAACAGCTGACCATGACGGTGGACGACGTCCTCGACGAGCTCGAGGCCCGCTACGAAACCGAGATTCCCAGCCGCGCCATCGGCGAAGCCGTCATGGCCCGCCTGCGCAAGATCGACCAGGTCGCCTACGTGCGCTTCGCCAGCGTCTACAAAGAATTCCGCGACGTCACCGAGTTCGTCGACGAAATCAGCAATCTCGGGAAAGCAAAAAAATAGTCCTGCCCGGAGCGGTCGTTCGAACTCGAATAAATTCGCATGACCATGATTCAAATCCCGCGACATCTTCCCTGGCCTCGTCCGCCGCGGCGGAAACCGGGTCTCGCCGCCGCGGCCCTTTTCGCCGCGCTCCTGGCGACCGGCGCCACGGCCGCCCAAACTTCTGCGACGCCATCCGTCATCAGCGCGGTGATCCGCTCCGATTTCCCCTATCAATCGGAGCCAAGCCCGCCGGCAAAAGACAATCGCGCCGTCAAGGCCCCCGCTTTCCAAAAGCCGGAGACCCTGCCCGCCCCGGCGCTGCAATGGAAGGACTCGGCTCCGCCCGCCGCCAAAGGCCCGGTCGTTCCTTTGCCTGAATTTCCCGTCACGGCCGAAAAATTCCTCCCTTTGGGCAACCGGCTTGATCAAATCGATTCAAGCATCAGACGGGAAGAGTCACGCGCCACCCCGTCCAGGCTGGATCTGATATTGAGCGGTGACAAAGGATCGGAATTTTTGAGAAAATTCCTGGTCAGTTTCGGCGACGAGACGGCGGAAAAACGGGCCCATGATGCCAGTCAAAGGATCGAAGTATTGGAGATGCAGCGACTGGTTGAGCTGGAACTGCCCTTCGCCGCGCCTGCAGAAAAAAAACGACTCAAGGCGGATCAAGCCGCGCTCAAGGAATTGAGCGCGCACAAGCTCGACCAAGACCTGTTCGGCGATCCACGCGCAAAGAACTGAGGCACCGGACAGCGCAGCGATCCATGCTGATTCGTGCCTTCAAATCCGCGGACGTGGACGCCGTTGCTTCCGTTTATCGCGATGCGGTCATTACTCTCGGCTCCCAGGCTTACAACGCCGAACAGGTGAAAGTCTGGGCGACCTACCCCGACGATCGGGAAAAATTTGCGGCTCAATTGCTCAAGGGGCTCACCTTGGTTTGCGAAGAAAATGGAACGGTCGCCGCCTTCGGCCAGCTGGCGCCGTTTGATCACATCGCCTTGCTCTATTGTTCATCGCCATTTTCCCGGCGCGGTTTTGCCACGGCCATTCTGCAACGCCTTGAAGACCATGCCAGAATTCAAAAGATCGAAAAACTATGCACGGAGGCCAGCCGCATCGCCCAACCGCTTTTTGCACGGCAGGGCTTTACCGTGATCGAGGTGGAACGCTCGATTCGGCTGGGCGTGGAATTCGAAAGATTTAAGATGCAAAAACTCCTGCCAACGAATCATGGGGACTGACTTCATGCCAAAGCCCGACCGCGACGACCTCCGCCGGCTGCACTTCATTAACGCGCTTTTCGCTCCCGTCACCGGCCACGACCTCTACCTCGCGCACCAGATCAAGTCCGCCATCACCACCAGCCTGACCGAGGCCGAACAGCGCCCTCCCGCCGATCCGGCGTTCATCGCCGCCGCCGCGCGCCTGCTGGAAAAACTCTGCGCCCACCTTCCCCGTCACGGATTCTATCACTGGGACGCAACTCACTCGCTCACCGCCGCGCAGCCGCTTTTTGCCCGCGCCGAAATCATGACCGGCCTCAAGCACCTCGCGCCCTACCGCGAATCGACCTTTCTCGTCACCAACCTCCGCGCTGCGCTCCTGCCGCCGTCCGGCCGCTACACCGAACGCGTCCGCCGCGACTACGAGGGCATGCTTGCGTTCATCCGCGATCTCGCCGCCGCCCGCACCGCCCGCAGCGCAGATTTGCACTTACTGTTTCTTTAAGAAACACAGAGACACGGAGGGCACGGAGAAAAATTCAAGGTTTTGCTCCGTGACCTCCGCGCCTTCGTGGTTCAAATTCGAGCCATGTCCAAGACCCTTTTCCAGAAAATCATCGACCGCGAGATTCCCGCGCGCATCGAGCACGAGGACGACCGCTGCATCGTCCTCCACGACATCCAGCCGCAGGCGCCCGTGCATCTGCTGATCATTCCGAAAAAGCCGATCGCCCGCGTCAGCGATGCCACGGCGGCGGACGAACCCATCCTCGGCCATCTCATTGTCACCGCCGGAACGGTCGCGAAAAAGCTCGGCCTCGCCAATGGCTTCCGCCTCGTCATCAACAGCGGCCCGGACGCCTGCGAGTCCGTTCCGCACCTGCATGTCCACCTGCTGGCCAAGCGCCAGATGACCTGGCCACCAGGCTGACGTCAGCGCGCCTCGAACGCCCCGTCGGCGCGCTTGGCCACGAGGTGCTTCAGTTCGAGCATCATCAGGATGGCGGATAATTTTGCCGACGCCAGGCCGGTTTGTTCCGCCAGTGCGTCCGTGGAAAGAATTGCGCCGCCGCGAAAACATTCGAAAACCCCGGCTTCTTCGTCCGTGAGATTGGCCGGTCGGCCGGCGGCCACGTCCGCCGGCTTTTCGCCGATCGGCGCCGGCCTGAGCCCGTCGAGGTAATTCAGCTCGGACAGGATGTCATCGATGCCGGTCACGAGAATCGCGCCGTCGCGGATGAGCTGGTGGCAGCCGGCGCTCGACGGCTGGTCGATCCGGCCTGGCACGGCGAAGAGCGTCCGGCCCTGCTCCCCGGCAAACCGCGCCGTGATCATCGCGCCACCGTCGACATCGCTCTCGACCACGATCACGGCGGCGCACAGGCCGGCGATGATGCGGTTGCGCATGGCGAAGGACTGCTTGTCCGCCCGCCGGCCGAAGGGAAATTCCGACAGGACCGCGCCTTTTTCCGCGATCTGGCGGAACAACTCGAGGTTTTCCGCCGGATAGACGATGTCGATGCCGTTGCCCAGCACCGCCGCGGTCCGGCCGTCGACCGACAGCGCGCCCTGGTGCGCCGCGGTGTCGATGCCGCGGGCGAGTCCGCTGACCACGCAGAACCCCAGCCGGGCCAGCTCGGCGCCGAATTTCCTGGCCACGGTCTGGCCGTAAAGCGTCGTGCGCCGCGAACCGACGATGGCAATGCACGGATGCCCGAACGTGTAACCGCCTTTTCGATACAAACCGATGGGCGGGTCATGAATTTCCTTCAACAGCGCCGGATAGCCGGCGTCATTGGCGGTGATGAACTCGACGCCGGCCCGGGCAATTTTCTTTTCCTCCTTCTCCAGGTCGAAATGCTCGCGCCAGCCGGTGAGCGTCGCGCGGATGACCGGCCCGACGCCCCTGACCGACTCGAGCCGCCGCGCGCCGGCGGAGAAAATCGCGCGCGGATCGCCGCCCAGCTCCTCCAGCAGCCGGTTGGTTGTGATCGGCCCGATGTTGGGCAGCGCGTTCAGGATCAGCAACGCCTGCCGTTCCGTGAGCGTTTCACTCATGCTCCGCTTTCTGCAGCGCGGCCGGCAGGAAATCCAGCAATTGCGTCGTCTCTACCGCCACCTGCCCGCGGGCCCGCGCCAGCGCGTCGGCCGCCCGGCCGTGCCAGACCGCGCCGCGGCAGGCCGCGAGCAACGGCTCGGCCGGCGTCTGCGCCAGCAGCCCGCCGACCAGTCCGCCAAGCACATCGCCGCTGCCGCCGCGCGCCAGCACCGGTCCGCCAAACAGGCTGTGATAAAGGGCTTCCCCGTCCGGACCGCAAATCCGCGTGACCGGACCCTTGAGCACGACGGTCGATTTCGCATCGCGACAAAAATCCGCCAGCTCCGCCCGGCCGGCAATCCGCGCGAATTCGCCGGCGTGCGGCGTGAGGACGCGCGGCGCGCGGCCCGCACGAACGATGTCCGGTTGCAACGCATCGGCGTCGACCACCAGCGGCACGGACAAAAGCTTCACCGCATCGAGTGCAAGCGTCAGGCTTTCGGGTTCGCGGCCCAGCCCGGGACCGAGCAGAAACGCGGTGGCGCGCGGCAGCCGCTCGCGCAGCAGCTCCAGCCCTTCCATGGCCGGGCCGCCGGTCGGCGTTTCCGGCCAGCCGACCCACATCGCTTCCGGCGCACGCGCGGCATAGGCCGCGGCCAGCGATTCCGGCACAAACGCCGTGACCAGCCCGGCGCCGCTGCGCAGCGCCGCCAGCACCGCCATCAGCACCGCACCGGGATAGCCACGCGATCCGCCGAGCACGAAGAGATGGCCATAGGTGCGCTTGTCGGTCTGTGATGGGCGCAGGCCGGCGAGCGGCCCCAAAATTTCCGGTGTCAGCACACGAATGGACGAATCCGGCGAATCGTTCGTGGAAAAAAAGCCCAGGTCGAGATAGCGCGACCGGCCAATGCACTCAGCTTGGGCGCGGCCGACCAGGGGCGATTTCACAC
>Ga0335083_10005314_pt1 | contig 16257 bp, 9 predicted proteins | sample Lox_Sample_42_FD_206716 | JGI IMG/M metagenome (GOLD analysis project Ga0335083, IMG submission 206716) | Soil microbial communities from Loxahatchee National Wildlife Refuge, Florida, United States - Lox_Sample_4.2 | ecosystem: Environmental > Terrestrial > Soil > Wetlands | place: USA: Florida... | reverse complement strand
AGCAGGATTTCACGCGCCGCGTGCAGCCCGGCCTCACCTATTGTCAGCGCGTTGGCAATATCATGGGCGCGACGGTTTTGATGTCGCTGGCCAGCGCCATCGACAACGGCGCCTTCGACCAGCCGCGGCGCATCGGCTGCTTCTCCTACGGCTCGGGGTGCAGCTCGGAATTCTACAGCGGCGTCGCGACGGCGGCGGGACAGGACAAGATCCGGTCGATGAAGCTCGACGCGCACCTGAACGGCCGCCATCCAATGACCATGGCCGAATACGAAACGCTACTCGAAGGCAGCAGCGTCGTGAGGTTCGGCACCCGCGACGTGGTGCTGGACACGAACCTCATTCCCGCCGTCTGGCAGGCGATCGAGAAAGGCAGCGGAAACGGTGCAGGCAAGCGCGCCTATCTGGCCGAGATCAAGGGATTTCATCGCCGCTATGAGTGGGTCTAGCGACGCCGACGCGATCGAAGGGCTGCTCAAGCGCTGGTTTCCCGAGCCGGCCTTCGTGAAGGCGGCCATCATCGGCGACCATCCGCTCCTGCCGCAGGAACAGGAGCGGATCGCGCGCGCCGTCCAGCGCCGGCGCGAGGAATTCGCGACCGGCCGCTGGCTCTGCCGGCAGGGCCTGCGGGGCTTCGGCCTGCCCGACCAGCCGATCGGTGTGGGACGTCTGCTCAATCCCCTCTTCCCGGAGACGGTGACGGGGACGATCAGCCACGACGGCGAGATCTGCGCCGTGGCGCTCGTCCGACGGAGCGATCTTGCCGGGAAGGGAATAGGCATCGACCTGATGTCGTTGCGACAGCGGGCCGGGCGCATGGCCAAGCTCGAGCGGATGTTCGTCACGCATCCGGGCGAGCTTGCCGTCATGGCAAGCTTCGGTGTCGCCGTCGAACCGGGCATGCTCCTGTTCAGCCTCAAGGAGGCCGCGATCAAGGCGATGTCGCATCTGCTCCGGGACTTCATCGACATGCGCGAGGTCGAGGTCGCGCGCGACGGGACATTGGCTCTTCGTTTCGGCGGACGAACGATCGACGCCGAGCTGATGGCGGGCGTGGCGGGCGGCTACCTCGTGACCGGAGCCAGGACACGATGAGCGATCTCGAGACCGCCCGCGCCCGCTATCGCGAAGAACGCGACAAGCGGTTGCGGGCGGACGGCAACGATCAATATGTCCGCATGCAGGGCCCGCACGCCCGCTTCCTGCGCGATCCCTTCACCACGCCGCTGCAGCGCGCGCCTCTGCACGACGACGTCGAGGCCCTCGTCATCGGCGGCGGCTTCAGCGGCTTGCTCGCGGCGGCGCGCCTGATCGAGGTCGGCATCAAGAGCCTGCGCATCGTCGAGCGCGGCGGCGATTTCGGCGGCACCTGGTACTGGAACCGCTATCCCGGCGCGCAATGCGATGTCGAATCCTACATCTACATGCCGCTCCTCGAGGAGCTGGGCTACGTTCCGAGGACCAAGTACAGCAACGCCCCCGAAATCTTCGCGCACTGCCAGGCGATCGGCCGGCACTACGGTCTCTACGACAGGACATCGTTCCAGACGCAGGTGACGGAGCTGCGCTGGGACGACGAGGCGTCGTACTGGCAGGTCGCCACCGATCGCGGCGACCTCCTGCGGGCGCGCTTCGTCTGTCTCGCCGACGGACCGCTCAGCCAGCCGAAGCTGCCGGGCATTTCCGGCATCGAGACCTTCAAGGGCGCGATGTTCCACACCAGCCGCTGGGACTACGACTATACCGGCGGCGACGTGAATGGCGGGCTCGACAAGCTCGGCGACAAGCGCGTCGGCGTGATCGGCACCGGCGCGACGGCCATCCAATGCGTGCCCTATCTCGCCGAAGCGGCCGGTCGTCTTCTGGTATTTCAGCGCACACCGTCGGCGGTATTCGCACGCGACAACAGGCCGACCGACAGCGGCTGGGCGGCGGCCCAGCCGCCCGGCTGGCAATGGGCGCGCATGGTCAACTACACCGACGTCACGACCGGCGTCGATCTTTCGACCGATCTCGTCGAGGATGCGCTCACGGCCTTGGCCCGCAGGTTCGCCAATCCGCCGTCCGACAAAGTGATCGGAGAAGCGATCGAGGCGATCGACCTCGAAATCATGGACGAGCTGCGCGCGCGCGTGGCAGGCATCGTGAGCGATCCCGTGACGGCGCACGCGTTGAAGCCCTGGTATCGGACGAGCTGCAAGCGGCCCTGCTTCAACGACGAGTACCTGCAGGCCTTCAATCGTCCCAACGTCGATCTGGTCGACACCGACGGCCGCGGCGTGGCCGAGATCACGCCGACGGGCGTGATTGCCGGCGGCCGGCACCATGCTCTCGATTGCCTGATCTTCGCCACCGGCTTCGAGGTCGGCACCTCCTATCCACGGCGGTCGGGCTTCGAGGTCTTCGGCCGGTCGGGCGCCGCGCTCACCCAGCACTGGGCGAACGGCCCGCGCAGCCTGCACGGGCTGCAGACGCACGGCTTTCCCAACTGCTTCTTCCTCGGCATGACGCAGGGCGCCTATACGGGGAACTTCAGCCACATGCTCTACGAGCAGTCGGCCCATATCGCCCACGTGGTGGGCGAGGTGCGCAAGCGCGGCAAGCTTGCGGTCGAGGTCACGCGCACGGCGGAAGACGAATGGGTCGATCTCGTCAACGGGCTCGGCGGGCCGAGCACGGTCCTCTCGGACTGCACACCGGGCTACTACAACAGCGAGGGCAGGATCGACGAGGTGAGCCGCGGCCGCACGGCAGGCTTCTATGCCGGCGCTCCCCGTGCCTTCTTCCGGATCCTCGCCGAATGGAGGGAACGCGGCGACCTGAAGGGCCTGCGCCTTTCCGGGCCGACAGCCTAGTCCTCGACGCCGATCGGCTGCGGCGAGGCGGTGCTGCCGGCGAGGATGCCGCCATCGATCACCATCTCGGTCCCGGTGACGTATTTCGACTCGTCGGAGGCGAGATAGAGCACGTTGTAGGCGACATCCATCGGCGTGCCGAGCTCGCCCAGGGGAATCCCCCGCTTGATGAACTTCAGGATGTTCTCCCGCTCTTCTGGCGTCTTGCCGAGCGACGGCTCCCAGATCGGCGTGAAGATCGCGCCGGGATGCAGCGAGTTGCAGCGGATCCTGTAGCCGTTCTCGGCGCAATGCATCGCCACGCTCTTGGTCAGGTTGCGCACCGCGCCCTTGCTCGAGCAATAGCCCGCGACGAGGCCCACGCCGACATTGCCCGAGCGCGACGACATGTTGATGATCGAACCGCCACGTTCCTTCATCAGCGAAATGCCGTACTTGCAACCGAGGAAGACGCCGTCGAGGTTGACGGCATGGACGGCGTGCCAGTCCTCGAGCGTACCGCGCTCGACGTCCTGCGGGCGGCCGCCGAAGCCCGGTTCCTGGCCGGAAATGCCGGCATTGTTGAACACGACGTCGAGGCGCCCGTGACGCTCGCGGATGGCGGCCGCGAGCGACCTCCACTCCTCCTCGCGCGCGACGTCGAGATGGCGGTACGCCGCGCGTTCGCCGATTCCGCGCGCAACGGCTTCCCCCAGCTCGTCGAGGACGTCAACGATGACGACGAAAGCACCCTCGCTGGCCAGCAACCGGGCCGTCGCCTCACCGATGCCCCGGCTGCCGCCCGTGACGAGCGCGATCTTGTCCTTAACTCTCGCCATTCCGTCCATCCCTGAGATCACACGCGATGAGGCCGTCCATCACACTTGATGCTACCGCATCGCCGGGCCATAGTTATTATATTGCTGTCGAGAGGACTACTCGGCCGGTCGGAGGGGGAACCCGATGTGGTTTGCGATCTATCTGCTGGCGGCAGTCTTCGTCGGGTGGTTGGGCCGAAACAAGGAAATCGGCTTCGTCGGCTTTTTCCTCCTGGCGATGTTTATTTCGCCGCCGCTCGCGCTGATCATCCTCATGATCGCGCACAATCGCCGCCAACAGAAGACATCCTGAGGCAGACATGTTGCGCCTTTCCCGCGCCCGGACGGCGGCGGTGAGCCTTGCCTGAGAGCATTTCACGGCGCTTCCGCGAATGGGGCGACAGGAACTTCGTCGCCCTGCTGACGTCGATCTTCGTGCTGATGCTGCTCGTTCTCTATTTCGCGCCGAACATCTTCATCACCATCCCGGCAGGCCACGGAGGCGCCCTGTGGCTGCGCTTCTTCGGCGGCACGGTGGTGGACTTCCAGTACGGCGAAGGCACGAAGATCATCTGCCCGTGGGACAGGATCTATCTCTACGACCTGCGCATCCAGCAGCAGACGGCAAACTTCGACGTGCTGACAAGCGAGGGATTGCAGATCACTGTCGACGTCACGCTTCGCTTCCGCCTGAAGCCGGATGCGCTCGGCGCCATCACCGCGTATGCCGGGCCCGATTTCATCAAGACTCTCGTCATGCCGTCGGTCGGCGCGATGGTCCGGCTGGAAGCCGCCAAGCATACGGCGGAGGCGATCTATTCGACCGAACGCCATGCGATCGAGAACGATATCTTCAACGAGATGGGCGAGGTCGTCGACAATCTCATCCCGGCGAGCCTCCATCCCGGCTCGGAGATCATCCTGCTCGACTTCTGGTTCCGCAGCATCAAGCTGCCGCCCGACCTGCAAAAGGCGATCGAGCAGAAGCTGACGCAGCGCCAGCTCGCCGAGCAGTATCGCTACATCCTCGAGCGCGAGGAGCGCGAGAAGCAGCGCAAGCGCATCGAGGCCGAGGGCATCAAGGCCTTCCAGGACACGGTGTCCAGCGGCATCACGGACAGCTACCTGAAATGGAAGGGCATCGATGCCACGCTCAAGCTCGCCGAATCGCCCAACTCCAAGATCGTCATCGTCGGCGGCGGCAAGGAAGGCCTGCCGCTGATCCTGGGCCCCTGGGAGGGCCAGGGCACATCGCTCAAGCCCGGTGAGCAGGCGCCTGCCGGCACGCCGCCGCCCGGCGCAAAAACCGGCGAGGCGACGCCCTCCACGCCGCAGACGCCCTCCTCCGCGGTCGGCAATACAGGGGCAACCCAGCCGTCGACCGCATCGGGCGGCTTGCGGGAAGTGCCCTCGCGCGAACCGCCGGCCATGCCGTCGGCTCCCCTGGCGACGCAGCCGCTGCCGCCCGCCGCGCCCACGGATCGCTGACGGCTAGAGGCCGCTTTCGCGCACCGCCACGGCGAGGATGCGGCGCCAGGTGCGGGACGCAAGGCTCTCGGCCCTGCCGCTCAGCACGACTTCACCGCGCAAGATGCGCAGAGGCGCCGCGGCGGCGACATCAGGCTCGAGCGTGATGCGATAGACCGCCGTCTCCGGCACGAGATCGCCCGCCCTCGTCTCACGCACCGGGATCGCACCGCCGAAACGAGAAGCGAGATAAGGCTCGGCGAGCACGCGGGCGTTGGCGCGCTCGATCCGGGTGACGCGTGCGGGCATGGCCTCCAGCCAGTTGCTCTCCGGATGGAATACCGCCCGCGTGCCGACGGCGACGCGGTCGAGATCGGCTTCGGCCAGATAGGCCTCCACCGTCGCCCGGCCGGGCTCCATGACGGCCATCAGCCGCTCGTTGGGCGCCAGCCACTCGCGCGCACGCAACCCCTCGCTGAGATCGACGACCTTGCCGGCGATCGGTGCCTTCACCTGCAGCCTGGCCGCCTGATCGACGAGGCCGCGATAAGTGGCGAGCGCCGCTTCGTATTCGTGTGCCGCCACGAAGCTCTTGGCCAGCAGATCCGGCGACACGCTTTGCGTGGCGAGCTGCCATTCGATCAGCGCCAAATCCTGCTTCGCCTGGCCGAGCTTGTAGGCGAGGTCCGGCGAGGCGAGATCGACCAGCGGCGTGCCCTTGGCCACCACGGCGCCATCCTTCACCAGGACCGCCGCGACCTGCGTGCCGTCGGCGGGCGCAAAGACCGGCTCGAAGTCGGCGCTCTTGAGGAGTGCCGGCGCCTCGACCGTGCCACGCCACGGCACTGCCAGCAGCAGCACGAGACCCGCGATGCCGGCCATGGTCGCGGCTACCCGCCAGTTCCAGTGCAGCCGCTCGCGGAGGCTCCAGAGCGCGGTCGCTTCCATCCAGACCGGCCGCACCAGGAAGTAGCCGACTTCGACCAGTCCCATGGCAATGCCGACCGCCTTGATGGCGAAATGGTAGATCACCGCGGCGATGCCGAGGAACAGCATCGCGCGATAGGCCCAGGTCACGAAGGCGAAGGCGATCAGGAAGCGCCGCCGGCCCGCCGGCAGGTTCTCCGGCGGCGGCTCGCCCAACCCCAGGAGCTTCTCCCGCATCCACCAGCGCGCGATGTTGAAGGCGCGCAGGTGCAGGTTCGGCATCTCAAGCCAGTCCGACAGCACGAAATAGCCGTCGAAGCGCATGAAGGGGCTGAGATTGAGGAACAGGGTCGAGATCCACGAGCTGGTGGCGAGAATGAACATGGCCGAGCGAACCGGCCCGTCCGGCAGGAAGCTCCAGGCGAGGGTGGCGAAGACCGCGAAGACCATCTCCGCCGTCACGCCGGCCAACCCGACGGCCAACCGCTGGCCGCGCGAGGCGAGCTTCCAGGTCTCGGTGACATCGGTGTAGAGCACCGGCCACATGACCAGCAGCGCCAGTCCCATGCTCGGCACACGGCAGCCATAGCGCTTGGCCGTCAACGCGTGGCCGAGCTCGTGCACCACCTTCATGGCGCTGAGCGCCAGCGCGAAATAGACCGCGCCCTCGAACGAAAAGAGATAGAGGAAGGTGTCGAGAAAAGCGTCCCACTGACGCACGACGAGATAGAGGGCGAACAGGGCCGTGGCGATCACGACGCGGCGGAAGATCGGCGCGTAGAGCCAGGCCAGCCGCGGATAGACACGATCGAGCCAGCGGTCCGGGCGGAACAAGGGGATGCGCAGAAACAGGTAGTTCTTCAGCAGCCACATCGCCCAGTGCTGGCGATAGCGCGCCGCACGTGTGAGCATGAACCGCGTGCCCTCTGCGGTATGGCTGGCGAGCAGGTGATGAAAAGCGAGGAAGCGCGCCACGTCGAGAACGTCCTCGGCGTCGGCATCGATCGTCGTCTCCTGCCCGAGCCGTTCGGCGAGGGCCTCCGCGGTCCCCGAGTCCCAGCGCGACAGGATCTCGAACTCCCGCCAGCCGAGGCGATAGAACTGGTTGCGCGCGGGATCGTGCAGGGTCCAGGTCGGCGCGCCGTCGAGCGCCGTCGGACCCGGATGCAGCGCGATCTCCTCGCGCAGCGGCGGCAACGGATGCGGCCCTTCTTCCGACGGCCCGGCGACCGAAAGCGCGACCATCAGAATCCGGTGATCTGGCGCAGGCCCGCGAGCGGCCGACGCATGATGTAGTAGAAGAGCGTGACCGGCTCGCCGTAGATCTTGGCGGTGCCCTTGAGCCCGATGCGTGGCGGCTGGCCGGTGCCCGAAAGCGTCGCCTTCAGCCGGTAGGACAAGGCGCCGTCCGGCGCCACCACGGCCTCGTAGCTGGCGTAGCGCAGCACGGCATCGATGCGCTGCTCGGGCGCGACGTTCAGGAACAGCGCCACTTCCGCGCCGGGATCGAGATTGATCGCGTCCGACACCGGCAGACGGATCTCGATCTCGGCCCGCGCCGGGTCGGCGATGGTGAGGATCCGCTCGCCGATGCGCACCGGCCGGCCGGCCCAATCGTTGGCGTCGTCGAAAACGGCGATGCCGGCCTTCTCGGCCTTCACCTGGATGCGCGCCAGCAGCGATTCGGCATAGGCGACGTCGGCCTGACGCTGCTCGGCCTTGCCCTTGAGGATGGTGAGCTGCTGGCGGCTCTTGTCGTCGAACACCGCCTGCTGGGCGGCCTGGCGATATTCCGCCTCGGCCACCTCGCGGGCCTTGCGCGCCACATCGAGCCGGTTGCGCACCGCCGTGGGATCGAGGGTCAGCAGGAGCTCGCCCACGGTCACTTCCTGGTTGGGCTGCACGACGATGCGCTCGACGACGCCGTCGAGCGGCGCGCGCACCACCGTGGGGTCGAGTGGCACGATCTCCGCCGGCGCGAGCGCCGTCTGGCGCACCGGAATCCACATGACGGCGAAAAGCAGGACGGCGAGAACAAGCGGCAGCCGCCGGTCGCGCCGCCAGAGCAGGCGCCAGCGCACAAGATGACGGTGGCCGGTGTCGAGCGCGCCCAACGCATGGCCGTAGGCATCGGCGATCTCGGCGGCGAGCCGGCCCTCGCCCTCCTGCCAGGGTTGCTCGCGCGCGAACAGCAAGCGGCCGCGCACCGCGCCGTCGCGGCCCACGAGCGGCACCAGCAGCGCGCGCGCGGGAAACCAGTCGGCCCAATCTTCTGCGAGCTCGGCCGGCAGGTCGGCGGCCGACACGGGCTGCGGCGCCATCTCCTTGCCCGCGCGATCGAGGGCCGCCATCGCTTTCTCGAGCCAGAGCATGAAGGGAGCGTTGCGTTCCACCACCGGCGCGCCCGACACCGCCTGCACGCGGCCGATGCCCGGCGCGTCGCGGCGCCACAGCACGGCCTGGCGATAGGCCAGCAGCACGTGCGTTTCGTTGACCATGAGGAAGCCCAGCTCCTCGACGGTCGCGGCGTGGCGTGCGCGGCGACCGAGCTGGGCGAGCGCACTGAGCGTCTGGACCTGGCTTTCGAGGATGCGGGGGTCGGGCCGCATCTCCTGCGGGGCGGGACTCATGGCGGCGTGACGAGTACGCGCCCACTCATGCCCGGCAGCAGGCCCTGCGTGTCGCCGTCGATGGCGGCCGTGACCTTGATCGACTGGCTGACCGGATCGACCCTTCCGCCGAGCAGCTCGACATGCGCCCGGCAGGTCTTGCCGGTCTCATCGATGGCGACGGAGAAGGCATAGCCCGGTTTCAACCATCGCAGCCAGGACGAAGGCACGATGAACTCCAGCTCCAGCGCCTTGTCGTTCACGATGTCGAGCAACGGTTGGCCCGGCGCGAGATACTGGAACTCGCGCGCCTTCTGCTCGACCACGACGCCCGAAAACGGGGCGTCGACGACGCACTTCGATTCGAGCGCCTCCGCGATCGCGACATCGGCCTTGGCCTTCTCGATCTCGGCCGCCGACACGTCGAGTTCCAGCCCGCCCAGCGATCTCATGTCGAACAGGCGTTTGTTGACCGCATAGGTCTTCTGCGCCGCCGTCAGCACGGCGTGCGCGCGCGCCGATTGCGCGTGCTGGGCCACGCAATCGAAGACCACGAGCTTGTCGCCCTTCTGGAAATGCTGGCCGGCGCGGAAGGCGATGCGATCGACGCGGGCCGCGGTCTCGCTGGCGAGCGTCGTATAGTCGTGAGGCACGATCTGGGCGCGGATCACCTGCGCAATGGCACCCGCCGTCGTGTCGCCCGCCGCCGTTTGGGCATCGGCCGGTAAGGCGAGCCATGTCATCGCGGCGACAGCGCAAAGCCAAGCCGTGGTCCGCCTGCCTCGCCGCTTCCCGATGTCGCGCCGAGCCGCTGTCAGCACGCGGGGGTCCTTTCTATTTGCTGTCGGCGGAACTCCTGAAGACTCGCTCGAGGCCGCCCAAAACACCCTGGTTCGAGGCGGCAGGCAGCGCCGGTGCCCGCGAGCGGTCGGGCTCGGGCTGCTCGGGAGGCTCGGGCGTCTGCTGCGACTCATCGGCCTTCTGCCACTTCACCATGATGTCCTCGACCTCGCGCGTCAGCCTGCCGACATCGAGTGTCGCGAGATCCGACGGCTCGACATCGATACCGACGGTATCGTAGATGCGGCCGAGCGCCGACTGCATGTTGGAGTAGCTTTCGTAGCGGCGCAACGCCGAGGCGACGGCCGCCACGCCGGCCACGATCTGCTCCAGCCCGCTCTGCGCCTGCGCCGCGGCACGATTGGCGACCTGGCCATAGATGCGGTCGTCGACGATCGCCAGCTCGCTCGCTCGGCCATATTCCTTGCCCGCATCGATATACTGCTGATAGGCGAGGTGCAGCTTGGTCAGCACCGCCATGGCGACGGCCTGGCGCTGGGCCTCGGCGACCTTCACCGAATCGTCGGCCTGACGGATGACGCGCGGCGCCTGCAGGAGCGAGAACAGGTTCCAGCTCACGCGGGCAGCACCCTCGCCCCAGGCGTGGTTCACCAGGAAGCTGTTGGTGTCGTATTGCGGGCCGTAATTGAACCCGAGGCCTGGCAGCAGCTTGACGAGCGCCTTGTGGGTTTCGTTGACGCTGATGCGCGACTGGTAGCTGAGTTCGCGCAGGTCCGGATTGCGGACCAGCGCTACCTGTTCCAGCCGGTCGATCGGCTCCTTGAGCGGCTCGAAGGTCATCCGCGATTCGGCCACCAGTTCGAGGGAGAAATCCTGTCCCGGCGGCAGGTTGATCAGCGAGGCGAGCTCGGTCTTGGCGATCTTCAGCCGGTCGCGGACCTCCTCGAGTTGGCGCAGCAGGTCGAGCACGGTGCGTTGGTAGCGGAGCGAGTCGATCGGCGCGCGCAAACCCTGCGATTCGACGCCGCGCGACGTCGAAACCGCGCTTTCGGCCTGCTTGATGCTGTCGTCGAGCTTGCCCGCCAGCGCCTGGGCGCTGGCGGCACGCCAGAAGGCCGTGCGCACGTCGCGCACCAGGTTCTGCGCCACCTTGCGCCGGCGTTCGGCCGCGACCAGCACGCGGTCGGCGTTCTGGCGCGCGGTGAAGTAGCTGACGCCGAAGTCGAGGATGTTCCATGACAGCGTCAGGCCGGCGGTGAACCGGTTGAGGTCGGTCGAGGTCGAGGGTTCCAACGACTGGGTGCCGGTGAGGACCGACTGGCTCGAGGACGCGAGAACGTTGCTGCGATTGAGATAGCCCGCGTCGGCGGTGAGCTTGGGCAGCATGTCGAGATTGCTGACGCCGAGCCCGTCGAACGCGACGGCCTCCTCCATCACCTTGACCCGTCGATCGAGATTGTACTTGAGCGCCCGCGCATAGGCCTCGGACAGCGACAGCGGATGGCTGAGCGGCTCCTGGTCGGCGAACATCGCCTTGAGATCGGACTGCGCCTCGGTGCGCCGCTCGGCATCCGTGAGTGGCTTTGGCGTGACGCCGCAACCGCCCAGCAGCAAACCACACGCGGCCACCGCATAGGCCAGGATGAGGGCCCGAGGCCGCATCCGCATCTTGGTCCGTCTCAAGTCAAGCTCCCCCTACTCGCCTCTGATCGTCAACCGACAGGGCCGTGGCGCAGGCTGTTCAGGAACGCCTGACGCTCGTTGATGAAGCCCTGACGGCCTGCAGCCCGAAGCTGCGCCGACAACGAAATCTTGCCCTCTGGCAGCGGCACATCGTGAACGGCCGCCCCCTCGAATGTGCCCATCGGACGATCCAGGCCGAAGTCCGGATCCGAAACATCCCGATGCCCCGTCTCCGGCACCGGCCGGTCATTGTCCGCGACCAGGCGGGCAACGGCGCGAGGCTCGGCTTGTCCCTGCCCGTCCTTCGCCACCGTCGCCAGAAGCTCGTCTGTGCTCGTCGCCGCGAACATGGTCGCGGGCGTCTCGAACGATTCCCGGCTGCTGGTGTTGAATGTGCCGAAGGTCGGATCGATGGCACCGCCGCCGCCGTCCGGACCGCTCCCGGGCGACATCGTGAACACCGGTAGCTGGCCCGGAATGTTGAGCCCCGGCAGGCCGAGGCCCGGCAGCGAGCCGGGCACGAAGGGGACGAAGCCCGGCGCCGGGCCGCCAAACGGTGAGCTCGTCGGCGAGGTCACAGGTGGCGAGGGGCCCGGCTGATTGTTGTTCGACGTCGGTCCGTTACCCGTCGGGCCATTGCTGCCCGGCGTGTTCGAGTTCGTGTTCGACGGCGTGTCGGTCGGATCGTCGCCGGAAAGCGGCATCGGCGTCGCACCGCCCGTATTGGTCGGGGCGGGTGCCGGCGGCACGACGGTACTGGTCGAGATGGCGCTGGTCTGGTTCACGTTGGAGGTGCCCAGCGTCCAGCTCAACGTCCGCTGGGTTTGCTCGGCGGCGCTGCCTGACGTGGCGCCCGGATTGTCGAAGGTGACAGTCCTGAGCGCCGCCTGGAAGTCGGCGGTCGAGGGCGCCGGCCCGACGCTGCCAGTGAGCGTCAGCACGCCGGTCGTCGAATTGTAGCTGCCGGTGATCGTGCTGCCGTCGGTGAAGGTCTGGGTGTTGGCGCCGGCGTTGAAGGCGAGCACGTCGCCTGTCGTCAGGCCGGTCGAGATCTTGACCGTCGCCGTCGTAATCGGATTGCTGTCGACGTCGGCTGCGCCGACCGTGGCGTCGACCAGGATCGGCCCGCCGCCGGCCGTGAAGGTCATCGAACCGCCCGCCGTCACCACGGGGAGCGCGTGCACATCGATGGAGGTCGTGGCGACGCTTGAGAGGTTGTTGCCCGTCTTGCCGTCGTTAACCTGCCAGGAGACGGTGCGCGCGAAGTCGGCACCGCCGTTGGTCGGCTCGCTCGTGCTCGAATAGGTGATGGCCTGGAGCACCGAATTGTAGTGGGCGATCGTGTCGGTGCCCGAGAGCGTCAGCACGCCGGTCGCGCTGTTGTAGCTCGCGGTGATGGTGGTGCCGGTCGTGCTGGCGGTGAGCGTGTCGCCGGCGAGGAAGCCCGAGGTGATCGAGACCGTGGCGCCGGAAAGCGTCGTCTTGTCGACATCGGCGGCCGTGACGCCGGCATCGAGCACCGCCGACGTGCCGCTCTGGATGTAGGTCGTCGTGACCGCGGTGGTGCCGGAGAGCGTCGGCGCCGGGCCGTTGACGGTGAGCGAGCTGGTCGCCGTATTGCTCGACGACGTGCCGTCGTTCACCGACCAGCTCAGCGTGCGGCTGTTGTCGGTGCCGCCGTTGCTGGCATCGCCGGAGGACGAGCTGAAGGTGATCGATTCCAGCGCCGTCTTGTATTGCGCCACGGTGGCGCTGCCGGTGAGCGTCAGCACGCCGGTGCCGCTGTTGTAGCTGCCCGTGATGCCGCTCTGGTTGGTGAAGCCCAGCGTGTCGCCCGACAGGAAGCCCGAGGTGATCGAGATCGTGGCGCTGCTGACCGTCGTCGATTCGGAGTCGGTGAGCGAGAGCGCGCTGTCGAGCGTTGTCACGCTACCGCCGGCATTGTAGGTCGCGCTGGCGCCCGCCGTCACGACCGGCGGCGTCTGGACATGCAGCGTGCTGGTGGCGCTGGCGGTCGTCGTGCCGTCGTTGGGAGTCCAGGTGATGGTGCGGGTGAGATCGGCGCCGCCATTGGTCGGATCGGCCGCGCTGCTGGTGTAGGTGATCGACTCGAGCGCGGTCTGGTAGTTCGCGGTCGATGCCGTCCCCGTGAGCGTCAGCACGCCGGTCGAGCTGTTGTAGCTGCCGGTGATGCCGTTCTGGGTGATGAAGTTCAGTGTGTCGCCCGACAGGAAGCCGGAGCTGATCGACACCGTGGCGCCCGTCAGGGTCGTCGATTCGCTGTCCGTCACCGTGAGCGCGCCGTCGAGCGTCGATGCACTGCCGCCCGCGTTGTAGGTCACGCTGGCGCCCGCCGTCACGATCGGCGGCGCGTTGACGGTCAGCGACGTGGTCCCGGTGTTGCTGCTGCCGTTGCTCGTGCTGCCGTCGCTCACCACCCAGCTGATGGAACGGGTGTGGTCGGCGCCGCCCGAGGTGATGTCGGCGCCGCCATTGGAGAAGGTGATCGACTGCAGCGCCGTCTGGTAGCTGGCGATCGAGGCGCTGCCCGTGAGCGTCAGCACGCCGGTCGAGCTGTTGTAGCTGCCGGTGATGCCGTTCTGGGTGCTGAAGTTCAGCGTGTCGCCCGACAGGAAGCCCGAGGTGATCGAGACGGTGGCACTGGCGAGATTGCCGCCGCTGTCGACGTCGCTGAGCGTGATGACGCTGTCCAGCGTCGCCGCGGAACCGCCGGCCGAATAGGTCACCGCCGGCGAGCCGGCCGTCAGTGCCGGCGCCACGTGCACCGTGGTGAGCGAGCTGGTGTCGGTGGTGCTGGTGTTGTTGGAGACACTGCCGTCCTGCACGGACCAGCTGATGGTTCGGCTGGTGTCGCTTCCGGCGACCGTCGGATCGCCATTGCCCGGGCTGAAGCTGTATTGAACGAAGCTCAGGATGAACTTGTAGTCGGTCACCGTTTCGACGCCGGAGAGCGACAGCACGCCGGTCGTGCTGTTGTAGCTCGCCGTGATGTTGACGCCGGTCGTATTGGTCGAGAGCGTGTCGCCGGCGGTGAAGCCGCTGGTGATCGCGACCGTGGCGCCGGTCAGGAGGTTGCCGCTGTCGATGTCGGTGACGGTGATGCCGCTGTCGAGCGTCACGGCGCTACCGCCGCCGGTGAAGGTCGCCGAGCCTCCGGCCGTCACCGTCGGCGCCACGTGGGTGATGTTCAGCGTGCTGGTGGCGGTGCTGTTGGTGGCGTTGCTGGAGCTGCCGTCGTTCACCACCCAGTTGATCGTGCGGCTGGCGCTGGAGCTCGTGGCATTGCCGCTCGACGGGCTGAAGCTGTAGGTGATGGAGTCGAGCGCCGTCTGGTAGTTCGCGACCGACGAGGTCCCTGAGAGCGTCAGCACGCCGGTCGAGCTGTTGTAGCTGCCCGTGATGCCGTTCTGGTTGCTGAAAGTGAGCGTGTCGCCCGAGGTGAAGCCGCTGCCGATCGAGACCGTGGCGCTCGCGAGATTGCCGCCGCTGTCGACGTCGCTCACGGTGAGGCCGCCATCGAGCGTGACCGCGCTGCCCGCGCCGGTGTAGGACGCGGTGGCACCCGCGGTCACGGTCGGCGCGGTGTGCACGACCGAGAGCGAGGTCGAGCCGGTGTTGCTGGTGCCGTTGCTCGTGCTGCCGTCCGCCACCACCCATTGGACCGTGCGCGAGGTCGAATTGCCGGCGCCGCCCGTCGGATCGCCGTTGCTCGGGCTGAAGCTGTAGGTGATCGATTGCAGCGCCGTCCGGTAGTGACCGATCGTGTCGCTGCCGGCGAGGGTCAGCACGCCGGTCGCGCTGTTGTAGCTGCCCGTGATGTTGTTCTGGTTGGTGAAGTTCAGCGTGTCGCCGGAGACGAGGCCGCTGCTGATCGTCACCGTGGCCCCGGTGAGATTGCCGGCGCTGTCGGCGTCGCTCAAGGTCAGGATATTGTCGAGCGTGACCGCGCTGCCGCCGCCGTTGAACGTCACCGACGGCGAGCCCGCCGTGACGACAGGCGCCACGTGGACGGTCGTGAGCGAGCTCGTGGCGGCGGGCGAGCTGGTGGTCGAGCCATCGCTCACCGTCCAGCTGATCGTGCGCGAGGTCGAGCCTCCGCCCGCCGTCGGATCGCCGTTGCCCGGGTTGAAGATATAGGTGATCGAGTCGAGCGCCGTCTGGTAGTTCGCGGTCGTGGCCGAGCCGGTGAGGGTCAGCACGCCGCTCGTGCTGTCGTAGCTGCCGGTGATGCCGTTCTGGTTGGTGAAGTTCAGCTTGTCGCCCGAGACGAAGCTGCCGATCGAGATCGTGGCGCTGGAAAGGGTGCTGCTCGACACGTCGGCGACGGTGAGCGTGCCATCCAGCGTGACGGCGCTGCCGCCGCCGTTGAAGGTCGCCGAGCCGCCCGCCGTCACGGTCGGGCGGGCATGCACGGTGAGCGAGCTGGTGGCGCTGCCCGCGGTCGTGCCGTCGTTCGCCGTCCAGGTGATGGTGCGGCTGAGGTTGGCGCCGGCGTTGCCCGGATCGGCGGCCGTCGAGCTGTAGGTGATCGAGTCGAGCGCCGTCTGGTAGTTGGCGGTCGAAGCGGTGCCGGTTAGCGTCAGCACGCCGGTCGAGCTGTTATAGCTGCCGCTAATGCCGTTCTGCGTGCTGAAGTTCAGCGTGTCGCCCGACAGGAAGCCCGAGGTGATCGCCGCCGTAGCGCTGCTGAGATTCGTGGCCTCGGTGTCGGTGACGGTGAGCGCTGCATCGAGCTGCGTCGCCGAGCCGCCGACGTTGTAGGTGGCGCTGGCACCGGCCGTGACGACGGGCGGCGCGTTGACGGTGAGGCTGGTGGTCGCGCTGTTCGAGCTGGTGAGGCTGTCCTGCACCTGCCAGGTGATGGTGCGCGTATGGTGGGAGCCTCCAAATGTGGCGTCGGCGTTCGAACTGGAGAAGGTGATCGAATCCAGCGCCGTCTGGTAATCCGCGACGGAGGCGCTGCCCGAGAGCGTTAACACGCCGCCGATGAAGCCCAAGCTGCCCGTGACGACGTAGCTGCCGGTGATGCCGTTCTGATTGGTGAAATTCAGCACGTCGCCCGACACGCCGGTCCCGCCGACGATCGTGATCGTGGCG
>Ga0335083_10005313_pt1 | contig 16257 bp, 14 predicted proteins | sample Lox_Sample_42_FD_206716 | JGI IMG/M metagenome (GOLD analysis project Ga0335083, IMG submission 206716) | Soil microbial communities from Loxahatchee National Wildlife Refuge, Florida, United States - Lox_Sample_4.2 | ecosystem: Environmental > Terrestrial > Soil > Wetlands | place: USA... | reverse complement strand
CGAGTGTCCTAACAACTCTTCTGTGAAAGCCGACACGCACTCGCTCGACCGACCCTTTGATACCTCTTCTGGATAGAGCAACGGTTTCCTAAACCGAAGGTCGGAGGTTCGACTCCTCTCGGGACCGCCATTTAAATCAGTAATTAGCGAAATTTACGGGCCAGTCAACCGGCCGACAATGACACCGGGGTAAACGTCGGGGTAAACATCCGCGATAACGCTGCGCGATGTTCGTCTGTTGCGACTTCGTAACCGCCGTCCCCGGCCAAGACTACCCATACTTCAATTGTTGGCATGGCCCCCTCCCACTCCGCCAAGCTCCACTGAATTTGCTGAGCTTTTCCCACCAGATTTCGAATTCGGCCCCGATCTCGGCCCCGGCACAGCTGAACAAAACGAGACACACAGAGAGAGCGTTTATCGTCGGCTCGCCGCGGCCGGGAATGGATCGACCCGCTAAAACGTGCCTGCACCCGCCGGAGCGGGACTACGGAGCCTTCCTGGTGGGTCCAAGGATCGCTGTAACAGATTGCTACCACTCATCAGGAACGATGACATCTCGCCGACGCTGGAGCTCGTCCATCGGCACGTCGATCGGACTAAGATCGAGATGGTACATTGGCATTTGCCAACGATAGATTTGCGACACGTCCTTATCAGTGGCGCTGCCACTCGGCAAACCGAGGTCAATTATTCGGCGGAGCATCAATTCCGTGAGTCTCTCCCCATCCGCAAATGTTTTCGGTAAATCAAACTCCTCCTGCCCCCACACGTCAGCGATCACGCGAATGCCATCATGAGAAAGCGCCCCGACGGTACTTAGCGCCGAGATTACGTGATACGCCGGTGGATCGAACTGAAGCAACGATCTAATAGTTGATCTCGGTTCATTCCAGAATGGCCTATCGTCCTCATACGCAGCAATGTCGGCGTACAGTCGGCTTTCACGAAAATAGAGCGCCTGATTCGGAAATATGTACTCGCCGTATTCTCCATCGATATGATGGGTGGGTCTCTCGCTGTTTACATACTCCTGTAGCTGGCCGATATTGGTTGCGTACCAACTAGACGCCTTTGCGTAGATGAGCCGTGCTAGGTGATCATAGAACCATCGCGTCATCGTCCCGATCTTCGATGCGATTTGCTTGGGCGGACATCGCACCATGTCGAGTAGGATTAGGGCTTTTCCCGCTTCTTCCTCAGCGAAACCTCGAAGGACTTCCGCTTCTCGATCATGAGCGTTGAGGGATTTCGACGCGGAGAGAAACCCACTGGCGCTCCTTAGAACAATCGGCAGACCTTCCGCAATGAAATCAAGCCGCTCGTCGTATTTCATATGCGTCAGACGACGGGCCTGCTGTAAACCAATCTGGACTTTGGGCATAAGTTTTCTAATCATGCCGAACTTCTTTGACCTGTGAACTAGCTTCATACTCGGCAATAAATCGAGCTAGTGCGTCCGGCATCTTCTTCTTCCACTTTTCGTAGTAATGCTTCTTACGAGCAATTGCTTCCCGCACATCAGGCTCCGTGTAATCGATGCTTCCATCCTTGTTTTCCAATACAAACCCCAGCGTCACCCAGTCGGTATCGTGAACGTATCGCGTATATGGTTTTTCGGGCTGAAACGGGGAGCATTCAATGCCACCGCTTCTTTCCTCCCAATCGAGAATTACCTTCGCTAAATCGTCTATCACTGTGATCGCCGCGTCCATCGTAGCCCTGTCGATCTTGAACCAATCGGGTTTAATCACAGGAGAGAAGCCGTGCAGCTTGAGTAAATTCATACTCGCCTGTTCGACATGGATGCCGGCGTAGTAATTCTGAAATGTCCAGTGACGATATATCTTCAGCGTCGGGCGTTCATGCCAAGACAACACGTCTCGCGCAGCATCCGTCCGACGAGCGGCTAATCGCCGGGTCTCGCCAATTTTAAATCGCGATTCAGTCTTATCGTAAAAAACGTAGACGTGATGTGGTCCCTTTGGGACGTGATCGGGTTGGTACACCATGTCTTTCCCCCGTTAGTCAGGCTGCCCCAAGCCCTACCATTGATTTAGACACAGGAGTGCCGCTCAAAAAAGAAGCCGGGCCATTCGGCCCGGCCACTTTCGAGGATTGACGCTGAGCGTGTGCGCTAGAGGTCGAATTTCTCCAGCGCCGCGCGCACGGCCTCCGGCAGGCGGAGCCGCCGAACCCCGGCATCGTCCCGGTACCGCTCGATGATGCGAACACCGCTCGGCCAACCGTCCGTGTTTTCGATCCGGCGACCGAAGGCCCCGTTCACGCCGGCCAACTGACCCCGGTCGATCCCGACCGCCTTCGCCGTCTCAGTCGTCGTCAGGCCCTTGTCGCCCGCCTTGATGAGCACCTTGAGCTCTTTGCGGATCGGCACCGACAGCTCCCGGCGCGTCAAGACGCGTAGGATCAAGTCGGGGGTGATACCGGCCCCGTTGACCGGCGCTGCGGTCGCGGAAGTCAGCGCCGTAGCGTCGTCAGTGATCGTGGCGCTCTTCGCGTCCACCGCTCCACCTTTCATTGCGTTCCACACCCGAATAACCTCTTCCGGCGTGCCTTCAAGCAAACTCAACTTCACCATCGTTGCCTCCATATGCTCTGACGCCACTATTAGCGTGTTGGAGCCTATGTACGAGGCCCCACTCAGCTCGTCAATGGCATATCTAGATAGAATCGCTTCAACGCAGCATACCTCGTTTGAGGCAAAAAAGGCGAGGAAACCCGCGCAGCACCGGCCTTTCCTTGGCAGCGCGCGCCTTGGCAGCCCGCTTGGCGATCCCCAGGCGCAGCGGACCATCACGCGCCAACCTGCGTCATAGGCTTCGCCGATCGTCTCGATGCCTGCCACCGTTCGACCTAAGGCCGGACTGGCACAGGCACATATGGAGTTGCCGGTGTGTCAAAGAATGGGCGAAGGCGCTCACCGTGCGCTGCGACAGCGGAGTCTGCGACTGACGGAAGGAGCGATACCGCGCGTTCACAGTCGTCCAGTGCATTTGGCGGCCCCAGCAGCAAGCGCGCCTGGTTAGTGGCAGCCAGCGACTGAAGGCGCATTGCCGCAAACACGAGGTCCTTCCAATGCCACATCCCGCCCTTGTTCATCTGTGCGTCACTGACAATGTATGGGTCATCACCGCAGCCGATGCTGAGGATTTCAATTCGTTCGCGTGAAACTTCGAATGCAGTGAGGGCTTCGATCAAACCGAGCATGATCGGATTATTGGCCCATACGCCTCCATCGACCAGAACATAGCCGCCGTGTTCGAGCGGCCTGAAGTACGTCGGCGCAGCGGCGGTCGCCAGCGCGACCGTCACCATCTTCTCATGGCGATCGGTTTGATAGTCGTCGTGATGTGGCGTCTTGAACACATAAATCTCGCTGCGCTTGCCCTCGAACGCGGGCACGCACAGACGAACACGCGAGTCCCCAAACAACTTGCCCTTGAGCAACTCACCTAGGATGTTTTCCAAGGCGGCACGGTTGTACCGATACCGCAGGTAGCGTTTCAGGCCGCTGCCTTCTTGGGGAGGAAAGATGTCTCGGCCTCGGTCGATGTAGAGTTTACGGATTGAGGTGGCATCCATGCCGGCCCCCAAGCCCAACGCGACGATGCCGCCAGTCGAGGTCCCAACGACAAGGTCGAAAAAATCCGCGACCGAATTTCCTCCGGTGTATCGATGCTCAATAGCCGCGAGGGCTGCAGCGGGAAAAAGCCCTCTGATGCCGCCGCCATCGATAGAGAGGATGCGGAAAGGCCTACCCGTTGGCCAAACCTGTGGAATTCGGCGGTGAGGAATTGCTCCCGCTGAGCGGGCCTCGCCGTGCCCAAGTCGCTTTGTGTCCGGCATTCATTCACCTCAGGATGGCGCCCGCCACCTTTCCATTCTCCGGTCAGCACCCACTCCTCGTGGAAGAACAACCATTTGATGGTCCACGGGATGATGCGATCAACGATGGGTTCGCTCGGCTGCCAATTATCGTCGCGCGGATCGTAGATGCACAAGCGAGGAAAATCGTGATGGTAGCCGAGGCGATAGGCGTGCTGCGGCGGCTCCCCGGTGCCGCGCGGATCGGCACCAATCGGTGGATCCATGACAAATAGGCTGATGTGCGGGTTTGTGAGGTCGTAACCTGGGAAGTGCCTTCGCGCGAGATAGACGATGCGGACGCGGTAGGTCTGGCACACAGGCCGTAAGGTGCCTTCCCAGATGCCGAACCATTTCGCAAGAGCAATAAGCCGAAACTGCGGGCAGGCCGCCTGCAGTTGCCGACCTTGTTCCTCGACTGAAAGAGGTAGACCCACTCAGTCGCCCCAGGGGCTGCTCTTGGGGGTCGGACGCGCATTCGCCGGGATAGCCGCCGAGCCGAGCGCCGGGATGCTGCCGGTGCCCAAGATGTGGAAGCTCTTGCCCGACTTGTTGTCCTCGATGTGCTGTTCGCGGTACTTGCGCACCGCGTCACGCGCGGGCCTCTCACCAAACAATTCTTCGAGGATGCGCTGCATCTCGGCGAGAGGACGGCCTTCGCGTAGGATGTACAGCTTGGCCACGAAGTCACGTAGTTCCTTGATGAACACGCGCTGGTCGTTGCGGTTGGGCCACCGGTCGGTCAGCACGTCCTCCGCGCACGCCGGATTGACGACATGGACCGTCGTGTTCAAGCGCTCGGCATCTTCGAGCGCCGCAATCATGCACTCCACTTGGTGGATGAGTTCGTCGGCCAGATTGCGGGTGCGATTGGCATTCATCGCCACGTAGAAGGCGAGCAACACCGAGGGCGGCGGCCGGAGGTCCGCGTGACGGCGATCATAAGCAAGATTGCGCCAACGCTTGATGAGCTGCAGCGCGATCACCGCGCGGGCCTTACGATAGACGGGCGCCTGCGCCGGAACAGGTTCAGCGTCGGCCTTGGCCAATGCCTCATGCAATGCGCGATCGAAGGCGAGCGAACGATCCTCGAAGTATTTGCCAAAGACCTCCTCAGCAGGCGTCATGGCAAGGAACCACCGTGCGAAGCCGTAGGGGTTTGCATGGAGCGTGCGGCGGTCTGCCCCCTTGGAGTGGAAGATGAAGCTGGTCCGCTCCTCGCGATGCGACAGACGAACAGCAGGCGTCACGTCAAGGTGCATACCGGCATACTGAACAGTGCTGCACCGCGTCTTGCGCTCGCACATACCGTGGTACCGCGAGCCGGGAGTGCCGCGGATCGCGGCGTGGACTGTCGCGAGTGCGAATTCCGGATCGACGTTTGCCGCCCAATTGATCTGGGCCATGATGTCGATGTCGAAGTCGCCATCACTGGAGTGGCGCGTGACGGTGGCGCCGATCATGAAGCCGCCTTGCGGGTAGAACGCCTTGACGCGCCCGTGAAGCGGACTTTCCTCGCGCTCGATCCAGTCGTTGATGGTCTTGTAGCGATCCTCGGCGAGCTTGTAGTCGGTCGGCGTGAGCTGGACGCGCACGGCAATGTCGGCGAGCATGACATCTAGTACGTCATAGCTGGCAGTCTCCTGCAGGTACCTATCTGCGTAGTTCATCATTTTTAGCCCTTGTTCCCTGGCCGCCGGGATGGCAGGCCAGGATTCCTGGGGCCTTATTGTGCACGGATTCCGTCATCCTGCAAGGCAGGGAAAATATATGTCATTGTAGATGACCTTTAATGGTCATCCACGTTGACATTGTGACCATATGCACTACGTTCTGTTGGCGAATCACCGCCGAGCAGATGCCCGACGAATTCTACCCAGAACTGGGCTCAAACATCCGGAAACGCCGGGTTGCCATCGGCATGACGCAGTCGGCCCTCGCGGCAAAAGCCGGGGTCAAGCGCACGTCAATCGCGAACATGGAGCGTGGTGCCCAAGCGATCTTGGTTCACCAGCTTTTAAACATAGCCAAGGCATTAAAGGTGTCATCCGAATCCCTAATGCCGAAAGGCGACCAGAAACCCCCGCCAGAGCCGGAGGTCGAGCTTTCCGACGATGTGCAGCAGCTGCTCGACAAACTGGAAAGGCCCGTCAGGAGCACAACGCGATGAACCCACTCCGCGCGCGTTACGCCCGAATAGAACGAGTGGTGTCGAATTTGCTGAGTGAATACCAGGTTGCTGAGCCACCTGTCCCGATTGAGCGAATTGTGAAGGGACACGGCATCACGCTTCAATCAGGCGATCTTGGTGATGTTTCAGGGCTGCTCGCCCGCAGTGCGGGCAAGACAATTATTGGCGTAAACGCCATTCATCCTCCTACAAGGAGGCGCTTCACGATCGCGCATGAGTTCGCGCACTACATTCTGCACGAAGGAATGCACTCGCACGTCGATAAGGGCTACAGGGTCAATTTCCGTTCGGCTGAATCATCTGCTGGAACGCATGTGCCGGAGATCGAGGCAAATGTCTTCGCTGCATCGATCTTGATGCCGAAGGATTTCTTAGACCGCGACGAGGCAGAGTTTGCTTTGGATAATGACGAGGCTGTGCAGCGCCTCGCTGCGAGGTACCGCGTCAGCGGTCACGCAATGAGTCTGCGTTTGGCTAATCTATATAGCTCGGCACGTCCCTTCTAAACCAACGCAAAGCGCCGACCGCCACCACGCCGGTTCGCCAAGCCATCGCCGCGCCGAAGCGCGAATCATCCATCGCTTCTCGCTCATCGCGCTCCGTAGCAGGGCGGTGATTTCGATAGGGGCAGTCTGAGTGGAAGCTCGTGCCATAAATCTGATTTTACTTCTGCTTTCGGCGCACAGCGGACATCAATGGACTTGCCGCTGGCGCGCCTCCGGTCGAGAATGACCCAAAGCGAACGTTGGCGCCGGGGCTATGGCACGCCCATATTATCGATTGCCTTTGGCGCGATTGTGGGTGGCGCAGAGCATTTGGCAGTTCTCAGCCGAGCTTCCGCCGCCCTTGCTCCATGCGGAAACGTGGTCCGCGTCCATTTCGGCGAACTTCCATATCTTTTTCTTGTTGGCAGCATGTCCGACTGCGCAGAGCGGACAATTTGATGTGCTATTGGCTTCGGCAGCTGTGGTCTGCTTGGCGTAGACGGACTTCTTGGTGGCTTCGTCGAATACGCGTACATCCAGCAGCTTCGACTCCTGAAGGCCGCCGAGAATGTATTCGAAGACGCCGCGACGGTTCTTTATATACGGGTCGCCAAAGAGCCGCTTGACCTCGGCAGAAACTTTGGCCGGATCATATGACTTGGAGTGGTATTGCTCGTAAAGTCGTCCCCACTCCAGCCCCTGCATTTCCTTTTCAACATCTGTGAACACGCTCGACGCCCAGTCGATTACGCCGTTGAAGTAGTTTTTCAGCTCGTTGATTTCGCCTTTGGTGCGATGGCCGCTCATGTAGCCGCCGATATCGCCCTTACTAACCCACTCCAGCGCCCGCTCCAGGAAGTCCTGCCGGTTTGCGCTGCCCTTGATGTACGCGCTCCATTTCTGGATATTCGCGTTCTGGCTGTTACTGAACTCGGCCTTGGCAAGCGTCACGAACGGTCCGGAGTAGATGGCGTTCAACAGCTCTTGGGGGTTGAGAGGCACGCCTGCGATGTTGATGGTCTCAAACCATTGCTTGATCTCGGTTTCTGTGCCCTCGCACTCATAGATAAGCAATTTCGAGTCCAAAATTTTCGCTTGTTGGTCGGCAGGCAGGCTGTCGAAGTTCTTCGGATTGCCGTCATCCATGATCGCGAACTTGTTCGTAACGAACCGTCCGACACTGGTGATGCGCTGCTGGCCGTCCAACACCTCGAACTTGTTCTCCGCGACTTTATTGAAGTAGATTACCCCGAGTGGATACCCCTTGAGCAACGAGTGGATGACCGCCGCCTCCTTCTTTCCGCCACCGTCCGCATAGATGTAGTTCCGCTGGTACTCCGGCTGAATGGTGAGCTTTCCGCTCAGCCCGAACAGACCCTTGCCCTCTAATTGGTTGTAGACAAACCCGTCGCAAATGTCGGCGACGCTGATGTCCGTTCTCAGCGTGGTCTTCACTTCTTCGCCCCCCCTACGCGCCGGATACGGCGGCGAATGAAGACTCTCTTGTATTGCTGGATGTAATACTTGCCATCCACGACGTAGTAGGTCTGATCGGTCGGGGGGCGGTCCATCCTGATCGCTACGCCGTCGTTCAGCTTGGTTACGTTGCTTTTCCTTCCCGACTTGTCGACTTGAATTTGAATCTCGTACTTCCTTGTCTGCAACTGATAGCTCTTTTCGTATCCCAAAATCTCGAACTGGTCGGGGTTGTACTTGTCGAGAAAGGTGATGGGGACGCCCATCATGCCGTCGTAGTCACTGGGGATCGCGTCGGTGAAAGGCACTTCGATAGCGTCGAAATTGTCGTACCGGTCGTACGCCCTCTTGCCCTTGATCTCCTTGTGATTGCTGAACTTGAGGTTGTCGGCCACGGTCATGAGTGGCAGCTTCTCGTGTCGTCGGCCATGATCCAAGTTCGTCCACCAGCGAACGCCCTTGACGCGGATGTACTTGACGCCATTTTCGTCGATGCGCCAGCCAGCCGCGTTCAGTGGATAGTGGTCTGGAACGCGGAATTCGCGGTCGCCGCCATGGATGGTGACCCCCATCCACAGCTTGTCGGCCTTGATAAGCGGGAAAATCTCCTTGTAGGTGATCGCCTGAACATTGCCGATGATCAGGAACTTTTTTCCGTGCTCCACGAGCTGGGCGACGTACTCGCGGAAGAGGGAGAAGGGCGGATTGGTAACCACGATGTCCGCGTCATTCAGGAGCGCGATGCACTCGGGGCTACGGAAATCGCCTCCCGGGTACTTGTCGTCTGCTTTCAAGGCTGTCCTGGCGGCCTTGTTCCGCTTAAGGAAAAGCTCGACGTCGGTTACGTTCGCAGCGCCGTCTCCGTCTTCGTCTTTCACACGGTCGAGGATGACGGCGAGCGCCTTGGGCTTCCGGCGCTTGCCATTCCCTTCATCGTATTCCGGGAACAAGGTGCCTTGGCCTGCGATTGGGGAGCCGTCGTAGCTGGTGGTGACCAGCCTTTTAAGGCCGAGCTTATTGAAGTTGGCGGCGAAGTACTTGAAGAAGTTGCTCTCAAAGGGGTCGTCGCAGTTGCAGTAGACGACCTTGTCGCGGAAGGTGTCGGCGTCGAACTCGATGTAGGCCTCGACCTCTTTCTGGATGTCAACGTACTGAGTGTAGAACTCGTCCTGCTTCGCCGCCTTCGCGGCGTGCAGGCTTCGATTCATCGGCACATTTTCCGCTTCCGGCGGCGCCGAAAGGCTGGACCGTCCGAGCCTTTTACGTGTGTATTCCCGCGCTGCCGTCTTCGCCATCGAGTAAGCGCGCTCCATCAGGGTCGCCGAACTTGTAGCCCGCCGAATCGCGGTACTCCAAGAACGCCGTTCCGCAGGATAAACGGACTGGGTACTTTATACTATGTAACTCCCCATTCGTGCCTTTCAGACGGGCCAGGGGACGATTTACCGGCGCGGGCGTGATACGTGCGATTTCCGCTTGTGGCACTTCGCGACATTCCGCTGCTACGCAGCAATTGCGTCGCTTCCGGAGGATTGTGTTGCAAAAGTCGGCGGCTTTTTGCCGCCAGGTTAGATTTGAGTGTTGATCAATTTGTGGGTTTTCCGCTGAGTGCCTGTAACAGCGTTAGCGACACCTACGCTGCACAGCGGATCGCGGGCGATGGCGGCGAGCGGCAGAGGAACTTGACGAGGCGACGCAGGTTCTGAGCGGTTGCAGTCAATAGCACCTCGTCTTTAGCCCCGCTCAGGCCTCGCAGTCGAAGTCGGTCGAGCCTGAAGATCCGTTTCATGTGAGCAAAACACATCTCGACCTTTTTACGCTCCCGGCGTGATCGTTCGAAGGCCGCGGTTTTGGCCAGTGCGCGGGCGACATCACGAGCGTCTTCATGAACATCGCGGGGAATCTGCCGCATGGGCGTATTGGGGGAGCACTGCATTTTCAACGCGCAGACATCGCAATCGCGCTTTGCGGCACGATAGCGAAGCGTGCCACCGTCAATGACTGTTCCGGTGGTGTGCAGCAGCTTTCCGCCCGGACAGGTGTAGACGTTGCGTCCCCGATCAAAGACGAAATCAGCCCGGCTGAAGGTGCCGTCGGTGCGCGCCGACTTGTCCCAGACCGGGATGTGCGGCGCGATCTGACGATCCACCAGCCACTTCAGCAGCCTGACGGCTCCATACGCGGTGTCGCCTGCCAACCGCCGAGGCTCAAGATCGAAGCGGTTCTTGACGCGCTCGATCATCGTCTCGGTAATGGCAATCTCGGCTATACGATTGGCGCGTGTGCCCTCGGCGTCGACGATGATCCCGGCCTTGTTGTCGATCAGATAGTTGGCGTCGTAAGCGAAAAAGGCCTCAGTGTTCTTCCTTGCAACCCATGCCGCCTGTGGATCGGTCAGCGAGACTTGCTTTGGCGGCTTGCCTCTATTGCCACTGTCGTTCGAACCACCGGCATCGGCGCCGGTCTCCTCGTCATGGTGGGCGGCATCAAGAGCTGCGAGGTACTCGCGAACCGCGCGCGATGCCTCCTCGGCCTGCGGCCAGGCAATGGGCTGATCCCCCGGCAGCCGCTTCTGCTTGCCAGCATCAGCTCTGATCAGGCTCGCATCGATCGAAAAACCTTCGCCACCAACCAGCCCAGCCGCGATGCACTTAGCAACTACGCCCTCAAATACCCGGCGCAACGCGTCGCTCTGGCGAAAGCGCTCATGCCGGGCGCGGCTGAACACCGAATGGTCCGGTATCCCATCCTCGATGCCAAGCTTGCAAAACCACCGATAGGCCAGGTTGACTTGTACCTCAGAGCAAAGCCGCCGCTCCGAGCGGATCGCAAACACGTAGCCTAAAATCAGCATCCGGATCATCAGCACCGGATCGATCGAAGGCCGGCCCGTGTGCGAGTAGTACGGCGCAAGCTCCTTGTGCACCCAATCAAGATCGAGAACGCCGTCGACCTGCCTGACCAAATGACCCGCCGGCACCACCTTGTCGAGATCGAACGCGTAGAAGAATTGAGCTTGTCCGCGTTCTCCCCGTCCCATCATCGACCGCTCCCGCGAATCATCATTCTATTCAACGGAATCACGGTTCAGCGGCTGTCTCAACCAGAGTTTTGCGACACAATCGGGGCTAAAGCGGACATCGCGTTGGCTTGTCGCCATGTCCGCTAATGCCCTTTATACGGTATACCTAAATGGACTAACGTAGAACTCATACAATGCACCCATAGCGGCTCGACCATTGTCGGCCAATTCGAGCGAAAAATCGAGCGCGGATCGCTCTATGCCGGCTCGCCCGAAATACGAAAGTCATTCCGCTGACAAGGAAAATAATTGAGGTGATCGTCAAGACGTTAAGTTGTGAGCGACCAACTTACGTAATCACTAAGCGATCCTACCGCTAAACGTTCTGATCTTACGATGAATTGCATTACAATTCACGGGTGGCTTCTGAAAGACCAGAATCGGTTCATTCTTCCACGCAACACGCGACTGGCAGCCCGGGTTGATACGCATGCAGTACGGAATCCAGCCGAGGAATTCCAGGCGAGGAACACACAAGTCGATCGTAAATCGCTTCAAATTAATATCCTTTCGGTCGGTGACGTTGAGCAACATTACACCGCCGGGTTTCAGGATGCGCGCCGAGTGTCGAAGCACGGGGCTTAGGAAAGATTCGATCCACTGCGGCAACTCACTATAGCGCAGATAGCTTTGGTTCTCCTCCGCCGAGTATCGCTCGGTGTCGAAGTAAGGCGGACTAGAAATTATGAGATCGGCAGACTGACTAGAAAAATCGGGCAAAAGATCTTCAGCGCAGGCTTCATAGAGCCTAGAGCGGCCCGGCACATATTCCTTCACGCACCCATAGAGCCGCCGCAATCCCGATATTTGAGCCCGCGCCGGATCGATGCCGATATAAGTGCGATCGAGCGACACCGCGCCGAGCAAACGGCCGCCGAAGCCTGCACTGAAATCGAACACGCAATCGCCATCATCGGAAAAGGCGCGAATAAGTTGGCGCGCGACTACGGGCCTGAAATTCGACGGCCGCATCTTGTGTGAGATGCGCATCATGGCCCTGATCGATTGCGCATTCCAGCAGCGTCGATCCGGCCAAAAGAGCGGGGCTCTGGTAAGTGCACGCCTCAAGCGATCATCGTCAGCAAAGATATCGACGCACGACTTGCCGCGAGTCTTAATACGCCAGAGTTGAGGATGACTCGCGTTGGCAACCCTTACTCCCACAGTTGAGAGCAAGCCGCGAGCATGGCCGTTTATATGATTATCTGATGCAGCCAGATTATCGAGTTCGCGCCGAATTTCGGCAGCGCTGACGGTCGGATAGGGAAAACCTGCGGCGCGCCAATAAGCCAGAGCAGCGTTCGTCAGTCGATTGCGATACCGGTCCGTAAAGGAGAGGATTTCGCGGCCAAGTAACCCCTCGACATCCACGATGTGGTGCATGGTCCAAGCACGATTGAAAAGGGAATCGAAATCGAGTGCCCGCTATAGTTTAGTATGCTATTGTATTCTCGCAAAAAAAGAACGGCGGTTGGGCGGCGTTATCCCATGCCTATTGTGCGTGCTTTGTCGCTGATCGCGATAGCGGTAGCCGTTGGCGGTTGCGGCTTGGCGGTCCCTAGCGCTGCTGCTCACGGTTCCTGGAGTGCCGCCTGGCCTTTCGTCGGCCAAAGCTACTACGCGTTGCTGCACGGTTCGCGACCTGCCGCCGAGTGCGGCTGGCAGTCGGCGACTCCGGCTTCCCGACATGCCGCCAACTGCGCTTGGCAGTCCAAGACCCACAGTCCGCATCCCCCGCTCGATCGTCGCTGCCACCCGCCGGTAGACCGTTCCCCGCGCGCTAACGGGGACGGCTGCCCCTCGCCGCCTAAAGTCGCACCTCCTACCGCGAAATATGCGTGCCCAATTGCTGTTTGCGAGCAATGCCAGCCGGCTGATCAGCCCCCGAGCAATCCGGCCAAGTGCCCAGGGGCAGCCGCATGGGACGAACGATTTCAATATGCCACGGACCGCATGAAATCGGAGGATTACGACAAAGCGACTGCAATATTGGAGCCCGCGTTGCGGGACTGTGATGTAGGCGTGCGCCGCCATGCGCTCGATATATTGGTGCAGATTAGACAGCGCGGTACGGTCGCGCCTGGACCGGTCGGACCCGCCGGACCCGCAGGGCCGGTCGGACCCGCGGGGCCCGCTGGACCGGCCCGAGCCGTCGGACCAACTCCTCTGGCCCCGCCGATCACCGTCAAGTGCCAGGGCACGGCACCGTGGGAAGAGCGGTTTCAGTATTCAGCAGGCCTTATCAAGTCGGAAGATTACGACAAAGCGGTCCCGATTTTAGATGGCGCGCTAAAGGATTGTGACCCCGAAGTGCGCCACCGCGCTCTCGACATGCTTGCGCAGATTAATCAGGCCAACGCGTCGCGCAGTTGGATCGAGAATGCATGGCGCCATATCGGAGCGAATTTTATTGAGGAGGGCGCAGTGGCATTCAAGGCGCTCGTTCTGCTTGCGCTTGCCGTCCTGTTATTGCTTGCCTTGAAGTTGGTGGCACTCCTATGGAACCGGCGCACCATCGCCCCGCAACCGTTGACAGTCGGCTCTTTTAAAGGATTCGACGGCAAACACTTCGTTGCGATAGCCCAGCAGCTTTACTTCCAAATGCAATCAGCGTTCCGCATTGACGGCGCCTTGCCAGCATCGTCGGACGCAGCCCCGCGAATGATGACGGATGCCGCGAACACCGAGGCTGCCGAAGTTGTCGGCGCACTCGCCCCCTCGGAAGAAATTGGGAAATTGGCCGCCGTTTTTCTGGCAATTCTCAAGCGTCCGCGATATACATGTTCTGGGTCCGTTCACATTTCCGGCCGGAGCACCCATATGATCATCTGGCTCAAGCGCGGCAAAAAACTAGTGAACATTTGGGAAAGATCGTCCCAGACGGCGCGTTTGACTGAAGATATCAAGGATTTGACGTTTTTAGGATTACAAACAGCGTGGGACGATATGCGTGAACGATGGATTTGATACGATGCTAGCGCTGCAGACAGGAAATCGGCGGGCTTTCGAGCTGGTGGCGGGTGCCGTCGCGGCGATCGCTTCCTATAAGTCGACGCGCGACCGTAGCGTGCTGGAAGGCGCTTTGGCCAATCTCAAATTAGCTAGCCAGCACGACAATCACTACCTTTTGGCACCGTATTATATCGCGGTTATCGAAGACCTTCTGGGTCGCTCCCGAAGCGCCGCAGAGCAGCTTCTGGCTATCCTTTCAGAGGCGCCTACCGCTTATCCGAAATTGATTAACGAGATGCGCTTCAACTTGGCCGTCGCGCAGTATCACGGCTATTCACATGACTGTCTCAAGGCTGCAGCCGCAACACTCGATACGGTCTTGAGCGACACGAATACTTTGTTTGGCCGCATCAAGCATTTTCGCGTTCGACTACATTCGCGGGCACTTCTTGCTCAAGTGTACGCGATGTGGAGTATTCCAAGGACGCCCGAGGATGTCGCAAATTACAAGAACGAAAAGATACGAATATGGGATTGCTATAAGTCGGCCAACAAGAATGCGTACCAAGTTCTTTATTTTTCACCCATGCTCCTTGTTCTTGCCCTGATCGATCGTGGCAGATGCAGGGAGATTAAAGCCATCGCCCACAATGCGATCGGCATGGCGACAATGTACTACACTGATTTCTCGCTCAACCATGATGCAAAGCTGAGGACACTTCGCCGGGGTCTAAAACATTTATCCATATCCGATCGATTGTTTCCGCGCGATTGGGCAAATTATTGCGACATTGGATCGTGCCACATGCGCATGGGCTATTGGCGAGGAGATGCGACTGAATTTGATCTCGCACGCAAGTATCTGAGCGCGGTCGTGAAAGAATTGCGTCCGGATTACGGCTTTGCCCTCTATGAAATTGGTCGAAGCTATCGGATACAAGGCAATTTTACGGACGCTCTCAAATATTTTACGATGGCGATGAACGTGCGGCACGATCGCGAAGTCAGCGATAGACGAGTTCAACGTGAGATCAATTTAGCTGAGAAAGGCGATAATCTCTACCCGTAAGCTAGGCGCCGATGTTCCAGAATAGTATCGGTTCGGGCAGCCCTGCTAAATTGTTTTCCAGAAACTGCCAAGCCTTGAGATCGTAGTTCGGGTGCGAGGCAAAAGGACAATCGTATTTTAGTTCATGCGCGTAGGGCAGGGACGCGGGTCGCAGATCCAGGTATGACGGCAATTGCAGGCAACGTCGGCGTAAGCAGGCCATGATTGCATCAACAGAACGGCCGGAGGATATTGCGATGAGCTTGCGCGGCTGAGCGCCTAATCCATTGATGAGGCCGGCCAAAGTCACTCCTGATCCGCAACTGAGAACGACAGTGCCGCCGGCGTAAAACCCTTCGTCCACTGTGCGCGCTACGTCTGAAATTGCATCGACCGCCTCACGGCACTCCAAGCCGAACGGAAGCATGTAGCCGCCACGCGCTTCGATTCGTTTTTTAGCCATGGCATAGCAAATGGCGATATGGTTCGACGGCACCGGCAGCAAGGTTGCGCCCAAGCGCTCTGCTTCGGCGACCGCCGCCGGCAGATTGCGCTTCTTTGACACTGGATATGACACAATAGCCTTGAGGCCGGGCGTGATCGCACATAGCGCCGCTAGGCCTTGACCCAACTTCGAAAAATGCGTGTCCCAACAACCGAAGACGCTGATTCCTTCAGTTGTCAGGCTATCGACGAGCCGTCTGAGTCCCCGAAGCTTAGCGAGCGGCGGCGCAGGAGGACGCCCGTATAGGTCATCCCGCTTGACGAATATTGTCCGTCCGCCGAGCGAATATTCTTCGATCGGCGTGTGTTCTTTGAAAATATCTGTGCCTGTCATGTCCCCACCAGCCCAAATTTTGGCTCCGTGGTTCAAGTATCATCACTCAAACAATATTGAACTCAAGCGATCCTGCGGCTCTATGGCCCCACTGAGGCGGCAATCAATAAAAGTTGGAAACCCCCAAGGACATCAAAATTATCAATTGAGCAAGCGGTTGATTGCAAGACAATGTCGGCTTCAGGCACTTTTCTGACCTGTCAGCTCATCCTACGGGTGTCCGTTATCGAGGGGATTGTGTTGCAAAACTCTGGTTGAGACAGCCGCTGAACCGTGATTCCGTTGAATAGAATGATGATT
>Ga0335083_10005310_pt1 | contig 16261 bp, 6 predicted proteins | sample Lox_Sample_42_FD_206716 | JGI IMG/M metagenome (GOLD analysis project Ga0335083, IMG submission 206716) | Soil microbial communities from Loxahatchee National Wildlife Refuge, Florida, United States - Lox_Sample_4.2 | ecosystem: Environmental > Terrestrial > Soil > Wetlands | place: USA: Florida... | reverse complement strand
TGGAGCATTATTCTCTCTTCGAAGTAGCGGGTGTGCCGAGCGCGGGCAGGCGCTTCGCGCATCGCGTCGCACTGCTTGCGGCGCTGGCGGCTATGCCGTGCATCGGGTTCGCTCACGAAACGGAGCCGCCGCTGGAGGCTACACCGGCCATGGCGGCCATGCGCTACTGTCAGACGCAAGGGGTGCGCGCCGCATGGGGTGCTCAGGCGCGATTTCTTGGCGCGCCGGCGACCTTCAAGTACATAGCCGAGGCGCCACTGCGAAAGATGTTCATGGGCGACGTCGCAGACATCGGCTCCGACGCGATCTACGTGCTGGACGAGTTGAATCTGGACGAACGCCGCGCGTACGAGGAGAGCGCCTTCTATGGCTGGAAGCAGGCCGATCGATGGGTCGCCGAAGGACGGGAGCGCCCCGACTACGAGGTACTTGCGGCGGTGTTCTACCAGAGCTGCAAGCAGGGACTCTCAAAGGAGTGATGCTACATGAACCTCCACACAGGTTTGGCTCGTCTCGCACGCTGGATCGGCGTGTTGTCCATCGTTTTTGCCGCACCAACCGCCAAGGCGGAGGAAACCGAAGGCTATGGCTTCGCCGCAGCGGCCCAAGAACTCTCTCAGCTGCTCTGGCTGGCAGAAACAGCAAACGCATGTGGCTGGGCCAGCAGAGAAGAAGTGCTCAAATTCGAGCGCTTCTCGCTGCGCTTTCTCGCCGCTCACCTCTCCGAGCCGAACGCCAAAGCGCTTGTCAGCCTGGTCAGGGCCAACGGGTATGAGAGCGCGGTGCGCCGCGTAGCTGAGGAAGGCTCAGAAGAAAACTGCGACACCCCGCGCTGGCACAACGGATGGCTGGCCTACAAGGCTGCCGCCGATGAGTACGAGAGGGAATTTTGAGTGGGCGCCGCGTTCCGACATTGCGAGCACTTCGAGCAAAAGGCGAACCCAGGATCGCGCTGTGTCCCGCTGATCGCCCTTTTGACTGGGATGCTGATGCTCCATACGAAGAAGCGGCGAAACCTCGGCGCAGACTTCGGCCGGGCGCTGGCCGGGTCAAGTACAAGATGCGTCGCAGCTGACGACAAGCCGGGCGAACTCCCGCGCTGCGGGTCGACCCGCGGATTGACGGAACCATGATTGCCGAACTTGCCCGCTTCAGCCTTGGCCGTGTCCTGCTGCATCTCATCTCGATCGTGGGAGATCGAGCCTTTCGCTTCCATGCCGCGGGCATTATGCGCGAATTGTCCTGGGTAGGCGGAGCGACAATGCTCCTTGCCCGAGTCTGCACGAGCCGGCAACAAACCGCGCGCGTGTTGCGCCCGAAAGGAGTCCGATCCCGTATCTGATCGCCTATTCGTGGGTGCTCACGCCGGGTGCGATGAGGACCGTGTCATTTGCTCATGTTGCGGCCACGCGCGGACACGTTGCCGTCTTGGGCCGACCCACAAAGCTCTACCGGAACTCTTCCGCATCCCGAGGATTCCACCCGCCGGCCCACAAGCACAAGAAAGAGCCCGCGCGCTTCCTGATTCGTATGAGCGGATTCTGTCGAGCACCGAGCTGAAGCGCAGTCCACCAAAGCCAGGCCATGCCAACGACATGGGTTACGTCAAACCGATCAGTGGCGCACCTCCACGTCGATCAGCCTCGTGCACCGATGGTCTCACAGGTGTCGAGGGCCTGCGGATCAGAGGACGCCGGGTACGTCGTCGTCGCCAGCTTCTCCAGGATCTCGGTTTGCGCCACCGCACGCTCCGCCTCGGGCAGCTTAGTCGTTAATTCGAGTGCATGGCGGAGAATGGTTGCAGCCTCCGGATGCGCAAAACGGCGGTGGGCAGTTTCGGCGCCAAGCCGCAAGTACCTCATCGCGCGAGGCCAATCGGAACCTTCTTCGAAGTGATGCGCGAGCTCGGGCGCGACCTCGCTCAGCTGCTCGGAATAAAGTGCTTCCAATTGCTCTCCGATGCGCCGGTGCAGCTTCGCCCTGCGCCCCGGCGGCTGACGCCCATAGAACACCTCGCGATACAGCGCGTGCACGAATTCATAGCGCGGCGAGACGCTTCCGTCTGGAAGCTGCTGAGAAGCTGCCAAGCGCACAATGTAATGCCGGCGCGACAGGCGGTCGCACAAGTCTTCAAAGTCTTCCGGATCGAAGTTCGACACTGCGGCGCTCACCCTCGCCGAGAAGGCAGCACCGTTTACGCTCGCCACCTCCAGGGCGTGCTGCTCATCCGCGCTCAGGCGTCCGATCTGGGCTTCGATCATCTCGCGAAGAGTCTCTGGCACCTCCAATGCGATTTCCTCCAGAGCGACCCGCAGCTGCCAGCTTCCGTTCTCACACGATATAAGACCGCGCTGGATCATATGGTCCAGTGCGGCAACCATGAACAGCGGAATACCGTCCGAGTGCCGATGAATGAGCCCCGCCAAACCCGCTGGTAGCCTGGCTTCAGGCGACGCAGCAGTCAGATATTCGCTAACTTCTGCTTCGCTGAACGGCTCCAAAGCGATCTCACGACATAGCTGACGACCCAACAGGTCGTGCTTGAGGGCTTTGAAGGGATGGTTCGAAAGCACTAGATCCACCGGGCGGTAGGTCGCTATCAACATCAGCTTGGCTGACGCCCGGCCGCGGGCCAGCGCAGACAAGAGATCGACCGTGGAGTGATCCACCCACTGCAAATCCTCGAACACCAGCACCAGCGGAGTTCGCGACGTAATCGTCTCCAGCGCATCGCCGATTTCGCGCAGCATGCGCTCGCGCGTGGCACCCAATATCTCCCTCGGTAACAGTTCGCGATGTTCGGGTTTCAACAGAGCCGGAAACTGAACAAGCCACGTCGGTGCCTGCGCGGCCAATATCTGTACCACAGGGTCTGCTTCCGCGCCCCGGCACAACTGACCCAGCGCTTCGAGCATCGGGTAGTACGCTTCCTGACCTCCGTAGCCCTCCACGCATTGGCCTCGCACGACGCGAAGGTCTGGCGCGTCGCTCGCTGCCTGGTGCTGGAATGCATCTATCAGGGCCGTCTTGCCGATTCCCGGTTCCCCGGTAATAAGAAGGATTTGTCGTTGACCTGCTGAGGCCATCCGAAGGCAATTCCTCAATTTAGCGAGCTCTCGATCTCGCCCCACCAGGCTGCTCTGCACCACCGTCGACGAGATCGCGGGAGCCGCCGATCGGCTTTCGTTCACGGCCGCGATGAATCGGTACCCACGCTTTGGGAGTGTCTCGATAAAGAGCGGAGTTTTGGGATTGTCTCCCAGTGCCCGTCTCACATCGAATAACTGACTCTTCACCGCCTGAGGTTGGACGTAGGTGTCCGGCCATACCGCGTTGAGCAGTTCATCTTCCGTGACCAGCCGCCCCGCGTGCTCTACCAGGTAGAGCAGAACGGCGAACGCTTTAGGCGTCAACAAAATGCGCTCATCATCGCCCGCGTCGCGACTTCGCCATAGCCACTGGTTGCGGGTATCGAGCCGGAAGGGAGAGAACTCTTTCATGCCGATGTCAATCCGAGCCGCGTAAGCGGGAGCGCCAGCATTCTGCATTTTGTTCAAGCCTCGCTCGGTCACGGCATGAGGCCGCATTGATGGGGTCGTGGTATTCCCCGACTTGGTGATTGCGATGTTCACCGCTCACCCTCCCGCTGTGATGGTTGTCCCGAGCCGGGGCCCTGGCCGCGCAACGCTGAATCGACGCATTCGAGCAGCACTTCCGAAGCGAACGGCTTGGGCAGATAACACAGGATTCCGGCTTTGGCCGCCTGCGCACGGACCACGTCATCGGGGTACGCGGTGATGAGAATCGTGGGAATGCTGCGACCCGCGGCAACAAGCCGCTGGTGCAGCTCGAGGCCGGTCATTCCTGGCATACGCATGTCGGTAATGAGACAGGGGACGGTTCGCGCACGCTTCGACTTGAGAAAGCTTTCGGCGGACGTGAATGTAACGGCCGAGAAGCCTGCGGAGTCGAGAAGATCTTTCATGGTCTCGCGCATAGACTCGTCGTCGTCCACTATCGCAATCAATGGTTTTTTAGTCATTGAATTCCCCTTGCCTGCTAGAAGCATAGGCGCAGCAAGCGCACAACGCCATTGCACGTGCGTAAAGCGCGAATGCACGCGGGGAACCATCCACTGCCCTTGGGGATGAGAGAGATATACTTTGGTATAGACGGTCTAGGGCTTTCTGGGCGAAACACCCAGGCGATCGGCCATGCGCACCAGTTCGGGCAGAGACTTCGCCCGCATCTTGCGCATGATCTGGCCGCGGTGGACCTTCACGGTGACCTCGCTCAGGCCGAGGTCCGCAGCGATCTGTTTGTTCTGGCGCCCGATACTGACGAGCGCCATGATTTCGCGCTCCCGCTCAGTGAGCAACGCGAAGCACTTCTGCAGCTCGCGCAACACTACGGCGTCGTGGCGCCGGCTGCGGTCGCGCTCGATGCCCGCCTGGATCGCATCCAGCAGATCCTGATCGCGGAACGGCTTGGTCAGGAACTCAACAGCCCCTGCCTTCATCGCCCGCACCGACATCGGAATATCGCCATGTCCGGTGATGAAAACGACCGGTAGCTCGATTCCCGCAGCGGCCAGCCCGCGCTGAAAATCCAGTCCACTCTGCCCGGGCAGGCGCACGTCGAGCACCAGGCAGCCGGGTGCATCCGGCAGCTGGGCTTGCAGGAATTCCTGCGGAGAACCGAACAGCTGCACCTCGAGGCCGACCGATCGGATGAGATCCTCGAGCGCGTCGCGCATGGAGGAATCGTCGTCGACGACGAACACGACTGGGCGCTCCCGTTTCACAGGTGTGCCTTGCATGGCGTTCATGACGCGGCTTCCTCGACCGGGAGCGAGAACTGGAACACGGCGCCGTGCGGGACGTTGGCCGTGGCCCACAGCCGTCCTCCGTGGGCCTCGATGATCGAGCGGCTGATCGACAACCCCATGCCGAAGCCTTCCGCCTTGGTGGTGTAGAAGGCCTCGAAGAGCTTGTCGCTGAATGCGGGGTCCATACCGATGCCCGAGTCGCGCACCGCGATCAGCACCGCCTGCGAACCTTCTCTGCCGGAGATGATCGTCAATTCGCGGGCGCGGTCCTCAACCTCGCGCATTGCTTCGACCGCGTTCACGATCAGATTGAGCATCACCTGCTGCATCTGGACGCGGTCCGCCTGGACCGACGGCAAGCCTTGCGCGAGCCGCGTGTCCAGCGCGATGCCGTGCCTGCCAAGCTCGTAGCGCGCGAGCACGATCACCTCGAGGATCGTCTCGTTGAGGTCGACCCAGCTCCTTTGCAGCGCCTGGCGTTTCATCAGCGAGCGGATACGGCTGATGACCTCTCCCGCGCGTCTGCCGTCCTTGGCGATGCGCTCGAGCGCCCGCTGCGCCTTTTCCAGATCCGGCGGCCGAAGCTCGAGCCAGCGTGAGCAGGAGGCCGCGCTGGTCACCATCGCGCCCAGCGGTTGGTTGACTTCGTGAGCGATCGAGGCGGTCAGCTCTCCCATCATCGTTACGCGCGTCACGTGCGCCAGTTCCGCTTGCGCGTCATGCAGCGCACTTTCCGCCCGCTTGCGCTCGATGAACTGACCGATCTGGCTGCCGATGGTCGCCTTCGCTTCGAGCAGATCTTGGTCGGGCTCCCGGACCTCGCGGCTGAACAGGTCGACGACGCCGAGAACCTCTTTGGCGAGCAGAATGGGAAATCCGAGTGCGGCGCGCAGCCCCGCAGCGTAGGCGACCGGTGCCCGCACGAAGCTCTGGTCTCGGGAGCAATCGGGAATCCACACCGGCGCACGGCTCGACCAGACGCGACCCGGCAGCCCGACCGCGGGGTCGAACGTGCTCGTCCAGGTCGCCGCTTCGAACTGCGCGATCTCGACCGCGTCCGTGTGCCATACCTCGACGCAGTGCAGCACACCGGCTTCCCGGTCGACGCGCCACAGCTCGCCCACATCCCAGTCAAGGCAATCGCAGAGCGCTTGCAGGATCTTCGGTGCCGCCTCTTCCAGCGTCGCTGCCTGCGCGAGTATCTGCGTAACCCGATGCTGCGCATGCAGGCGCTGCTCCGCGCGTCTCTGCTCGGTGATATCGATCACGGTGCCCACGAGGTCGGCGGATTCGCCATCGGGACCGAGAACAGGATGCGCCACGACATAGATATGCCTGACGCCGCTGTTCGGGTGCATGATGCGGTATTCGCTTTCGAGGTCTACCCTGTCACGCAACGCCTCGTGCAGCCGCTCCTGCCATCCCGCGCGATCGTCGGGGTGAACGCGCTGCAGGAACGACTCGAACGCCGGGACACCTTGCGCCGGATCGAAGCCCAGGACCCGATAGCATTCCTCCGACCAGAACCTGGTGCCCGAAGTAGCGTTCCAGACCCAGCTGCCGGTGTGGCTGACCCGCTGCGCTTCCGCCAGGTAGGTCTCGCTTTGGCGCAGCGCTTCCTCGGCACGCTTGCGTTCCGTGATGTCCTCGCAGACCACCAATAGGACCGGCTGGTTCTTCAACAGAACCGCATTCGCAGTCTCCCGCACCCACAGCATCGTCCCGTCCTTGCGGAGCTTGCGCGCCTCCCAGCGCATCGTGTGCCCCAGCGCCCCCAGGCAGGCGTTGGCATGCCTGCGGACCATCTCCCGATCCGGTTCATGAAAGACGTTCAGAACGGGCTGTCCGATCAGCTCGCTCGTGGTGTAGCCGAGTTGCTGGGCGCCGAAGCTGTTGACGGTCACAATGGTGCCCCGCGCGTCGAGCACGAAGTACATCGTCGGGTTGCTCTCGAACGCGGCGCGCCACTGCTCCTCGCTGTCGCGCAGGGCTCGCTCGGCGGCCGCGGCCTCCGCGTAGAGCCGCGCGTTCTCCAAGGCGATGGCGGCCTGCGGTGCCAGCAGTTTCAGCACCGCGCCGCGGGTGGGAGTGAACACGCCGGGACTCAGGTTGTTTTCCAGGTAGAGGACTGCGATCAGTCTGGCCTGGTTGAGCAGCGGCAGGCAGAGGATGGAACGGGTTTTCCGCTGAGCGACGTACGGGTCTGCAGAAAACGGATTCGGGCCAGACGCATCGTCGAGAATGACCGCTTCTCGAGTCCGCGCCGCATAGTTCACGATCGACCGGGGCAGGGCGGCTGCCGCGATCGGATCCTGCCGCCGCTGCACCATGACCTTGTCCCCGCTGGTGGTCGCTTCCGCTTCCACCTGAAGCCCGCCCTCTTTAAGGACAATCAACAGGCCACGCTCGGCGCCCGCGTGCTCGAGCGCAGTGCGCATGAGCGTGTCGATGAGTTGCTCGAGGACGATCTCGCCCGACACGGCTTGCGAGACCTTGAGGACGGTCGCGAGATCAAGGTGTTCGACTGGTGCCTGAATTGTGCTCGCCGCGCCGGGTCCGGGCTCTTGCTCCTTCAACTGCGGATAGAGCTTCTCGAGCTGCCGCACCTTGCCGTCGGCTCCCCAACCCAGATAGCAACGCCGCGCATCGCGCAGATAAGCGTGTGCAATCTTCTCGAAGCCACGCGCCGCGTAGAAGCGCGCTGCAAGTTCATTGGCGATACCCTCATTGTGCACAAAGTCGTTTGCGCGCGCCGAGCGGATGGCCCGTTCGTAGAGGTCCATGGCGTCGAGCGCACGCCCTTCGATGCGTGCGATCTCCGCGCCGACGAGCGCGGCCCGGTTCTCGAAATTCTCGGGGCAATTGCCCGCCCAGGCTTCGAGCTGTCGATGGTGAGTGGACAGCGTCTCGAAGAGCTCCTCGCGCTCGCCGGCCGATGCCGAATCCCAACATGCGGCGCGGGACAGCGCGGCATAGAATTCGTATTCCGCCGTCTCGAACAGCTGTGGTGGTGCCCACCGCAGCCGCCGCGCCTTGGTTGCGGCCTCGAGGGCCGAAGCATAGTCACCGGCAAAGAAGCGCGCCTGCAGCGTTCGGATCCAATACCAGCTCTCTGGCAGAGCAAGCGCCGGGTTGGCCGACAGGTGGCGCTCGAACGCGAGCGCGTCGAACCGCCCGTCGTCGAAGGCGCCGAATCTCGGCGTCAAGCCCCGCAGCGTGCGTATCAGCCCGAGCTCCGAGGTGATGATGTCGACCACGAATCCGAAGCGCACCTTCTCTGCGAAGCGCAGGCCGCTCTCGGCTTCACGTTGCGCCTCTGCAAGAGAATCGCCCGCAGCGAGGAAGTTCGCGTTCAAACTGGAGCAGGTGTAGGCCGCGAATGTGACGTCGCCGGTGTTATACGCAATGTCGAACGCTTGACGCAGCACGTCGCGGCCGGCGCGGAAATGCTTCGTCCATGGCATTACCACATTGCCATAGTTGAGGTACGTCCTGGCCTGGAAGCGCTTGAGGCCCCGGCGTTCCACCAGCTCCTTCCCGAGGTTGCTGAATCGCAGGCCCGTCTCGTAGTCGCCAAAGCGCGCGCCGGCAACCATGCCAAGCATGACATAGGGGGTGCACGAAGCGTCGCTGTTGCCCCACTCGAGGCTGAGATTGACCGCCTTCAACACTACCAAAGCACGTAGGTTCGCATCCGTGAAAAATGCCGGCGGCAAGAGCGCTGTGAGAACATCCAAAGTCGCCAGCGCCAGCGGGTCGCTCATCAGCGGCAGGTCCAGCAGCTCCTCGATCGGACGACTTCCCAGCCGTGACGTGATCTGCTCATATTCGCGTCGAACTTCTTCGTCCGAGGGATGCGCCGACCACTGAACGCTCATCTGTCTAAGGCAATCGAGACCCACGGCGACCGCGCGGTCGCTCTGACTGAGGGCGGTATACAGGTCCACCCGCAAACACGCCACGGCCGCCTGTTCGATCGCATTCTGGGCACGCGCTGAAAGTGCAGCGAGGCGCGTCTCCGCCGTTGTCAGCGCTCCGGTGAGAAATTCGCACTCAGCCCGATTCAACTCGACAGAAAAGGCGAGCTCGTGCCGCCGTTCCCAGCAGTCGTCCGTCAAGAATGCGGCACTCGTGATGAGGTAGTTGAGCGCCGAGATGTAGGCAGTGGACGCCTTGGCGCGCTTGCCCGCGATCAAGTTGAATTCAGCCAATTGGCTGCGCTCCTCTCGCGAGGTGATCAACGCAGCGCCGCGGTCCAGCTGGTTTACGATATCGAAGATCGCCTCCTCCCGTTTCTCTGCGGAAGTGTGCGCCGCGAGCAGCCTCCCGATCCGGACATGGGCCGTCGCGCGCGACTCCTCCGGAATGAGCGAATAGGCCCCTTCGCGCACACGGTCATGGACAAACTTGTAGCTGCGGTCCGAACGCACGATCAGTTCGTGGCGCAGACCTTCCCACAGATGCGCGTGGACCTCCTGCTCAGTCACTCCGCAAACGAGACAGAGGGTCTCGATCTCGGCGCTGCTTCCAAGGCAGGCCAGCTGGCGTAATGCGTCTTTGGTTTGAACCGGCAGGCGGTACAACGTTGCCACCATGAGGTCCGCCACGTTGTCGGTGTAACCCTTGGCGCGGATACGCTCGAGGTCCCAGGACCAGCGCGCAGCGTCGCGATCGAAGCTGAGCAAAGCCTCTTCGTGGAGCGTGCGAAGAAACTGAATCACGAAGAACGGGTTGCCGCCGGTCTTTTCATGCGTCAGCTGCGCCAGGGGCGCGGTTAGCTCGAGGTCGCAGCGCAGGGCATCGGCGAGTAGTCGCCCGATGTGGTCTCGGGCGAGCGGCGCAAGCGCGATCTCCTCTATCCTCGCACCCGCATGCTTGATGGCCGCGAGCTTGCGCTGCAGCGGATGAGCGGAATCGACCTCGTTGTCGCGATAAGCGCCGATCAGCATCAGACTATGCACATCGGGCTGTGTCAACAAATCGGCGAGCAGATCCAGCGTACCGGCATCGACCCACTGCAAGTCGTCGAGGAACAGCGCGAGCGGATGTTCCGGCCGCGCGAAGACGCCGATGAAACGACGGAATACCAGCTGGAAGCGGCCTTGCGCCTGCCGTGCCGGAAGATCGGGCACCGGCGGCTGGTCGCCGACGATGAGCTTCAACTCGGGGACGAGGTCCACCATAAGCTGTCCGTTTGGGCCGAGCGCCTCGCGCAGCGCGTCGCGCCAACTGCTCAACTCAGTGTCGCTCTTGCCGAGAAGAGGCCGGACGAGGCTACGAAAGGCCTGAGCGAGCGTCGAATAAGGGATGTCGCGCTTGTACTGATCGAACTTCCCAGATGCGAACAGGCCGCTCGGCGACACCAGCACCTTGTGCAGCTCATCGACGACGGACGATTTGCCGATGCCGGAGTATCCGGAGACGAGCACCAGCTCGGGCGTCCCGGTTTTGACGGTGCGATCGAAGGCGGCGAGCAAGGTCTCGATCTCGCGCTCTCGGCCGTACAGCTTCTCCGGGATCAGCAACCGGTCTGGCGTGTCGTGTTCGCCCGGCTGGAAGGATTCGACGCGCCCGCGGGCCTCCCAGTCGGACAGGCAGTGCCGCAGGTCGCGTTCCACGCCGGCCGCGGTCTGGTAGCGTTCCTCGGGCGTCTTGGCCAGCAGCTTCATGACAATAGCCGAGACGGCCGCCGGGACACCCTCTACTCGCTCAGCCGGCGGCAGCGGCCGCCTGGCGATGTGACAGTGCACCCATTCCATCGGGTCGGAAGCTTTGAAAGGCAGGCCGCAGGCCAGCATTTCGTACAGCGTGACGCCGAGAGCATAGAGATCGCTGCGCGAATCGATCGAGCGATTCATCCGTCCGGTCTGCTCAGGTGCCATGTAGGCCAGCGTTCCGGCGATGAACTCTGGAGCCTCGGGCGACTGGCGCTCCCGCGGCAGGCGCGAGGCGATGCCGAAGCCTGTCAACCACGCGTGGCCGGTGGCATCGTCGACCAGAATATTGGCTGGCTTGATGTCCTTGTGCACCAGCTCGCGATGGTGTACGTGACCGAGCGCACTGGTTATGCCGATGGCCAAGCGCAGGAACTGCGCGATTTCCATCGGGGCTCGAAGGAGTCGATCGAGCGGTGTGCCACCCGGGTCCTCCAGGACGAGCGCCGTGCGGCTTTCTGTCTCTACGAGTGCGAGAGGCCGAACCACATAGACGGGATCGAGCCCGTCGCGTAACAAGTACTCGTGCTGCATGCGCCCCAGGCTCGAACGCGAAGGATGCTCCGAGACCGGTGACAGCAGAAGGACAGACGTCCGGGACGCTTCACTGGGCGTGCCAGGGCGGGCGCGATAGAGGACGATCTCCCCATCGCTACGCAACTGCTCGAGGGTGTATTGAGCGAGATCGAGCATGTCCGTGTGCGATGGCGCCCGTGCGCTCTCAGAAGTGCCGGAGTCGATGCCGGTCATGGCTCTCCCGACTGCTCCGTGTGGTACGGCTGCTCGGCTCTCATGAGCTTCCCGCATCGGCCAGGTACGAGCTGGCTTCGTCTACGGGAAGTGAGCAGTGGAACACGGCGCCGTTCGGCGCGTTTGCATTTTGCGCGTCCGGTCACGACGTCTCCTGTTGATGCAACGGCAGAGTGAACTGAAACGTCGCGCCCGGCCCGGCATTGTTGGCGGCCGATATCTGTCCACCATGTCCCTCGATAGTCGAGCGGCAGATCGATAGTCCCATGCCCATGCCGCCGGATTTGGTGGTGAAGAAGGCATTGAACAGCCGGTCGGCGTTCTCGGCGGAAATACCGACGCCGCAATCTTTCACTGTCACCAGAACTTGGCGTGCTTCATCCTGCTGCGACCGGATTGTCAGTTCGCGCGGCCGCTCCGTGACCGGTTGCATCGCCTCAACACCGTTCATCACCAGATTGATGATCACCTGCTGCAGCTGGACCCGATCAGCGAGGATCAGGGGCAGAGCGGATGTGAGCTCCGTCCGCAGCGATACCCGGTGCTTTACCAACTCAAGCTGCACCAAGGCGATGACCTCGTTAATGACGCTATTGATGTCGAGCGGTGCTTTCTGGATGCTGCCCTTGGTCGCAAGCGCACGGACGCGATGGATAATCTCGCCCGCCCTTTTGCCATCCTTGATGATCCGATCGGCAGATTGTCTTGCCTTTTCGATGTTGGGAGGTTGTCTGGCCAGCCAGTTCAAACAGGCACTTCCACTGTTCACCAGAGCAGCCAGCGGCTGGTTCACTTCATGCGCGATCGAGGCGGTCAGCTCGCCCAAGGTTACTGCGCGCGCGACGTGCGCGAGCTCGGCCTGTGCGCGACGCAGCGCCTCCTCGGCGCGCGACTGCACCAGGCTGATGCGCGCCTCCTCCAGCTCGCGTGCTGCCTGGACGCGCTCGGTGACGTCGCGCGTGATCTTGGCGAAGCCGATCAACTGGCCGCTGTCATCCTTGAGTGCGTCGATCACCACGTTGGCCAAGAAGCGGCTACCGTCCTTGCGCACCCGCCAGGAGTCGGTCTCATACCGGCTATCGCGGGCGGCGATTTCGAGCGATTGCTGCGGCACATTCGCAGCACGGTCCTCCTCGGTGTAGAAGCACGAGAAGTGCTGGCCGATGATCTCCTCGGAGCGGTAGCCCTTGATGCGCTGTGCGCCCCGGTTCCAGTTGGTGACGATGCCATTTGGATCGACCATGTAGATCGCGTAGTCGGTGACGCCGTCGACCAGCACGGTATAGCGTCGCTCGCTCGCGCGCAGCGCCAGTTCGGCTGCTTTGCGCGCGGTGATATCGACGATCGCCGACAGCACCATTGTTCCCTCTTCAGTCTCGATCGGGTTCAAGCCGATTTCGACTGGGAACTCGCTGCCGTCCTTCTTGAGGCCGTACAGATCGCGCTCGGCTCCCATCGGCCGCGGGCGCGGATCGACAAAGAATGTCTTGCGCAACCCCGGGTGATGACTACGGAACCGCTCGGGCAGAAGCATCTCTACCGGCTGCCCCACCAGCTCGGCCCGCGAGTAACCAAAAACCCGCTCGGCCTGAGTGTTGACCATGACGATCTTGCCGGCCCGGTCGATCATCACCATGGCGTTCGGCGCAGCCTCGACGACCAGTCGGAAGCGCTGCTCGCTCTCGCGCAGCGCTAATTCGGCTGCTTTGCGTGCGGTGATGTCGACGATCGCCGACAGGACCATTGTTCCTTCGTTGGTCTCGATCGGGTTCAACCCGATTTCGACCGGGAACTCGCTGCCATCCTTCTTGAGGCCGTACAGATCGCGCCCGGCTCCCATCGGCCGCGGCTGCGGATCGGCAAAAAATGTCCTGCGCAACTCCGGGTGATGGCTGCGAAACCGCTCGGGCAGAAGCATCTCTACCGGCTGCCCCAACAGCTCGGCCCGCGAGTAGCCGAAGACCCTCTCGACCTGAGTATTGATCATGATGATCTTGCCGGCTTGGTCGATCATCACCATAGAGTTTGGCGCAGCCTCGACGACTAGTCGGAAGCGCTGCTCGCCGGCCGATTCAACTTTGGGGTTCGTCATCGGCATGGCCCTCGATCCTTCGTTGGTCCGAGAGAAGCTGGAGCACGAGATTCCTCTGGCATGCCCTACGTCACCAGTCCGGTGTCCTGCGACTGCGGTTCGGCTAACGGCAGTGAGAACCGGAACACGGCTCCATGCGGCTCGTTCGCCGTGGCCCACAGCCGTCCGCCGTGGGCTTCGATGATCGAGCGGCTGATCGACAAGCCCATACCGAGACCTTCCGCCTTGGTCGTATAGAACGCCTCGAAGAGCTTGTCGGCGTGATCGGGCGCCACGCCGGGGCCCGAGTCCCGCACTTCGACCTGCACCTTTCTTAGACCATCGTTCATCGAGGCGATGGTCAGCTCCCTCGGGCGATCAGCGATCGTGCTCATCGCCTCTACGGCGTTGACGATCAGATTGAGCATCACCTGCTGCAGCTGCACTCTGTCCCCGTGCACGCGCTGCAGATCCTGCGCGAGCCGGGTTTCGAGCAAGACCTCCTGGCTGCGCATCTGGTCGCGCGCGAGCGCGAGCACCTCGACGACCGCTTCGTTGAGGTCGACCGGCTCTTTACGGTGCGTCTCGCGCTTCACCAGCGCGCGGATGCGGTGGACGATCTCGCCTGCGCGCTGGCCGTCGTTGGCGATGCGCTCGAGCGCGCGCTTCGCCTTGTCGAAGTCGGGCGGGCGAGCCGCGAGCCAGCGCGCGCACGACGCGGCGCTCGTCACCATGGCGCCCAGGGGCTGGTTGACCTCGTGCGCGATCGAGGCCGCGAGCACGCCCAGGGTGGCCACGCGGTTGACGCGCGCCAGCGCGTCTTGCGCCTCGCGCAGCGTCTCCTCGGCGAGCTTGCGCTGCGTGATGTCGGACGCCACGCCTTCGTAGCCCATGAACGCGCCCCGCTCGTCGAACACCGGGACGCCGCTCACGCGGGTGTAGAGCATCCCGCCGCTGCTCTGGTCGATGCGCGAGAACTCGAAGTCGCGGAACGGTTGGCGGGCGGCGAGCACCGCGCGGTGCTCGTCCCATCCGCCCTTGAGCGGCGTCAAAGGCAGCTCCCACCGCGTCTTGCCCAGGGAACGCGCCGTCGGATATCCCTCCTTCTCGTAGGCCTCGTTCGAGAAGTACGTGAACCGCAGGTTCTCGTCCTGCTTCCAGTACCAGTCGGCGGAGAGACCCGTGAGCCTGCGGAAACGCGCCTCGCTCGCGCGTAGCTCCTCCTCGGCGCGCTTGCGCTCGGTGAGATCGAGCACGAAGGAGATGGACTTGGTCCGCGTCTCCTCGAATGCCGCGCCGGCGACCAGCGCCGGCACGCGGCTGCCGTCCTTGCGGAAGTACTCTTTCTCGAAGGGCTCGCAGCTTCCGCCGGCGCGCATTTGGTCTATCGACCGTTGATTGGCGGCCAGCCATTCGATCGGGGTGAGCTCCTTCCAGCGTAATCGCCCCGCCGCTAGATCGTCCCGGCTATAGCCCAACATGCTGAGAAAGGCGTCATTGGCCTCGATCATGCTGCCCTCGAACTCCGAGATCACCACGCCGATGATGTTCGAGTCGATCAAACGGCGGATCTTTGCTTCGCGTTCCTGCAGCTCGCGATAGAGGCGGCTGTTCTCCAATGATGTCGCGGCCTCCGAGGCGAGAAGCTTCAGAACCGCGATCCTGGCGGGAGTGAACACGCGGGGGGCCAGGTTGTTTTCCAGGTAGAGCAGGGCGATCACCCTGTTTTGCTTCATCAGGGGCAGGCAGAGCACGGAACGGGCGTGCTGAAGGTATGCGTCGCCAGAGAACGCGTTCGGCGCATCCCCATCGTCGAGAATCACTGCTTCGCGGGTCCGTACGACGTAGTTGACGATCGACTGGGGCAGGGGGGCTGCCGCGATCGGATCCTGGCGCCGCTGCACGATGAGCTTATCGCCGCTGGTGGTCGCTTCCGCCTCGATGTGAAGCTCGCCTTCGCGGGGGACAATCAGCAGGCCACGCTCGGCGCCCGCGTGCTCGAGCGCGGTGCGCATCAGCGTATCGATAAGTTGCTCGAGGACGATCTCGCCCGACACGGCTTGCGAGACCTTGAGCACGGTCGCCAGGTCAAGGTGCTCGACCGGTGCCCCAATTGTGCTGGCCGGGCCGGGCACGCGTTCTTTCTCCTTCAGCTGTGGATAGAGCGCATCGAGTTGCCGCACCTTGCCATCGGCTCCCCACCTCACGTAGCAGTGGCGCGCGTTGCACAGATAAGTCTCAGCGAACTGGTCGAACCCGCGGGCGCGATAGAACGCGGCAGCGCGCTCGTAGGCGATCGCCTCGTTGTGGACGAAGCCGTTGTTGCGCGCTGAGCGGATGGCCTGTTCGTAGAGGTCCATGGCGTCGAGCACGCGGCCTTCAATGCGGGCGATCTCCGCGCCGACGAGCGCGGCCCGGTTCTCGAAATTCTCGGGGCAATTCTGTGCCCATGATTCGAGCTGTCGGTGGTGAGCGGCCAAAGCCTCCAAATGCTGCTGGCGCTGGTCTGCCGCTAGGGACTCCCAAGCTGCGGCGCGAGACAGCGCGTCGTAGAAGTGATACTCCGCGGTTGCGAAATGAGATATCGATGTCCATAGCAGCCGTTGCGCCCTCGATGATGCCTCCATGGCTGCCCCATAGTCGCACGCAAGAAAGCGCGCCTGCAGTTTCCGGATCCAATAGGTGCACTCGGCGGTCGCGAAATCCGGATTGCTGGCGAAACGGCGCTCCATCCGCGACTCGTCAAACTGCTCATCCTCAAGCGAGCCGAATGTCGGCGTCAACCCGCGCAGCGTTCGGACCAACGCGAGCTGCGGGGCGATGGCGTCAACGATAAGACCGAACTGCATCTTCTGCGCAAACGCGAGGCCATGCTCGGCTTCGCGTTGCACCTCGACC
>Ga0335083_10005308_pt1 | contig 16263 bp, 9 predicted proteins | sample Lox_Sample_42_FD_206716 | JGI IMG/M metagenome (GOLD analysis project Ga0335083, IMG submission 206716) | Soil microbial communities from Loxahatchee National Wildlife Refuge, Florida, United States - Lox_Sample_4.2 | ecosystem: Environmental > Terrestrial > Soil > Wetlands | place: USA: Florida... | reverse complement strand
TAGAGAGCTTCATCAGCCCGCCGGATCACGTTTTCCGGAGAAAGAACCAGGCTGCAAGGTACGCAGGTAACGCCGAAGCTGGCAGTGATCGGAACGGCAATATCTCTGACGCGCATGTCGGACTGGGCCAGCTGTTTGCGCAAGCGCTCGGCTTGGTTTAGACTGTCGGCCTCCCCGCAGCCTGGCAGCAGGATCAGAAACTCTTCGCCGCCGTAGCGTCCAATGGAATCATACTGCCGCATACCGCTTTGGATGCGCCGGGCGGCCTCGCGCAGGACCGCATCGCCGGCCAGATGTCCGTGGTGATCGTTTACGTTTTTGAAGCGATCCAGGTCTACAATTACCACGCCCAGCGAAGTATTGTCCCGTACCCCACGCGCGAGTTCGCGGCCCAGTAATTCGAGGATCGAGTTCCGATTCCAGGTGTGTGTCAGAGAATCCCGCGTGGCCTGCTCTCGCAACGCTTCGCGGGCGGCCAGCAACTCGGCCTGCGTATCCACCAGCCTTTTCCCAGCGCGCAGCCGGACTTGCAATTCATGCCGGTCAAACGGCTTGGTGACATAATCGTCGGCGCCGGCTTCCATGCCTTCTATCAGATCTTCTTTGAGGCTCTTGGAAGTCAACAGCAGGATATAGGTATAGGGTTCGCGAGAGTGCTGCCGGATGCGTTTGCACACCTCCGGACCCGTTAACCCGGGCATCATCCAATCCAAAATCGCCAGGGCCGGCGCGTCGGGCTTTTGGAGAAACTCCAATGCCTCCATGCCGTCACAAGCGGCGATTACGTCGTAACCCCAGGAGTGTAGAGTGGCTTCGAGAAGATGGCGGGAAACGATGCTATCGTCGGCAATAAGGATCTTCACTGGCAGCTTTCCCCGGTTAGCCTGGCTTGAGCCAGCAGTCGTTCAGTCATAGCTCGACTACTCTCTCATCGGTCGGAACCGATAGTAACGTTAGGCCTGTAGTGTCACTTGGGAAAACCCTAGGGAGCCTTAGCCGCACCCTGAGCCCGGGCGAGTGTCTGGGCGAGGAAGTCGAGCCGTTCCAGGGTAGCTCGGATGTCAGCTTCCGTGGTACGCGGATTGATGGTGCAGGTCCTCAGGACGGTGCGGCCTCGCAATATCGTGGAAGTGATCAGAGCGAAGCCATCTTCCAGCAGAGCCTGCACCACTCGCAAGTGAAAGGCATCGCTGCCTGAGGAGTAGCGGAAGCACACTACGGCCAGGCTGGCGGGCGTAACGATCTCCCAACCCTGCATCGCTCGCAGGCTGGCTTCGGTAAATTCAGCCAAAACGAAGCCATGCTCGATGGCTGCACGGAACGAGGCCAGCCCGAACACTTTGATCGACATCCACAGTTTCAGGGCGCGAAAGCTGCGCGTCAGTTGGAGGCCGTAGTCGGTGAAATTGAAGTTCTCCGAGTACTGGTGGGTATCTTTCAGATACTCCGGCAGGATCCTAAAGGTATCCCGCAATTGGGCCAAATCTCGAACCAGTACACAGCCGATTTCAAAAGGTTGGAACAGCCATTTGTGGGGATCGAGCGAAAGCGAGTCGGCTAGTCCCATGCCAGAAAGCTGCTTGCGGCCGCGAGGGCAGAGCGCGGCTGCCGCGCCGTAGGCTCCATCGACGTGCAGCCAGATGCCCTCGGCCTGGCAAAGTGCGGAAAGCTCCGACAGCGGGTCGATGGCGCCGGTGTTGGTGGTGCCGGCGTTGGCGATGACACAGAAAGGCCGCAAGCCCGAGGCGCGGTCCTGCCTGAGGGAGCGAGCCAACTCGTCCAGGGGCAAGCGAAAATCGTCATCCGAAGGAAGCCGGCGAAAATTTCCCGGCGAGATCCCCAGCAAGAACAAAGCTTTTTCGAGCGAGGAATGCGCCTGATCGGAAAAGTAAACGGTGGCCCCATCCAGGCGGTCTTCGAGCACAACATGGCGGGCCACGGCCAGCGCGGTGAGGTTGGCCATGCTGCCGCCGCTTACAAACAAACCTCCGGCCTCAGGCGGGAACCCGCAAGCATCGCGCAGCCAGTCGACTACCGCGAGCTCGACCGCGGCGGGACCAGAACCGCTGATCCAGGTTCCGGCGAAAACGTTGTAGCCGGAGGCCAGAGCGTCGGCCATGGCGCCGATGAAATTGCTGGGGCCCGGGACGTACGCCAGGAACCGCGGATGGTTCACGTGCATGCTGTTGCGGAGAACCTGCTGCTCCAATTGCGCCAGAACAGTCTCAAAGGCGGTTCCCTCTTCAGGCGGCGGCTCGCTCAGGGCGGGAATGAGAACCGCGGGGTCAGCCGTGGCTCCCACGGGCTGGGTTGAAAGGGTGGCCAGGTGCTCGACCAGGCGATCGATGACACGATAACCGATCTCGCGCATCCGCTCGGGAGAAAACTCCAGCTCGGCATTCACCGCGCGTCCTCGGAAGCGTTTCGAATGGCCTGTTCCAATTCTTCCCTGGTCAGAGAGGTACTGATGAAGAGTTCTTGCCGCGCGCCGTCGCTCAGGGCGATCGCCTTCCAACCGTTGGTGGTGGGCACCGTGACTCGTACCTTGGCAGGTCCTTTGGCGTCGCGGACCGGACGGATCACTCCGGGAATTACGGAGCGGACGGACGGGTTCAGGGCGAGCAGCCTTTCCAGAAAAATCCGCACGCCATCCAGGATGGCATGCTCCACTTTCAGTTTGCCCTGCAGCTTTCTGAGTTTCATTTGAAACTTTTCTTGTACAGAAAGTCGATGCTGAAAGCGCCATTTTCGTCGCGCAGAGCCACCACCGACCAGCGCCGGTTGAGGTCCCACTCCACGCGGACGATCTGTTGGTTTACGACGGCCAGGTTGGTGATGTAGGTGAGCGTGATGTCGGACGAGACCGGCTGCTCGAACGTCAAACGGGCCTGGGGAATGATGGTGACGTCCGTGATCTGCGGATCGATCTTAATGTGACTGACGCCGAATAGTTTCTGCAGGCGTCCGGAAGACGGCGTGAGAGCTTCTCCCAACAGCTCATTGCTCCCTGAGCCCAAATAACTGACGTCTGTATTCTGAGCGGAAGCGAGCGGGCTGGAGAGCGAGGGAGTGCGTCCCACGGCCAGCAGCGCGACAATATCGCTGGCTTGCAAGGGAGGATCGGAGCGATAAGAAAAATTCAGCTTGTTCAAGGGGCCCGAAAACGCAATGTCCACGGTGATTCCGCGCACCTGCGTCTCGAGATCCATGTCGAGGATGGGCTCGATCCGGGCCGGATTTAAAAAGCGGACGTCGCCACGATTGATGCTGTACTTGTTTCCAAAGAACTCGATTTGGCCGGAACTGACGCTGACGTTGCCGAGCAGCACCGGCCGATCGGGCGTGCCGCGCAGGCGCAGGTTGGCGTCGGCTTGAATATTTCGGGCCAAGGATGTTTGGACTTCCAGGCTGGGGGCGCTTTGAACCAGGACATCGAGCTGAACACCCCGGAGATATTCGTTGGATTCGGAAGGCTCGGGCACGGGCTTGGCAGTCTCGGCCAGCAACGCGCCGACATCGGTGCGGGGATTGAAAGCCGCGCGCGCGACTCGCATGCTGCCGGAGAGCACGCTATTCTCCGAGGTGCCAACCAGGGCGAGCGTGGCGTTCACGGTGATGCTGATGCCGTCCGGCGTGCGATAGCGCACGTTGTTGGCCGAGGCCTGGAGCCGGTACAACAGCAACGGTCCGCGGAAACCAACGAAGCTGCCGTTTTCAAATGTCACGTTGCCGCCGCCGGTAACCGCGGTGAGGTTCTGGACCGTGGCGCGATTTCGATCGAAGAGAATCAGCCCGTTGGCTTCATCCACGCCGTTGGGAAAATCGCGCAGAAACAGAGAAGCGTTCTGCAGTTCCAGGCGGCCGTCGATTTGCGGCTCCATCAATGGACCGCGCACGGCCAGGTTGACCACCGACGCGCCGGACGCCAGCAGGTTGGGATTGAAGATCTGAAGGATGGAGAGGCTGACGCGTCCCGCCACGTTCAGGCCCCAAGGGCTTTTCGTGTCCAGCGTCAGGCGTCCCGAGGCGGTCAGCGAAGTGTCTTTCGCGGTGAAGTTGGCGGTGCGAATCTCAATCGCTTTGGTGGTCGCTTCAAAGCGAACCGGGTCCGCATTGCGAAGCACGAGGTCCTGCGTCTGGAAGCCGCCTTTGGGCGAGGCGCTGGGGCTGGCGCTCAGCTGCACGGTGGAAAACACGACGTCGGCCTTCATTGCCGCGGGATTATTCAGCGGCCCGGTTACGGTAGCGTCACCTTGCAGGAAGCCGTCGAAAGGCAGCGTCGGCCGCGCGTGGGGGCCGGGGACCAGATCGTGCAAGGTGGCAAACGGGACCCGTGGAATCTCGATACGCGCCTGCCCGGAATAATCTCCTTCCATGCGCCATTCGCCACTTCCCTGCATCCGGATGCCGCCCAGGTTGACCTTGGCGCTGACGCCCAGGATGGGGAGGCGCGTACTGGCGTTCAGTTCCAGATCGCCGTAGGGGCGCCCATCGAAGACAGCGTTGCGCAAAGATAGCTGGCCGGTCAGCGACGTCAGGTCGACAACGCCCTTCACCACCTTGGCTGTGCCGTTGGTTTTGAAGTCGACGGCGCCGTCCAAACGGGACTCGATTTCCTGGATATGTTGGATTTGTGCGAGCATGAGCCCGCTAGTCGAAATTTCGAAGCGAAGAGCGCCGTCCTTCCAATCCTTGGCGGGGTGATTGTAGGCGGCGCTCAACGTGATGCGAGCCCCGCGGGAGCGAATGTTGCCGTCGGAAACCTCAACGCCCGTGGAGGAAACCGTGACGTCGCCGCGGAACGCATCGGCATGTTCACCGTAGGCCGAGATATTGGCGGCCTCGATGGTGCCGGAGGCTAACGGTGAATCGAGCGAACCCGACACACGTACGATGCCTGAAAGAGTGCCGGTGACCACAAGGTCCGTTCCACTCTCTTTGGCCAGCGTTTGGAGGTCGGCTCCGGTTACCGAAAGCAGACCCGAGATGGGGCTGGAATCCTCGACTTTCCAGTCGCGCAACGTGACGCGGCCCTGTCCTTCGACATGCATTTTGTCCTGCGTGACGGTCAGAGTGCGAAAGTCCACCAAGGATCGGTCGAGATCCACGCTGGCGGTGAGGTGGTCGAAGCGCTGCCCTCGGAATTCGAAGCGGCCCACGTCGGCTTTGCCGGCGATGCGCGGACTGGAGAGCGGGCCGGCGATGGTGCCGTCGAAGGTGGCACTGCTTCCGTCCAGCGAGATGGGAGCCTGCTTGGGCGGTTCCTCGCCGATTAGCGGGAATAGCGAGAGTGCGTCGTTTAGATCCTTTGAGACCACGTGGACGTCGAGGTTTTGTCCCAGGACACCGGCAACGGTGGCTTGCGTAGAGCCGAGCGTGACGTGGGAGCTTCCCAGTTCCACTTTTTGAGCGGCTTGATCGTAATCCAGTGTGACTGCGCCTTGGAGCGGTTTAGCGGCCGAAGCAGGGGAAATCGCAAGTTGGGCCTCAGCCACCACGTTGTGCAGGCCGCCGCGGGCGACCTCGCCGTTCACGCGCACGGGGCCGCTCAGAATGCCGTCCAATGCGCCCGTGTGCCGGCCACCGAGTTCGGCCAGTTCTCGTAACGCAAAACCTTGCGCCGTTCCGCTGATTGCGAGCTTGCGGAAACCGGTTAATTCCGCCGAGCCGCGAAAGGTGCCATGCAGCGCCGAAACATCGAGCTCCGGCAGGCTAAGTTTCTCGGGCGACAACTCCAGGCGGGAGCCAGCCGCAACATCTCTGATGGCTACATTGTGGGAGGCGTATCCGAGCCCGCGCGCGGTTAGCTTACCGTCCAGCTTGTAGCGGAATGGACTGCTCTGGAGGCTTCCGCGGCCATCGAATGCGATGTCGCCGCGCGGCTCGAGCGGGATCGGGATAAACTTCTTTAGCTCAGTCAAGGGCGCCGATGCTTTCACCTCCAGCGCCGCGCGCGGCGAAGCCAGGTCGCTGACGGTGCCCCGCATTTGAATCTTTATTCCAGCGTTGGCAAGGTTGGTTTCAAGAATCTCGACGGCGTTGGATTCGAACGCGATTCGGCTGTCCAAATCGACCATCAACGGTTCCTTCAATTCCGGCGCGGAAACCCGCAGCGGCCGGGATGCGATATTGGCGCGATAGCAGGGACCATTCGAGTCATACGCCAAAGAGGCCTGCAGATGGTCGCCTTGGACCTCCAGAGGAATGCGCTTGGAATTGTATTCAAAGAACCCGTCCTGAAGTTTGAAGTGCTGGACCTTCAAATCGAGGAGTTGCTCGGTGAAGCTGTTGATGGTGCGCGCAAGAGTAGGAATGGGAACGTTGGAGGTGCCATCCGGCGCGACGGTCACGTACATCTGCGGCTGGTCTACCTGGAGCGAAGCGATGTCCACCTGTTTTTTGAACGCCGAAATGATTCTCAGGCCGATCCGGATTTTAGCTGCGCGGAAGAAGGGCGGCGCTGAAGCGGGCTCGGAGCCATGCAATACGAAGGGCGCGACCTGGGCTGTCAGAGCATGCCAGTCATAATTGAAGCTACCGATTTCGACCCGGCCACCCGTTGCCTTTTCGGCCACGGAGACGATACGTTCGCGAACCTGGTTCTTAAACCAGGCAGTCTGCACGAGGATCACGAAGCCGACGGCGGCGGCGACGGCCAATCCAACCAGGCCACCCAAGGTCCACAACACAACTTTGACTGGCCGGCTCATTGTAACGTCTCGTCCAGGTAGCGAATGGGCACTTGTTTGCGGGCTTCGGCCAGCCAGCGGTCCAGATTTTCGTCGATTTGTCGGTCGGTCAAGATTTCTTCGATCTCCGCGCGCTGGTCGCCCAGGCTAGGGATGGTCTTAACACCTTGCTGCTGCCATTTCGACACTTGCTGTTGATAGTATGACTGAACCTCGGAATCCGAGATCTGGATGCCGGGCCGGAAACGGTAGTCCACGAAACGCAGAACGGTCAGCTGCCACCGCAAATGTTCCTTCAGTTGAGCTTCCGTGATCCCATGGTCCGCGAGAGCTTGTTCGAAGGCAGCCTGGCTGGGGTAATGAGATTGGATCTCTTTGAGCGCGCTATCGGCGTCGCTGAGCGCGGGCAAAGGGTAGTGGCTCAGATCCATTTCGCGCTTGATCAAGGCCTGATCGATCAGCCGGGCGGCGGCCTTCTTCTTTTGATCGGCGGAGAGGTCGACCTTATCATTATTCAGAAAAGCCGTGACACGTACTTCCTCGTCGATCTGGCTTGCGGTGATGACTTGATTGCCCACCGAAATGGCCATGCGATCGATCACCTCGGCGCAAAGCGGAGCGCATACGGCAAACAGATACAAAAGTGGACGGAGCTGGAAGAATTTCGAACGGGAGCGGGTCAATTGCGGCATCAGAATGCCTGTCCCAAGGAAAAATGGAACTGGAACACGTTGATCCGCTGCGTTACAGCCGTGCCCCCGCCAAAAAGCAATTGATTCTCGGTGCCCTCGAATCCGAAGAAGCGCGGCGAGTTGGGGCTAAGGGAAAAATCCACGCGAACGGGTCCGATGGGAGTGCGGTAGCGGATGCCGAATCCAAAGGCCTGGACGGCGTAATCGAAATCCTGAAGGTTGCGCTGGGTAAATCGCAGACTGATTTTGTTCACCGCCGAATAGACGTTGCCCATATCATTGAACAGAACGCCGCCCAGATTCTCGCCGACCAGTGGAAACCGTAATTCGACGGTATTCACAAACGACGCGTTGCCGCCGATGGGGAAGCCGGTTATGGGGTCACGTGGGCCGGCCTGGAAATCGGGGAAGGCCCGGTTGGAAAACGCACCACCGCCGAAAAACCGCTCGGCCAGCGGGATCTCGGACAATCCGGAATAGCGTTCGATCATGGCGAAAGTCGTGGTGCGCGCCAGCACCAGGCTCTTGGTCAACTGATAGTAGGTGGAGTTGCGCGCAACTACGCGGCCAAAGCCGGTTTCCGAACCGAGAACGTTGGACGCCAGAGCCAGGTCCAAGCTGTTGTAGATCCCGCGATGCGCGTCGACGGGATCATCGCGCCGGTCCTCGATGAAGGTCGTGGAGACGAAACCGACGAGAACCGGCTGGGCGAGCAGCGGGATCAGCTCGGGCGTGATGAGCGGCGTCCCCAGAATGTCGACCTTACGGAAGGTGTAGCGGTACTGGACAGAATAGGCGCGCGATAGTTTCTGGCCCAGCTGCACCGAGCCTTCCAAGCGCCGGGCCGAGAATGTGCGCACGTCGCGCGAGATGTCGAATAAACCGATAAATTGCAGGTTCAGGTTGGGGTTGCCTTCAAACTGGGGCGCGAAATAAGTCAACTGAGCGCGCTGTTCCAAGGTCGAGACCAGGGTTTGCAGACCGATGGTGTGGCCGGTGCCCAGAAAATTCAGGCGGCTGACGCCGAACAGAAAGCGCGGGCTGAATCCAGTGGTGCCGGCCGGCGATTCCAGCGACGTAGTGCCTCCGCCGATGCGCCCAATCTCGGCGCCGAAGCCGTAATTGGTCGTCCAGCGGTGCGCTTCGTCGATCGAATACAGCACGTTCTTGTCCGGCTCGTCGCCGTCCGGATTCTGAAGCGCCGTGTCGACGCGCGCGAAGATTCCAAGATCGTACAGGCGCCTCTGGCTGCCAGTGATCTTGTTCTGGGAAAGCGGATCGCCCGCATGCAGATCGATGCGGCTCCGCACGATGTCCGGATGCGTTCTTTCAAGACCGCTTACCACGACGTTGCGCACAAACTCGCGCGGGCCGGGCGTTACGACGAACTTGAGGTCGACATGCTGCGCTTCAGCCGCCGGAGTGGAGACGAATTGGAAGGCCGCCCGCGGGTAACCCTGGTTGAAATAATAGTCCAGGATGGCATCCCGGTCCAAGGCGACGTCCAGGTCGCTGTAGGGTTGCCCGGCGGTGGAATGCAGAATCATTTCCAAGGCGGCCCGATCGTCGTTGGAAATTCCCTCCAGATCGAGTGCGGATACAAACCATTGCGGACCTTCCTTGATTTCGATCAGAATAGCGATTTGGGCGGGCTTTCCCTGGTAGTCGTCAATTTCGCGGGAGCTCACCTCGACATCGCGGAAGCCGTTGGCGCGGTATAAGGCGCGAATGCCTTCCACGTCCCTTTCGAGCGCGTTCCTGCTATAGCGGCCGTAGCGATAGCGAATGTGCGTGGCCGGTATGACCGAGATGCGCTCGCGGATGGTCTGGTAATCGAAATAGTGATTGCCAGTGATTTCGACCTTTACGACTTTGTGGCGATCGCCGCGATCCACCGCATAGTCGATGTACTCCTGGCCGTTAGGGGGCGTGGAGGTGGAGTACGAAACCATGGCATCGAAGTAGCCCTGGGACTGGAAATAAGACGCCAGGTCCCGGGAACCTTCTTCTAACAGGTCGCGATCCACGGCGCGTTCCTCGTAAATCGGCAGCAGGCTGCGTAATTTTCCGCCGGACATTTTGGCGCCGCGCAGCCGTACGTCCACGCGCGCTCCGCTATCGATATTTACTTCGGGTGTCACGGTGTTGGTGCCGTCGTGGTAGTCGAGTTTGACCAACTGTACTCGCGCCAGAAGATGGTTGTGCTTGGGATACCAGGAGCGAATATTGTCCAGACCGTTGCGCAGACGTACTTCGTTGAAGGAATGCCAGCCAAAGAGGCCGCGGAATCGCTTCCAGCCGGTGGAGGAGAGCAAACTTTCCGGTGAACGCTCGCTATCGCCGGTGGTTGTGAGGCCGTCGAATTTCGCGCGCTTTCCGGGGTCGACGTTGAAATCGAAGGTTACCTGCTGGAACGCGGCATCGGCGGTGGTGTCGGATTGAAGATCAGCGTGGTAGAAACCGTTGCGTTTGATAATGTCCGCCAAGCGGTCTTCGGCGGCTTGCAACTCCTCGCCCGAGTACGTGCTTCCCAACTCGAGCTTGGTGGCCAGCACCAACTGGCCTTCGTTGGGCGGTTCGGGCACGCCATTCACGGCGACGTGTCCCACGAAGTAGTTTGGCTTGGTCATCACCTTAAGGATCACGCCGGAGGAGCCCGTGGTGGCGTCGATCGCGATATCCAGGTATTCGCCGGTGCGATACAGCCGTTCGATGGCCGCGCGGACATCCGAGCCATGTAAAGGCTGACCCAAGCGAAGCGGGATCATGGCCATCAATTGATCGCGCGAGAGCGGCTGCTTCTCAGGTTCGAATTGGACGTTCGCGATGGGCTTCCCCTCGTACTCGTCGGAAAGCGCGAGAAGAGAATTCCCGCCCAGCGCGAGGAGCATGGGCAGACTGACCCACCAGCCCAGCCGGGTTGACACAAGCGACCATCTTAGCGCATCGGCTGGTACCATCTGGGTGTATGAAGGGGCCGGTTGGCGAGCGTTATTCGCGCCAGATTCTGTTCGCGGGCATCGGGGAAAAGGGACAACTACGTCTGTTGGACGCGCGCGTGGCCGTGGCTGGTTGCGGCGCTTTGGGCAGCTTTCAGGCGGGTGCGCTGGCGCGGGCCGGGGTTGGGTTTCTCCGCATCATCGATCGCGACTATGTCGAGCTCAGCAACCTGCAAAGACAGTGGCTGTTCGACGAGTGCGACTCCGAGCAGGCGCTGCCGAAAGCGGTTGCAGCGGCGCGGAAGATTGCCGGCATCAATCGCGACGTTCAAACCGAAGCGGCGGTAGAGGATTTGACCGCAGCCAATGTGGCCGATCTTTTCGACGACGTGGATTTGATCCTGGATGGGACGGACAATTTCGAGACGCGCTATCTGATCAACGATTACGCCGTCGATCGGGGCCGCCCCTGGATTTATGGGGCGGCGGTGGGGAGCTACGGCATTACCATGCCGGTGGTCCCGGCACGGACGGCCTGCCTGCGCTGCGTTTACCCGGATCCTCCTGACGGTTCCCAGCCAACCTGTGAAACGGCGGGCGTGCTCGGTTCCATCACGGCGCTGATCGCGAGCTTGCAGGTGGCTGAGGCGTTGAAAATTCTATGCGGCCTGGAGCCGTCGCGCAAAATCACGACCGTGGATGTGTGGAGCGGCGAAATCCGGCAGGTGGCGCAACCCGGGCCGAGCGAGCAATGTCCGGCGTGCGGGCGGCGCGAGTTTCCCTATCTCAAAGAGAGTGCGCGCGCGCCGGTGAGCTTGTGCGGCCACAATGCGGTCCAAATCCATGAGCGCAGGCGGCCGCTGGATCTAAGCGATCTGGCGGCGCGGCTCCGGCCGCTGGGTGAAGTTCGCGCCAATGAGTTCGCGCTGCGTTTCGAAACGCCGCCGTATTTGCTGACGATCTTTCCCGACGGCCGGGCCATCGTGAAGGGGACCACGGACGCGGGCCTGGCGCGCAGTCTCTATGCGCGGTACATCGGCGCCTAAACCCGTCCGCTTGCGCGCGCCAGCATGCGGCGTTACTATCGCGGTGGAGGCGCGCGGCTCTATGCGTCGGCTAGCAATTGTTCTCATCTTCGGACTTCTGCCGGCGATGCCGGTTCTAGCGCAGCGCGGAGGCGGTGGTCACGGCGGTGGTGGCATGCGCGGCGGTGGTGGCATGCGCGGCGGTGGCGGAATGGGCGGCGGAGGCATGCACGGCGGAGGTGGGTTCCACGGAGGCGGTGGCTTCCACGGTGGAGGGTTCCGCGGTGGCGTTGGATTTCGCGGGAACCGATTCTACGGCTATTCCCCGTTCCTCTATACCGGGTTTTACGGATATCCGTTCTTCGACTATGGTTACCCGTTCTTCGATTATTCCGACTACGGTTATGGGTACCCACCGGCCAATGGCTATTCGCCTTACAGCTATCCTTCGGTAAGTTATTCGGGCGGCGGCGCACCCGCGGTCATCATCAACCAGAATTCCGGCGCTTATCCATACGCGCCTCCTCCCGAGCAAGCCTACGCGCCTCCGCCTCCGCCGGCACCGGCCATTCGGGAGTACACGGGTCCCACGACGCAGGCGCAGCAGTATCAAGCCCCGCTGTACTTGGTCGCGTTCAGCGACGGAGTGATTCGAGCCGTTTTGGCGTACTGGGTGGATGGCACGACGCTGCACTACGTCAACATGGATCACGAGCAGAAGCAAGAGCCGCTCAGTACAGTGGATCGAGCTTTGAGCGATCGGTTGAACCGGGAACGCAATGTGACGTTTGAGCTGCCGCACTGACGGGCGGCCGCGTTTACTTCACTACGACCTTATCGACGGTCTGGTTGTCGAACTCGTCGGCCACGCGCACGGCGATCACTTGCTCACCGGCGGTCCGGTCGATCTCCAGACGGTAGTCTTCTTCCGGTGAATCAGTGAGCTTGTTGACGGGGTCCACTAGCAGCCAGTCGCCGCCGTTCACTGAGTACTCGGCTTTGTCGATGTTGCTGCGGGCATCGTGCGCGGTCCAGCGCACGGAGACTTTGTTGCCGGAGACCGACGCGGCGAGATTGAGAATCCGCGGAGGCGTGTTATCGATGAGAAATGGATCGCTGACCAGCGAGGATTCGAGCGCCTGGTCGCGCGGATTGCTGAGCGCATCCGAGCCCGTAACACGCAGCACGTACTCGCCATCGGGAAAAGCCGTGCTGTCCCAGCTCCAGTTCTTGTCCTTCACGGCGTCTTTGAGCAATTGCCAAGCGCTTTCGCCGACGCCGCGGATTTCTACTTTGTACATCAGCGTGTCGCCGTTCTCGTCGGAAGCCAGCCAGCGCGCACCCAAATATCCTTTGGCGTAATTCATCGACTGCGAGCTTGAAAGTTCGAGCGACGGCTGCGTGGAGCTTCTTCTCTGGCCCATTGCCGGGAGCGTGATGCTGGTGGAAGGCGTAACGGTGAGACTATTGGGCGGGAAGCGATAATTCGGCGGGGTGATTTCGATTTCTTCAACCGCCGGCGCCACGTTCTTGGGCAGATAAGCGACCTCGACAGAAGAGACCTCCGCGAGAGGCGAAGCCGATGCCGACCCAATGTCGATTTTGTACTGCAGGAAACGCGCCGCGGGAGAAACCGAGCGCCCGCCGCCGCAGGAGTCGCAGATCGCTTTTTCGCCGGTGTCCGGCTGCAGCGCCGCCCAGGGACTCCAATTGCTCTCCGGGTGATTCAGGTTGCCGGCGCGGGTGGATACCGAAATTGTGCCGTTACCGCGATAGCTGATCCGGCCCCAGTAGGAGAAAGTTCCCGCATCCAAAACTTCACTTTCGAAGGTGCCGTGCTGCTCCAGGCCCGGTCCCAGCCGATACAGCTTTCCGATGTTCGCCGTGACAGCATACAGCTCGCCATGGGCGCCTTTGCCGAAACTGGTGACTTGCGTGGGAGACGCGTCCAGCAGTTCGGTGCTGAGAGAATCGGAGTCCAGGCGGTAGATTCGGCCGCGGTTGCCGGTGCCGAGCAGGGGCCGGCCTTGCGCGTCGAACGTGATGGCATACACGATGTCCTGGTTGTTGGACCAGGCTTTTCGCGGCGACCCGTCGGGGTTGATGCGATAGACGTCCGAGCCGCCCGCAATAGCGGGCAGCGGCTGGCCCAGCATTGAAGCGTTGCGTTGCGCCGTCGAGGTGAGAATGGTTACGTTACCGCCAGCCGAGGGAATGGGCGACGGCACGGGCGCCACGGGCGCGAGCGTTGGAAGCGCCGGCGCGGCACCGGTCTTGTTTCCTGCCCCCGCGGCGTAGATGGCCCCAGTGGAGTCGACCGCGACGGCCGTGATCTCGCGCTTGGGCGCTTGGTATAAAACAAATCCCTGGCCCGAGGGCGAAATACGCAGAATCAAGCCGCCCGGTTCGGTGCCGACCACCAGGTTGTCCTGCGGATCGACAGCCAGCGAACGCGCATGGGTCTCTTCCGTCTTGAAGAATAAGCTGCCCGCGCCGTCCGGCGTGACGCGATAAATCTCGCCTTGTTCGCCGGTGGCCACAAACAGGTCGCCTTTGCGGTTGAACACCATGGCCCAGATGTATTTCTGGTGCGGATCGAAGAATACGCGCGCCTTGCCGTCGGCCGAGATTTTATAGATCTTGCCGTCCGGATCCGTGGCGGCGTACACCTGATCCTTGGAGTCCAAGACGATGGCATGGATTTCCAGGCCGTCGAGCTCGGCGAAGGTGCGGCTCTTGCCGGCCGTGTCAACACGGAAAAGCTTGGCGGTCCCGCTGCCGGAGCCGCCTCCGGCGGTGTAGAGATTGCCTTTGGAATCGGAGGCGATGCTCCAAAGGTACGGAGTAGAAGAATCGAAGACTTCCTGAAATTCGGGAGCCAGATAAAGGCGGCCGTCGCTGCGCAGGGAGAGATGCGAGAGGCTTCCTTTTTCAAAATCCGAGCGCTCGCCCTGTTCCCAGAAGCGTGTTTCGACGGCGCAGCAGCTGGTGATGGCGCAGGCCACCGCCAAGAATCGTGGAATTTTCATTGCTAAATTACTTAACTGTGATCCTCAAGGAATAGCTGCCTTCGATCATCAGATCGAAGGGAACGCTGCCCTGCTCGACCGCGCTTTCCGGCGAGCTCACGAAATGCCGGCTGGCGGTGCGGCCGGTCTGCATTACGTTCATCACGGAAGCGGGCAGGCTGGGTAGCGTTTTGTCTTCATAGAAAACGGTGGGGCGCGGTTCCACCAGCGAGATATACAGCTTGTTGTTGCTGCGCTCCTGGTTGATCAGCGACACGGTTTGCGGAATATCCATGAACCGTTCCGATAGGCCGGCCACGGTCTGGATGCGATTCAGCGTGTCGGCGTCGCTCAGCAGAATGCGATGCTCGCCGGGAGCCAGGCCGGCTGGAATCTTCAGCAGGAAATCGCGCTGGATGCGCTCGCCGCGATAGGGGCGCAAGAAAACTTTGACTGGAACTTGGGAGCCCGCTTCCACTTCACTCGATGGGATCCAGGCATTTTCGATGGTGGCCACGCGCCGCTCCGGAAAGATGTCGACGGTGGCGTCTACGGCCTTGAGCCGGGGCGTGTGCACCGGATTCAAGAACAGGCGGTTGAATTTGTCGCCCCACCAGCCGGCTAATTGCATCGGGGCCGGCGCCGGATTTTCGCTGGACGCCAGCATGGTGGAAATAGACATACCCGGTTGCCCGTCAAACTCCACTTTGCCGCTCATGCGGTAGGTGGTCTCGTCGGCAAAATCGTTGAGCCCGGAGAGTGAGTTGAACAAGGTCAGCATCATCAGGTAGGGGGTCCATTTCTGCTGGACGAAAACGTTGAAGTGCAGATCTTTTTCGTTGCGGACGGCGTTGTTGTCGCCGAGCGAGCGAACCTTCACGGTGACCGGCACCATGTCGGCGGTGGCCCCCAACTCGCCCATGATGGCACTGTGGCGATCCTGCTTCAGCGCGCCGACGATATCGGTGGCATTCCCCATTTTGTTGGGCTGGAACGCCGAGGCCAGCGTCATCAGCACGTCGGCCTTCGCCATAGGCATGTCAACGGGGCCGAGATTGAAGAAGGAGTGCCCGCAAGCCAGCACGTGCTTGCCGTCGTTGTAGGTGACGGTGCACATTCCGCTGACGCTCATGTCGCCGGTGACCAGGACGCCCGAGACCGCATCGCCGGGCTGCAGCGAATTCTGCCATCCCGCCACAGGCTTGGCACTGAGGGTGGTGCTGGCCGCGCCGCCGGCCGCCACGGTCATCCCGAGTTGCTGGAACAAACCGGAGAACTCGTGCAGTACGTTTTCATGAAAGCCCGCGAAACTGAGCGGCGTCTCGATGGGCACCATGGTGGAGTTGGTGCCGACGTTGACGGCTTGGCCGGCCGACAGCACCTGGGCCAGCATCCCGCTGGGCACCGGAACGGATTCCTGCGCCACAGTTTTTTCCGGCGTCCGGGCGTCCTCGGGACGGGATTTGTCAAAATCGTTGACCTCGAGCATCAGCTCGATGGGCGTGATGCCGCAAATCGCGTCCGGCGAGAACACGCTAAAGCGCAGCGCGACCGCGCCTACCAGCTTTCCGTCGATGTAAACCGGGCTGCCGCTCATACCTCCGGCCACGTTGGTGCGGATAGCTTTGCCGCCCATCTTGGCGAGAATGATGTCCTGCTTCGGACCCCATTGATTTTTGAGAAGGCCGAGAATCTCGATCGGAATCGGCTCAGGCTCGGTGCCGGAGAGGACCGTCCAGGCGTAGCCTTTCATTCCGGGTTTCAGATCGGCCAGCTTGAAAATCTGGACTTTTCCAGCTTTGGGGCGGACCGGCGCTGGTTCTGCCACTGCGAGCAGAGATGAACACACCAGCGCCACAGCGAGTGCGGCAAACTTCATGGGACCATCCTTAACTACTAGTGATGCGGAA
>Ga0335083_10005307_pt1 | contig 16263 bp, 15 predicted proteins | sample Lox_Sample_42_FD_206716 | JGI IMG/M metagenome (GOLD analysis project Ga0335083, IMG submission 206716) | Soil microbial communities from Loxahatchee National Wildlife Refuge, Florida, United States - Lox_Sample_4.2 | ecosystem: Environmental > Terrestrial > Soil > Wetlands | place: USA... | reverse complement strand
GCTGCTGGGCCATCCGGTATTAATCCGGGTTTCCCCGGGCTATCCCGGTACCAAGGGTGGGTTGCCCACGTGTTACTCACCCGTTCGCCGCTTTCCCCGATGCCCGAAGGCTTCGGTTCTCGCTCGACTTGCATGTGTTAAGCGCGCCGCCAGCGTTCGTCCTGAGCCAGGATCAAACTCTCCGTGAAGAAGTGGTTGCCCCCGAAGGGACAGTCCTTTTCACCTTGAGCTTGTGCTCAAAGTCCGCCCCTTCGATCGGGGCGGGACAGGGTTTACTGAGGCAGCTCTGTAATCCGGAGATCGCACAGCTGCCTTCTCGACGTAAACGCTCGCTGCTGAGTTTTCAAAGACCGGCGCCATCGAGGTTCTGACGGCGAAAAAAAGCCTCCGACTCGCGCCAGAGGCCTCCGAGGAAACGAATCGTATCGGATACGAGTCGGGCCTTGGGGGCTCCTTGGGTCGAGATCGGCGGTCGAGGGACTTCCGTACAACCGTCCTCTCGGACGGCCCAGGAAGTATAGCTAGCCCTCGGCGGGTGTCAAACGGGCGAAACGGCGCTTTCCGACCTGCAGGAGCGCGCCGGCGAGCGCCGCCCGCGGCACGTCGAGCGCCGTCGTCGGCTCGCCGTTCACCTTCACCCCGCCCTGCTGGATCAGCCGGCGCGCCGCCGAGGTCGAGTCGACGCCCAGCGACCCGACGAGCAGCGCCGGCAGGTGGACGGGATCCCCTGCGGGAAGCTCGACTTCGGGCACCTCCTCCGGCGCTTCGTGCCGGCGGACGACCCGCGTGAAGTGCTCCTCCGCCTCACGTGCCGCCTCGTCGCCGAAGGAGCGCCTGACGATGAACCGGGCCAGCTCCAGCTTCGCCTCGAGCGGGTCGCCGGGCGGCTGCGGCTGCTCCCTCACGAGCCGGTACCACTCGCCGAGCTGCTCGTCGGAGATCCGCATCGTCCGCCCGAACATCTCCTCCGGCGGCGCCGTCAGGGGAATGTTGTTCCCGACGGACGAGCTCATCTTCGCTCCGTCCCATGCGACGAGCAGCGGGGTCGTCAGCACTACCTGCGGCTCGAGACCGTAGTGCGGCATCACCTCGCGCCCGGCGAGGAGGTTGTAGAGCTGGTCGGTGCCGCCGAGCTCGACGTCGGCCTCGATCGCAACCGAGTCGTAGGCCTGCATCAGCGGATAGAGGAGCTCCGAGACCGAGATCGGCTCGCTGGCTCTCATTCGCTTCTCGAAGTCGTCTCGCTCGAGGATCCGGGCGACGGTGATCGTCCGGGCCAGGCGTACCACATCGGCGTAGGACAGCTTCGAGAGCCACTCGCCGTTGTACCGGACTTCCGTCCGGTCGGGATCGAGGATCACCATCGCCTGGTCGAGATAGGTCTGCGCGTTGCGGTCGATCTCCTCGTCGCTCAGGATCGGCCGCTCGGCCGAGCGGCCGGAGGGGTCGCCGATCCGAGTCGTGTAGTCGCCGATGATCAGGACGCCCGTATGGCCCTCGTCCTGGAACGCGCGCATCCGCTGGAGCGGGATCGCGCGGCCGATGTGAATGTCGGGCGAGGTGACGTCGATGCCGAGCTTCACCCGCAGCGGGCGCCCGAGCTTCAGCTTGGCCTCCAGAGCCCCCTCCGGGAGCACGTTGACCGAGTTTCGCGTCAGCTCTTCGATACCCATGGGAGGGCTAGACTACCGCCGCTCTGGCGCTGTTTCGGACAAAATCGCGCCCGCGGAAGCGGCGGCGCATCCGCAAGCTCAGGCTTCTCGCCCTCCTCCTGATCCTCGGCGTCCTGGGCCTGGCGGCGTTCACCTTCGGGTTCCTGACCGCGATCACCGCCCGGATCCCGCAGCTCGACCCGGCGAAGCAGCACACGCAGGCCAACACCTACGTCTACGCGTCCGACGGCCACACGCTGCTGGCGATCCTGCGCGGATCGCAGGCGCGCGTGATCGTCAAGTCCAAACAGATCTCACCGTGGATGAAGCACGCGATCGTCGCGATCGAGGACAAGCGCTTCTACGAGCACCGGGGCGTCGACCTGCGCGGCATGGCGCGCGCGTTCTGGGCCGACCTCACCCACGAGGGCACCGTGCAGGGCGGCTCGACGATCACGCAACAGTTCGTCAAGCAGGCCTACCTCACGAGCCAGAAGTCGATCGGGCGGAAGCTGGTCGAGGCCGCGCTCGCCTGGCAGCTCGAGCGCAAGTGGACGAAGGATCAGATCCTCACGGCCTACCTCAACACCGTCTACTTCGGGAACGGCGCGTATGGGGTACAGCAGGCATCCCGCGTCTACTTCGGGCACAGCGCGAGCACGCTGAACCCGGCCGAGTCGGCGCTCCTCGCAGGCATCCCCCAGGACCCGAGCCTGTGGGACCCCGTCGCCCACCCGACGCTCGCCCGCGACCGGCGCGACACGGTGCTCCAGCAGCTCTACCTGCAGGGCTACCTGACGCCCTGGCAGTACCGGGCGGCGCGCAAGTACCCGATGCCCAATCCTGCGAACGTGAGCCTGCCCTCGACCCAGGGCGTGGCGGCGCCGTTCTTCGCGAACTACGTGAAGGACCAGCTCGTCCGCCAGTACGGCCCCTCGCGTGCGTACGGCGGCGGGCTCAAGGTGACGACGACGCTCAACCCGGCGCTGCAGCGCCTCGGCCGCCAGGCGATCTCGTCGGTGCTGACCGATCCGAACGGGCCGACCGCGACCCTCGTCGCACTCGACGTCCACACGGGCGCCGTCCTCGCGATGGTCAACGGCGTCAGCTACCACAAGAGCCAGTTCAACCTCGCGACGCAGGGCGAACGGCAGCCCGGGTCGGCGTTCAAGCCGTTCGTGCTCGCCGCCGCGCTGCGCGACGGGATCGCGCCGTCGACGATCCTGACGTCGAAGCCGGTGACGATCGACATCGGCGGCCGGCTGTGGCAAGTCAACAACTACGAGGGTGAGTACCTCGGGAACATCGACCTGACCGAGGCGACCGCCTACTCCGACAACTCCGTCTACTCGCAGCTGACGGCGATCGTCGGCCCGGACGCGGTGCGCACGATGGCACGGCGGCTCGGGATCACGTCGCCGCTCCAGCCGTACTTCGCGATCGGTCTCGGCGCCGAGCCGGCGACGCCGATCGAGATGGCACGGGCCTACGGCTCGTTCGCCGACGGGGGCTACCGCCTCGACGGCTCGATCTTCGGGAACGAGCCGCGCGCGATCGAGAAGGTCGTCGACTCGAAGGGTGACGTCGAGATGAACGGCGTCACGCCCGTGCAGGTGCTCACCTCCGACCAGGCGGCGACCGTCGACCAGCTCCTCCAGGGGGTCGTGCAATACGGGACCGGCACCGCCGCGGCGCTGCCCGGCCGGCAGGTCGCCGGCAAGACCGGGACGACCGAGAACTACGGCGACGCCTGGTTCGTCGGCTACACACCGCAGATCGTCGTCGCCGTCTGGGTGGGCTACCCCGACCGGCTCGTCCCGATGGAGACGGAGTTCCACGGGCACCCGGTCGCCGGCGGCACATTCCCGGCGCTGATCTGGAAGTCGTTCATGACGAAGGCGCTCGACTACCTGAAGCTCCCGCCGGCGACCTTCCCGTCGGCGTCGTCGGAGTACGCAGCGCCCGTGAACGTCGTCAACCGGAACGGTGTGCTGAAGCGCGACAACGGCGTCTGCCGCAACACCTTCCAGCTCGCGTTCTACGGCGGCACGGCCCCGCTGCCGCTGGCTGACTGCAAGCCGAACGAGGTCGACGTCCCGAACGTCGTCGGCGACACGCTCGCGGCCGCGGAGACCCGCCTCGCGAACCAGCCTCTGACGCCGGAGATCGTCTACCGCCCGGCACGGCCCGGCGAACCGCTCGACATCGTCGTCAAGCAGCTGCCTGCAGGCGGGACAGCGTCCGCTCACGACAAGGTGACGCTCGTCCTGCCGAAGTCGTTGCACGGAGCGATCCCGCAGCTCGTCGGACTGTCGCTCACGCGGGCGCAGGCGAAGGTCGCGCGCCTCCACCTCGACGTCCACGTCCGGGGCGGCTCGAGCGGCAAGGTCACCCGGCAGTCACCCCGTCCAAGGACTGCGGCGGCGCCGGGTCTTCGGCTTACCCTCACCGTCAGGCACGCAGCGGGCGGCTGAGGAAGCGCGAGCCGCGCGCCGCGTAGCGCCACGGCAGGTCGATCGCCTTCGTGATCCCGATCCGCGGCCCCGTCACGACGTCTTGCCGCGCCCGCGCCAGGGTGAGCGCGAACGGGGCCTCGTCGACCGCGTGCCCGTCCAGCGCAGCGGTCACGTCGAGCGCCTGACACAGCCGGCCCGGCCCCGAACAGAGCAGGCGATCGTCATCCACGCCGCGGCGGCAGCGCATCACCTCGATCCCACGGGTCGGCTCGAGGGCCCGGATCAAGACGGCGTCGGCGACGCCGGCGACGCCGCAGACGATGTTGAGGCACCAGTGGATCCCGTACGAGCGGTACACGTAGACGTGGCCGCCTTCGAGGAACATCGAGCCGTTGCGTGCAGTTCGCCGGTTCAGGTAGCCGTGGGACGCCGCCTCGGTGTGGTCGTACGCTTCGAGCTCGACGATCCGGCCGCCGACGCCGTCGACGAGGAGCTCCGCGCCGATCAGCCTGGGCGCGATCTCGTGCACCGAACGCCGGAAGAACGCGCGCTTCGTCACGCCGTCGCCGCCGCAGCACGTGAGTCGTAGTGGCGGAAGCCGGGCAGCGCCAGCAGCACGCCGGCGCAGCCGACCATGCAGAGCACGCCGCCCGACACGACCGAGAAGCGAATCGAGGTCAGCGAGGCGAGCACGCCGGCCTCGACATCACCGAGGTTCGGTGCGCTCGCAACCTGCGCGAACTCGATTCCCGACAGCCGGCCGAGTAGGTGCTTCGGCGTCACACGCACGAGCATCGTCGAACGCAGCACGGCGCTGAAGAAGTCGGCTCCGCCTGCAACGGCGAGCAGCACGAGCGCCGGCCAGAGGCTCGTCGCGAACCCGAAGGCGGCAATTGCCGCGCCCCAGATACACGCTGCGATCGTGACTGCGATCCCCTGCCGGCGCACGTGCGAGGTCCAGCCCGACACGAGCGAGCCGATCAGCGCGCCCGCGTACGGGGCGGCGTACAGGTAGCCGACCGTGGCGGCGTTTCCGCCGAGCGAGTGGAGCGCGATCGCGGGGAAGAGCGCGCTCGGCATCCCGAACACCATCGCGCTCGTGTCGACGGCGAAGATCCCGAGCAGCGCCTGCCGGCTGACCAGGAACCGGAAGCCTTCGACGATCGACTGCACGCTGGGCCGGTCGGCGTTCGCGGTCGGCGCGAAGCGCGGGAGAAGCGCCAGCGCGACGAACGACGCCGCATACGTGACGAGGTCGATCGCGTAGGTCCACGGGACGCCTGCAGCCGCGATCAGGAGCCCGCCCACCGCCGGCCCGCCGACCGCGGCGAGCGAGCCGTAGACACTCTCGACCGCCATCGCCGCCTCGAGCTCCTCGTCGGGGACGAGTCGCGGTGTGAGGGTTGCCATCGCAGGGCGCCCGAGGCTGTAGATCCCGACGGCGAGCGCCTGGAGCACGAAGAGCGCCCAGACGCGCGGATGCGCGAGCAGCGAGTTGGCGAGAAAGAGCGCGGCGACCAGCGACATCCCCGTCTCGGTGCGCAGGAGGACCGTTCGCCGGTCGACGGCATCCGCGAACGCCCCGCCGACGAGCGGCACGACGAGCAGCGGCACGAGCGCGGCGAGGCCCAGGAGCCCGACCACCGCCGTCGAGTGAGTCAGCGTGTACGCCTGGTACGGGACGGCGACCGTCGCGATCTCGGCGCCGATCGACGAGATCGCCTGTCCCAGCCAGAGGTTGCGAAAGTGGCGGCGGCGCAGCGGCCGCAGGTCGATCCGCGCCCTGCCGAGCAACTAGAACAGATTCTCGTCCTGGGCGGGCGGCCGCCGCCGGGCCGGCACGGCGCCCATCTCGACGAGGATGGCATGCTCGGTACGCGAGGCGATCAACGGCTCGGCGATGCCGTCCACCCACACGCGCGTGCGGGCCCCCGATCCGCGCACGTCGGCCGACAGCGGCTCGAGCGCGTAGATTCGGTCGGCTCTCACGTACTTTCCGAACCCGAGGAAGACCATCGCTCCGTCTGCCATCCGCCGATTATCGCTGGCCGCCCTGACGCTGGCCGCGGTCCTCGGCGTCATCGCGTTCCGCCTCATCGGCACCCGGACGAGCTTCGGCCACGAGTTCGACCTCACGTCGATCCTGAACGGGATCGCCCTCGGCGAAGCCGCCCACAGCTCGAGCAACGCCGTGCTGACAGCGATCGCCGTCACCTCGTTCGCGTTCATCGGCGGGCTGATCGTCCTCTGGTCGCTGCTCCAGTGGCGGCTCGACCTGGTCGCGGCTGTCGTGATCACGCTCGTCGGCTCGGTGGCGACCAGCGAGTACCTCAAGCCGACGCTGCACGCCCGCGAGGGCGTCCCGAATGCGCTCGCTCAGGGCTTCCCGAGCGGCCACTCGACCGTCGCGCTCGCGCTCGGTCTCTCGTTCGTGCTCGTCGCTCCCGTCCGGCAGCGGACGCTCGCGGCCGCCGGCGCCGCGATCTACGCGGCGGTCATGGGCGCCGGGCTGGTGTTCAACGCCTGGCACCTCCCGTCGGACGTCGGTGGGGGCTTCTGCGTGGCGACCGCGTGGGCGGCAGGCGCCGCGCAGCTCGTCAAGCGACCGCTCGACCGCGCGATCCCGGGATGGCTGGTCGCGGCCGCGGTGGTCCTCGTCGTGCTCGCCGCGCTGGCTGCCTGGCATCTCCGTCCCGGCCTCAGCTTCACGGTCATCACCTCGCACCGGCGCGTGCTCGAGGACGCGATCGGGATCGCGCTCACCGCGGTCGCCTGCTGTGCCGCCTTCGCCTACGCGATCGCCGACCGGAGCGCATCGGCGACGCGCTCCTGATCCTCGCGCGCGAGCCGCGCGTGGAACGGCAGCGCCATCGTGCGGGCGCTGCAATCCTCGCTCACCGGCAGCATGCCCTCGCGGAAGCCGTAGCGCTCGCGCATGTACGACTGCAGGTGGATCGACGGAAGGTACGGCGCCGTGGCGATCCCGTCCTCCGAGAGCCTCCGCATCACCGCATCGCGATCGACGCCCGCCGGCAGCTTGACGACGTAGACGAACCAGGAGCGCTCGTGGTCGGCGTCGTCGGGCAGCGGCAGCTCGACGTCGGCGCCGGCGAGCAGCTCTCCGTAGGTCGCCGCGACGCCACGGCGCGCGGCGAGGATGCGGTCGAGCTTCTCGATCTGGCCGATGCCGAGCGCGGCCGAGATGTCGTCGAGGCGGTAGTTGAACCCGAGCCGTCCGTGCTGGAGCCAGCTGGAGGTCTCGAGGCGCCCCTGGTTCCGCAGCGAAACGAGCAGCTCGTGCTGGGCCTCGTCGTGGGTCGTGACTGCGCCGCCTTCACCGGTCGTCATCTGCTTGTTCGGATAGAACGCCCAGACAGCCGGATGCCCGTGCGCACCGAGCGGACGGCCCTTGTACCGGGCGCCGAGCGCCTCGCACGAGTCCTCGACGAGCGCCAGGCCGTGGCGTCGGCAGATGTCCGTCAGCTCGTCCAGCTCGCACGGGTAGCCGAAGATGTCGACCGCGACGATCGCCTTCGTCCGGGGGGTGACCGCCGCCTCGACCGCCGCCGGATCGAGGTTGAGCGTCCTCGGGTCGATGTCCGCGAACACCGGCGTGGCGCCCTCGTAGATCGCGCAGTTGGCCGAGGCGACGAACGAGTACGGCGACGTGATCACCTCGTCGCCTTCCCCCACGCCTGCGAGCCGCATGCAGAGATGCAGGCCGGCAGTGCCCGACGAGATCGCTGCGCAGTGCGGGGCGTCGACGGCGGCCGCGACCAGCGACTCGAAGCGCGGGCCGGTCGGCCCGAGCGACAGCCATCCCGAGCGGAGGACCTCGAGGACGAGCTCCTCGTCCCGCTCGTCGATCCACGGCGCGCTGAGCGCGATGCGCGTCGTCGCCGACGTCAAATTCGCGCCAGCTGCGGAACGTGCTCGAGCCACTGGGCCCAGCGATCGCTCTGGCCGCGCACGGTCGCCAGGTACGCGTCCTGGATCTCGAGCGTCACCTCACCGACCCCGATGTCGTGATCGTCGATCGCGCGGAGCGGCGTCACCTCGGCCGCGGTGCCGCACATGAACACCTCGTCGGCCAGATAGAGATCGGAGCGGATGATCGCCTTCTCGACGACCGTGTGGCCGAGATCCTGCGCGATCTGGATCACCGCGTCGCGCGTGAGGCCCGGGAGGATCCCGGTCGCGAGATCGGGCGTGTAGATCACCCCGTCGCGGACGACGAAGATGTTCTCGCCCGAGCCGTCTGCGACGAGCCCCTCCGGCGTGAGCAGGATCGCCTCGTCGTAGCCGCCGAGGTTCGCCTCGGTCACGGCGAGCATCGAGTTCAGGTAGACGCCGGTCGCCTTCGACACGTGCGGGACGATGTTCGGCGAGACGCGCTGCCACGACGACACCTTGGCCGTGATGCCCTTCTTCAGCCCGTCCTCGCCGAGGTACGTGCCCCAGGGCCAGCTCATGATCACCGTCTCGACGGGGTTCCCGCGGGTCGCGACGCCCAGCTGGCCGTAGCCGTAGAACGAGATCGGCCGGATGTAGCACTCGGGCAGCCCGTTCGCGCCGATCAGCTCGTTCGTCGCCGTGCGCAGCTCCTCGACCGTGTACGGGATCTCCATGTGCAGGAGCCGCGCCGAGTTGTGCAGGCGCTGGAGGTGGTCGGAGAGCCGGAAGACGGCAGGTCCCTTCGGCGTGTCGTAGCAGCGGATCCCCTCGAAGACCCCGGAGCCGTAGTGGAGGCCGTGGACGCCGACGTGGACCTTGGCATCCGCCCAGTCCACGAGCTCGCCGTTCATCCAGATCTTCTCGGTCTCCTGCACCGCCCGGCTCCTTTCGTTCGACTCTCTCGAGTCTAGCTAGGAGCCCACGAGATCGACCGCCGCGGCACTGGTGAGCCGCTGCAGCTCGTGCGGAGAGATCGCGGCCATGTACTCGCTCGTGCCCGCGCCCATCCAGACCACCTGGTGCTGGACGAACGACGTGTCGATCAGCGTCCGCGTCACGGCCCGGGCCGGGAACGGCGCGACGCCGCCCGGCGCGAAGCCGGTCGCGAACATCACCTCGTCGGCGGTGGCGACCCGGACGTCGCCGGCGCCCGTCGCCCGCGCAATCGCAGCCTCGCTCGCGCGCTGGTCGCCCGGCACGAGCGCAAGGACGAAGGCGCCGTCGCACACGAAGACGAGCGACTTGACGATCTGCGAGAGCTCGCAGCCGATCAGCCGGGCCGCGTCGCGGGCGGTCGCGGCGCCCTCGGAGAACTCCTCGATCCGGGCGTCGACGGCCGCGGCCCGCAGAACCGCCGCAACACGCTCGACGGGCTCGGGCCACTCGGGCATCGTCCGAACCTACTGGATCACGTGCGCTTCGTCGGTGCCCTCGCGGAGCCGGGCGATCAGCTCGGGCGGCACCGGCGAGTCGATCGACAGCGCCATCAACGCCTTGCCCGCGTCGCGGCTGCGCGACACGGCCATGTTCGCGATGTTGACGCCGGCCGAGCCGAACAGCGTCCCGACGCGTCCGATCACCCCGGGCACGTCGTCGTACCGGAGCAGCGCCATCCGCGGCGCCAGCTCGATCTCCACCTGGAAGCCCAGTGCCGACACGAGCCACTGGCGGTCCTCGGTGCCGATCGTCGTGCCGGCGACGCGCCGGCCGTCCGCCGACACGGCGACGAGGTTCTTGTAGTCGTGGGACGAGCGCCGCGTCTCCTCAACGACCTCCACCCCGCGGTCGGCGGCGATCACCGGTGCGTTCACGTAGTTGACCGGCTGGTCGCTCCGACCCTGGAAGGCGCCGTTCAGCGCGGCGACGGTCAGCAGCCGGGTGTCGTACTCGGCGAGGTCGCCCTCCGCCTCGACGACGATCCGGCGCATGTCGCCGCCCGCCAGCTCGGCGGCGAGCTTCCCGAGCTTCGCCGCGAGCGGGATGAAGGGCCCGAGCACCTCGAGGTCGTCGGCGCCGACGGTCGGGATGTTGACGGCGTTCGTCACCAGCTCGCCCTGGAGCGCCGCGGCCACCTGCTCGGCGACGATCAGCCCGGCCCGGTCCTGCGCCTCGTCGGTCGAGGCGGCGAGGTGCGGCGTGACGACGATGTTCGGCGCCTCGAGCAGCGGCCCCGAGTACGGCTCCTGCACGAAGACGTCGACCGCCGCGCCGGCGACCTTGCCCGACTCGAGCGCAGCCACGAGGGCCGTCTCGTCGAGCAGTTCCCCGCGGGCGGCGTTGATGATGCGCACGCCGTCGCGCATGCGCGCGATCTGCCCGGCGCCGATCGCACCGCGCGTCGAGTCGTTGAGCGGCAGATGCAGCGTGATGAAGTCGGAGCGTGCGAGGACGTCGTCGAACGAGGCGGACTCGACGCCGAGCTCCCGGAAGCGCTCCTCGGAGACGTACGGGTCGTGGCCGACCACCTTCATCTGCAGGCCGAGGGCGCGCCTCGCGACCTGCTGGCCGATGCGCCCGAACCCGAGCACGCCGAGCGTCTTGTCGGCGAGCTCGACGCCGCCGTAGCGCGACCGTTCCCAGCGCCCTTCGCGGAGAGCCGCGTGCGCCTGCGGGATGTTGCGCGCGAGCGCGACCAGCAGGCCGACGGTGTGCTCGGCGGCCGATACGACGTTCGACTCCGGTGCGTTCGCCACCACGATCCCGCGCCGCGTGGCGGCCTCGACGTCCACGTTGTCGACACCGACGCCCGCGCGGCCGACCACCTTGAGCACCGGAGCCTGGGCGAGCACCTCGGCGGTCACCTTCGTCGCCGAGCGGACGATCAGCGCGTCGGCGTCGGCGAGCAGCGAGTCGAGCGGCGAGTCCGTGTCGACGACGACGTCGAGCCCCTGGTCGCGGAGCAGGGCGATGCCCGCCTCCGCGATCGACTCACGGACGACGACACGTCCGCGCGCGGTCACGCCGTGACGCGGCCTTCGAACGCCTCGAACGCCCGGGCGACTGCCGCCCCGCGCTCGATCTCCGCGCCGAGCTCGGCCAGAGACAGCTCGACGGCCGCGAGGGCGGCCGCGATGTCGAAGATGTCGAACCAGCCGATGTGCCCGATACGGAAGATCTTCCCCTTGAGATGCGCCTGGCCGGGAGCCAGCGTCACGCCGTGCACGTCGCGCAGGTGACGGAGCAGCTCGTTGCCGTCGACGCCCTCGGGAACGCGGACGGCCGTGACCACGGCGCTCGAGTCGTCGTCCGGCGAGAACAGCTCGAGGCCCATCGCCTTGACTCCGGCGCGCGCCGCGCGCCCGAGCCGCACGTGGCGCTCGAACGCGGCGTCGAGCCCGGCATCGAGGATCAGCCCGAGTGCCACGTCCAGCCCGCGGACGAGTGACACGGCGGGTGTGAACGCTGCGTCGAGCGCATCCTGGGCCTTCTTCGTGCGCGTCCAGTCGAAGTAGAAGCTCCGCGCCGGGCCGGCCTCCTCGAACGCCCGCCGCGAGACCGACGCCATCGCCAGCCCGGGCGGGCACATCAGCGCCTTCTGCGATCCCGAGACGGCGACGTCGATGTCCCACGCATCGATCTCGAGCGGAACCGCGCCCAGCGACGAGATCGCGTCGACGACGAGGATCGGGTCGCCGACCGCGGCCTTGATCGCGCGCACGTCGGAGACGACGCCGGTGGACGTGTCGGACTGCTGGCACAGGACGACGCCGGCGCCGGCCTCGCGGACCGCCGCGCCGACCTCGTCCGGATCGGGCGTCTCGCCCCACTCGTAGCGGATCGGGCGAACATCGATCCCGTACTGCTCGCAGATCGCGATCCAGCGCTCGCCGAACGAGCCGTGGCTGACCACCGAGACGGTGTCGCCTGCAGCGCAGAGGTTCGCGACGGCCGAGTCCATCGCGCCCGTCCCGGACGCCGCGAACAGCAGCACGTCGGACTCCGTCCGGAAGACATCGCGCAGACGGCCGAGCGTGCGCTCGTAGACCACCCGGAAGTCGCTGCCACGATGGTGGACGATCGGCTCCGCCGTCGCGGCAAGCACCTGGGGCGGAACCGGGGTCGGCCCCGGGGTGAACAGGTAGCGCTTCTCCAAGCCGAGAGCGTAGCGACACGCGCAGACTGCACTCCGATGGATGCGCTCCTCTCCTTCGCAGCCGCGCTCGTCGCTTTGCGGCTCGGCGGTCAGCTGGCCCGGCGCCGCCGGCTCGCCTGGGCGGGCGCGCTGTTCTCCTTCGCCGCCGCGACCGCGGCGATGGCGTGGGGCTCCGCGCACGGATGGGATGCCCGGTCGTTCCGCGTCTACTACCTCGCCGGTGCGCTGCTCTCGGCGCCGCTGCTCGGAGTGGGCTCGCTTCTGCTCTGGGGCCGACGCTGGGCCGCCCCGATGGCGCTCGTCTACGTCGGCCTCGCGATCGGCGTCGCGCTGGTGATGCCGGTGCACGGCACCTTCTCGACCACCGTGCCACGCGCCCAGGACCACGTCGACGCGCTACCGCGGGTGATCGCGATCGCCGCCAGTTCGCTGGGGACGCTGGCGGTGCTCGTCGTCGCCACCGCGACCCTGCGCGGGCGTCCGCGCCAGGGCCTGCTGATCGTCGGAGCGGTCATCGCCGCCGGGATCGCATCCGCGCTCACCCAGACGGCGGTCGCCGCGGCAGCCGCCGCCTTCGCCGTCGCCGCAGTGTTGCTCTACCTCGGGGTCGCGGGATCGCCTCGCGGCGCCTCGAGGGCGTACCAGGCGACCACGCGGTCGGCGAACGACTGATCCGCCTCCTCGTTCGGGTCGCGGCGAAACGCCTTCGTGCGCACATCCCCGAGGTACCGCGCCAGGTCGGCGGGGCCTTTCCCCCGGCGCAGCATCCTGCCGATTCGCTCGAGGTACGGGTCGTAGGTGTCGGCGCGCATCGGGTCGTCGTAGACGCCTTCGGGATCCCAGTGCTCGATCGCGAGGAGCCGCAGCTCCGGCAGCCCCTCGTCGCGCCACCAGCGCCGGCGGTGCAGCCACGCCATCCGCCGAGTCTACGGCGGCGGCTGCACGCGTACAGTTCCAGGGTGCGGATCGCCCTGGTGCTTGCGGCCGCGGGTGCTGTGCTCGGCGCGACGCTGGCCGTCGCCGGCGGACGTGCAGCGTCGCCGCCGACCTACTACCGCGACGTCGCGCCGATCCTCGACGCGAAGTGCACGACCTGCCACCGCCTCGGCGGGATCGCGCCGTTCTCCCTCACGACCGAGGCCGCGGCGGAGGCGAACGCAAGCGGGATCGTGCGCATGACGCGTGCCGGCGCCATGCCTCCCTGGATGCCGGGGCCCGACTCGGTGCCGCTGCGCGGCCGCGACCTCCGGCGGCTGACGAAGAGTCAGCTCCGGACGCTTGCCGCCTGGGCGGCGGCCGGGGCACCGGCCGGCAGTCCTGCCGATCTCCATGCCCGGCCTTCGACCGGCGCCGGGCTCGGCGGGCCGGGTCGCACGATCAAGCTCGAGCCCCCGAAGCCGTACCTCCCGCACGCTACGGGAGGCGGCATCGACGACTACCACTGCTTCGTGCTCGACCCGAAGCTCCGGCAGAACGTATTCGTGACCGGCGCGCTCATCCGGCCGCAGCGCACCGGGATCGTCCATCACGTGATCCTCTACGAGGCGTCCGGGGCGCAGGCGCAGGCGGCCCGGCAGCTCAACGCCGCGAGCGGCGGAAAGGGCTGGACGTGCTTCGGCGGCCCGAACCTCCCGATCGACGTCTCCCAGCCGGGCGCGCTGCAGCGGCTCGGCCAGCCGCCGTGGATCGCCGCCTGGGTGCCCGGACACACGACGAACGCGCTTCCGCAGGGGACGGGCGTGCTCCTCCACGCCCACGCACTGGTCGTGATGCAGGTCCACTACAACCTGATCGAGGCAGTCGCTCCCGACCGCTCGCAGGCGTGGCTGCGCGTCCGCCCGGCGACGACGCACCTCACGCCGCTGCAGACGCAGCTGTTCGCGGCGCCGGTCGAGCTCCCCTGTCCGCGTCGCTACTCCGGCGCCGCGTGCACGCGCAGCCGCGCGATCGCCGACCTCGCACTGCACTACGGGCCGGAAAACGCGTTCATCCCGGACGGGCTGCTGCAGCTGTGCGGCAAGACGCTGGCCGACTATCCGACCGCCGTCGGCGCCGGCACGAGCATCTCCACGAGCTGCGTCCGTGCGGTGCGGTCGAGGGAGACGGTCTACGGCGTCGCGGGGCACATGCATCTCCGCGGCCGCGACATCCGGGTCGAGCTCGACCCCGGCACGCCGAAGCAGAAGATGCTCCTCCACATCCCGGCGTGGGACTTCCACTGGCAGGACGTGTACTACCTCGTGCACCCGATCCACATCGGGCCCGGCGACACGATCGGCGTGCACTGCACCTTCGACAACTCGGCCGCAGCCCAGCCCGTGATCAACGGAAAGCCGCTACGGCCGCGCTACGTCGTCTGGGGCGAGGGGACGACCGACGAGATGTGCCTCGGCATGCTCTCGGTCGCGCAGGGCTGGAAGTAACCGCTACCCCAGCTTCGCGCGCACGCGCTCGTTGACGACCCTCGGGTCGGCCGAGCCCCCTGTCTCCTTCATCACCTGGCCGACGAAGAAGCCGAGGAGCCCCTGCTTCCCGCCGCGGTACTGCTCGGCCTGGCCCGGGTTCGCGGCGATCACGCGCTCGATCACCGGGTCGAGCTCTCCTACGTCGGAGATGACCTTCTGCTCGAGGTGCGGCGCCGCGGTGAACCCCTCGTCGCCGGCCCGTGCGAGCGCGGCGTCGAATGCCGCCCGCGGGATCTCGGCGCGCGCCGAGACGAGCTTTGCGAGCTCGCGCGCATCGACGCGGGCGGGGTCGATCCCGGTCGCGACGAACTGGTTCGCGAGCACGTTCGCCGCGTCCTTCGGCTCGGCCCCAGCTGCGACGACCGCCGACCAGAGCGCGTCGAGCCCGCCGGTGACGAGCACGTCGGCATCGTAGAACGACAGCGTCCCGGCCAGCCGCCGGATGCGCGCTCCCGGCAGCTCTCCGACCTCGGCGCGCAGCCGCTCGACCAGGTCGGCCGGAGGCGTGACCGGGACGAGATCCGGCTCCGGGAAGTAGCGGTAGTCCTGCGCCTCCTCCTTGGAACGCAGCGGCGGTGACTCCTCGTGCGACGGGTCGAAGTGCAGCGTCTCCTGCTCGACCTCGCCGCCGGACTCGTACACCTTCACCTGGCGCGCGATCTCGCGCTCGATGCCCTTCGCCGCGAACGCGAACGAATTCATGTTCTTCAGCTCGGTGCGCGTGCGCAACTCGTCGCTGCCCTTCGGGCGCACGGAGACGTTCACGTCGAACCGCATCGATCCCTTCTCGAGCTCGGCGTCGGACAGCCCGAGCTCGACCACCGTCTGCCGGAGCAGCTGCAGGAACCGCTTTGCGGTCTCGGCGTCGCGCAGGTCCGGCTCCGTCACGATCTCGACGAGCGGCGTCCCGCCGCGGTTGAAGTCGACGAGCGTCGCGGTCGCACCGTGGATCCGCCCCGAAGCGGCGACGTGCATCGACTTCGCCGCGTCCTCCTCGAGGTGCGCGCGCACGATCCCGATGGTGACGTCGCCGTTCTCCATCGGCACGGTCAGGCGCCCGCGCGAGCACAGCGGCTCGTCGTACTGGCTGATCTGGTACGCCTTCGGAAGGTCGGGGTAGAAGTAGTTCTTGCGATGGAAGACCGCACGCTCGGCGATGGCGCAGTCGAGCGCGAGTCCGAGCTTGATCGTCTCCTCGATCGCCCGCCGGTTGGGCACCGGGAGCGCGCCGGGGAACGCGAGGCAGACGGGGCAGGTCTGGGTGTTCGGCGGCGCGCCGAAGATGTTCGCGCAGCGGCAGAACATCTTCGTCTCCGTCTTCAGCTGCACGTGGATCTCGAGCCCGATCACGGGCTCCCACTCGACGGCCGTCATGACCGGTACCTCGCGGGAACGGGATCGAACCCGAGCGCGAGCTCGAGCGCGTGCGCCGTGCGGAACAGGGCGTTCTCCGAGAATTGCGGGCCGACGAGCTGCAGCCCGACCGGCAGGCCGTCGGACAGGCCGCACGGCACGTTGAGCCCGGGGAGCCCGGCCATGCACGACGGGATCGTCAGGAGGTCGCTCAGGTACATGGCCAGCGGGTTGTCCGCCTTCGCCCCGATCGGGAACGCGACCGTCGGGCTCGTCGGGCTCGCCAGCAC
>Ga0335083_10005306_pt1 | contig 16263 bp, 16 predicted proteins | sample Lox_Sample_42_FD_206716 | JGI IMG/M metagenome (GOLD analysis project Ga0335083, IMG submission 206716) | Soil microbial communities from Loxahatchee National Wildlife Refuge, Florida, United States - Lox_Sample_4.2 | ecosystem: Environmental > Terrestrial > Soil > Wetlands | place: USA... | reverse complement strand
CCGTCCTCCAGGGCAACGGGGTCGTCATCATCGACCGGCTGGAAGCGCCACACCCCGTCCGCGTCGACACTTATCTGGGCCTGCGCGCGCCCGCGCATTGCTCCGCCACCGGCAAGGCGATCCTGGCTTTCCTGCCGAAGCCGGCGCTCGAAGCCGTGTTGGCGGAGCCGCTCGCACGCTATACCGCCACGACGAGCGCCGACCGCGCGGCGGTCGAACGGGAACTCACGCTCGTGCGCCAGCGCGGCTACGCGACCAACCAGGAGGAATGGCGCCGAGGGGTCTGCGCGATCGCGGTGCCGATCCACGGCGTCGGTGGCGAGGCCGTGGGCGCTTTGAGCCTCACCATGCCGACCGAGCGCTTTCAGCGCGGCGGGCTCGAACGCCGCTTCCTGAGGCCGCTGCGGCGTGCCACGGCTGCAATCTCGGTCGACCTCGGCGGGCTCGCGCGAGCAGGGTGACGAACGACTTGGTAAATTCCATACCTCTTTAGGGCTGGGATCGCGAGGGGTGAGTGAGCGGAGCCACCCCTCCCGGGGTATGCGCTCTATAACCGCCTCATCTCGCTAGCTTTTTCTTGACGCTAGGGGGCCTCTTTGGCACCCTAGAGGAGAGACGCGCCATAAGCCCGGACAGGGAGCGGGCCATGACAAAGTCGGAATTGATCCAGCGTCTGGCGGAGCTCAACCCGCATCTCTACCAGCGCGACGTCGAGCGCATCGTCACCGCGATCTTCGATGAGGTGGCAGCAGCGCTCTCGCGGGGGGACAGGGTCGAGCTCAGGGGTTTCGGCGCATTCTCCGTGAAGCGCCGGGAGGCACGCGTCGGCCGCAATCCCCGCACCGGCGCGAGCGTGCAGGTCGGCGAGAAGCACATCCCCTTCTTCAAGACCGGCAAGCAGCTTCGCGAGCGTTTGAACCAGGAGTCCTGAGAGATCGTCGAATCTCCGTCCCTGCAGGCGCGGGGTTGCGGAGGTTTTTTCGATGGCGGACGGTATCGCCGCGCGAATTTCCGATCTGAAGCGACGCCTCGCGGCGCTCGACGACGAATGCGGTGACGGCGGCCCCGAGGCGGACGCTGCACTCGATCGGATCGAGCGCCGCATCGGCGTGCGTTTCCCTGGGGATTATCGGGCGTTCATGTCCGCGATAGGACGGCTCCCGTCGCTCGTTCCGCATTACGGGATGGTACCGCCAGGCTTCGCGCCCGGTCATGGACTCGACGCGCCCAAGCCAGCCGACCTCGCAAAGCCCTTTCCCTTCGTCGATGTCTGGCTTTGGGAAGACGAGCCTGTCCCACCGCCACAGCCGGGATGGCCCGCGGACGTCCCTCTCGCGCGGGAAATGGTGGATCACGGGGTGCTGCCGCTCGGCACCGATGGCTGCGGCATGGTGCCGATGTTGGTCGTGACCGGTGCCAAACGCGGTGAGATCTGGCTCTTCACGGATGTCGGCATCGGACCCGACACGATGCACGGGAGCGGAGCAAGGCCCTCCTCCGCTTTCTTTCTGGATTGGCTGCAGGCGCGGATCGAGGCCTTCGCCGCCGACGAAAACAAATTCCGCAATCCGCCGGGATGTCCGGATCCCTGGTGGACCTACGTGTCATGAGCGATCTCCTGGTCTTCGGCTGGCGGCAACGGTAAGCTCCGGCCCCGTGCGGCTGCTCTATTGGCTCGTCACACTCGTCGTGATGTTCGTCGCCGCCGCCTTCGCGGTGGCGAACCGGCAGGACGTTTCCATGAGCCTCTGGCCGTTCTTCGAGCCCGCTCTCGTTCCACTCTATTTCGTAATGGGGCTAGCGCTGCTCGTAGGGCTCTTTCTGGGCATCATGATCGCGTGGGCCTGGAGCCTCAGCGCCCGCCGCGCGGCGCGTGCGCGCGCCCGCCGGATCGAGGGACTTGAGCGGGAGCTCGCGGAGGCGCATCAGCGCCTCAGGCCCACGGCTCCCGTGGTGATCCCGCATAGCTGATGCGAAACCTGCCACCCTATTTTCTTCGCGTCCTCGGGCCCTCGGAGGTCGCTGCGGGCCTCGATTTCGAATCGACGATCGAGGCCTTGCGCCAGATGTTCCGCAGCGGCTGCGAGGTGCCGGTGCGGCACCATCACACGATGGCGATACCTGGAAGTCCGGATGCAACGCTGCTGCTGATGCCGGCCTGGCAAGCGGGACGCCACATCGGCGTCAAGCTCGCGACGGTCTTCCCGGGGAACGCCGACAAGGAGCTCCCCTCGGTGATGGGCGAGTATCTGCTCCTCGACGGCACCACCGGCCGCCCGCTCGCGCTCATGGACGGGCCGATGCTGACGGCGCGGCGGACGGCGGCAACTTCGGCGCTTGCGGCGAAGTACCTCGCTCGACCCGATGCCGAGCGGCTCCTCATGGTGGGCACAGGCACGCTGGCACCTCACCTGATCGAGGCGCATGCGAGTGTCCGGCCGATCAAGGAAGTGCTGATCTGGGGCCGCAATTTCGAGAAGGCGCAGAAGCTCGCGCAGCGCGTCTCGCGCCGAAGGCTCCGCATTACCGCGACCGAGGACCTCGCCAACGCCGTGCGCGGCGCCGACATCGTCTCCTGCGCGACGCTCGCGACCGAGCCCTTGATCGCTGGGCATTGGCTGAAGCTCGGTTGCCACGTCGATCTCGTCGGCGGTTTCACCCCGAAGATGCGCGAAGCGGACGACGAGACGGTGAAGCGCGCCCGCGTCTTCGTCGACACTCGCGAGGGCGCGATGAGGGAGGCCGGCGATATCGTGCAGCCGCTCCGCTCGGGTGCGCTGCGGGAGGACGACATCGCCGGCGACCTTTTCGACCTCGCGCGCGGCACTCGGGCCGGGCGGCGCTTCCACGACCAGATCACGCTCTTCAAATCCGTGGGGACGGCGCTCGAGGACCTCGCCGCGGCTCAGCTTGCTTTGGAACGCGCAACCACCTGACCGCAAGTTGCGTTACTATGGGCGAGCCATGAACCGCCTCAACCCGATCCTCTGCGCGATCGACACACCCGACCTCGCGCGCGCCAAAGCGCTCGCCGCGGCTGTCGGTGGCGTGGTCGCGGGGATCAAGCTCGGGCTCGAATTCTTCGGCGCCAACGGCCCCGCCGGCGTGCGTGAGGTGGCCGACCCGGCGGCTGCGCTCTTTCTCGACCTCAAGCTCCATGACATCCCCAATACCGTCGCGGGCGCCGTGCGCGCGGCAGCGGTGCTCGAGCCCCTGCTGCTGACGCTTCACGCGGCGGGCGGGCCCGCGATGATGGAGGCGGCGGTGCGCGCGGCCGATGCCGCAGCGCATGAGGGGAAGCGCCGGATGAAGCTCCTGGGCGTCACGGTGCTGACGAGCCTCGACGAGGGCGACCTCGCCGCCGTGGGCCAGCGGGGACCGGTCGGCGAGCAGGTTCAACGCCTTGCGCTCCTGGCGCGCGACGGCGGCCTCGATGGCGTCGTGTGCTCGCCGCAGGAGGTGGCGGCGCTTCGCGACCTCTGCGGCCCGCAGTTTCTGCTGGTGGTGCCGGGCATCCGTCCCGTGGGCGCCGCGAGCGGGGACCAGAAGCGGGTGATGGGGCCGCGGGCCGCGGTGCAAGCGGGCGCCGATTATCTCGTGGTGGGACGTCCGATCACGGAGGCGCCGCATCCCGCAGCCGCCGCACAGGCGATCCTGAACGAGCTCCGATGAGCGTTGCCGCCAAGATATGCGGTCTTTCGACGGCGGCTTCGGTCGATGCGGCGGTTGCCGGCGGCGCGCGCTTTGTGGGCTTCGTCTTCTATCCCGCGAGCCCCCGCAACGTGACGGCAGAGCAGGCGGCCGCACTCGCCGCGCGAGTTCCCGCGGGTATCACACGCGTCGGTCTTTTCGTCGACGTGCCTGACGCGACGCTCGCGGCGGTGCTGGGGCGCGCGAGCCTCGACATGCTGCAGTTCCATGGGAAGGAGAGCCCGCGGCGCGTTGCCGAGGTGAAATCCAAATTCGCGAAGCCCGTGATGAAAGCGATCTCGATCGCCGGTCCCGAGGACCCGGACATGGCGCTCCCCTATCTCGAGGTCGCTGACTGGCTTCTCTTCGACGCGAAGCCGCCGCGCGCGGACCTGAAGGCGCTTCCCGGCGGCAACGGCCTCGTCTTCGACTGGCAGCTCCTCGGCGGCCGGACCTGGCCCCGCCCCTGGATGCTCTCAGGCGGCCTCACCCCGGAGAACGTGGCGGAGGCCGCGGCGACCACACACGCGAAGGCGGTCGACGTCTCGTCGGGGGTGGAGCTGCGGCCGGGCGAGAAGGATCTCGCCAAGATCGGGCGGTTCTTGGAGGTGGTTCGGGGGTTGGTCTAATACCTTCGACCCCCGGGCTCGCATGGCCATTTGAGCCCTCGCGAGTTTAGGGGTAAAACCGCCGTTCCGCCGGCTCCCGCCGGCACAGCACGAGCCTCTGGAATGGCCGTTCCAAACAGCTATCGCACCGGTCCCGACGAGCGCGGGCATTTCGGCATCCATGGCGGGCGCTTTGTCGCGGAGACGCTGATGCCGCTCATCCTCGCGGTGGAGCGCGCCTACGGCGAGGCGAAGCGCGATCCCGGCTTCCATGCGGAAATCGCCTACTACATGGAGCACTACGTCGGGCACCCCTCGCCGCTCTATTTCGCGAAGCGGCTGACGGAGCATTTCGGCGGCGCCAAGATCTATTTTAAGCGCGAGGAACTCAACCACACGGGCGCGCACAAGATCAACAACACGCTGGGCCAGATCCTGCTCGCAAAGCGCATGGGGAAGCGCCGGATCATCGCGGAAACCGGCGCGGGACAGCACGGCGTCGCGACCGCGACCGTCTGCGCGCTCTTCGACCTCCCCTGCGTCGTCTACATGGGCGAGACCGACATCGAGCGGCAGAAGCCCAACGTCTTCCGTATGAAGCTCCTGGGCGCGGAAGTGCGTTCGGTCAAATCCGGCACCGGCACGCTCAAGGACGCGATGAACGACGCGCTCCGCGACTGGGTCGCCAACGTCGAGGACACCTTCTACATCATCGGCACCGTCGCAGGCCCGCACCCCTACCCCGCGATGGTCCGCGACTTCCAGAGCGTGATCGGCAACGAGGTGCGCGAGCAGCTGCAAAAGGCCGAGGGCCGCCTCCCCGATACGCTCGTCGCCTGCATCGGCGGCGGCTCCAATGCGATGGGCCTCTTTCATCCCTTCCTCGACGACCCCTCGGTCCGCATGATCGGCGTCGAGGCCGCGGGATATGGGATCGAGACGGGAAAGCACGCGGCTTCGCTCAACGGCGGCAAGCCAGGTGTGCTCCACGGCAATCGCACCTATTTGCTCCAGACCGACGACGGCCAGATCCTCGACGCGCATTCGATCTCCGCGGGCCTCGACTATCCCGGTATCGGCCCCGAGCATGCCTGGCTCCACGACGTGAAGCGCGTCGAGTACGTTGCGATCACCGACAAGGAGGCGCTGCAGGCATTCCAGCTCTGCTCGCGCCTCGAAGGCATCATTCCCGCGCTCGAGCCTGCCCATGCGCTGGCGCACGTCGCGAAGATCGCGCCCAAGCTGCCGAAGGACCACCTGCTGGTCATGAATCTCTGCGGCCGCGGCGACAAGGACATCTTCACCGTCGCCGACGCGCTCGGGGTGACGCTGTGAGCGGCCGCATCGCCCGTCGCTTCCAGGCGCTCGCGGCGCAGGGACGCGCAGGGCTCGTGACCTTCCTGAGCTGCGGCGATCCAGACGCGGAAACCTTCGCAGCAATTCTCGGCGATCTTCCCAAGGCGGGCGCCGATCTCATCGAGATCGGCGTCCCCTTCTCCGACCCCATGGCCGACGGACCCGCGATCCAGGCAGCGGGACAGCGCGCGCTCAAGGCCGGCATGACGCTGCGCAAAACGCTCGCGATCGTCCGCGAATTCCGCGTGCGCGATCACGACACGCCGATCGTGCTCATGGGTTACTACAATCCGATCTACCGCTACGGCGGGAGCAAATTCTGCGCCGATGCGGTGGCGGCCGGCGTCGACGGGCTCATCACCGTCGACCTGCCGCCGGAGGAGGAAGCCGAGCTCTACGATCACGCGCGCGCGGCGGGCCTCGATACCATCAGCCTCACCGCACCCACCACGGACGAAGATCGGATGCCGGTCGTTCTCGGCCACGCCCGCGGCTTTGTCTATCACGTCGCGATCGCGGGGATCACCGGCACCAAATCGGCGGCGGTATCCAATGTCGCCGGTATGGTCGCGAGGATCCGCAGCCACACGAAACTTCCGGTCGCGGTGGGCTTCGGCATCAAGACTCCGGAGCAGGCGGCGGAGATCGCGCGCGTCGCCGATGCTGCCGTCGTAGGCTCGGCGCTGGTGAGCCGCGTCGCCTCGATGCTCGACGAGAAGGACCGCGCGCGCCCGGGGCTCGTCGAGGCCGTGCTCGCTGACGTGGCCGCGCTCGCCAAGGGCGTGCGTGGCGCGCGACCGGCTGCGGCGAAGAGGGCTTGAGCGCATGAACTGGCTCACCAACTTCGTCCTGCCGAAGATCCGCGCGGTCGTCGCGAAGAAAGAGGTGCCGGACAATCTCTGGCTCAAATGCCCGAACTGCGAGCAGATGCTGTTCCATCGCGACCTCGAGGCGAGCCTTTTCGTCTGCCGCAATTGCGGTCACCATCTCCGCGTCGCCGCGAAGAAGCGGTTGGAGATGATCTTCGACGGCGGCGAGTACACGCGGGTGGAGCTGCCGAAAACGCCCATCGATCCCCTGCGCTTCCGCGATCAAAAGCGCTACACCGACCGCCTCAAGGACGCGCAGGCGAAGAACGGCGGCGGTGACGCCTTGGTGGTGGCGCATGGAAAGATCGGCGGCGTCAGTGCCGTCGCCGCGGTCTTCGACTTCGAGTTCATGGGCGGCTCGATGGGAATCGCCGTTGGCGAAGGGCTCCTCGCAGCCGCGCGGCTCGCGGTGCTGCAGGAGGCGCCGCTCATCGTCGTGCCGGCCTCGGGCGGTGCGCGCATGCAGGAGGGCATTCTCTCGCTGATGCAGCTTCCGCGCACCACGCTCGCCGTCGAGGAGGTGAAGGCGGCGGGACTTCCGTACATCGTGCTCCTGACCGATCCCACGACCGGCGGCGTCTCCGCCTCCTTCGCGATGCTCGGGGACGTGACGCTGGCGGAGCCCGGCGCCGTCGTAGGCTTCGCAGGCGCCCGCGTCATCGAGGAGACGATCCGCGAGAAGCTGCCGGAGGGATTCCAGCGCGCGGAATATCTGCTGGAGCACGGCATGGTCGACATGGTCGTCGAGCGCCGCGACCTCCGCGAGACGCTTGTGCGGCTTATCGATCTCCTCTGCAATCGCGCGCCGCCGCCGCCGGTAGTGCCGCTGCTGCCCCGCTCCTCCGGAGGAGCCGCCGCCTGAGCAGCGACCGGATTCTGGAGCGCCTCGGGAAGCTCCATCCGAAGCTCATCGACCTTTCGCTCGACCGCATCGAGCGCCTCCTCGCGGTGCTCGGTCATCCCGAGCGCAAGCTGCCGCCGGTCTTCCACGTCGCCGGCACCAACGGCAAGGGCTCGACGGTCGCGACGCTCCGCGCCTGCCTCGAGGCCGCGGGATATCGTGTGCACGTCTACACGTCGCCGCATCTCGTGCGCTTCAACGAGCGTATCCGGCTCGCGGGAAGGCTTATCGAGGAGACGGCGCTTTCGGCGATCCTCGAGGAGTGCGAGCGCGCGAACGAGGGAGCACCCATCACCTTCTTCGAGATCACGACCGCTGCGGCCTTCCTCGCTTTCTCGCGCACCCCCGCAGATGCGACGCTCTTGGAGGTCGGGCTGGGGGGCCGCGTCGACACCACCAACGTCGTCGAGCGCCCTGCGGCGACCGCAATCACGCCGATCTCGCTCGACCATCAGCGCTTTCTCGGCGACACCATCGCGGCGATCGCCTTCGAGAAGGCGGGCATCCTCAAGCGTGGGGTGCGCGCGGTCGTGGCGCCGCAGCCGCCGGAAGCGGCGGGGGTGATCGAAGCCCATGCGCGCGAGGTGGGAGCGCCGCTCTATCGTCATGGGATCGAATGGAAGGCCGAGCCCACAGCATCGGGCATGCGCTACGAGGGCACGCGCTGGCGGCTCGATCTGCCGCGGCCATCGCTGCTGGGACGGCACCAGATCGACAATAGCGGCGCGGCGATCGCAGCGCTCGAGGGCGCGGAGAGCTTCCGCTTCGAGCCCGCTGCGATTGCGCAAGGCATCGGCCGCATCGAGTGGCCAGCACGGCTGCAGCGGCTTACGCGCGGGCCGTTGATTGCGATGCTCCCGCGCAGCAGCGAGCTCTGGCTCGATGGCGGTCACAACCGTGGCGGCGGCGAAGCCATTGCCGCCCACGCCGCGACCTGGGGCGAGCGGCCCCTCGACCTCGTCTTCGGCATGCTCAACACCCACGACGCCAAAGGCTTTCTCGCGCCTTTCGCGAGGCTGGCAAGGAGTCTCGGCGCCGTCGCGATTCCCGGCGAGGCGAACAGCCTCAGTGCCGAGGACTCCGCCGCCGCGGCCCGCGCCGTTGGTCTCGAGGCCAGTGCCTTTCCGGAGGTCGCCGCGGCCGTCGCTGCCGCCGGCGCGCGGCCGGGACCCGGCCGCATCCTCATCTGCGGCTCCCTCTACCTCGCCGGGACGGTGTTGCGCGAGAACGGTTGATCAACCGTCCCAAGCCTGTCACGCTTCGCTGAAACGCTGGCATCGAGGCACGGCGAAGGCGGGAGGGAGGCCATGTTCGAGATTCAAAATCTGATCGCTCTGCTCGTGATCGGACTGATTGCGGGCTGGCTTGCAGGCAAGATCGTGCAGGGCAGCGGGTTCGGCCTCGTCGTGAACATTGTCGTCGGCATCATCGGAGCCGTGATCGGCAGCTACCTGCTCTCAGCGCTCGGCGTTCACATCGGCACCGGCATCATCAGCGCGATCATCGGCGCCACCATCGGCGCGGTGATCCTGCTCGTGGTCGTCAATCTCGTCCAACGAAGGTGACCCGCGGCGGGCTCATTTGAGCTCCTCCGCGACCTTGTCGATACCGCCCTGGGCGCAGAGATCGTCCTTGCCGGGCGAGCCCGAGACGCCGACCGCGCCAATGATCTCGTCTCCGGAGTGAATCGGCAGGCCGCCGCCGAGCGCAATGACACCCGGAAGCGTCGCCTGCGCTTGGCGCGTCGGCTCAGTCTGCGCGGCCTTCGCGAAATCCTTAGAGGGCATGTTGAAGTTCCGGGCGGTGTAGGCCTTGCGATAGCTGTTCTCGACCGTGAACAGGTTGGCGCCATCGTCGCGGAGCTGCACGCGGATCTGGGCCGCGCGGTCGAGCACTGTGATCGAGACGTGCCAGCCGTTCTGACGGCAGGTCGCGAGCGCGCCCTCCGCGATCGCCGTTGCTAGATCGAGCGACAATGTCTTCTCGCTCACTACCCCCGCCGCATGCGTCGGCGCCGCCATCGGAGCCGCGAGCGCGAGGATGCAGACGCCTCTAGCAATTGCCAGCATGGCCACCCTCCTCATTGAGCCGAATGCCCCGAGCTTAGCCGGTTTTGCATGGCTGGTCGGTCAATTCGGCTTGATCGCCGCGCCTGCGGGCACGTCACTTTCGCGCTACTCTGGGTCCGATGAGTCCCCCGGATTCGCTACTGCGCCAACGCGCCTTTCTCCTGTTCTGGTGCGCGAGGGTGGCCGCCACGCTCGCGAGCCAGATGCTCGCGGTTGCGATCGGATGGCAGCTCTACGACCTCACCGGCAGCGCCCTCAACCTCGGCCTCGTAGGCCTCGTGCAGTTCGTGCCGGTGGTGCCGCTCTCGCTCTTCGTGGGCCATGTGGCCGACCGCTACGACCGCCGTCTGGTGGTGCGGAGCTGCCAGATTGTGGAGTGCCTCAGCGTCGCGTGTCTGGCACTCGCGAGCGGCAGCGGCTGGCTCGACGTCGGCACGATCTTCACAGCGGTCTTCGTCGTCGCGACCGCGCGCACCTTCGAGCTTCCGACCATGCATGCGATGGTCCCGAACCTGGTGTCGCAGCCGCTCTTCGCGCGCGCCGTCGCGGGCTCGACCACCGCGAACCAACTAGCGGTCATCGCGGGCCCGGCCCTGGGCGGCGTCCTCTACACTGCCGGTCCCACCATGGTCTACACGATCTGCGCAGGGTGCTTCCTGCTCGCGAGCGCGCTCGTGACGCTCATTCCGCGCCAGCCAATGCCGGCGGAGCGAAGCGCGCCGCGGCTCGACTCGCTCCTCGCAGGCATCGCCTTCATCCGCGAGCGTCCGATGCTCCGCGGCGTCATCCTGCTCGACCTCTTCGCGGTGATCCTCGGCGGCGCCACCGCGCTCCTCCCGGTCTACGCCCGCGATATCCTGCAGACGGGGCCTTGGGGCTTGGGCGTGCTGCGGCTTGCGCCGGCGGCAGGCGCGCTCCTCACCTCGCTGGTGCTGACGCGCTACCCGCTCCATCGCAAGGTCGGACCGATCCTCTTCGTCGCGGTCACTACCTTCGGCCTCGCCACCATGGGCTTCGCGGTCTCGACCACGCTCCTCGTCGCGGTCGCGACGCTGATGGCCCTCGGCGCCGCGGATTCCGTGAGCGTCGTGATCCGCTTCGCCCTCGTCCAGATCGAGACACCCGACGCGCTCCGCGGCCGCGTCAGCGCCGTCAACTACGCGTTCGTCGGCGCCTCCAACACGCTCGGGGACTTTCGCGCGGGGCTCATGGGTAACTGGCTCGGCGCGCCCGCGGCGGTGCTCATCGGCGGCCTCGGCACCGTGCTCACCGCTCTCCTCTGCATGCGCCTCTTCCCATCGCTGCTGCGAGTCGAGAGCCTCGGGCCGAGGACGAGGTGACGCCGCGCGAATATCTTGCTAGGCTGATGTCCTCTTACCACCCGAGGGTGCGATGAAAGTCCGGATCGAATACTGCGGCGCTTGAAACTACGAGCCTCGGGCTCTCCGTGCGAGAGCGAGATTCCAAGAGCTGGCCAATGCGGACGTAGAGCTTGTCCGGTCGAGCGGCGGCGTCTTCGAGATCACCATTGACGGACTTCTGCTATTCTCAAAGAAAAGGCTCGGCCGGTTCCCAGAGGATAAAGAGATCGACGCGCTCGGCCGGCGCACTTGAGCCGGCCGCGCTTCCGCTATTTCGGCCGCGGCACGGCAGTGGGCCCACACCTACCAAGGGTTGCCGGAACGGCTGCGGAGATGCAGAATTGATCCGAGGCCCGCGGCTCGATGAGCCGCCCGCGGCCCGAAGATTGAACGCCTCGACGGCCTCGCGCCGATCGAGCCAGGCAAGCGGAAATCGGAGGGACCGTCATGCGTGCGATCTTCTTGATATTGCTTTTGTGCTGCGGAATGGCTCTGAAGCCGCAGGAGGCTCGGGCGTGGAGCGACGGAGGACACATCATTGTCGCCCTCATCGCCAATAACTATCTGGATCCGCCGGTGCGCGACAAGGTGAACGCGCTTCTCGCCTCGGACACCGACAAGCTCACGAAACGCGACCTCGCGAGCGCGGCCACCTGGGCCGACAAGTATCGCGACAGCGACTTCAAGACGACGAAGAAGCGTTACAACCAGACCTACTGGTGGCATTTCGCCTTCACGGGCCAGCCCTGCACGGGGGAATCCACCACCGCGCGCGGCGCGCTCGCCTCGACCGGGCCTGCCAAGGACTGCATCGTCACCAAGATCAATCAATTCGCGGACGAGCTCGCCTCGCCGGCCACGCCGCAAAAGGAACGGGTGATCGCGCTCAAATTCCTGCTCAACTTGGTGGCCGACCTGCACGAGCCGATCCGCGCCTCGGACAATCTGGGCGCCCTCACCATGCGCACGACGGCACCGGGCCTCAAGCCCGGGACCCTGTTCCGCTACTGGGAGACCGACTTCGTAACGCTCCTCGGTAGCGACCCGCGACAGACTGCGGCAGCGATCATCCCCACGATCACCACGGGCGACATTGCCGCCGACAACAAGGGCGCGCCGGTGAATTGGGCGCGACAGTCATACGAGCTCGCGCGGGACCAGGTCTACGGCAAGCTGCCGCCGCCGGGCCCGAAGGGCGTCTACGACCTCGACGCTGCCTATGTGCAGGCGGGAGTCGCGACGACCAAGTCGCAGCTCATCAAGGCTGGCATCCGGCTCGCGACGATCCTCAACAAGGTGCTCGCGACGCCGCGCTGAGGGCCATGCGAAACGGGCGCCGGCATGTCACCGGCGCCCGTTCGGATCTCGCGGTCGCCTAGACTCAGAGGACGGATTCGACCCACTCCACGAGCTTGCTCTTTGGGAGCGCGCCGATCTTCGTGGCGGCGACCTGGCCGTTCTTGAAGAGGATCAGCGTGGGAATGCCGTTGACGCCGTATTTCGAGGGCGTCGCGGGGTTCTCGTCGATGTTGATCTTCGCGACCGTGACGCGGCCGGACATCTCCTTGGAGATGTCCTCGAGGAAGGGCGCGATCATCTTGCAGGGGCCGCACCACTCTGCCCAGAAATCGACCAGCACCGGGCCGGGCGCGCGCAGCACGTCCTTCTCGAAGGTGGCATCCGTGATCTTCGTCGTCATGGTCGCTCCGCTCTTTGCCTAACCGCTTCAAGAACAAGGCCGCGACGTAGTACGCGCGGCCTTTCCCCGCCTCAAAGATTAGGGGTGGCGCGGAAGCGTCGTCAAGCCAGCCGTCTCGCAAGCGCCGCAGGGCTCATCTGCATGAGCCGCGGGCCGTCGGTCCAGAGCAGCGCCGCGCGCACTCGCCTCCCGGGATAGATCGCCTCAACCGCCGCGACATAAGCGGCAAGCTGGTCGAGATAGATCGCGGGCACCTCGTCCTCGCTTGCGGGCGCGGGGCGGAGCGTCTTGTAGTCGACGATGAGTACCTCCGCCTCTGTAACCGCGAGGCGGTCGATCTGGCCGCTGAGCGACCGTTTCCCGATGAGACCGACGACCGGCACCTCCGCAAGCGAGCCCGGAGCAAATAGCGGAGCGAATTCCGGCGTCTCGAGCACGGCAAGTGCCTCCGCCGCGATTGCCGTGCGAGACTCCGCGTCGAGCCCATGCAGCGGCCGCGCGAGGAAACGCTCCGCCGCCGCCGCCCGCTCTTCCCGTGGCACATCCGGTAGGCTTTGCAGCAGGCGATGGATGAGCGCACCGCGCCGATATCCGGCGCCGCGATCCCCGCCAAGCGGCGAGCGCACCGCGGGCTCGACGCCAGAGGGACGCGACGGTGCGAGCGGCTTCGGTGGCGTCGGCTCCGGCGGCGGAGCCACTTGCGCCCAGGCCGGGAGGGCGAGCGCGAGCTCCTCCCGCTCCGCGGTCCTGTCGACCCCGCCGAGGGCCGCGCGCTGCGGAGTCTCCAGCACGACGCCCTCGCCCGCCCAGCCCTCGACATCCGGTAGGCCCGTGAAGTCGCGCGGCGTCGCCGCTGCGGCCTCGATGCGGCCGAGCCCACGCCGCACGAGCTCGTACCAGCAATCGCCCGGCATCGCCTTGCGCGGCTCGATCCCACAGACGTAGAGCCGGTCGGCTGCGCGCGTAAGCGCGACATAGAGCAAGCGGCGATGCTCCCGCTCGCGCCGGAGATCAGCATCGGAGCGTGCCGCGAGAGCGAGCGGCGGCGAAAGTTTCCCCGGAAGGAGCCAGAGCGGAAGCCCGTCCTCGAGCCATTGGAGCGGCTCCTGGTGCGGGGGCACCGCCGTCGTGTCCGGCAGGAAGACGATCGGCGCCTCGAGCCCCTTGGCCCCGTGCACGGTGAGAACGCGCACCTCGCGCGCGCCTTGGTCGAGATCGCGCTTCACCTCGGTCTCCGCCGCGGTGAGCCAATGCAGGAACCCCTGCAGCGACGGCGGATGCTCCTCCTCGAATTGCAGCGCCGCCGCCAGGAACTCGTCGAGCGGGTCTGCTGCCTCAGGCCCGAGCCGGGCCAGGATGCGGCGCCGTCCGCCCATCGGCCCCAGCACCTCCGTGAAGAGCTCGTAGGGCGGCGTGAAGTCGGCCCGCCGCAGCAGCTCCACGAGCCGATCGCGGGCGCGGCGGAATTGCGCGTCCTCCTCGGCGCGGCGCTGGAGCACGGTCCAAAGCGTGGTCTTGCCGCGGCCATGGGCGAGCGCGAACAGGCGCGCCTCGTCGAACCCGAAGAGTGGTCCTTTGAGGACCGTCGCAAGCGTGAGATTGTCCTGCGGCAGCAGTAAGAAGTTGCCGAGCGCGATCATGTCCTCGACCGCAAGCTGTTCGGTGAGCTGCATACGGTCGACGCCTGCGACCGGCACGCCTCGCTCCTTGAGCGCACGCACGAGCGCGGTGACGAGGCCGGTGCGTCGCCGCACCAGCACCATGATGTCGCCGGCCTCGATCCGCCGGCCGCGTGCGGGAAGCATCTCGCGCCGATCGAGCCAGCCCCTGATGGTGGCGGCGATGACCCCGGCGAGCTGCGTCTCCGGCTCGCTCGCGGCGCGCGGCGCGAGCGGTAATGTCCAGATTTCGGACTCTTCCTGCTGAGGCCGCGGTACCAGCGGCCAGAGCTCGACCCTGCCGGCATGACCCCTGCGGTGAGGCACGTGTCGGATCGCGGCGCCGTCGAGCGCGACCCCGTCTGCGGCTGCGCCATCGGCGAAGACCGCGTCCACTACCTCCAGCACCGCATCCGTCGAGCGGAACGACGTCTCGAGCGCGACCGTGCGCCAGCCCATTCCCGCTTCCGCCGCGCGCGCGGCGAAGTGATCGCGCATGCGCAGGAATTCCTCGGGATCGGCACCTTGGAAGCTGAAGATCGACTGCTTGACGTCCCCCACCGCGAAGACGGTGCGGGCGATCTCGCGCGTGCCGGTGCCCGCGAAGAACTCCTGCGTGAGCGCCTGCACCACGCGCCATTGGTCCGGGTTCGTGTCCTGCGCCTCGTCGATCAGGAGATGATCGAGTCCCCCGTCGAGCTTGAAGAGGATCCAAGGCGAAACGTCCGGCTGCTCTAGCAGATCGATGCTGCGCTGAATCAGGTCTTCGTAGTCGAGGACCGCACGAGCTTCCTTGAGCCGCGCATAGGCGCCGAGGATCGCGCCCGCGAGATGCAGCACCGCCGAGGTCGCCTCGAGATGCGCCGCCGCGACCCGGCGCTGGCGCACGACATCGAGTCGCTTGCGCTCCTTCTCCAGGGCCTCGACGAGATCGGGATGGGCATTCGCGACCGTCTTGCTTGCGATGCGCGCCCGCGGCTCCGCCTTCCCCGTGAAGTAGACGAGGAGATAATCGCCAAAACGCTCTGCGCGGCGCTCGGGCTCGGCGAGCCAATCCGCGAGGCGCTGGCCGCTCTCTTTGTCGCCCTTGGCTTTGCCGCGGAGCAGAGCTTCGGCGGCGCGCCGGAGCGCGGCACCGTCGAAGGCCGCCTCCTCGCAGGCCTCCGCGATCACCCGCGCCTCCGTCATGCCAGCGGGAATGCCGAGCCGGGCAGCGAGCCGGGCGGGCGCGCCGGCGAGACCACCTTCGGCCGCTTCGAGCGCCGCAAAGCGCCCACGCATGCGTGCGATCTTGTGCAGGAGTTCACCGAAGCCAGTTTCGCCGAGGCGTCGCGCGAGCATGCCGACGGCGTCGGCGAGGAGCCGGTCGCCGCCCTCGCGCGCGTGCACCAGCACCTCCTCGCGCGCACTCAGCATGAGCTCATTGGCGGCGCGCTCTTCCATCGGCTCGAAATGCGGCGGCACGCCAGCCTCGACCGGGAAGCGCCGCAGCAGCGACTGGCAGAAGGCGTGGATGGTCGCGATGCGCAAGCCGCCGGGGGCGTCGAGCACGGTAGCGAAGAGGCGGCGTGCGCGGGCGAGGTCGGCTGCCTTCGGTGACCTACCGAGGAGGCTGTCCAGGTCGGTCGTGAGCCTCGCATCGTCGAGCACCGCCCAGCCCGCGAGCCGGCTGTGAATCCGGTTCGCCATCTCTGCGGCTGCCGCGCGCGTGAAAGTCAGGCACAGGAGCCGCGTCGGCGGGCTCCCTGTCAGCAGCAGCGTCAGCACGCGGTCCGTCAAGACTTTGGTCTTGCCCGCGCCGGCGGATGCCGCGACCCAGACGGAGGCGGCGGGGTCGGCAGCATCGCGCTGCTGCTGATCCAGCATGCGCGCGCTCATGTGCCGTCTCCAACACTCGCGCGCCATTCCTTGACCCGCTCGAGATGAGTGTAGTCGGAATAGCGCGGCGCCCTCTCGGGATCGGGGACCGCGAGATAGGGCGTCGAGGGGTCGTCGAAGTGCAGGACGAGATCGCGCAGTCCCGCGAGCGCGCGCGCGATGAGGTCGGCGACG
>Ga0335083_10005305_pt1 | contig 16268 bp, 15 predicted proteins | sample Lox_Sample_42_FD_206716 | JGI IMG/M metagenome (GOLD analysis project Ga0335083, IMG submission 206716) | Soil microbial communities from Loxahatchee National Wildlife Refuge, Florida, United States - Lox_Sample_4.2 | ecosystem: Environmental > Terrestrial > Soil > Wetlands | place: USA... | reverse complement strand
TATGATGCGCCTGCCATGCTGATCGCATTTGTCGTCCTGTACCTGCTTGTCACGATCGGCATCGGTCTGTGGGCCGCCAGGCGCGTGCAGAATTCCAAGGACTACGTGGTGGCCGGCAGGAGCTTGCCGCTCTACATGAACACCGCGACGGTATTCGCTACCTGGTTCGGCGCGGAAACCGTGCTGTCGGTATCCGCGGAGTTCGCCAAGACGGGGCTGGGCGGCATCATCGCCGACCCGTTCGGCTCGTCTTTCTGCCTGGTGATCGTGGCGCTGTTCTTCGCGCGGGCGTTCTACCGGATGGATCTCCTCACGATCGGCGATTTCTACCGCAAGCGCTACGGACGCACGATGGAGCTGGGTACCAGCGTCGTCATCGCCGTCTCGTACCTCGGCTGGACGGCCGCGCAGCTCACCGCGCTGGGCCTCGCCTTCTCCACCCTCACCGGGGGAACGATTTCCCTGGAGAACGGCATCATCCTCGGCTCCGCAGTGGTGCTGGGCTACACAATTTGGGGGGGGATGTGGTCGGTGGCAATGACCGACCTGTTCCAGTCCGTGATGATCATCGTCGGCGTGGTGCTGATCGCCTGGGTCGTAGGCGACATGGCCGGCGGACCGGGCAAGGTCCTCGCTGCCGCGTCGGAGGCGGGCCGCTTCGAATTCTGGCCCAAGGCGGGCACCAAGGAATGGCTGGCCTTCGTTACGTCCTTCCTTACGCTGGCGATCGGCTCCATTCCCCAGCAGGACATCTTCCAGCGCGTGACTTCCGCCAAGAACGAGAAAACGGCGATTCTCGGCACGCTTCTCGGCGGCGCCGTCTACTTCAGCTTCGCCTTCGTGCCGATCTACATCGTCTACGCGGGCTTGATGATCGACCCGTCGCTCGGCAATCTGCTGTCCACTGAAGACGCGCGAGAGATGCAGCGGATCCTGCCGTCATTCATCCTGAGCAGGACGCCGCTATGGATCCAAGTGCTGTTTTTCGGCGCCCTGCTGTCAGCGATCCTGTCGACGGCGAGCGGCGCGATCATCGCGCCGAGCTCGCTGTGCACCGAGAACATCATCAAGCCGCGCTTCCCGCGCATGAGCGACCGCCAGTTCCTGCTGACGCTGCGCCTGGTCCTGGTCTCGTTCACGCTGGCGGCATTGCTGTTCGCGCTCAATTCCAAGAGGACCATGTACGACATGGTCCAGAATGCCTATACCGTGACCCTGGTGAGCGCCTTCGTGCCGCTCGCCGCCGGCATTTTCTGGAAGCGCGCGAACAACGCGGGCGCCATCCTGTCCGCCGTGTTCGGGCTCGTCGCCTGGCTGATCGCGGATGCGGTGGCTCCGGATGCGACGGTGCCGTCGCCCCTGGTCGGCCTGGTGTTTTCAGTGTTCGGCATGGCGATGGGTTCGCTCATCCCACAAGGGCGCACCGTCGCCCACGAACACCGCAAGAGCTAGGTTGCGCGACTCCCCTCTCGCGAGATTCCTCCTCGCTGTCTACGTTCTGCTCGTCGTTTACGCGTCGCTCTACCCGCTCTCCGGTTGGCGGGATCCCGGCGGCCCGGTGCTTGCCTTCGTCGGCGCGCCCTGGCCGCGTTATGTCACGGCCTTCGATATGGCGGCGAACTTCTTCGGCTACGTTCCTTACGGCCTGTTGTGCGTCTTGGCGACCGGTGCGCGCCTCAGGGTGCCGGCGGCCGTATCGGCTGCGGTTTTGACCGGCGCCGTGCTTTCGCTTTCGCTGGAGACTGCACAGAGCTTCCTCCCGGCCCGCATCCCCTCCAATCTCGACGTCATCGCGAACGTCGCCGGCGCGGCCGCCGGCGCAATGGCGGGCGGGCTTTTCTCGTCGACTCTGCTCGCCGGCGGGCCGCTGCAGCGCCTGCGCGCCGAGGCGCTCGCACCTGGCGCCGCCGCCGACCTGGGACTGACGCTGCTCGGGCTGTGGCTATTCGCCCAGCTCAATCCCGCGACGCTGCTGTTCGGCACCGGCGACTTGCGCGATCTGTTCGCCGGCGCGGTGGGCGAGCGGCACGAAGCGGAGCTCTTCGTCTACGTCGAAACCGTGACGACGGCGGCAAACCTTGCCGCGGTGGCGTTGCTGGCTTCCGCGTGCGTGCGCGAGGGTGCGCCGGTGCGCCGCCTGCTGGCGGTATTCATCCTGCTCGCGCTGGCGGTGAAGACGCTCGCCTTCTCAATCCTCATGCAGGCAGAGCACGTGCTGGCCTGGCTGACGCCCGGCGCGCAGTTCGGTCTCGCGGCGGGCGCCGCGCTGGCGTACGCCGGGTTGCAGCTGCCGCGCGTCGCTCGCCTTGCGGCAGCCGCGGCGCTGCTGATGGCTGCGACCGTGCTGGTGAATCTTTCGCCGCCGAACCCGTATTTCACGGAGACACTCAAGGTGTGGGCGCAAGGCCATTTCCTGAACTTCAACGGCCTGACGCGGCTGGTGTCGGCGGCCTGGCCGTTCGCTGCGCTGGTGTATCTGGTCTATCTCGCCGCACGGCGACGCTAGGTGCTCCGGTAAAATTGACGCATGTCGTATTACGAACGCCACATTTTTTTCTGTTGCAACCAGCGCGAAGGCAACGACCGGCCCTCCTGCAACGCCAAGGGCGCCTCGGAACTGCGCGATTACGCGAAGAAACGCGTCAAGGAAGCCGGACTGGCCGGGCAGGGTAAGGTGCGCGTCAACCAGGCCGGCTGCCTCGACCGCTGCGAGGAAGGTCCCTGCATCGTCGTCTACCCGGAAGCGGTTTGGTACACCTACGTCGACCGTGCCGATATCGATGAAATTGTCGAGGAGCACCTGGAGCACGGCCGCATCGTCGAGCGGCTGCGCATCTGATGCCGTTGGCGCGGCGCGAATTCATCGCGGGGCCGGCTGGAAAAATAGAATGCGCCGTCGATGAACCCGAGGGCGGAAACTCGCGCGGCGTCGCGCTGGTCGCCCATCCGCACCCGCTGTTCGGCGGGGCGCTCGACAACAAGGTGGTCCAGACGTTGGCCCGAGCGTTCGTCGAGTTGAACTACACCGCCTGGCGCCCGAATTTCAGGGGCGTCGGCGCAAGCGAGGGCGTGCATGACGAGGGCCGCGGCGAGGTCGACGACCTGGCTGCGGTGCTCGCGCAGCTGAAGGCCGACGGGCCGGTGCTGGCCGGTTTTTCGTTTGGCGCGGCCGTGCAGACGAAGCTGGCGCAGCGCCTTGCAAAGGAGGGAAACCCGCCCTCGCGGATGGCTCTCGTCGGTCTCGCCGTCAAGCATCTGGAGGCAATGCCCGTGCCGCCGGACACGATCCTGATCCACGGCGAAGTGGACACGACGGTGCTGCTTGCGGATGTGCTGGCCTGGGCGCTGCCGCAGGACCTGCCGGTGGTGGTGGTGCCGGGCGCCGACCATTTCTTCCATCGCCGCCTGAACATCCTGCGCGCGATTATCCGGAACGGCTGGAAATGATGATGTTGCTGGTCAAATCGCTGCATATCGTCTTCATGGTGACCTGGCTCGCGGGGCTGCTTTACCTGCCGCGCCTCTTCGTCTATCACGCGCAGGCGCAGGATCGGATCTCGATCGAGCGCTTCAAGCTGATGGAACGCAAGCTCTACTGGGGCATCGCCACGCCCGGCGCGGTGATGACCATCCTGTTCGGCCTCTGGCTCTGGCTGGGCTGGTTCCAGGGCGCGGGTCTGTGGCTGCACGCCAAGCTCGCGCTGGTCGCAGTGCTGGTCGCCTACCACGCCTGGTGCGGCAAGCTGATGATCGATTTCCGCAAGGAGCGCAACGCCCGCAGCCACCTCTGGTACCGCTGGTTCAACGAGTTCCCGGTCGCGGTCCTGGTCGGCATCGTCCTGCTCGTCGTACTGAAGCCCTGGTAATGGAGCATTTCTTCGCCTCCGCGCCGCGCGGCTTGGAGCCGCTGCTCTCGGCCGAGCTCACCGGTCTGGGCGCGAGGAATGCCGCCGCCGTTCCCGGCGGCGTCGCTTTCGCCGGCGATTGGCGTGTCTGTTATGCGGCCAATCTCTGGTCGCGCATAGCCTCGCGCGTGCTCTGGCGCGTGGCCGAGTTCGACTACCGCGACGATAGCGATCTCCACGAGGCCGCTCGCAAAGTGGATTGGATGCGCCTGTTCGCGGTGGATCGCACGTTGCGGGTCAACGTCTCGGCGCAGAAGAGCCCGTTGACGAGCCTGGATTTCGCCACGCTCCGGATCAAGGACGCGGTCTGCGACCGCTTCCGCGAAACGCTGGGCAGCCGCCCGGACATCGACCGCGCCAACCCCGACGTCAGGGTGCATGCCTTCCTCGAGGCCGCGCGCGGCGCGTTCTACCTCGATACCTCTGGCGAGCCTCTCTTCAAGCGCGGCTGGCGCGCTGGGGCGGGCGAAGCGCCGCTGCGCGAGAATCTCGCGGCCGGCCTGGTGCTGCTCTCGGGCTGGAAACCGGAAGAGCCGCTGCTCGATCCGATGTGCGGTGGCGCTACGCTGCTGGTCGAGGCGGCGGCGATGGCGCGCGGCAGAGCGCCGGGGGCGAGCCGGCACTTTGGATTCGAGAAGCTCAAGTCATACGATCCTTCGTTGTGGGAGCGTGTGAAAAAGGACGGCCATTCGAAAAGCCCCCCCAAATCCCTGCAAATATTTGGCAGCGACCACGATCCCCGCGTGCTGAACGACGCGCGGCGCAACATCGCCGCCGCCGGCGTGGATCGCTGGGTGAAGCTGGAGCAAGCCGACATCCTCGAGAGAACGGCGCCGGCGTCCGCCGGCGTCATGATCGCCAACCCGCCTTATGGCGAACGCATTGGTTCCAAGGAAGAATTGGCGGAGTTCTACCCGAAGCTGGGCAGCGTGCTGAAGAAGAACTACCCGGGCTGGCGCTGCCACTTATTTACCGCCGACATGCGATTGCCGAAGCTGGTGCGCCTGCTGCCCGCGCGCCGCGTGCCGCTCTTCAACGGCGCGCTCGAGTGCCGGCTGTTCGAGTTCGCCATCGTCGCCGGCAGCAACCGCCGCTGACGCTCAGCTGCGGATTCGCAGGCGCTCGGAGAGGTACCGCGACACCGCGGCGGGATCCAGGCGAAGCCCGCACAGGCCGATATGTCCGTCGGGACGCAGCAGGTAGAAGGAGGGTTGGGGAATCCGTGCGTGGGCGAGTTCCGCGTCGTTGGCCGGGTCCGTGGGTATTCCATGGATCTGCAGCAGTTCGCCAAATTCCGCCAGACTCGGCGGTAATGGCTGCCCGACGACAACCAGGTTGAGCCGCATGTCATCTAGCACCTGATATAGATCTTCAATGGCGCCGTTCGGCCGTAGCTTTAGCTTCAACCAGGGGAAACGATCTCCTGCGTGCGGAGCCCCCTCAGGCAATTTCTCGGTCGAGCTGGACAGGCTGCTCTTGCGGTAGTGGATGCCGGTCTGTGAAACCACGCGGAACGCGAAGTTCCGGACCGACTTGCGGCTCATCGCAAAGGCGGCCGCCCGGGCGATGATCCGCGTGCGAAAGAAGCCGGCGAGCCAGCTGTCGGACACGGCCAGCGTGAAGCCCCGGTCGGTGGACTTCAGCAGCCGGCGCGCGACCGGAATGCGCTCTTCCTCGTAGGAATCCAGCAGCGCGGCATCCGCCCGGCCTTGGGCGACGAGAGCTAACTTCCATCCCAGGTCGTAGGCGTCTTGCAGCCCTGTGTTCATGCCTTGCGCGCCGACCGGACTGTGGATGTGCGCCGCGTCGCCGAGCAGGAAGCAGCGGCGGTCGCGGAAGCGATCTGCACTGCGGTGGTGGATGCGGTAGGTGGAAAACCAGGTGCAGGCCTTGAACGCCAATTCTGCGCCCGCCTCGCCACGCAGGGAGGGCATCACGTCCTCGAATTTCACGTCCTGCCGCCCGCGCAGCGAGGCGGGCAGGATGCCGACGATCCGCCAGTGGTCCTTGCCGCGCATCGGGAAGAACAGGTGGAAGCCCTGCTGCCAGAGGTAGACGTTCACCTCGTCTGGCACCATCGTTCCCGCCGCTTCCGTATCGGCGACGAAGAACACGTGCTCGTAGGCGGCGCCCGGGAAGCCGATGCCGCTCAGTTCACGCACGGCGCTATGCGCGCCGTCGCATCCGGCGAGCCACGCGGCCGCGACTTTCCGGGTCCCGCCGTCGGCGGACTTCAGAGTCGCGCTGACATGGCCGGGCTCCTGCTCGAGGCCGACCAGTTCGGTATTCCACTGCACGGACATGCCCCAGTCATGCAGCTTGTCGCCCATGATCCGTTCGTTGTCGTCCTGGCCCAGTACGAGAATGTATGGATACGGGGTTGTGCTTTGCCCGGCTTGCCCGAAGGGGACGCGCGCCATCCTGCGTCCTTGCGCCCAAAGGTTGGCGCCCGTGCCGCGCTTGCCGAGTTCGAGCGCCCGGTCGACGATGCCGAGCTTCGCGTAGATCTCCAGGGTGCGCGCCTGCACGCCGAGCGCCCGCGTCTCGCGCGCCGGTCCGCCATGCCGGTCGACGATCAGCGTGCGTACGCCGCGCCGCCCGAGCTGGTTGGCCAGCATCAGCCCGGTCGGGCCGGCGCCGACGATCAGGACCTCGGCGTCCACCAGAAACAGAAAGGGGCGCCGGAGCGCCCCTGGTTATCGTTCACGGGCGATCAAGCTCAGACGATGTCGAGGTGCTCGATGCCCTTGGTAAGGTCTTTTTCCTTCGAGTCCTTGCCGTGCAGCTTGATGTTGAGGCGCACTTCGTTGGTCGAATCGGCGAAGCGCAGCGCGTCTTCGTAGCTGATGCGGCCGGCCTCGAAGAGGTCGAACAGGGCCTGGTCGAAGGTCTGCATGCCCAGTTCGCGCGACTTCTTCATGATTTCCTTGATGCCATGGATCTCGCCCTTGAAGATCAAGTCCGAGATCAGCGGCGAATTGAGCAGCACCTCGATCGCGGCGGCGCGGCCCTTGCCTTCCTTGAGAGGGATCAGGCGCTGCGAGATCACGGCCTTCAGGTTCAGCGACAGGTCCATCAGCAACTGGTGGCGGCGCGCTTCCGGGAAGAAGTTGATGATCCGGTCCATCGCCTGGTTGGAGTTGTTGGCGTGCAGCGTGCCGAGCGCGAGGTGGCCGGTTTCGGCGAACGCCACCGCGTGTTCCATCACCTCCATGTCGCGAATCTCGCCGATCAGGATCACGTCGGGCGCCTGGCGCAGCGTGTTCTTCAGCGCCGATTCCCAGGAGTCGGTGTCCACGCCGACCTCGCGCTGCGTGATCATGCAGTTCTTATGCGGGTGCACGTACTCGACCGGGTCCTCGATGGTGATGATGTGGCCGTGCGAATTCTCGTTGCGGTAGCCGATCATCGCCGCGAGCGAGGTTGATTTGCCCGAGCCGGTGCCGCCGACGAACAGAACGAGGCCCCGCTTGGTCATCGCCACGTCTTTCAGGACGGACGGCAGCTTCAGGTCGTCGAAGTTCGGGATCGAGGTGGTGATCACCCGCAACACGGCGCCGACGTTGCCCTGCTGCACGAAGCAGTTGACGCGGAAGCGGCCGATGCCGGCCGGCGCGATGGCGAAATTGCATTCCTTGGTGGATTCGAACTCGGCCGCCTGCTTGTCGTTCATGATCGAGCGCACCAGCATCGCGGTGTGCTGGTTGGTGAGCGCAGTCTGCGAGACCGGCGTCATCTTGCTGTCGATCTTCATCGCCGGCGGGAAGCCCGCGGTGATGAAGAGGTCCGAGCCCTTCTTCGCGAGCAGGGCGCGCAGCAGGTCGTAGATGAACTTGGTTGCCTGTTCTCTTTCCATTGCCGTTACCCCGCGAAGTTGTCTTTGTTGGCGGCCTTGCCGCGCGCCTCGGCCATCGCGATGATGTTGCGCTTAACGAGGTCGTGCAGGTTCTGGTCGAGCGTCTGCATGCCCATCTGGCCGCCGGTCTGGATCGAGGAGTACATCTGCGCGATCTTGTTTTCCCGGATCAGGTTGCGGATCGCCGGTGTGCCGATCATGATTTCATGCGCGGCGACGCGACCGGAGCCGTCCTTGGTCTTGAGCAGCGTCTGCGAGATGATCGCCCGGATCGACTCCGAAATCATCGCGCGGATCATGTCCTTCTCTGCCGCCGGGAACACGTCGACGACCCGGTCGATGGTCTTGGCGGCGGACGAGGTGTGCAGCGTGCCGAACACCAGGTGGCCCGTTTCGGCGCCGGAGAGCGCGAGCCGGATCGTTTCCAGGTCGCGCATTTCGCCGACGAGGATCACGTCCGGGTCTTCCCGCAGAGCGCTTCTCAGGGCGTTGGAGAACGACAGCGTGTGCGGCCCTACTTCGCGCTGGTTGATCAGGCACTTCTTCGACTCGTGCACGAATTCGATCGGGTCTTCGATGGTGAGGATGTGGCCTTCCTCGTTCTCGTTCTTGTGGTTCACCATCGCCGCGAGCGTGGTGGATTTTCCCGAGCCGGTCGGCCCGGTGACCAGTACCACGCCGCGCGGCTGGTCGGCGAGCTCCTGGAAGATCTTCGGGCACTTCAGGTCGGCGAGCGACAGGATCTTCGACGGGATGGTCCGCAGAACGGCGGCGGCGCCGCGGTTCTGCACGAAAGCGTTGACGCGGAAGCGCGCGAGGTTCGGTACCGCGAAAGAGAAGTCGCACTCCAGGTTTTCTTCGTAGAACTTGCGCTGGCCGTCGTTCATGATGTCGTAGAGCATGCCGTGCACGTCCTTGTGCTCCATGGCCGGCAGGTTGATGCGTTTGATGTCGCCGTGCACGCGGATCATCGGCGGCAGGCCCGAAGACAGGTGCAGGTCGGAGGCCTTGTTCTTCACGACAAAGGCAAGCAATTCAGTGAGATCCATTACAATTCCCCGGGAAACGAACGGACAAAGTATGCGGTCAATCGATGACAACTTGCAAGCCGTGCGTCAGCGCATAAACCGCGCGGCGCAGGCGGCCGGCCGCGACCCCCGCAGCGTGACGCTTTTGGCGGTTTCCAAGACCCATCCCGCTGCCCTGCTGGAGCAGGCGCTTGCCTCTGGGCAGCGCTGCTTTGGCGAAAACTACGTCCAGGAAGCGCTCGAAAAGATGGAAGCCCTGCCGGGCGCCGCCGCGGAATGGCACATGGTTGGGCCCCTGCAGAGCAACAAGACGCGCCCGGTCGCGGAACGCTTCGATTGGGTGCACACCGTCGAGAACGAAAAGATCGCGCGCCGGCTTTCCGAGCAGCGCCCTGAGGGCAGGGCGCCGCTCAACGTGCTGATCCAGGTGAATGTTTCCGGCGAAGCGAGCAAAAACGGCGTCGCGCCCGGCGGCGTGGCGGCGCTTGCCGCTGCGGTCTCGGCCCTGCCGCGCCTGCGGTTGCGCGGCCTGATGGCTATTCCCGAGCCGGGCGCGCATGCCGATCGCTACCGGGAGTTGACTGGCTTGTACCGGGGGTTGAAAGACAAATTCGGCTTCGACACGCTATCGCTCGGAATGTCGGACGACCTGGAACTCGCCATCGCCGAGGGCGCGACGATGGTGCGCATCGGCACCGCGATTTTCGGCGCGCGGGAGAAAATCAGGCCGGCCGCATGAACATCGCGATGAATGTGGTGTTTGTCGGCGGCGGCAACATGGCCGACGCGCTGATCGGCGGCATGTTGAAGAGCGGCTTTTCGCCGGGCCAGCTGCGCGCCATCGAGGTGGACGGCGCTGCGCGCCGCCGCCTGTTCGAGAAATACCACATCGAGTGCATCGCCGAATCGCGCGGCATGATCCGCGCCGGCGAAGTCGTGGTGTTCGCCGTCAAGCCGCAGCAGATGCAGGAAGCCGCCCGTTTCTCCGGACTGAAGCCAAACGCCAATCTGGTGGTGAGCATTGCCGCGGGCGTCACGCTTGCGAGCCTGGCTGGCTGGCTGGGCGGCCCGAACATGTCCCATACGAAGCTGGTGCGCGCCATGCCGAATACCCCTGCGCTGATCGGCGCAGGCGTTGCCGGCCTGTACGCGCTTCCCGGCGTGAGCGAGGCCGAACGCAAGCAAGCGGAGGCGATCCTCGGCGCGGTGGGCGGCACGGTGTGGATCGAGGACGAAGCGCTCATGGACGCCGTCACGGCGGTGTCCGGCAGCGGCCCGGCTTACGTGTTCTGGTTCATCGAGCAGCTCGCGCGCTCCGGCGAGTCGCTCGGCCTGGCGCCGGAGACCGCACGCAAGCTCGCTCTGGAAACGGTGCTGGGCGCGGCGACGCTCGCCGCGCAGAGCGCCGACTCGCCCGCGACGCTGCGCGAGCGCGTGACGTCGAAGGGCGGTACCACGGAAGCGGCGCTCAAGGCTTTCGAAGAGCAGAAGCTGGCCGAGCGCCTATTGCGCGCGATCGAGGCGGCGCGCGATCGCGGCGCAGAGCTGGGCCGCCAGCTGGCGAAAGACTAGGCGGGGCCCCGTGCTGCGGGACATCGCGAGTTTACTGGTGAGGGTGCTGGTCGACTTCTTCGTCTTCCTGCTGCTCGCGCGCTTTCTCTTCCAGCGGCTGCGCGTGCCGTTCCGCAACGTGCTGGGCGAATTCATCATCGCCGCGACCAACTGGATGGTGATGCCGGCGCGCCGCGTCGTTCCGGCGTTGCTCGGATTCGACACAGCATCGTTCCTGTTGGCTTGGCTGCTGCAGGCGCTCGGGCTATGGGCGCTCTATGCGATCGTCGGCCTGAGCTTCGGTTCGTCGCCGGACATCGCTGCGGCGATCCTGGCGGGGCTTTCGCTCCTCGACCTTGCGCGGGACGTCATCTACATCCTCGTCTTCGCGCTGATCGTGCAGGCGGTGCTTTCCTGGACCAATCCCCATTCGCCGGTGGCGCCGCTGTTCGACGCGCTGACCCGGCCGTTCCTGCGGCCGATCCGGCGCGTGGTGCCACCGCTCGCCAACGTCGACCTTTCGCCGCTGGTGCTGATCGTCCTGCTGCAGGTGCTGCTGATCCCCCTGGCTTACGTGCAGGGGCTGGCGAGAGGCTTGTTCTAGAGGGCTCCGCCGGCGCCGGAAGCGCCCGGCGCCGGCTGGCCCGCGAATCAGGCGGCCTTCTTTTTGACCTGCTTCGACAGCGAGAGCGCGTCTTCGCCGAAGAACTGCTCGTCCTCGGTGGAGCCGTGCAGCGCGGTGGTCGAAGCCTTGCCGGCAGTGACCACCTGCGTGATCTGGTCGAAATAGCCGGTGCCGACTTCGCGCTGGTGCTTGACCGCGGTGAAGCCCTTTTCCGCGGCGGCGAATTCCTTCTGCTGCAGTTCGACGAAGGCGGTCATGTTGTCGCGCGCATAGCCGTGCGCCAGTTCGAACATCGAGTAGTTTAGGGAGTGGAAACCGGCCAGCGTGATGAACTGGAACTTGTAGCCCATCGCGCCGAGTTCGCGCTGGAATTTGCCGATCGTGACGTCGTCCAGGTTGCGTTTCCAGTTGAACGACGGCGAGCAGTTGTACGCCAGCATCTTGTTCGGGAATTTCTTGCGCACGCCTTCGGCGAACTTCTTCGCGAACGCGAGGTCCGGCGTGCCGGTTTCGCACCACACCATGTCGGCGTACTCGGCATAGGCGATGCCGCGCGAGAGCGCCTGGTCGAAGCCCTTTCTCGTCTTGTAGAAGCCTTCCGAGGTGCGCTCGCCGGTGAGGAAGGGCTTGTCGTTGTCGTCCACGTCGGTGGTGACGATGTCGGCCGCCTCCGCGTCGGTCCGCGCCAGCAGCACGGTCGGCACCCCCATCACGTCGGCCGCAAGGCGCGCGGCGATCAGCTTCTGCACGGCTTCCTGCGTGGGCACCAGCACCTTGCCGCCCATGTGGCCGCATTTCTTTACCGAGGCGAGCTGGTCCTCGAAGTGCACGCCGGCGGCGCCGGCGTCGATCATCGCCTTCATCAGCTCGAAGGCATTCAGCACGCCGCCGAAGCCGGATTCCGCGTCAGCGACGATCGGCGCGAACCAGTCGATCGCATCTTTCGAGCCTTCGCTGCCTTCCATGGTCTGGATCTGGTCCTGCCGCATGAGCGCGTTGTTGATGCGCTTCACCACGCTGGGAACGGACGTGGTCGCGTAAAGCGACTGGTCCGGATACATCGAGAGCGAATCGTTGGCGTCGGCCGCGACCTGCCAGCCCGACAGGTAGATCGCCGGCACGCCGGCCTTCACCTGCTGCATTGCCTGGTTGCCGGTAAGGGCGCCCAGGGAATTCACGAACGGCATCTCGCTGCATTTCTTCCACAGCTTCTCGGCGCCGATTTTCGCGAGCGTGTGTTCGATCTTCAGGCTGCCGCGCAATTTGATGACGTCGACGGCGTCGTAGCCGCGCTTGACGCCTTTCCAGCGGGGATTTTCCTTCCAGTCCTTCTGCAGTTGCGCGATTTCCTGCTCTCGACGGCTCATCATTTCTCCTAGGGAAAGGTGCGAATGGCAAGGGTCTGAATCTTCAGCACATTACCGGTCGGATTGCGGCGGAGCAATATTACAAATCCACATCATGAAATGGCACTAAAACAAGGATTTACAGGAGGTTAGGCGGCTCCAATTTCATAATACGGAGCTTGATTTCAATTTCTTGTTGCCCCGCAAAACCCCTAGGTTTGCACCAGCCTTCGGTGGCTGTGCACGCTCATGAGTATGCCGATGCCGATGAACAGCGTGAGCAGCGCGGTGCCGCCGTAGGAAATGAAGGGCAGCGGAACCCCCACCACCGGCAGGATGCCCGACACCATGCCCATGTTGACGAAGGCGTAGGTAAAGAACATCAGCGTGACCGAGGCCGCGAGCAGGCGCGAGAAGAAGGTCGGCGCATTGGCCGCGATCATCAGCCCGCGCGCGATCAGCAGCGCGTAAAGCGTGATCAGCAGCGCGTTGCCGATCAGGCCGAATTCCTCGGAGAACACGGCAAAGATGAAATCGGTGTGCCGCTCGGGGATGAATTCCAGGTGCGTCTGCGTGCCGTGCAGCCAGCCCTTGCCGGTCAGGCCGCCCGAGCCGACCGCGATGGTGGACTGGATGGTGTGGTAGCCCGCGCCGAGCGGGTCCTGTGTCGGGTCGATGAGCGTCAGGATCCTGCGCCGCTGGTAATCGTGCAGCATGCCCCAGAGCGGGAACAGGCTGCCCAGCCCGAGCACGCCGAGTCCGACCAGGACCTTCCAGCCGATGCCGGCAAAGAAAATCACGTAGAAACCGACGGCGGCAACCAGCACCGCGGTGCCCAGGTCGGGCTGCCGCGCGATCAGCAGCACCGGCACCACCAGCAGCAGCCCGGCGACCGCGAATGCGCGCACGCGCAACGCGGTTTCGTTCTTGTGGAAATACCAGGCCAGCATCATCGGCAGCGCCAGCTTCATGATCTCGGAAGGCTGGAAGCGCGTGACGCCTACGTGCAGCCAGCGGCGCGCGCCGTTCACCACTTCGCCGGCAAGCGCGACGGCGACCAGCAGCATGAGGCCGATGAAATAGGCCGGAACGGCGAAGCGCATCAGGGTTTGCGGCGGGATCTGCGCCACCACCCACATTGCGGCAAGCGCGACCGCTAGGTTGGCGATCTGCGCGCTGACGCGGCCCGGCTGTTCGTAGCTGGCCGAGAACAGCGTAGCCAGGCCGAGCGCGACCAGCAGCAGGCTGAGCGTAAGCAGCGTGCCGTCGATACCGGAGAACAGGCGGGCGGCGAGGCGGCGCGGCGCGAACGGGGCCAGCTCCATCAGTCGTTTTCCTCGGTTTCCTCGTCTACAGCCGGCTTCGGCGCGCCCGGCTGGTCGCCTTCGGGCATCTTGCCGAGCAGGTAGTAGTCGAGCACCACGCGTGCGATCGGCGCGGCGGTGCGCGCACCGAAGCCGCCGTTCTCGACGATCACCATCAAGGCGATCTTCGGGTTCTCCAACGGCGCAAAAACGATGAACAGCGAGTGGTCGCGGTGGCGTTCGGCGACTTTCTTCTCGTCGTATTTCTCGTTCTGCTTCATGCCGATCACCTGCGCGGTGCCGGTCTTGCCGCCGTTGGTATACAGGGCGCTGGCGAAGGCGCGCGCGCCGGTGCCTTCCTTGTTGACGCTGGCCATCGCGCGCTTCACGAAATCGAGGTTCTCGGCTTTCAGCTGGACGTGCCGCAGCAGCACGGGCTCGATGCTGCGCCGCTCGCCGGTGCGCAGGTTGTCGATGTGAGAAACCAGGTGCGGGCGGTACATGTCGCCGTTGGCGGCGAGCGTTGCCAGCGCGACCGCCAGCTGGATCGGCGTGTAGGCGTTGTAGCCCTGGCCGATGCCGATGGAAATGGTCTCCCCCGCGTACCACTTCTGCTGCTCGGGGCGATGGAAGCGCTTTTGCTTCCACTCCGGCGAAGGCAGCACACCGACCGCCTCGCCCTCGAGGTCGATGCCGCTCTTCGCGCCGAAGCCGAACTTGGCCATGAAGCTGGCGATGGCGTCGATGCCCAGGTCGTTGGCCACTTGGTAGTAGAAGGTGTCCGAGGAAACGACGATGGATTTGTACATGTCGACGTAGCCGTTGCCGCCCGGCTTGGAGTCGCGGAAGCGCCGGCCGCCGAACTCGAAATAGCCCGGATCGTTGATCGCGCTCTTGAACGTGCGCTTGCCGGATTCCAGTGCGGCCAGCGCCATGTAGGGCTTGAAGGTCGAGCCCGGCGGGTAGACGCCGGCGATGGCGCGGTTGTTGAGCGGCCGGTCGGGCGAGTTGTTCAGCTCCGCCCAGCTCTGCGGATCGATGCCGTCGACGAACAGGTTCGGGTCGAAGCCGGGCTTGGAAACGAAGGCGAGTACGCCGCCCGTGGACGGTTCGATCGCCACCAGCGCGCCGCGGCGATCGCCGAATGCGGCCTCGGCAACCTCCTGCAGCTTGATGTCCAGGGTCAGCGTGATGTTGCTGCCCGCCTGCGCGGGCGTGCGCGCGAGGGTCCGGATGCCGCGCCCGGCGGCATCGATCTCGACCTGCTCCATGCCGGTGGTGCCGTGCAACTCCTGCTGGTAGCTCGCCTCCAGCCCCGCCTTGCCGATGAAATCGGTGCCGCGGTAGTTGGCCTCGACGTCGAGTTCCTCGAGCCGCTCCTGGTCCTTCTGGTTGATGCGGCCGATGTAGCCGATTACGTGCGAAGCGAGGTCGCCGTGCGGATACTGCCGGAACAGGCGCGCCTTGATCTCCACTCCGGGGAAGCGGTAGCGGTTGGCGGCGAAACGCGCGACTTCCTCGTCGGTCAGGCGTGTGCGGATCGGCAGGCTCTCGGTGTTGCGCGTTTCCGCATACAGCTTGCGGAAGCGGCTACGATCCTTGGCCTGCACCTCGACGACTTCGCCCAGCTCCTGGATGGTGCGCTCCACGTCCTTCACCTTGGCGGGGAAGATCTCCAGCGTGTAGGCCGAGTAGTTGCGCGCGAGCACGACGCCGTTGCGGTCGAGGATCAGGCCGCGGTTGGGTGCGATCGGCACGATCGAGATGCGGTTGTCCTCGGCCTTCGCGGCGTAGGTGTCGTGCTGCACCACCTGCAGCTGGAAGAACCGCGCGAACAGCAGCGCGAAGGCCACCAGCACCGCGACCCCTGCGAAGCCGACGCGCAGCTGGAAGAAATACAGCTCCTTCTCGTGGTTTTTGAGTTCCTCCGGCTTCACGGCCGCAGACTCATATCGCGCGCGTTTCGTCGACTTCGACGGGCCGCCGCTGCGGCATCAGCAGCAACGTGGTGATGACCGGCCACAGCAGCGCGCCGATCAGCGGGCCCGCCGCGATGCTCCAGCCGGGGAACTCGGCGCCTGCGGCCAGGCGCACCAAGGCGGCCACGCCCTGCGCGAACAGCAGCAGCGCCGCGACGTGCATGGCCTGGCTCCAGAGCGGGAACCACAGGATGCGGCGCGACAGCGTGATCGAGGCGAATGCCAGCATCGAGTAGACGAGGGCATGCTGGCCCAGCAGTACGCCGTTGCCGACGTCGATCAGCAGGCCGAGCAGCCAACCCGCGCCGAGGCCTACCAGGCGCGGCTGCCGCACGCACCAGAACACCAGCACCAGCGCGACGAAGTCCGGCGCGAGCGCGACGTCGCGCCAGGGCAGGAAATTGGCGAGCAGAGCGAGCGCGAACGAGCCGAGGATGGTGCTGGCGCGCACCGGCAGCAGGATGCGCTGCGAGGTGGTGTCGCTAATTTGCATCCCCGTCCTTCCTTCGCGGCTTGCGCACCTTGCCCGGGCGCTTGTCGAAGGCAGCGCCGGTTTCCTCCGGTGGCTGCGCCTGGCGCGCCTCGTTCTCGATCACCAGCACGTAGCGGCCGCGCTCGACGCCGGCCGCAGGCTGGCAGACGATGCGCGCGAAGGCGTAAGCGGCGTCGCGCTC
>Ga0335083_10005304_pt1 | contig 16268 bp, 13 predicted proteins | sample Lox_Sample_42_FD_206716 | JGI IMG/M metagenome (GOLD analysis project Ga0335083, IMG submission 206716) | Soil microbial communities from Loxahatchee National Wildlife Refuge, Florida, United States - Lox_Sample_4.2 | ecosystem: Environmental > Terrestrial > Soil > Wetlands | place: USA... | reverse complement strand
ACCCTCTATCGGTGGCACGAACAGAGTGAACGAGCGAAGTTCGTCGAACAAGTAGAGGAGAAATCGCGCCAGTCCCGGCTCCGAAAGGAAATCGGCGACTTGAAGCGACTCGTCGCCGATCAGGCATTGGAAGTGGCCGACAATACGATCCCGTCCCAACCTATTTCTTCGAGGTGAGTCACTTGTTGACAGTTGGAAGCTGCTCCGCGCCCGACCGGCGCCACGCGAAATACTCGTCGAGCACCTTCAGCGCATCCTCATTCACGATCGGGCCCGCCTGCGTGCTACCGAATGCGATATGCAACATCTCAGGTGCGGCTGCGCTGTAGGCCGGCCAATTCGGCAAATCGGCACCATTAGGATTACCGGTCTTGGCAAAGTTCGTCCAGTAGGTGCGCATCATCTCCGACATTGCCTCATCTTTGGGGGTCGGAGCGGGACGATTGTGTTCGGTTAGTTGCCGGAATACGTACAGGAGCTCCTCAGAGTGCGGCGTACCGAAGCCCGCCTTAGGAGAATCAGGAGGGTAATCAGGGTGTTCGTCAAAGTAGTAGAAGAACACTTTGGATTTGCCGGTCTTCGTTTGCAGACGAGCCCACGTCCAACTGTGCGATCCGAACGCGGCGTCGCGCGTGAGATTGCGCGCCGTCCTTTTCCCGGCAGGTGTTTCTCCACCGGGATAGGCGGCAAGGATTCTGTCGGCAAACGGGCCGTAACGCTCGCGCACGCTCTCCACATAGGCTTCCTGGGAGGCGGGGACACCGAAAGTGGCGCCTTCGTCGGAGTTAAAGCCAACTATAACCGGAACGTCGTTATTGATTTTTCACACCAACTGCACAGCGGTCAACGCGACATAAGCTTGCGGTTCTTTGCACGGCGCCCGCAATTCGAAACGTCTTCGCAAACCTCGCGAGCGAAATTATTGCTACGTTCGTTTTGGTCTTCGTTGCAGCATCCATCTTTTCTAAGGCTGTTGCGTCGAATGCTGGATTGACAGGAGGACTGGGAGGCTATCTGATTGGTGCCCTGGTGTGGGGAATTGGTCTTTCGCTTGGGGGCACCACTGGGTACGCCATCAACCCGGCTCGCGATTTTGCCCCGCGAGTTGCTCATGCGATTCTGCCGATTGCAAATAAGGGATCATCTGACTGGGTGTACTCTCCCATACCGGTATTGGGACCGCTTATCGGCGGCGCTTTGGCAGGAGCGCTAGTCCGGTTTCTAGCCTTCTAGATGGTTTGATGAAGCAGGCGGCATCACTGTTGAGAAAAATGGGAGAAAGAAACCCGGGCAAACGATGCAGGAGGGAACACTTGAAGAAGGCCAAACGATCGAATTTCCCAACGGATCGCCGCACGCTGCTGAAAGGCTCGATATTGGGAGCAGCTGCCGCGATCGTTCATAGACTTCTTGCTGAAACGCCTCTGAATGTCGCTCTTGCGGACGCAGGCCAATCTGGCGCTTCGCAACCAGTTATCGAGACGACGTCAGGCAAAGTGCGCGGTACGACAGCTAACGGTGTCCATATGTTCAAAGGCATGCCCTACGGCGCCTCAACCACCGGAAAGAACCGCTTCATGCCGCCCGTTAAGCCGAATCCGTGGGCCGGCGTGCGCGACGCTCTCGATTACGGCCACTCCGCTCCGCAGACGATTCCTGGTGCGCCCGGCATTCTCACTGGCGCTGATTTCATGGCTTCCACGTCGAATCCTGCGGGAATCGGCGAAGGCGAGGATTGTCTCGTTCTCAACGTTTGGACGCCGAGTGTGAAGGATAACCATAAGCGTCCCGTGATGGTCTGGTGCCACGGAGGCGCATTCACATCTGGCTCTGGCTCCGCTCCTCTGTATGACGGGGCGAATCTTGCGCGTCGTGGCGATGTCGTGGTCATCACGGTCAATCACCGCCTCGGCCTGCTCGGTTACACGTACCTCGGCCACGCCAGCGATCCGTTCAAGGCCTCCGGCAACGTCGGCATGCTCGATATCGTGGCCGCGCTGGCCTGGGTGCGCGACAACATCGCCAATTTCGGCGGTGATCCCGGCAGAGTCCTCATCTTCGGAGAATCGGGCGGCGGTCAAAAAGTGTCCACGCTTCTCGCCATGCCCCCGGCGAAAGGGCTTTTCCATCGAGCCGTCATCGAAAGCGGGCCGGGAGTGAGGATGAATTCGCCCGACTACGCGACCAAAGTCGGCGACATGGTCCTAGCCGAGCTCGGCATCAAGTCTGATAGCATAATGGACATTCAGTCCCTGCCGCTCGGGCGGATTATGGCCGCGCAGGGTGCCGTCAACCGCAAACTCGGCGGCTTCATCCCTGGGATGATCGCCGGCTTCTCGCCTGTCGTTGACGGAGTCTCGCTCCTGCAGAATCCGTTCGATCCGGTCGCACCGGAAGTCTCCGCGGATGTACCCGTTCTCATCGGTTTCAATCGCACCGAACTGACGCTCTTCGCCGCGGGTGATCCAACGGCTTTCACACTTGACGAGGCCGGCCTCCATCAACGCATCCAATCTCTTCTCAGCGATCGCGCGGAAGCGGCGATTCAGGCGTTTCGCAGCGACTATCCAAACGAAAACTCCACAGGCTTGTATTTCCTGATCGCGAGCGCCTATCCCACGGTAGCCTTCACCAGCAAGATCGCCGAACGTCGCGCCGCCCTCGGCAAAGCGCCCACGTTTGTCTACGAATTCACCTGGGAGACGCCGATCCTGAAGGGCAAGCTCCGCTCGCCTCACACGATCGAGATGCCGTTCGTCTTCGACAACGTGAGCGACCCGCTCGTGCAGAAGCTCACGGGCAATGCACCCGACGTCTTCCCGCTCGCCGAACGAGTCAGCAGCGCGTGGGCTGCATTTGCTGCAACGGGGAGTCCGAATTCCAAGGGTTTCCCGCGCTGGCCGGCGTACTCAGCGGCGGATCGCAACGTGATGATGATCAACTCGACGAACGAAGTGGTGAAGGACCCCGCGCGCCAGTCCCGCGAGGTGATCGAAAACATTCTCTTCCCGGCGTAGTGTCAGCTATTTGTGATCGAGATCTTCGATCCGTGAATGCTCCTAACACTGGAGATTCCCTTACGCATCGAAAGGGCACGACATTGCATACGGCTTCCTTGTCCGCGGGTCGGCTGGCGCAAAAGGGTGATGGAGCCCAATTCTGGCAGGGGGACCGCATGTACCGAAAAGTCGTATGTATCGGCGGAAGCGTAATACTTGTTCTGATCGCCTTCTCGATTGATCCGCGCCATATCGTGGTGATCGACGAAAAGATCGGAATCGTTGTCGGCACGTTCATGTTCAATCATCCCGGCAACGTGAAATGCGCGGATGTACCAGGAGTGGGACAGGTGCCGATGCCACCGGTCACGCAACGGCCATCGAGCGTGCTGCTGGGGGAATTTGTCAAGCTTGAGGGCGGCAAAATCCGTCGGATCGAAGGCATTTCAGTGGCTCTGCCTTACGGATCTCGCACTGGTTGGGAAACTTCTGAAAGAGAGTAATGAGAAATGCGCGCTGCAGCCAAGTGCTTCAATTCCTCATGGGGGAGAATGTCTGTGCCTAGGTGGGTGCTTGCGTTCTTGTTTTGTTTTTGCCTTCAGGGTGCATCGCCGGCACAAGCCGCGAACGAGGTTGTGTTGTTTGACGGCAAAGTTTTCACCGGCGAACCCGAGCATCCTTATGCCGAGGCCGTGGCGATCCGCGATGACAAGATTGTGGCCGTTGGTAACCGTGGCGACGTTTCCAGGACCGTGGCGAGCGATGCCAAGTTCATCGACCTCAAGGGCGATTTCTTGATGCCGGGGTTGATCGACAGCCATTGTCACGCGATCGGTGGCGGGCTGTTGCTGATCGCGGCCATCGTCGGAGAAGACACTCGCACTATGGATCAATTGGTGGCCTTTGCAGCCGAGGCCAAGAAAAGCGGACGAGGAATGCACGGCGACATCCTGATTGTGAGTGGAGTTCCGCTGGCGTTCTGGTCCAAGAACAAGGAATTGAACGACCGCTTCAACAGTGGCCCCTACGCAGATCAGCCGGTCCTGCTCGAAGGGATGGACCACCACACGGCGTGGGCCAACCGAGTGCTGCTCAAGCGAGCTGGCATCACGAACGAATTCGTTCGCGGCCTCGATTCGGTGGGCCGCGGATATTACGGCTACGGCCCGGATTTTGAGCCCAATGGTTTCCTGGTGGATGTCGGATCGGACAAGGCAAGATCGGTCGTGCCAAAGCCGAGCGACGAACAAATGCTTGCCGCCGGCCGCGCCGCAGTTCAGTACATGCACGAACAAGGAATCACGGCGTGGCTGGACGCAGCGGCCAGTGAAGAGATCCTGACCACCTATCGACATTTGGCGGAACGCGGTGAACTAAACGTTCACGTTGCGGCGCTTCCGGTCATCGACTTCAAGAGCGGCCATCCGGATCAGCAGTTGGCCACGGCGCTCAAGTGGCGGGAAGAATACAAAAATGTTCCCGGCGTCAAGATCGTCGGAATCAAGGTGTTTGCCGACGGCGTTGTGGAATATCCCTCGCAAACAGCGGTGCTATCCAAGCCATATCGGAATACCGAACGGAACGGCGAGCTCCTGTTCGATCCGGCCGAATTCGCGAAGATCGCGATTGCGGCAGATAGGCAAGGAATGCTCGTTCACGTTCACGCGATCGGCGACCGCGCTGTCACTGAGGCGTTGAATGGATTCGAGGCGGTTCGCAAGGCAAACGGGAATTCCGGTCTGCCTGATACGATCACGCACCTGCAATTCGTGCGGCCAGAAGATATTCCGCGGTTCCACGAACTCGGAGTGGTCGCGTCATTCCAGCTCTTTTGGGCGAGCGCGGAAACGGACACGATCGAACTGGTCAAACCTTACATCGATCCCACGCTGTACGAGTGGCAATATCCGGCCCGGTCGATTCTGGACGCCGGTAGCGTGATCGCGGGCGCCAGCGACTGGCCGGTTTCCACGGCCAACCCCTTCCGCGCTATTTATCAGGCCGAAACGCGCAAGGGGCCGGAAGGCGTGTTAGATGCAAGTCAGCGCATCCCTCGCGAGGCCATGCTGTATGCCTACACGCGAAATGCGGCTCGGGCACTTGCCGACCAGGACCAGATCGGGTCGATCTCTCCCGGCAAACAAGCAGATTTTGCCCTGCTGGACCGCGACGTCCTGACGGTATCTGCCGAGGACGCACGCGATACGAAAGTGTTGTGGACGGTGGTCGGCGGCAAGACTGTCTACGGCGCGCAACCCTAAGAACTGTTCTGAATTTCATAATCAAAGGAGAAGCAATGAACCGATCTGCGCTACGTCTTCCGACGTCTGTGCTCTTGCTTTCTCTTTCTGGCTCGATCGCGACGGAGATTACGCCTGCTGAGACTTCCAAGACGACCGAGAACTACCGTCTACATATGTTTGACGAGCCGTTCCGGAGCTTGGCAAACCGTACGATCGAGTTGATGTTTGACACGGCGCGTGTCGATAACGGGCCGGACCAGTCGGTACTACCGGAGGCCAAAGCCAAGCTCGACTTCACGTATCAATTCAACGGTGTTCAGCATTCGGCCGAGGACGTACTCGGGGATACCGATGCTGATGCATTGCTGATCATCAAGGATGGCAAGATCGTCTACGAGCGCTATCTGAATCGCGCCGACGCGAAGACGCATTTCAATTCCTATTCGATGGCTAAATCCTTCAACTCCATCCTCGTCGGATTGGCGATCGCAGATGGCCGTATTGGATCCGTGCTCGATCCCGTTGAGAAGTATGTCCCGGAACTGAAGAATTCTGGATATGGAGGAACCACGATTAAGGACTTGCTCGAGATGCGATCCGGCGTCGAGTGGGACGATAATTTCTTCGCCGAAGGCTCGACGGCGCGCAAGGCGCACGTGGCAGCGTGGGTCGAGGCCTCGGCGCGCTATACCGATTTCGCGGCCGGCGCGAAACGGGCACATCCGCCGGGCACGGTTTTCAATTACGACACGATGGATGCCGCGGTCGTTGGCCTGGTCGTCGAGCGTGCGGTCAAGATGCCGATCAGCCGATATCTAAGCAATCGCCTCTGGAGGCCGGCTGGCATGGAAGCCTATGCCTTCTATGTAATCGACGGGCCGCCGGGCATCGGCCGCGAATTCAGCGGCGGCGGTTTCAATGCTGTGTTGCGCGACTACGGTCGTGCCGGGCTGATGATGTTGAACAGAGGGCGCGCCAATGGGCACCAGATTCTGCCCGCCTCGTACGTTGCAGAATCAACGACGGCTTCTACGACAAGCGACTCCGAAACGAAAGTAGCCCATCTCGGCTACGCTTACTTCTGGTGGCCAGTCCTCAACTCGCGCGCTTATGTCGCACTCGGCGGCGAAGACCAGTTCATCTATGTTGATCCCGCGACCAGGACGGTTGTAGTTAAGATGAGCCATGGGCCTGTTGGTCCCGACGCTGAGGCGCAGGAACAGGAGACGCTGAGTTTCCTCGATGCTGCGTCTCGTTGGAAGTCGCGTTGAGCGATATGGCCGCGTCCCGATTGAGTCGAAAGCCTGCCCAACGACACATGGAGAATGAGATGAGAATCTTGATTTCGATGGGTGGAATCATCCTGGCTTCGGCAATCGGTGTCTCCGTTGCGAATGTCAGTGCACAGACGACCGCACCGACCTCCTCCTCGCAGCCCGCAGATTGCGCCGAGGTCGCCGGCGCGCTGCCAGCGAATTGCGTCATCGATATCAGCAAAATGAACCCGGCCGGCCTTCTGGTTGATAAATACAGCTATATGGCGCAGCCCTACAGCTTTTACTACTTTCATCATATGGACCGGCTCGCTTTCCGAACCGATTGGGTTAGGAAGGGGAGCGATACGTACCCATTGAACGAGCCCACCAAACGGTTTTCCCTGAGATATGCCGTGCGCGGTGCCAACTATTCTCTCGATGACTATTTTCGGAGGAACTTTGTCACGGGGTTTCTCGTTCTCCACGACGATGAGATCGTGCTTGAAAAATACTTCCATGGAGCGGACCAGAATTCAAGATTCGTGTCTCAGTCCGTCGGAAAATCGATCGTCTCGATCTTAGTGGGCGCGGCCGTAAGCGACGGTGCGATCAAGAGCGTTGACGATCCCGTCGTGAAGTATCTGCCCTATCTATCTAACAGCGGATTTCGCGACGTTACCGTCAAGAACCTCCTTCAAATGTCTTCGAGCGTCGACTATAGCGAAGACTACACCGATCCGAAATCCGGAGCGGCCCTCATTGGCGCCGCTTTGCTAACCGGGGTTCCCACGTTCAAGAACTTTGCCGCCTCGATCGGATCCACTGCCACGAAACCCGGAACTCGATTCAACTACCAGAGCGTGAACACGCAAGTGTTGGGACTTCTTCTGGAGCAGGTCACCGGCAAGCCGCTGAACCAATACGCACAAGAGAAGTTATGGAAGAAGGTCGGAACGCAAAGCGATGCCTTCTTCTATCGGGCGAAAAAGCAGCCGGATACTTGTGCGTTCGCATGTTTCAATGCCACGGTTCGTGATTATGCTCGCGTCGGCCTGATGATGATGCGCGGCGGGATGCTCGGAAATAATCGTGTCCTGCCTCCGTCCTGGGTGCATGAATCCACAACTCCAGACGCCGATTACCTTCAGCCCAAGCCAGCCGTCTCCAATGGCGCCCCGGCACAACAAGGATATGCCTATCAGTGGTGGATTCCGTACGGTCACGAAGGTGCGTTTAACGCAGAAGGCATTTACGGTCAGTCAATTTACGTGAACCCGACACGACGTGTCGTGATCGTGCAAACCAGCGCCTGGCCCACGCCTCTGGGGAGTCCAGCACTCGATGAGGAGAACTCACTGGTTCATGAAAAGATCGCCCATGAAGTTGCGCCTTAACTCTTTTGGCCGTTTGAAGCACGGGCGAGCCAGAGTGTCGCGAGTTCGAATCTCTGCTCAAGATTGTGAACGCGAGCGGCAGCGAGGATGACCTTCAGTCCAGGTTCAATCCAGTGAAAGAGGGTGGTTGCACCGCGTGTTTCCGCGTACGCGAAGCCAGATGCGGCACTTGTGTGATTACGCCTGCTTTCTTGCAAAGCACGAAAACTCGTTCCAACAAGCACGCTTCACAGTTCGTGCAAAGCTGTGAGTCCACTACAGCCGTCCAAATGTCGGCACTCCCAAATGCTAGATCAGCAGGGGGTCGATACAGCTCTGTAAGTGATCACTCGCGCTTGCGATGCGAGCGCGGCATTCGCCGAAGCCGACAGAGACATACCCTTCTCGGTTGGCGCGCGCCTTGAAGATTACCTCGTCGCCGTCCTCCAGATATCGACGGCTTTCGCCATGCGGCAATTGAAGCGGTTCTGTATGTTCCATGAGGCAAGCCCTGCTGTCATCCATAGGACCTGATACCGTGCCGCTGCCCAGGAGGTCGCCCGCTTGCAAGTTGCAGCCGTTGCTGGTGTGATGCGCGATCATTTGGGCGAAGCTCCAATAGGCGTACTTGAAATTCGTTGTGACGATTCGAACCGAAGCTTCGCCAGATTCGCGCATCCCTGCAGTCGAGAGGTGCGCTTCCAACTCGATGTCGATTCCACCTTCAGCTCGATCGCATTCCGAATCGAGATACGCAAGCGGCGAAGGCCAGTCCGGTTGCGTCGGGCGGAAAACGGCTGCGCGAAACGGCGCAAGTGCTTCCGGGCTGACAATCCACGGAGAAATCGTGGTGGACAAGCTCTTGCTGAGGAACGGTCCCAGCATGCTCTCCCAAAATTGGACATCGCGTGCCGACCAATCGTTGAGCAAGCAGTAGCCAAAGATGTGCGAGGCCGCCGACTCGATGGGAATCGATGACCCGAGTGGATTGCCGGTGGAAACAAATGCGCCCACTTCCAGTTCAAAATCGAGCGCCTTCGACGGGCCGAACAGCACAACGCCCTCGGAATCCTTGAACTGGCCCTGCGAGCGGCGAATATCCTCGCCGCTGACTCGTATCGAGCTGGCCCGCCCGTGATACGCCACCGGCATGTAGGTGAGAACCGGCGGCAAGGGCGAATCCAGGGGCTTTCGTACCGCTCTCTGGGCGTGGAATGTCGAACACACGAAATCTGTAAAGTTGCCGATCTTCGCAGGAAGGAGCATTTCCGCGGAAGACATGGGCACGAGCAGGCGGTTGGCGTGTGACTCTACGCGCCTTCGCTCCGGACCGTCGGCGCGTAGCAGGTCGGATAGCCGCGCGCGCAGGGCGGACGCAGGCCGCGATCCGATAGCCATCAAAGGATTGAGAGTGTCCCCCGCCGCTGCGCGAGCTGCATTAGCAGCCTCGCCGGATAAGAAGCCCAGATCGAGGGCGGCAGCGAGATCGAAAATCCGGTCCCCGATGGCGGTTCCGCCTCTCGCAATTCCGCCTTCGCGAAAGATCCCCAGCGGGAGATTTTGGATCGGGAAATCGGTGTCGGGGTGATTCGCCGACTGCAGCCAACTCCGGCGCGATGGATCGTGCGTCTCGTTCAGGTTCATCCGCGAACTCTGTCCGTTCGGGTCTTACGCTCATTGTGATAGCGGGCCATGCCGCCGAAGAGTTCGGGAACCGGCAGACGATCTGCTTTGCCGCTGAACTCGCAATAGCACGCATACACGTTGACGACGATCCGCTCGGGATCAGTCCAATCGGCGAAGGCGTCGAGCGCAATATCGCGGGCGGCGTCCTCGTAGCCCATTCCGGCGTCGAAGCGCTTTCGAGATTCGTCACGCACGAATTCGAGGTATCGCTTCAGCGCGCGGACGCCGTTTTTGTCGGTGATAGGACCGTGACCCGGCACAACCGTCTCCACGTCCCATCCGAGGATCGTGTCGCACGCTCGAATCCAGTTAGTGACGGGACCTGCCCAGATCACAGGATGCCCCCCGGCGAAAAGAATATCTCCGGTGAATACTGTTTTGTCTGCGGGGACGTGAATGACGATGTCGCCACGAGTGTGCGCCGGCCCGAACTCTACGAGTCGCACTTCCTTGCCGCCAACGAGAAGAGTCAATTCGTGGTCAAACGTGCGTGAAGGGAGTACAGACTTGATGTCGCTGAAATCGAATCGGCTTCCGAGAACCTCCTGGAAAAATGCACCGGCTTCTCCCGTCATCGGATACCGCGGGGTGGAGGCCTGCTCCCTCATTTCGTCCAGACACGCGGCAGAAGAAATGATTTGCGCACCCGCTACGAGTTGATTCCCGTTCGTGTGATCGGGATTGGAATGAGTATTCACAAGCGTTCCAATCTGCGCAGCGGCAGGCACAGCAGAGCGCATGGAATCTAACATCTCCCGCGTGAGCTTCAGGTCCATCAGCGTGTCGACTAAGAGAGTTTCGCCGTCGACGATGAGGCCAGAATTGCTATAACCCCACGTGCCGTCCGGCTGCAAATAGGCGTAGCAACCGTTGCCGAGATGGTGGAGGCCTTTTGTGTACGGCCACTTCCTCATGAGGAATCACCTTTTCGTTTCGATCCAAGTCCTCTCACCGGCCTGGCCCGCTGCCGCTCGACGGCGATTTCAGAGCGGCTGCACAACCGTCTGAGCAACGCGGCCCATCAGGGTCCCCACATCTGCTTTGGGATCCGGATGCATCTCCCATTCACCGATCTGGAGCGAGGCTTCCAGAATGAACTTGCAACGCTCGAAGCGGCGGCGCATGAAGGATTGCAGCGAATCCTGCAGCGGCCCGTTCCTTTGCAGCTCCTCCGCCAGCACCACCGCGTCTTCGACCGCCTGTGCCGCTCCCTGGCCCAGGTGCGGCGTAATCGAATGGGCTGCGTCGCCGATCAACGCCACGCGCCCGCGATACCAGGGCGAAGGCACTAGAACGGATTCGAGAGGGCGGTAGACGACCAACCCCGGATCTGTGATGCCGCGAGCCAACTCGCCGATCGTGCCGCCGAACGGCTTCAATCGCTCGCGCATGATATCGGCCAATTCATTTTGCGGGAAGCGGGGATTGCCCGGTTCCGGGCCGATCTGGAATATGTAAGCCGTTTCGCGCGTAAGAGGGATTAGCCCCGCCTTCGGTCCTTCACTCGTGGCATAGATCGAGCCGTAATCGATTTCCGGCGGGCGAGGAACGTTGTAGCGCCAGACGCCCTCTCCGGTAAATCGAGGCGGAAGATGATCCCCGAATAGCATCGTGCGAAGCTGGGAATGCACGCCGTCCCCGCCAACGACGAGGTCATACTCTCTCGCGCTGCCATCGGTGAATCGCACCGCGACGTTGCTCTCGGATTGCCGGAGTTCTGCGACACTCAAACCGAGATGAAGCTGGGCGCCGGCCTTCTTCGATGCGGCAAAAAGCACGTCGTGCAAAGCAGGACGGGTCAAACCGAGAAATGCGGGATAGTTGGGTCCAGCCAACTTCATGCCGGGGGTTTCGTTCATCACGTTGCCGTTGGCGTCGCAAAAGCGGAGGCCCTGATAGGGAAACCCGGCGGCCACACAATCGTCCGCGATGCCGAGACCGACCATCGCCCGGACCAGGTTGCTCTGCGCGATGATGCCCACGTGGTAGACGGTCCATTGCTGTTTGATCTCGGCGATCTCAACATCGATTCCGGCTCTGCGCAACCCGATGGACAGGGCCAGACCGCCGATCCCGCCGCCTACGATGAGCACTTTGCTGACGTTTGGCATTCCGTTCTCCCCAAACCTCACCCTCTCGAAGTTGCGCCTGCGTCGATACCCAGCAGACGCGCCGCGTTTCCTCCGAGGATCTGCTCGCGCTGCTGTTCCGTCAAACCTGGCACCGCCGCGAGGAATTTGTGGGGCTCGTACGCGCCCATGTCGAAGGGGTAGTCCGTGCCTAGCAGGATGTGCGCTGCTCCGACTTCTTCGATCAAATGCCGCAACCCCTCGGGTGTGTAAACCAGACTGTCGAAATAGATGCGCTTCAAATACTCGCCCGGCTTGTGCTTGATCTTCGCCGCTTCCGGGCGCACGGCGAACCCGTGGTCCGATCGGCCCACGTAGGAAGGCAAGTAGCCGCCGCCATGAGCCGCACAGATCTTCAATCCCGGATGGCGGTCCAGCACGCCGCCGAAGATCAGATGCGAGAGCGCAATCGTGGTCTCAATCGGCTGGCCGATGATGTTGCCGAGGTAATGGCAGTTCACGCGTTCGGCCAGCGATGTGCCGAGCGGATGAATGAAGACAAGGCAGCCGAGCTCCTCGGCTTTCGACCAAAAGGGGTCCAAGCGGCTGTCCGAGAATTCTTGCCCGTTGCAGGCGGATGAGATTTCGACGCCGTGCAGCCCGTACTTCCCCATGCAGTCTTTCAATTGCTCGACCGATAGCTCTGGATGCTGAAGCGCTACGTTGCCGAGCCCGCGCAGACGGTCCGAATGGGCGGCACACAGCGATGCAATTTGCTCGTTCTGCGTGTCCACGATCTGCTTGGCCAGATCGGCATCGGCCCAGTAGTAATACTGGTTCGGCGAAGGGCTGATCACCTGTACATCCACGCCCATGGCGTCCATCCGTCGCAGGCGCTCGCCGATATCCGTAAGCTGGGGCATCAGGCTGGCGAAAAGCTTGCGGTTATAGTCGACCGATTCGGCTCCATACATTCGCAGCTGTGCCGCGGGTTCGGCCTGTTTTTCCGGCCGGTCTGCGACCAGGCGCTCGACTTGCACCGTCAGAACGTGGCAATGAATGTCCACGGTGAGAGATCGCCGGCCGCTCTCCGATCGAACTACCGGAGCGGGCATATCAGCGGGCGTCATGAGCGTCGTCCTCCTCCGCGATGCACGGATTACGCTGCGCGCCAAGGCCCGTGATCGAACCTTCCATGATGTCTCCGGGCTTTAGGAAGCGGTTGTAGTGCGTGCCGTTTCCGGCAGGGGACCCGGTCGCGATCAGGTCGCCCGGCCAGAGCTGCACGTGTTGTGAAAGGAACTCGATGATCCGAGCCACGCCGAAGATCATGTCGGCGGTGCTTTCATCCTGCATCGTCTGGCCATTGAGCTTCAGCGTAATTTGCAGGCTCTGCGGATCCGCAACGAATGCGGCGGGTACGAGATAGGGGCCTGTCGGCAAGTAGCCGGGCGAAGCTTTGGCCGCGAGCCAATCCGCTCCCAATGCACCGGCGTCTTTGCGGAACACGAGGTCGCGGTTGGTAATGTCGTTGACGATCGTGTAGCCCGCGACATAGTCGAGCGCGCGGTCGCGGCTTACATGGCGCGCCGGTTTGCCGATGATCAACGCGAGCTCGAGTTCCCAGTCCGGTTGAGCGGCGTGACGAGGCAGAATCACTGGATCGTAGGGTCCCGTGACAGCGGACACCGGCTTCGTGAACACAAAAGGCGCTCCGTGGGCGGCGCGATCGTCCGTCATCTTTGTGGCTTGCGCTCTGCGCTCTTCCGGGCTTCGATCGCGGGATGCGCCCGAGGCTTGATCGACGATGAGGTCGATCACATGTTTTCGATAGTTCGCACCGGCGCAGAAAACCTGCCGCGGCAAATCAATCGGCGGTCGGAACGTCAGCTGCTCGCGCGCCACAAAGACGTTTCGCCAGGCATCGCTCTCGGCTTCGGCGGCTTGAAGGAATTCTGCCACCCGCAGCAATGCCTCGAAGCTCGTCTCCCACTTTTCCAGGAGTGCGAGGACGGAAGAGGACTCTGGCGGCGCGCATCCGATCTGCTCGAACACCGGTTTCAACGCGTGAACCGGCGCCACTCGGTCGCCCAGCACCAGCGCCCAGACCGGCGCTCCGCCGCTCGCCGAGACGGTCGCAAGTGCAAAACGCGGCACTGGTGGTGTCATGAGAGGCGGCCTCGAGCAGACATTGGGATTATTCCTGCCTCGGACTTCGATTAGGAGCTCCTGCCGGAACCTGCGCTATGTCGGGCTCCGGAATCGCAGGTTCTGGCGCCGGAGGCATCGCTTCCATGAAAGACTTGGGACCGTAATCGAGATTGCGGAACATCACGTTGGATCCTTGCGAGGGTTTCCAGACGGTGGGCTGCCAATCGGGTATGTAGTTCCGGTATCCGCCGGTATTGAGCTCCACGCGCAAACCGACCGGATCTCGAAAATACAGGTAACCCTGTTCGCCGATTCCGTGTTTGCCGGGGCCGAACTCAATCGGGGTGCCCGATTCCAGAAGCATGTCTGCTGCGCGCAAAAGGTCCTCATACGATGGGACCCAGAAAGCGACGTGATGGAATCGTCCGGGCAACTTCGAGAAGTCTCCGCCAAAACCCAAATCGTGCGATTTTTCGTTCGTGGTGAGGACGCCGAATACAGTGACCTTTGGGTCGTGGTCGAGAACCGTGTAGCCCATGAAGCGAAAGCCCAGAGCATCGCGATACCATTGGCACGTTTTCATGACGTCTTGCGTGTTCAAGGTAACGTGGTCGATCTGCCGCGGGCCGACGGCCCGGCCGACGAATCGCTGCGGGCGATCCGGATACGTTGACTTCAGCTCGGCAGGTGCATCGAAACGGTCGACCTCCCAGAAGACTTCGTGGCAGTGCCCTCCGGGGCCGCGAAATCGGTACGCACGGCCGTGCCCAAGCGATTCATCCCGCCATTCGCCGCGGATACCGCTTGCTTCAATCCTTGAGACCGCCTCGTTGAGTTCCTCCGTGCCTTCCGTGCGCCATGCCGCGTGGCCAAGCCCGGGTTGTTCCGCCGCGGTAAGCACGATGCTGTGATGGTAGTGCTCGCCCCAGCAGCGGAGGTACACGGACTTCTCGGAGCGGCCGCTCTCCACGAGGCCGAGAACGCCAGTGAAAAAAGCGGCGGAGTCTTCCAGCCTCGGCGTCAAGAGTTCCACGTGCGCGAGATGGGACAGGATGCGTTTGGGCATACGGGCCTCGCTTCGATCAGTAAGACTTGCGTACGCGGCCACGATAGACGGATGATCCAGTATTCACGAAATCGTTTTTGATCATAGGCTGTATCCATTGAACAGATACCGGGGAACACCGATGAAGCTCTCTGAATTCGACCTCAATCTGCTGATTGCGCTGGACGCCCTGCTGACTGAGAAGAACGTGACTCGGGCCGGCATGCGTATTCACTTGAGTCAATCGGCCACCAGCGCCGCGCTGGCCCGGCTGCGGAGTTTCTTTCAGGATCAACTCCTGGTTCCCGTCGGAGGCCGGATGGCTCTGACACCGGTGGCCCAGGAGCTCATCAAGCCGGTGCGCAATCTCCTGCTTCAGGCGCAAGCTACCATCGCGACGCACACTCGGTTTGATCCGGCAATCTCGCGCCGGCGTTTCTCGGTTGCGGTCTCCGACTATGTGATCACGGTATTCTTGGCGGATGCTCTGAGGACTGTGCAGCGCCTCGCGCCGCACGTCGCCTTCGAGCTCGTGCCGACGAGTGAGCGGGCAGTAGAGGCTCTGGAGGCCGGCACTCTCGACTTCCTAATCGCCCCCGAGGTATTCGTATCCAAGGGGCACCCGAAAGTGCCCCTATTTGAGGACACGCACACGGTGATCGCCTGCACACGCAACAGAGATGTAAGCCGCCGAATTTCTCTCGAGCAGTACCTCAGCCTTGGTCACGTTGCTATCCACGTAGGTGACGGTGCGGCACCAAACTTCGATGAGCTAGTCCTCCGACGCCTGAAGTACAGGAGGAGAGCTGAAGTGGTGGCCCATAGCTTCGCTGTTGTCCCGCACTTGGTCGTGGGCACGAAGAGAATCGCTACCGTTGCCACGCGCCTGGCGAGAAAATTTGCCAAATTCCTGCCGCTAAAACTGAGCCCTCTACCCGTGGAGGTTCCGCCCATGACCGAAGTGCTTCAATGGCACAAATACCACGATAAGGACCCGGCGCACATTTGGCTTCGAGGAGTGTTGAGAGATCAGGCGGCGAAGCTGCAGGGACATCTCATCGCCCACTCGAATCTCCATCGACAGCCCGGAACCACCAAGGATCACCCGGGAAGTCGGAACTCTTGAGATTCTTGGTAGATAGAGCGCACCTGCTTCCAGGGATTGTGCGGCGTGTTTCTGCGGTGGAGCGAACCCCAGTGGAGTGAACCCCTAGACTGAGACACTTCTGTATCGAACAACGTTAGCCTGGCTCGAATTTCATGCTCTGTCGTCAATTTCCGGAAGGACTGCCCAAAAAACACGCGGCCCAACGCAAATGGAGGCGACCCCACAGGGTCGAGGTGACGTCTCGTGGCGTCTTGGCGGCAGTTTGGGGCCGCTGAACAAGGAGTGTCCCGGGCATTTGTGGCCTAAGGTAAGGCTGTATCGAACAGCTTTGTCTCGAT
>Ga0335083_10005303_pt1 | contig 16268 bp, 15 predicted proteins | sample Lox_Sample_42_FD_206716 | JGI IMG/M metagenome (GOLD analysis project Ga0335083, IMG submission 206716) | Soil microbial communities from Loxahatchee National Wildlife Refuge, Florida, United States - Lox_Sample_4.2 | ecosystem: Environmental > Terrestrial > Soil > Wetlands | place: USA... | reverse complement strand
ATTTTGGACCGCGCCGGTTTGCTCGGAGTAAACCTTCTCGATGGTGCCGCCGGTCGCAATCACATAGATCCGCTGCATCGGCCGCTACAGCTTTCGCATCACGGCCACCAGCACATTCCCCACCACGTCGAAGCTATGCGCGCTCAGCTTGTCCATGGTGTCTTTCTCGTTGTGCCAGTACTCGTTGTTCGGTCCAAAATCGAAATCGATCAGATCGAGCGCGTTGACGCCCTTCTTGAGAAACGGAAGATGATCATCTTCGGTGGCCTGCGCCAGGTTGAGAAAATACTTGCCGTAGCCCAGATCCGTCGCGGTTTGCCATACCAGCCGCCGTAGCGGGGCCGACGACATGGTCTCCTGCAAGATGCCGAGATCCTTATCGCCGATCATGTCGACATTAATCAACGCCTTGATCCGCGCCAGCACACCTTCCTGGGCCCACTTGTCCGCCAGCTGCCGGCTGCCGAACGTGCCGTTGGTGTCCGACCATTCACCGAACGCTTCTTCGCCATCGAAGAAGACCAGGTAAATGTCGTCGGCATGAGAGGTGGTGTTCACCACCTGCGCCAGTTCCAGCAGAAATCCCGTGGACGATCCGCCGTCGTTGGCGCCCACAAAAACACGGCCGGGCATAGGCTTGGTGTCGAAATGCCCCGTAATCACGATGGCGCGGCCCGACGAGCCCGGAAACTTTGCGATGATGTTCCGCATCGGAACATTTCCGGCCGGCGTCTGAGCCGTGAAGGCGTCGAATGAGATCTGGCAATGCAGCGGTTTGAGCTGCGCCTCGATATAGCCTTGTAGTTTGCGATTCGCCTCCGAGCCCGGCGGGCGTGGCCCGAATGCGACCGCCTTGCGCGTATATTCGAGCGCGGCCGCGCCGCTGAAATCGGCGGCTGCAGCAGAGGCGACCGCGGACACCACCAGGCAGGCGGCCGCAAACGTGGAGACCGCACGGCTCAAGATTTTTTCGCGGAGCATATATATCCCAGTGTAAAGTTACGCTTGCGATCGAGCGAGTCGAACCACGGCAGCACCAACGCGGGCGGCGCCAGAAAAATTGCCGCCACGAAAAACCAAGCCCCGCGGAAAAACTGCAATCCGTTCAGAAGCCGGCGCGAGCACAAGCGGAAATATCCGCCTACCGGTTCGATCGTGTAGTCGCTGAATCCGGCCTTGTCCAAAAGATATGCGATACCGTAGCGCGTGTAGCGATAGTAGTCGTGCGGCGCCTGGTGCACTTCCCACTCATGAGGCACGATCAGCAGCAGGCGGCCGCCCGGCGCCAGCACTCGCGCGATTTCCAATAATGCGCAGGCTGGCTCCTGAACATGTTCCAACGTCACAATGTTGATGCAAGCGTCGAAGCACGCGCCGCGAAAGGGCAGCACCGTCAGATCGGCGATAGCATCCAGTTTGCCGTAGTCCCAGGCCGCATCGCCCACCGCGAGATCAACTCCCACGTATCGCTGGCGAGCGAAATATTTGGCGTGCGGCATCTCGCCCGCACCTGCATCCAGCACGCGCGCGTTGTGAGGCAGCTGGTTCGAATACTTCTCGAGAGCTTCCTCGATGGCGGATTCGAAATGCAGCAAATAGCGCCGCAGAAATCCGGGCAGGCGGCGTTCGATGGTCCGATAGCTCAAGCCTTCTTGCGCGCCTCCACCATAATGGTCGACCCCGCCCCGCAAGCCGCTTCGAGCAGCGTGAATGGCAGTGCGGCAACCACCAGCGCGAAGTAGAGCAGGTCTTTCGCCAGCCTTCCAATCGTCGATTCCCGCACTCTTCGAACACGCCGCGCCATCGGATCCAACCCCGGCCCCAGACTGGACGCCAATCCCGCCGGATTATCACGTAGCGAGAAATGCTTCCTCCGCACGATATCGAAGCCGCATTGATCTAGCAATCGCTCGAGATCGCGCTCCCGGTAGTCCACCAGGTGGCGCGGCACATCCACACCGTTCCAGTGCGAGCCGAGCAGCATGAATTGCCAGGAAGAGGCGTTCGGCACCTGGACGATCAGCAGGCCATCGGGCGCCAGCAGCTCGCGCGCCGATTTCAGGTACGAAACCGGATCCGGCAAATGCTCCACCACGTGAAACATGGTGAGCACGCCGCAACTTCCGCGGGGCAACGGCGCCTGGGCAAGATCGCCACACACGACGCGAACGCGATGGTGCTGCCGAGCCGCCGCCGCAGCCGCTAGGGACGTTTCGAGTCCTGCCACCCGCAGCCCACGCTCCTGCAGCAGGCCGAGCAACAAACCGCCTCCACATCCGACATCCACCAGGAGCGCTTTTTCGGGGCCATCCTTGGCCGCGCGCAATACAAAATGCAAATGATCGCGCAGCACGAAGCGGCGGTACATCTCTTCCAGGCGCGACGCCGCATCCGCCTGCGGAGCAAACCAGTATTGGTCGGGATAATAACGCCCAAACTCTTCGGCCGCGGGCCATTTATCCAGCCGAATCAAACCGCAGGCCTCGCACTCCACCACCTGGAAGTTCTCTTCGGTCGTTCGATACAGCCGGTCGGTTGCCTCAAACAAGGTGCGCGCTTCATTTCGTCCGCACAGGGGACACGTCACGCTCAGAGTCCCTGCTCGGCGAGCTGCTTGAGCGGAATCCGATGTTCCAGGATCAGCTTCCTCACTTGGCGCGGGGAAAGCTTGCGGAATCGATCCACTTCGCGGCGCTTGCGCAGCATTCGCGGCACCAACTTCAGCGCTTCGAGATCGCCCTTCAGGAGCGCCAGCGCCGCACGCAATTTTCCCGAGATTCCAGGGTAGCGGCCCACTTCGCCCTTGCCGCGCAAGGCCGCCCACAAGCCCGCCCCCAATCTCATCAGGTAATAAACTCCGTTCAGCCACAGCAGGCTCCAGGGAAACAATTTGACCGCCAGAAGCACGCGATTACGCTCGATGAGTTCCAGTCTGCGCGACGATCGGACGCCCAGCGTCGAGCCGCGGTGATGCCGTACCACGGCCTGCGGAACGTACAGGCATTTCCAACCGGCGATGCGCGCGCGCAATCCCAACTCCGCGTCGTCGGCGTAGGCGAAAAAATCTTCGTCAAATCCTCCAATCTGGTCCAGCATCGCACGCCGGTACATCGCCGCGCATCCATCCGGCCATAGCACCTCTTCGATTTTGTCGTACTGTCCCGCGTCTAATTCGCCCGTTCCGCGGCCGCGGTTTTGGCCGTCAGGATAAATCAAGTGGCCCGCTTTGTCGATGCGCCGCGGGTCCTCGTAAACCAGGATTTTGGAAGCCGCCATTCCTACATCCGGCCGGCCGTCGAAGGCGCGCATTAGTTCCGCCAGCCAGCGCGGGTCCGCTTCGGCGTCATTGTTAAGCAACGCTACGAACTCGCTTGTCGATGCGGCGAAGCCCTGGTTGTTAGCGGCGCAAAAGCCGTAGTTGGTTGGATTACGAATCAGCTTGACCGGCAGCATCGAGTGGGCGAATTCGCGTTCCACCATTTCAGCCGAACCGTCAACGGATCCATTGTCAACCACGATAACTTCAAACGGTTTGTTCAATTGCTGAACGCTAAGTGACTGCAAGCAGGATCGCAAGAGATCGCGGCGATTCCAGGTAACCACCACCAGGGAGACCGTACCGGTACCTTGATGCCTCACCGATTGTTGTATTATAACCGTAAGCTAGCAGGCAACTTATGATGTTCTCAGTGGGTCAACGGCTGCGCGAGGCGCGGCTGGACCAGGGGCTGGATTTCGATACGCTGGTCACGCGCACGAAAATTCAGGAAAAATTTCTCAAAGCAATCGAAGCCGACGATCGGAAGAGTTTCCCCAGCGGCTTCTTCTATAAGAGTTTCGTGGATCAGTATGCGCGTGCATTGTCGATTGACGCGCGCGAGATCGACGAGGAAATCAACCGGCTGCTGAGCGATGAAGCGCCGCTGCCGCTGCCTGGCGAAGGCGATGCCCCCCTTCCGATCCGAAAAGTTGCACCGATGGCAGACCGCAGAGGACGAATGCGCGCGCTCACTTCCGCGGCCACGTTGGTGGTGGTGCTGGTGGGTTGCTCGGGTTTCTATGCCTGGTGGCGCAATTTGGAAACGCCGCTTGCAGAACCGTGGCCGGTGAAAGCGCAAGCGGTTACCAAGAGCGCGCCCGTGACGGAACCCGCGCCGCTTCCGCCCCAGGATCCTCCGCCCCCGGTTTCCTCCGAGCCTGCCGCGCTGCCGGTGTCGCTCAACGCGCCGCCCGCGAACGCACCATCGGCGGACCAACCAACCGCCGGCGCTGCCCAGCCGATATCGGACGCATCCGAGCCAGCTTCCGGCATCCTGCTGGAACTGGTGGCGCGCGAAGAAACCTGGCTCGCCGTTTCTTCCGACGGAATGATGATCTTCAAGGGCACCCTGAGCGCGCACGAAAGCAAAACTGTCGAAGGCAAGGAATTCGCCAAGTTGCGCGTGAACAATCCAGCGGCGCTGGAAGTCAAGCTCAATGGCAAGGCGCTTGGCCCGCTCGGGCGGCCCGGTCAGTTTGTGGTGGTCGTTTTCACGCGCGATAAATTCCACGTATTGGATTCCGCCAAGGAGAGCGACTAGCGAGAAGTTTGACGCTGGCGCGCTATTGCAATTGACCCATCTTGGCCGCTTCCGGCCGGGCTTGGGCTCTGGCCATACGCTTCTGCTGGCGCTCTATGCGAAGCAGTTCCTTGCGGCGGCGATACTTGATTGAGCTATCCACCTTGTGCCAGAACTTGCGAAAATACTCCGTCGCCGAGGCGATGCCAAAAACCACCACGCCCCACATCCAGAGCATCGCGAATCCGTTCAGCACCTGCCAGCGAATGCTCAACAACACCATCGAGATGGCAATCACCTGGGTGATCATCTTGGTCTTGCCCAGATCGCTGGCCTGGATCATGTAGCCTTCCGCCGCCGCAATGCTGCGCAAACCGGATACGGCAAACTCGCGGCCTATGATCAAAACCACCATCCAGGCCGGCACGCGGTGAATTTGAACCAGAGAAACCAGCGCCGCGGAGATCAGCAGCTTATCGGCGATGGGGTCGAGCAGAGTTCCCACCGTGGTGATCTGCCCCCAGCGTCTGGCCAGATAGCCGTCCAGCAGATCGGTGGCGGCCGCGGCCAGAAAAATGGCGAGCGCCAGAAATTCATGGGCCACGAAAACGCCGTGCCAGTCGATCCTGAGGTCCTGTTCCACCAGGACAGCCACCAGGAATGGTACGAAGAAAATCCGCAGGATCGTGAGCGTGTTCGGCAAATTCATACGAGGCCAAGAGTCTCGGGAAAATTCACCCCTGTTGCCAGAATATCATTACCATTCTAGTCGACCGCATAGCGCTGTATTTGGCGTTTAACGGATTCCGGGATTTCCGCTTCCACCTCCCAGAAAGCGCCGCGATAGCGGCTGGCCAATACTTTGGAGCGCTCATGCACCAGGTGAATCAGCGAACCCTGGCTGGCGGGAATGCGGAAGCGCGCGCGAGACACCGGATCTAGAGCAAGCCCCTCATCGATGGCCGCTATCAGAGCGTCCACGCCAGCGCCGCTCCGCGCGGATAAAGGAATGGTTCGCGCTCCGGCCACCCCGTGGACCTCGCCGAGTATACGCTGCGCCAGGCTGTCCGCGGCTTCCTCCGATCCGGGCACCAGATCCATTTTGTTCAGTGCCAGAATCTGCCGCGTCTCGCCGGCGCCGATCTCGGAAAGCACCTTGAGCACGTGTGCGGTTTGATGTGCCGCGTAGGGCGACGAAACATCTACCACGTGCAACAGCAAGGAAGCCTCCACCACTTCTTCCAGGGTGGCGCGGAAAGCTTTCACCAGCGCGGTGGGAAGATTGCGGATGAAGCCCACCGTGTCGCTGATGAGAACTTTTCGGCGCGATGGCAGAGTGACGTGCCGCACGGTGGGATCGAGCGTCGCAAACATGCGCGCGTCAGCCGTTACTTTCGCGCCCGTGAGCCGGTTGAAGAGCGTCGATTTGCCGGCGTTGGTATAGCCGACCAAAGCGATCGTGGCGAGCGGAACCGATTGCCGCTGCCGTCGCTGCGTGCCGCGCCCGCTGCGAACACTTTCTAAATCGTCGCTCAGTTTCTTGATGCGGCTGTAGATTCTGCGGCGGTCGGTTTCCAGTTGCGTTTCGCCCGGACCGCGCGTGCCGATTCCTCCGCCCAGCCGCGACATCTCCACGCCACGCCCGGTCAGCCGGGGCAGCAGATAATTTAGTTGCGCCAACTCTACCTGCAACTGGCCTTCGCGAGTGCGCGCCCGCCGGGCAAATATGTCAAGAATCAGTTGCGTCCGGTCCAGAACTTTGCATTCCAGGGCGCGCTCTATGTTGCGCTGCTGGGTAGGAGTCAACTCCGAATCGAACAGGACCGCATCGGCCGAGCAAGACGCAACCAGCCCACGCAGTTCTTCTAGTTTCCCGGAGCCGATGAGAGTGGCGGCATCCGCCGCAGGCCGGGACTGGATCAGCGTTTCTTCCACGCGCGCGCCCGCGCTTTCCGCCAAGGCCTGCAGCTCCTCCATGGACTCCGAGGCGCCGTAGGGGATCTGATCCCGGCCGCGCCGAGTGCGCGACTTCAGATCCAACCCGACCAGTATGGCTCGTTCCCGACCCTCAACCGGCAAATGGACTGCTATTCCTCGCTGGGATCGCCCGGCGTCGCAGGACCAGGCACGCCCGCGCCGCCCGCCGCCGGATGGGCTCCGGCCGAAGCATGGAACGGCCTCGAAACCACCACCGTAGAGATGGCGTGCTTGAAAATAAGCTGTTCCTGATTATTGGTCTCGAGCACCACTGAATACTTGTCAAAACTCTTGATGCGGCCCGATAGTTTTACGCCGCTCATCAGGTAGATCGTCAGAAAGGTTTTGTCTTTGCGCGCATTGTTTAGAAACGCTTCCTGAATGTTTTGCGCCAGCTTTTCCATGGGCGTCCTCTGGCCGGGTTTAGGCTCGCTGTTTTGGATAACGTCCCTTTGATCCGGCACTTCCGGATCGTTACAGTTCATCATAGCGCAACTGTCGGAGTCGTACGTCTCATCTGAGCTCGCCATTGTGACCTCGTGCGGGCGTGCCGGCCCGCGATTTCGAAAGGGCTATTGCGTCCTGAAAACCGTTCCATCGAAGAAGAGCCAATAAAACTTGCCGGCGGTTATCTGTCCGTTGGCTGGATCTGTCGCGCCGTCATTTTGCTTGATTGATTTTACGCCCAGATTGTCGATGTTCAGCGAGCACGCCCCCGAGCTGGTAGTATCGGCTCTCAAAAGCACGAACATTCCGGTGGTATACGCCGAAAGCACCTTGGCTGCGCTGAACGAACATGTATACGCGTCCGTTCCGTTAGTCGAACTGCAAAAAATCGGCGAGCCGGCCTGAGCAGTGCCGATCGTCAGCGCGACGCTCGTGTTCAGGCTCGGAGTACAATCCACCCGGTTGGAGCCGGCATTATTGGCACAGGTTTGCACAATCCCGGTCCCTGAAATGAAATTGAGCGTGGGTTGAGTGGCCTGGGTGGTTCCATTGGTGGCAATGGTCACCCCGGAGCCGCCGCTTCCACCCGCGCAATTCGTGCGCCCATTTGCAGGATCATCGGTACAGCCCCCGCCGGTGAAGTTCAAGGCAGCTTCGACCGGCAAGTCTGTTCCGGCGTTCTGGATTTTGGTGATGGCTCCGGATGCGCCGGTAGAACCCGTAGGTCCTTGTGGTCCGGTGGCTCCCGTCGCACCTGTGGCGCCAGTAGCTCCCGCAGTACCAGTGAGGCCTTGTGAACCGGTCGGTCCTTGTGGTCCGGTGGCTCCCGTCGCACCTGTGGCGCCAGTAGCTCCCGCACTACCAGTGAGGCCTTGTGGACCGGTCGGGCCTTGTGGTCCAGTTGCTCCCGTCGCTCCAGTTGCTCCCGTCCCTCCAGTGAGACCGGTGGAGCCTTGTGGTCCCTGTGGCCCGGTCGAACCGGTGGGACCTTGGGCGCCCGTGATAGTTTGCGGCGTCCAGGTGCTAGTAGAGCTGTTCCACGCCAGCGATTGGCCGCTGGACGGTGCTGTCGACGCCACGGAACGGCCCTGGATTTTTGTCACCACCGTGGTGCTCGCCGCACCTGTGACGTCTCCCGAAAGAGTCGAAACACCGGAGGGCCCCTGCGGGCCTGTCGGACCTTGTGGTCCAGTTGCGCCCGTCGCTCCAGCTGCTCCCGTTCCCCCGGTTGCTCCCGTCGCTCCGGTGGTACCAGCAGGCCCTTGCAGCCCCTGTGGCCCAGTCGGACCGGCGGGACCCTGCGCACCCGTAATCGTCTGCGGCGTCCAGGTACTCGTAGAGCTGTTCCACGCCAACGATTGGCCGCTCGAAGGTGCTGTCGACGATACTGAACGGCCCTGAATTCGAGACACCACCGTGGTGCTCGCCGCCCCTGTAACGTCTCCCGAAAGCGTCGAAACACCGGACGGTCCCTGTGGTCCTGTCGGTCCCTGCGGCCCGGTTGCTCCTTGAGGTCCGATTGTTCCCGTGGCGCCCGCGGGTCCCGTAGCGCCAGCGGGTCCTTGTGGGCCTTGCGTCCCTTGCGGACCGGCTGGTCCGGCCGGACCTTGCGCGCCCGTGATAGTTTGCGGCATCCACGCGTCAGTTGAGGTGTTCCATACCATGGACTGCCCATTCGATGGTGCTGTCGTAGATACCGGCCGTCCCTGGATCTGAGTCACTACGGTGGCGCCGGCCGTTCCGGTTACATCTCCGGCCAGCGTTGGCGCTCCGGATTGCAATGTCCACGAGTTCAGCGCCGTGCAGGCGTACCAATTCGATCCGGCCGGCGCATTCGTCTTGAAGAACGCCTCACCCACTCCGCAGGTTGCCGGCAGCACCGTTCCCGATTTGAATGGTTTGGTTGAAGCCGCGTTGCTGAAGTCGACGCTCTTGGTCTGCGTCCTCAGATCCACCAATGTTTGCGCCGTCGCGCACGTTAGAAAAGTCGCGCACGTGAGAAAGAACGTTGCAAATAGAACATTTCGGTATTGCATAAGTTTGCTAGCCCAGACTTAGCAAACAAGCCGATGGAAGAGAGGGGAGCGATTCCATAAATGCCTGCAAATGTTGGCAAAGATTTCCGGCTGCGTTGGTCACCATCGAGCCAGGGGGTCAATACACGCTGCGGCTTCGTTCGAGCGTTTTCTTCGCCAGCGAAAACAGAGGCTCGCTCGCGGCCTTGCCATCGATGAGCTTGGTAACGTATTCACCTACAGCCGGCCCATGCTTGAAACCGTGTCCCGATCCACCTCCGGCCAGCCAGACATGCTCGAAGTCCGGATGCCGGTCGATCAGGAAATCGCCATTCGAAGTATTTTCGTATTGGCAAACCCGCGATTCCACTAGCGGAGCTTGAGCGAGCGCGGGAAAGCGTTCGGCCAGAAAGGCCCGGGCGGCATCGACACCGCTGGCGAGGCGGTCGCCGGTGTCGGGATCGAAATCGGGACCATGGCGGTCGAAGGCCACCTTGAAGCCGCGACTTTCAACTTCCGGGAGGACGTAGGGGCAGCGTTCATCGCCGAAGTCGATCCAGGCCGGCATCAGCGGCGGCGCAAATCGGCGGTCGCCCGGCGGCGTACCGAAATAGAAAACCTCTTGACGCGTGGGCCGGATTCGGCCCGCCAGAAGTTCCGGGAAAATTTTCGGCAGCCAGGGTCCACAGGCGTACACGAAAATTCCAGCCGCAATGCCGGCGCCGGAGCTGGTCGTGATTCGCCCACGCTCAGGAGCAGAGGCTGCTTCCCGAAAATATTCGACGCCGTTACGCATCGCCTCGGCCACCACCTGCGTCACGGCTTTTCGAGCCAGCAGCACACCAGCCTCCGGTTCGAAGATGCCCATTCTTTCGGAGGTGAACCGGAATTGCGCATATCGCCGCTCCAGTTGGGCGGAGTTGAGCTCTTCAAACATGACGCCGCATTTTTCAAACGTGGCCCGTGTTTCCGCCGCGCGGCGATCACCGGGAGGCGGCGTCCACAGCGCGCCGGTCTGGAGAAACAAATCCGGTTGTTCCACTTGCTCGAACAACTCCATCCAAAGCCGCCGGGATCGCTGCGCCCAGCGCGTGTAGATCCCGGCTGGACCATATCCCATCCGCAAGATGCGCGACTCATCGCCCGAGCTGGCCCGGCTGTTCGCGGGCCCATACTGATCAAACAGCGCGACCGAGCGGCCGAACTTACGCAGATGATAGGCCGTCCAAGCTCCGAACACTCCCGCGCCGACTACCACGGCATCGTAGATATCAGGCAATGGCGGCGCCTCTGCCTTTTCCTTGCGCATGCCGGTAGGCCAGCTCAGCCGCGACGACGTCTTCAACGGCCAACCCGAGCGACTTGAAGATGGTTACTTCTGTCTCGGAACGGCGGCCAAGCTTGGGATCGGCAACCACTGCCCCTAGTTCAGCGGCGATGTGATCCTCGGTGAAACGCCCTTCGCGAATCCCATGGATAATGTCGCCGGATTCCTTGAGCGCCGCTGCGCGCGAATCGACGATAAGCCGTGCGCGCGCTACTAACGCAGGGTCCATCTCGCGCTGGCTGGGCAGGCAGGCTCCAACTGAGATTACGCAGGCGCCCGGCTTGATCCAAGCATCCTCGATGACCGGCGTAGCGGACGCAGTCACCAGCACCACAACGTCGGCGCCGCGGACTGCTTCGGCCGCGTTATCCGCGGCGCGAATTGGAAGCGCAGTGTGCTCTGAAACAAACCGGTCGCGTTTCTCTTCGGACCGGCTCCAGCAACGAATTTCGTCAAACTTCCGCACCAGCGAAAGCGCTTCCAGATGGCTGCGCGCCTGCACGCCGGACCCGATAATCGCGAGTACCGGCGATTGCTCGCGCGCCAGATGCCGCGCTGCCACCGCCGATACCGCGGCCGTTCGCACTTCCGTGATGAATCGGCCATCGAGCATCGCGAGCAAGGCGCCGCTCTCCGGATCGAGCAGCACAATGGTGGCCAGGTGAGTCGCCAGTCCCTTGCTCTCGTTTCCATGGAACACCGTGACCAGTTTGGCGCCCATGGCGGCCGGCTCGGAAACATAGGCCGGCATGCAAGCAAAAACACCCGCCGGCGCCTGGATCACAGTGCGCACCGGCTGATTCACGCGCCCGCCGGAAAATCCCGCCAACGCTGTTTGCATCGCATCGATCAGCTCCACCATCGAGAGCAACTGGCGAACGTCCGCTTCGCCGAGCCAAATCGCCATATCAGTCCAGTCTCCCACAGGCGGAAGCGCGCGCTGTCTATATGCCGGCTCGGCATGCTAGGGCGTTTCGCGGAATTTCCGTACCGTATGACATTAGGAGTAGGAAAAGAATAGAGCATAAGCTCGATTGAACTGGTACCGGACCGATGTTAGTTTGCTTCAAGCTCGAAAACTTTCGCAGCTTGAAAGGACAAAAGCATGGCACGGTTACATACGCTATACGTGTGTTTGGGGATGGCAATAGCAGCAAATCTCGCCGCTCAAAGCGATCCGGGTCCGCGCAGGGGTGTTCCGGGTGCAGGGGGGTATTTTCCGACACTCGACTTGAACGAACAGAAGTTCTTCAGCCAAGCGCGGGATCGATTCCAGGAAGTCGATTCGGTGTCGGGGACACTCGAGTCGGGCCTCGGCTTGGGGCCGGCCTTCAACGGCAACAGTTGCGCGATGTGTCACGCGCAGCCCGCTATTGGCGGAAGCAGTCCCGGGATGAAGAGCCCGCAAAACCCTGTTCCGAATCCTCAGGTCGCACTCGCCACGCTACACCAGGCAAACAATACGATACCTTCGTTCATTACCAAGGACGGCCCAGTGCGAGAGGCCAGGTTTATCTCGACCAATCCTGGGAATCCTAACGCTCCGCTAGACGGCGGTGTGCACGGCTTGTTTACGATCGCTGGCCGGACCGACGCGCGGGGATGCAATCTGGAACAACCGAACTTCGCTCAGCAACTGGCCCTGCAAAACGTGATCTTCCGGATTCCCACGCCGGTTTTCGGTTTAGGCTTGGTGGAGACGACGCCGGATTCGGTTCTGGAAGCCAACCTGGCATCCAACCCAGGACAAAAAATCGCGCTCGGAATCGGCGGCAGGTTTAACACCAGCGGCAACGACGGGACCATTACTCGCTTCGGCTGGAAAGCCCAAAACAAATCGCTACTGGTGTTCGCCGGCGAAGCCTATAACGTCGAACAAGGAGTATCCAACGAGGTTTTTCCTAACGAGCGATCCGCCGTTCCAGGCTGCGTCTTCAACCAGACGCCCGAGGACACAACCAACATCACCAACCCCGGCAATTCGGCCAGCACCACCGGCAGCGCATCCAAAATGTCATCGGATGTGGTGAACTTTGCGATCTTCATGCGCTTGACCGCGGCTCCGGTTGCGACCACCTCCTCGCAGTCGGAAACAAATGGGCAGATGCTCTTTGGCAAGATCGGCTGCGCCTTGTGCCACTCGCCGTCGCTGACTACTGCCGGATCCCCATTTACGGGGATGTCGAACGTCAACTATCATCCGTACTCCGATTTCGCCCTGCATCACATGGGGTCGAATCTCGCCGATGGCATCCTGCAAGGCAGCGCGGGACCGGACGAGTTCCGGACGGCTCCTTTGTGGGGCGTAGGACAGCGGCTGTTTTTCCTGCACGATGGCCGGACTGCGGACTTGTTGCAAGCTATCCACGCCCACTCCAGCCCGGGGTCTGACTGCGTTAGTTCGCAAAGTATGTTGCGTTTCGACGCCGACGCGACTTCTTTCCAGTCCTTCGCGCAAGGGTCCACCTGCGGTTCGGAAGCCAATGAAGTACTCAAGAATTTCAATGCGCTGAGCAAAACACAGCAGCAGGACGTTGTGAATTTCTTGCGATCTTTGTAAGACATTCGCTTGCCTAAGCCGTGGCGCGCTGCTCGTGGAGATCCAGGCCGGCTGGCAGTGCGCCCTCATGCCGCAGCAGCCACTGTTTGCGTTCCAGGCCGCCGGCGTAACCGGTCAGAGCGGACGATGCGCCAATGACGCGATGGCAGGGCACAATGATCGCGACCGGGTTCAGTGAGTTCGCATGACCCACAGCGCGGGCAGCTTTAGGCCGTCGCAGCTTCACCGCCAGTTGGCCGTAGGTCCAGGTTTCGCCGGCCGGTATAGTCCGCAGCGCCTTCCATACTAATTCTTGAAATGTGCTGCCGCCCGTCCGCACACGCGCGGAATCGAAGGCATGTAGATCGCCCGCGAAATAGTCTCGCAACGAGCGCTTCAAATCCAGCGGGTCTGAGCCGCGGCGAAATTGGACCTGACCGTATCTACGGGCAAGCAACGCCTGCATGCGCGATTCGAATTCGGCAAAATCGAGCGCGCAAACGGCCGCGTCATCGGAGGCGAACAAGATCCGGCCTATTGGAGAATTGAACTCATCATAATCGAGCAACATGATTCCTATTCCTTCCTTCGCAAAGATTCCCACAAATACAGAGCCGCGTACGACCGCCACGGCCGCCAGGCTTCGGCCAACTCTTCCAGGCGGCGCGCCGAACTTAGGCCAGATGCTTTCAGCAGGCCCAGGTCCGAGGCCGGGAACGCGTCCGGGTCGCCCAGCGCGCGCATCGCGATGTAATTCGCGGTCCAAGGGCCAACCCCAGGCAGCTCGCACAGCCGCTCGATGACCTCGGTCGAAACTACCGAGCCGTCGAAACGCAGGCTGCCGTCCGACACCGCCCGTGCCAGCGCACGAAGAGATTCTGCGCGAGCTTTGGTTAAACCGATACGCGTCAGGTCGGCCTCAGCCAGGACGTCCGGTTCCGGCGCACCGAACCGCTCCACCAAACGGCCGGCGAGTGTGCTCGCTCCTTTCACGGTGACTTGCTGGCCTAGAATCGCACGTACCGCCAGCTCGAATGGATCCCAACAGCCCGGCAGCCGCAGGCCGCCGTTTCGTCCGACCACGGCCCGCAGCGCGGGCGACTTTCGTAAGTGCGTCGCGATCTCTCGCGTGTTGGCACGCAGATCGAAGAAAAAGCGGATTTGTTCCACCACGCTGCGCAACCGGTTCACCTTAGCCGGATCGATATGTGCAACCAGACAATTGCCCGCCGTATGGTGCCGCACCACAATCCCGCTGCGGCGGTAGCTTTCCTCATCGACGACTTCCAATCCGGCGATCGCGCGATGTCGCACGAAATTCAGGAACGCGGCCCAGTCGTAAGGTGGCCGGTAATGCAGCTTGAGCTCGATCGCGGACCGCGCGGCGGCCTCCGGGGGCTCGAACCGGCGCAGCTCCTTGGGGTTGCGCTGATAGGTGGCCCGCATAGCTTCGTTGAAACGCCGCAAGCTTCCAAAGCCGGACGCGAACGCGATATCGGCGAACGGCAGACTGGTTTCCGTGATGAGCTTCTTGGCAAACAGAATGCGGCGGGTCTCGGCGACTACAATGGGCGGCACTCCGACATGTTCCAGAAACAGCCGGCGCAGATGGCGATCGGTCAAACCCAGGCGCTCCGCCAATTGCGCGGCCGAACCGGTATCGAGCGCGCCTTCGTTGATCAACCGCAGCGCGCGATTCACGGTGGTGGACGTTCCCGCCGATACCGGCAGGTCAGGCGACACCTCCGGGCGGCATCGCAAGCACGGCCGGTATCCGGCCGCTTGAGCCGCCGGAGCATTGGGGAAGAATTCCACGTTCCGGCGCAGAGGCGTGCGCGCGGGGCAGACCGGCCGGCAGAATATTCCGGTGGAACGGACTGCTGTAAAGAACAAGCCGTCAAACCTGGCATCCCGTGCTTTCAACGCTCGATAACAGGCTTCCGCATCCATGCTTCGAGTATGCCGCAAGTTTTAAAAACACACTAGCGGTTTTCGGACATCGCCAGCCGGATCTTGGTGTAGCTAGAATGGACAGCGTGACTCGACGAACGTTTCTCGCCGCCGCGGCCGGCACTTCCGCCATGAGTCAGGAGATTTTGCAATTGCCGCCGCCCAAGGCGGACGCGCGCATTCCGTATGGCAAGGATCCGTCGCAATTCGGCGAGCTGCGGCTGCCAACCGGTAAGGGCCCGCATCCGACGGTGCTGTTCATTCACGGCGGGTTCTGGCGAAACGCGTATAATCTCGGCCACGCCGGACATTTGTGCGCCGCGCTGGCGCAAGCGGGAGCGGCAACGTGGAACATCGAATACAGGAGACTTGGCGATCCGGGCGGCGGCTGGCCCGGCACTCTGGACGACGTCTTACATGCAGGCGAATTTCTGGTCAGGGTCGGGCCGCGCTATAACCTGGATTTGCGCCGTATGATCGCGGCGGGACATTCCGCCGGCGGGCACCTGGTGCTGTGGCTGGCTGCGCAGAGAGCGGTGGATTTACGCGGCGTCGTGCCGCTGGCTGCCGTTTCGGATCTGCGGCGCGCTTATGCCATGCAGCTCGGCGGCGGCGCGGTTGGACAATTTCTAGGCGGGTCGCCAGATCGAGTCCCGCAGCGCTATCAGGCCGCGTCGCCCATGCAACTGCTTCCGATTTCGGTCCCGCAGCGCCTGATTCATGGCACCGCCGACAACATCGTTCCGTTTGAGATGAGCGAGCGTTTCGCCAAGGCATCGCACAACGCCAAGTTGATCCCGCTCGAGGGCGCCGGCCATTTCGAGCTCATCGATCCGCGGGCGCGCGAATGGAAAACCGTGCAGAAGAACATCCTCGACTGGGAGTTCTAGGGCACCAAAGAGCCCTCAAACCAAATCGATCCGGAAAATCCAACCGGCCGTCGGGCTGTCCTTCACGGGCCAGCCCGGATGAATACCCGCATCGCAACTGACGAGCGCTCCGTCATGCATTGCGAGCCCGTGCGGATCGCAAGAATTTGGCTCAAAATCCACCGTCTCCAACACGCGCCCAGTGGCCGCATCGTACTTGACGAGCGCCGGCCGGAACTCGGAATGGCTCTTGCAATCGTTACCGATGATTTGCCAGATGGCGCCGTGGTCCCAGGCGATGGCGTGATAGCGAGGCTTGTCGGGAGCCTGGTAGAACGGAATCATAAATTCCGGCTCCCAGGAGTTCGGATCGACCCTCAGAATCGCGCGCAACCGGAGTGACGCGATCCAAAGCTTGCTATCCTGCCAGAGAGCGCCGTGGCAACCTCCGCCGTCGTTGGCCGGGCCCAGAGGAATCTGGCGATGGCTTATTTGCTTGGAGTTCATATCGACTTGAAAAACGCCTTGCGGGGCGGCATTCGCGCACATCCAAACATACCCGCCGCCCACCGCCATGCCGCTAGT